>Ga0315902_10003555_pt1 | contig 23214 bp, 14 predicted proteins | sample LakEriMetagenome_9_FD_203523 | JGI IMG/M metagenome (GOLD analysis project Ga0315902, IMG submission 203523) | Freshwater fungal communities from buoy surface, Lake Erie, Ohio, United States - Buoy 12 MA117 | ecosystem: Environmental > Aquatic > Freshwater > Lake > Lake biofilm | place: USA... | reverse complement strand
ACGCGGGCGCACCAGCGAAGGAAATCGTCTCCACACGGCCCGACTCTAGCGTTATTTGAATCGGAAATGTGGCAGGCGCGGCTACGCGCTGCGGTTCGATCACCATCAGGTGGAGGCCACCGGGGCCGAATGTCACGGTTTTTCCGGCCGGTAGCTCGACCGCGTCGCGTCGCTCCATGCCGGCCATGCCGCCGGTGGAGGTGGATTCATGGATTTCGACAGTCTTTGCCAGAGGCGATGACACGCCTGTTATCCGGTCGGCCGTGTTCGATGTGATCAAAAAATAGGCGACGCCCGTCCCGCCATCGACCAGCGGCGCACGGTACTGGGCGTCATCGACGGTGAGGCTTTCGATCTGGCCGCCGCTGCAGGCGACAGCGAGAGCGGTCAACGCCATGGCGATGACTGTGCGCATCATGGCCGCCAGAATCCGATGACGCGGCGGACTTCGTCCATCACGGGGGCGGCGATGGCGTTGGCGCGTTCGCCGCCATCCTTGAGGACCCGATCGACCTCGGCGGGATCCTCCATCAGGCGGCGCATCGTGTCGGCGACAGGGCCGAGCTTCGCCACGGCGAGATCGGCAAGCGCAGGCTTGAACTTGCCGAAGCCATGGCCGCCGAATTCGTCGAGCACGTCCTGCTCGCCCTGGCCGTTCAGCACCGCATAGATGCCGACGAGGTTTGCCGCTTCAGCCCTGCCCTCAAGGCCTTTCACGTCGAAGGGTAGCAGCTCGCTGTCGCTGGTCGCGCGCTTGATCTTCTTCGCGATATCATCCGGAGTATCGAGCAGGTTGATGCGTGATGCGTCGGACGGGTCCGACTTCGACATCTTCTTCGCGCCGTCCTTGAGCGACATGATCCGCGCGCCCGGTCCCTGATAGATCGGCTCGGGCAGCGGGAAGAATCCCGGCGCGCTGAAGTCGCGGTTGAACCTGGCGGCGATGTCGCGGCTGAGTTCGAGATGCTGTTTCTGGTCTTCGCCGACCGGCACGTGCGTCGCCTTGTAGGCGAGGATGTCGGCGGCCTGCAGCACGGGATAGTCGAACAGGCCGACCGAGATGTTCTCCGCATCCTTGCCTGTCGACTTGTCCTTGAACTGCGTCATGCGCTCGACCCAGCCCATGCGGGCGACGCAGTTGAAGATCCAGCCGAGTTCCGAATGCGCCGGGACCGAGGATTGCGCGAAGATGATCGCCTTCGCAGGGTCGACGCCGGCGGCGAGATAGGCCGCGGCGATCTCCCGGGTCTGGGCGGCAAGCAGCTTCGGGTCCTGCGGGACGGTTATGGCGTGCAGGTCGACGACGCAGAAGATGCAGGGGTATTCGTCCTGCATCTTCACGAACTTCACGAGGGCGCCGAGATAGTTGCCGAGATGAAGGCTGCCTGACGGCTGCACGCCCGAGAAGACGCGTTTCGGGCCGGAATACTCGACGGGCTTCTGATCGGATTTTTCGTTGCTCATGGGGCGGGGACTTATCAGCCCTCCCCACCGGACGGAACCCCGGCGACGCCCTTCTCGCGGCGCAGCGCGCCCTTGATCTCCGCTAGCGTGATGGCGCGGAGCACGAAGGCCGCAACGCCGTAGATCACGACACCTACAACGATCACCACGAGGACGGCGACTTCCTTGGTCCAGAGCAGGTCCGCCAGCAGGGGATACTGCCAGGCGCCGACGGCGACAAAGGCGCCCATCATGACGCTGGCGCCGATCAGGCGGATCATGCGCTTCCAGACGGCCGCGCCCATCGTGTAGGCCCCTTCCCGCGCCAGCGCGCCGGCCAGCAGGAAGACGTTGACCCAGGCGCCCAACGACGTCGCCACGGCAAGCCCGATCGTACCATCGATGCCCTGCGTGGGAAGCCAGTACCAGAGCGCTGCGCCGACGATTACCGTGATCGCCACGGAGATCAGCGAGAACTGCATCGGTCGCTTGGACTTCTGCCGCGCGAAGAAGGGCGGGGTCAGGACCTTGGCCAGCACAAACGCCGGCACGCCCCACGCGAACTGGCGCAGGACTTCGGAGGTGCGCTGAGCGTCGGCCGCGGTGAAGGCGCCGCGGGTTACGGTGGCGTCGATGATGAAGAAGGGCATCAGCAGCAGCGCCACCGCGGCGGGCAGCGTGAACGCCATGGAGAGGCCGATGCCGTCGTCCATCGTGCGCGCGGCGCCGGCCTGGTCGTTCTCGGCAAAATGGCGCGACAGGCGCGGCACGAGGGCGAGGCCCACTGCTACGCCAATGAGTCCGAGCGGCAGCTGGTAGAGGCGATCCGAATTGTAGAGCACGCTGCGCGCGCCTTCGTCCGAGCCCGACAGCGTCTGCGTGACCAGCGAGGATACCTGCAGTGCGCCGCCGGCGATGGCGCCGGGAACAGCGATCGCCAGCATGCGCCGCACGCCCTTGCCCAGAACCGGGAGCCCGACCCGCAGGTCGACGCCCAGCTTGCGTGCGCCCCACCAGAGGAGTGCGCATTGCAGCAGGCCGGAAATGGCGACGGCCGCAGCGGCCCATTCCGCCGCCTGCTGTTCGGTCGGCGCGATCAGCAGCGGGATGATGGTGCAGATATTGAGCATGATCGGCGCCGCCGCCGTGAGCGCAAAGCGGCCCAGCGTGTTGAGCACGCCCGACAGGAGGGCGGCCAGCGTCATGAAGACGAGATAGGGCATCGCCAGCTGCGCCATCAGCGTGGCGGTCGCCAGCGTGCCGGGATCGTCGACATAAGCCGACAGCAGGAAGGGCATGATCCAGGGCATGGCGACTTCGATGCCGATGGTGACGAGCGCCACCACCGTCATGATGAAGGCCATCGCCTGCGAGGCCATGCGATCGGCCGCGACCTGGCCTTCCTGCGCGCGGGCGGCGGCGAACACTGGCACGAAGCCCTGCGCGAAGGCGCCTTCGGCGAACAGGCGGCGGAACACGTTGGGCAGCATCTGCGCTGTCGCCCACGCATCCATCAGCGGCCCCTGCCCGCCGAACCGCGCATTCAGAGCGAGGTCGCGGGCAAAGCCCAGGACGCGGCTGCCGAGCGTGAAGAAGGTCTGCACGAACACGTTGCGCGCAAGAGACATGCGGGGTGTGTCCGGGTCTAGCGGTTGAAGGAGGCAGGCGCGCGCGCCAGCGTGTGAGCGGGAATGCGCGGCGCATTCGGCGAGTGGGAGCGCAGGACTTCGACAAGGCGGTCGGTCAGCACCACGTCGAGTTCTTCCGGCATCGTGCCGCCATTCAGCATCTCGACATAAAAGACGTCATGCACGCGCTCCCCATAGGCGCCGACGTGTGCGGAGCGGATCGAGATGTTCGAATCCGCCAGCTGCTGCGCGATGTCATACAGCAGGCCGAGACGGTCGCGGCCCGAGACTTCGATCACCGTATGGTCGGCTGACGCCTGCCGGTCGATGCGAACGAGCGGCGAGATGATGAAGGCCGCATGACGCCGCGTGGGAGCTGGGGCGCGGCCCGGGCGCTTGACGCCATCGCCGCCTGCGGCCGCAAGCTTGAGATCGGCGATCAGCCTGTCGAGCGCGTTGGGATGGTCAGCGCCCATGGGCAGGCCGCGCAGGTCCTGGATGTCGAAAATGTCGAGCACGCGGCCCTCGCCTGCGTCATAAAGATGGGCGGCGACGATGTTGGCGCCGGAAGCGCTGAGCGTGGCGCAGAGGTCGGCGAACAGGCCGGGGCGATCGGGCGCCGACACGAGAAGCTCCGTGGCGGAGCGGCCCTTGTCCACGCTGGCGGAGACGATGATCGATTGTCCGGCGCCGCGGGCCAGCACATCGGCATGGCGCGCCTGCGCCTCGGGCGAGAAGCTGATCCAGTAGGCGCCTTCGACTGCGGCCAGCTGCGGCGTCGGGCCGATGCGGTCGGAGAGGACGCTGCGCGCCTGTTCGGCGCGTTCGGCCAGTTGCGCGCGAACGCTGTGTTCGTCGGTGCGGCCGCCGCGCAGGGCGGCTTCGGTCGAGAAGTAGAGATCGCGCAGCAGCTGGCCCTTCCAGCCATTCCACACGCCGGGGCCGACGGCGCGGATGTCGGCGACGGTGAGGATCAGCAAGAGGCGCAGGCGTTCGAGGTTGCCGACCTTTTCGGCGAAGCGCGAGATCGTCTGCGGATCGGAGATGTCGCGGCGCTGGGCCGTGTCGCTCATCTCGAGATGGTTGCCGACCAGCCAGGCGATGAGTTCGGCTTCGTCCTCAGGCAGACCAAGGCGCAAGGCCGCCGACCGCGCCTGCTTGGCGCCTTCGATCTGCTGGTCGCCTTTGCCCTTCCCCGTGTCGTGCAGGAGCATGGCGAGGTAGAGCGCGCGGCGGTTGAGGATCTTGGGGAAGATCTCGGTCGACAGCGGATGCTGCTGCTTCTCCAGCCCGCGCTCGATGTCGTGAATGGTGACCACGGCCATCAGCGTGTGTTCGTCCACGGTGAAGTGGTGGTACATGTTGAACTGGGTCTGGCCGACGATGCGGCCGAATTCCGGCAGGAAGCGCCCGAGCACGCCCGCCTCGTTCATCAGCGGAAGCACGCGGCCGGGATGGTTCTTGCCGGCGACGATGTCGAGGAACATCGCGCGGGATTCCTCGTCGGTGCGCGCCTGACGCGTGACGGCCCAGAGCGAGCGTCGGGCAGCCGTCATCGCGTCGGGGTGAATCTCGACCTGGCGCTCGTTGGCGAGCCAGAACAGGCGCATAAGCTTGCGCGTGTCGGCGGAAAACATATCCGGGTTGGTGATAGTGAGGCGGCCGCCATCCATGGCGAAGCCTTCCTCCTTCATCGGCTTGGCGGAGGCCTGCGCCTTCATCCACATCAGGCCGGCCGGGCGTTTCTTCTCCTCGACCTCGAGCTTCGAGCAGAGGATGCGGGTAAGCGCGCCGACTTCCTTGGCTGCAAGAAAATAGCGCTTCATGAAACGCTCGACCGCCGTGGCGTTGTTGCGCTCGGTGTAGCCGAGGCGCCGCGCCATCTCCGGCTGCAGGTCGAATGACAAACGCTCTTCGGGGCGGCCTGTAAGGAAATGCAGATGGCAGCGCACGGTCCAGAGAAAGCGCGCCTCACGCATGAAGATCGCCTTGTCGGCGGGCGAGAAGGCAGCGTTGTCGAGAACCTCCTGCAGGTTGGTTCCACCATGAATGTACTTGGCGAGCCAGAACAGTGTCTGCAGGTCGCGCAGGCCGCCCTTGCCGTCTTTCACATTTGGCTCGACGCGATAGCGTGAGTCGCCCTCGCGTGCGTGCCGGTCGGAGCGCTCCTGCAGCTTGGCGGCGACGAATTCCGCGCCGCGGCCCGCGATCACGTCCTTCTGGAAACGCTCGTTGAGCTTGTCGAAGACGCTGCGGTCGCCGAACAGGAAGCGCTTGTCGAGGATCGACGTGCGGATCGTCACGTCTTCCTTCGACAGCTTGATGCATTCGTCGATCGTGCGGAAGGCGTGGCCGACCTTGAGGCCCATGTCCCACAGCGCATAGAGCATGTATTCGATGACGCTCTCGGCCCACGCCGTCTGCTTGTGGTTGCGCACGAACAGGATGTCGACGTCGGACGATGGCGCCAGCACGTTGCGCCCGTAGCCGCCGACGGCGACCACCGCCATGCGCTCGGCCTCTGTCGGGTTGTGGGCGCGGAAGATGTGGACGACGGTGAAGTCGTAGAGCGCCGACAGCGCCTCATCCATGACCGCCGACATCAGCCCGGCCGTGTCGAGGCCGTCCGCGCCCTCCTCCAGCCGGTCTTGCGCGATCATGCGGCCGCGGAACAGGGCGGCGTGGATGAGGTCGAGCGCGCGCTTGCGCTGGGCGATCGGGTCGGAGCCATTGTCGAGGGCGGCGGCGGTCAGCTGGATGCGCAGCTTGCGGCCGTCCACGATGTCCGCAATGCGCCACGGGCCGGGCTTTACCGGCCCGGTCCTGACCCTGGGGATGTCGGATGCCGGCAAGGCGTCGTTCATGCGCCGATCTCTAGCCCTGTTTGGGTTGATGAAACAGGTGGGGGGGCAACAGTTGGCAGCTGAAGGGCGCTTTGTCGCCAGCCATTGCCGGCTGGTTCGGCTCGCGGCAGGTTCCCGGCGGGGTTAGCCGGGGACTCGCTGGAAATTGGCATGACCGATCCGCTGGAGATTGCAGCGACGGCGTTTACGCTGTTGTCGGTGATCCTGTCTGTGAAACGAAGTCTCTGGCAGTTCCCGACGGGACTGGTCGGCGTGAGCCTTGGCTTCTTCGTGTTCTGGCGGGCGGGCCTCTACTCGAGCGCCGCGCTGCAGCCGATTTTCGTCGCAGCTCTGGTTTATGGCTGGTGGTACTGGATCCGGGGGGACCAGAATCGCGTCCCGCCTATCCGGTCGACGCCCCTTGTCGTGGTTCTGGGCGCCTGCGGGCTTGCGCTGGCAGCGGCCGGCCTGGGCGCCTGGGGGCTGGAGACCCTGACCGACGCAAGGATGGCGCTGCCGGATGCAGCCATTCTGGCGCTGAGCGTGGTGGCGCAACTTCTGCTCAGCCTCAAGCGGATCGAAAACTGGCCGGTCTGGGTCGCGATCAATGCAATTTCGGTGTTCGTGTATGGGAGCCAGCAACTCTGGCTTTATACGGCTCTCTACGCGTTCTTTTTCGTCAACGCCTTCTCGGGGGTGGTGGGAGTGGCGGCGGGAGATGCGTGGACAGGTGGGCGCCAGAAAGCGGGCCGGGGGACAAGTCTGAATGAGCGCGGCAAGCACGGGCAGGCTGCAGCGCGTGACGCTGTTCGGCGCGGAGTCGACGGGCAAGACGACGCTGGCCAACCTGCTCGCACGTCATTTCGGCACCGTGGTCGCCCCTGAATATGGGCGGACCTATACCGAGATTCACGGGCAGGGCGCCTGCTCGAAGCAGGACATGTTGAAGATCGCCAAGGGGCATCTGAAGCTTAGACGCGAGGCCGAGCGCGAGGCCTATCGCGTGCTGTTCGAGGATACCGATCCGGTCATCACCGCCGTCTGGTCGGATACGCTGGCGGGCGGGCATGACAAATGGTTCGACCGCTTCAGCGACTATCCCGACCTTTACCTGCTCTGCGACATCGACCTTCCCTGGGTGCGCGACGGCGTGCGGTATTTCGGCGATCCGTCCGATCGCATGAAATTCCATCTCGCCTGCGAGGCGGAGCTCGTGAAACGCAAGGTTCACTTCACGCGGATCGCCGGCGAGCCGGAGCAGCGGCTGATTTCTGCGATCGCGGCGGTGGATGAGCTCCTCGCCTCCCCTCAAAAATGAAACCGGCCAGCCGGGGGAGCGGCTGGCCGGTTTTTTGGCTGGCCTTGTCAGGCCGCGGGGAAGGTTCAGGCAACCCCGCCGCTGACGATGACCGTCGTCATCACGTAGAGCACAGCCGCAACACTGAAGAGGGCGATGGTGAAGGAACCCAGGAAGTGGAGGGTTTCGAGTTTCGAGGGTTTGATCAGACCGTACATTGTTTTTCTCTTTTCTGGGTCCGGGATCCGCGGGTGAGCCGTCTGTCGGGCCTTGCCGCGGGAAGGATCTAGGGAGGCTTGGGGGAAGTGGATCGCCTAGGCGACCATGCCGACGAACATGTAGAGGGCGGCGGCGGCGCCGAAGAAGGCGATGGCGAGGGAGCCGAGCTGGTTGATGGCGTCGAGCTTCGTTTGTTTGATCAGACCGTTCATTTTCTGTCTCCGTTTCTTGTTTTTCGGCTGCGCCACTCTGTGTTGGCCTCGCCGTTGAAGACATGACTGCAACCCGCGTGCCAACTTGCGTTAATCACGCCTGTATCTGATTTTATTCGCTTTTCTCGGTTTCGCGTTAAACTTCGCGGGGTCGATGCGGCTTTATTCGCCGCACGATTGGCGGATTTCGCCTTGGTGTGGCGAGAATTGTGAGCAGATGCGCGCAGGCGCGACGCGCCGTTTGCGTGTGGCGGAACGCGGGCCCGCGTCCGGACTGGCGTGGGCCATCCGGAATGCTGCGGGTCTGGGTCTCCGAACAGATGGAGGGCCCCGGGGACGCGGGAGGCCCCGCGTGGTCTGGCGTCCCCGCTGGTGGCGGAGCTTCCGGCAGGAAAAGGGTTCGCGGATTCCGCGTCCCCGGCAGTGTGTTGTGCGGCAGCGCGCGCACGGCGGCCCTGTTTCCTAGGCTTGGCGCCATTGAGCTGCCGGCGTGCGGGCTGGTCTGTTCAGGACCAGTCCCCGGTAGAACTCCTCAGGTCGTTAGCTCGGGAGGCTCTTCACGCTCGCCTGCATCCATCCCGCGCCGTTGAACGGTGTACGGCCGCCCTCCATGCGTGATGGATGAGCGGAGTATCTCACAGGTCCGGAGGTTGGGGACGCACGTGTCGGGAACCGGCCGGTTTCGTCCGTACAAGTGATTGAGATTGTTCGAGGCAGACGGATTGAGCTTTGTCCAAAATCGGCCGGTTCTGGTGCGCGTTGATCGTTCCGCCCGCTACGCAGGCGGCCCCCCCCGCTTCGCTCCCACCTCCCCCGCCTTCGGCGAGGGAGGACATGAGAGCGATCAAACGGAGAAGGCGCCGCCTCCTTCTTCCATGCCGAGCGCTTTCATGGCGAAGGCGAAGTCGCGGGCATCGTCCTTCAGGCGGTCGAAGCGGCCGCCGCCGCCGCTGTGACCGGCGGTCATGTTGATGCTGAGAAGGTAGGGGCCGGCCTTGGGTGCACGATCACGGATGCGGGCGACGAATTTGGCAGGCTCCCAGTAGGTGACGCGCGGATCGGAGAGCCCGCCGGTGCACAGGATTGGCGGATAGGGCTTGTCGGCGAGATTGTCGTACGGGCTGTAGCTCATCATGTAGTCGTAGGCGGCGACGTCGGTGAGCGGGTTGCCCCATTCGGGCCATTCGGTAGGCGTGAGCGGCAGGTCGGTGTCGCTCATCGTGTTGATCACATCGACAAAGGGCACGCCGGCAACATAGCCGCCAAACAGGCCGTCGGGCGCAGTGATGATGACGCCGCCCATCAGCAGACCGCCGGCCGAACGGCCAAGGCCAACGAGCTTGCCGTTCGATGTGTATTTCTTGGCCACGAGATCCTGCGCGACTGTGATGAAGTCGGAGAAGGAGTTCTTCTTCTTGTCTTTTCGACCTTGCGCGAACCAGTCCCAGCCCCGCTCCGCGCCGCCGCGGACGTGGGCTGTCGCCCAGATCCAGCCGCGGTCGACGAGCGAAAGCTGGCGAACATCGAAGGTCGATTCCGAGATCAAGCCATAGGAGCCGTAGCCGTAGAGGAGGACAGGCGCCGAGCCATCGAGCTTTGCATCGGCAAGGCGCAGCACGGTGACCGGCACTTCGGCGCCATCGTCCGACTTCGCGGAAAAGCGTTCGACCCTGTACTTCGCCGGATCGTGGCCCGAGGGCACTTCCTGGGTCTTCACCACGACGGAGGCGCCTGTCACCATGTTGTAGTCAATGGTCTGCGTCGGCGTGGTGGGCGATTGGTAGGTGTAGCGAAGGGTGGGTGTGTCGAACTCGTAGCTGCGACTTGCGCCAAGAGCGAAAGCGGCTTCGGTCTGTTCGATCGTCTTCTCTGCGCCGGTTGCGCGATCGCGGATGACGATGCGCGGCAAGGCGTTGGCGCGTTCGAGGCGGACGAGATGGTTCGCGAAGGCCTGCAGGCCTTCGATGTAGCGACCAGGCTGGTGCGGGGAGAAGTCCTGCCACGCGGTGCGGGCGGTGTTGGTGAGGGGGGCGGTCATGATCTTCATGTCGACCGCGCCATCGGCATTGGTGACAATATACCAGCGCCCATCGAAATGGACGGGCGTGTATAGCTCGCCGGTCTTGCGTTCGGCGAACAGCGTTGGCGCGGACGTGGGCGCGCTTGCGGGGATGGTGTGGAACTCGCTGGTCTCCCCGTCCCCGGCATAGATCATGATGAAGGCGCCGGATTCGCTGACGCCGACATCGAGGAATTTGCCGATGTCCTTTTCCTCGTAGACCATCACGTCGTCGGCCGCGGCGCCGCGCACGGGGCGGCGGAAGATTTTCGCGGGACGACCGTTCTGCTCGCGCCAGACCCAGAAGAGATAGGCGCTGTCGGGCGAGAAGGTGAAGCCGCCGTAGCCGTCCGTGATCGGGCTCGGCAACACCTCGCCGGCGCCGAGGTCCTTGATGTAGATCGTGTAGACTTCCGAGCCCTGGACGTCGGCGGCGTAGGCGAACAGGTTGTGGTCTGGCGAGTGACTGGCGAAGCCGATCTCGAAGAAGGCCTTGCCTTCTGCGAGCGGGTTGGCGTCGAGCAGGATCTCCTCCGCCCCGCCAGCGCGCCGCGTGCGGGCGTAGACCGGATGGGACTGGCCGGCCACGTAGCGGTGGAAATAGGCCCAGGGGCCATCGGGCGCCGGGACGCTGGAATCGTCCTGCTTGATGCGGGCCTTCATCTCCTCGAAAAGCTTGTCCCGCAGCGGCCCGGCGCTCTCCATCATCGCGTCGTGATAGTCATTCTCCGCCGTCAGATAATCGTGCACATCCTTCTTGAGGATCGACGGGTCCTTCAGCACTTCCTGCCAGCGATCGTCCTTGATCCACTGGTACTCATCCTCGCGCGTCCGGCCGAGCTGGGTGATGGTCTTGGGGACTTTCTTCGCGACGGGCGGTACGGGGACCGCCTTTGCCTGCACTGGCTGGCTGCAGGCGGCGAGCACGCTGACAGCGGCGCTGCCCATGAGGAAGAAACGGCGGTCGATCACGCGTGTGGCGGCAGATTGCATGGATGGAGTCCTGTCCCTGAGACCGCACTCAATGTGCGGTTGGCGCGCGCGTCAATGCCCTTCGCGGATGAGGCGGAAAACCGGCGGGCGGCGCCCGGAAAGCGGGATCAGGAAGGTTCAGGCTCACCCAGCTCAGGTAGACCTGGGGCCCGCCCCGGCCTTGAGGCGGTAGACGAGTTCGAGCGCCTCTTTCGGGGTCAGCGTGTCGGGGTCGAGGGTGGCGAGGATGGTGTCGGCTTCTGACGGAGCGAAGGTTTCGGCGGGGGGGTCGGCGAAGGATGCGAAGAGGGGGAGTTCTTCGAGGCGCCTTGCCCCGCCCTCCTTTGCTTCGAGTTTTTTCAGCACGGCTTCGGCGCGCTTGACGGCGGCGCTGGGCAGGCCTGCGAGTTTTGCGACCTGCACGCCATAGGAGCGGTCGGCGGGGCCGGGCTTCACCTCGTGGAGGAAGACGAGATCGCCTTTCCATTCCTGTGCGCGGAGGCTGGCGTTGCTGCAGGCGGTGAGCGTGTCGGCGAGGCCCGTGAGTTCGTGATAGTGCGTTGCGAAAAGCGCGCGGCACTTGTTGACGTCGTGCAGGTGTTCGACGGCGGCCCAGGCGATGGCAAGCCCATCCCACGTCGATGTGCCGCGGCCCACTTCATCGAGGATGACGATGGAGTCCTGTGTCGCCTGATTCAGGATCGCTGCGGTCTCGATCATCTCGACCATGAAGGTGGAGCGGCCGCGGCTGAGATCGTCAGACGCGCCGACGCGGGAGAAGATGCGATCGGCAAGTCCGAGGCGAAGTTTTCGCGCGGGGACGTAGCAGCCGGCCTGGGCGAGAATCGCAAGCAGCACGTTCTGGCGCAGGAAGGTGGATTTGCCGGCCATGTTGGGGCCGGTGATCAGCGTGAGGCGCGGGCCGGATGATCCACGCGCATCGAGGCGGCAGTCGTTTGCGGTGAAGCCCTGCCCCTGCGCGCGAAGGGCGGCTTCGACGACGGGATGACGCGCGCCTTCCGCCTCGAAGACAGGCGCGTCGGCGATTTCGGGGCGCGTGGCGGAGAGGTCACCCGCCCATTCGGCGTTGGCGGCGGCGACGTCGAGACGGGCGAGGCCGTCGGCAACTTGCGCAAGCTCGGGGCCAAGCGCGTCGGCTTCACTTACGAGGCGGTTGAAGATTTCCATCTCGCGGGCGAGCGCCTCTCCATCGGCGCGCGAGATTTTCGCCTCGAGTTCGTTGAGCTGTGTCGTGGAGAACCGCATAGCGTTCGCCATGGTCTGGCGATGGATGAAGGTTGCGGCGAGCGGCGGCTTCATCAGCTGGTCGCCGTGCCTGGCGTTCACCTCGATGAAGAAGCCGAGGACATTGTTATGCTTGATGCGCAGGCTGGAAATTGCGGTGTCGGCGGCATACTGTGCCTCGAGGCGCGCGATGATGGTGCGCGCGTCTTCCTTCAGGGTGCGGGTCTCATCCAGCGCGGGATCGAAGCCTGGGGCGATGAAGCCGCCGTCGCGAGTCTGCACGGGCAGGTCGCGTGCGAGGGCGGCGGCGACCTGTTGTGCGAACGCGCTGAGGCGCGGTTTGTCGGCGAGCGACAGCACGGCGCAGGCGGAGGCGATTTCCGCCGGCGGCGCTTCCTGTGAAGACACATCGGCGCAGATTTCTTCGCCAACGCGCAGGCAGGCGGCGAGTGCAGCGAGATCGCGCGGGCCGCCCCTGCGCAGCGAGAGGCGCATGCGGGCGCGTTCGAGATCGCTGGCGCGCTTGAGGGCATCGCGGGCGAAGTCGCGGCGGTCCGAGGCGTCGAGGAAGAAGGCGACGGCGTCGAGGCGTTGCTCGATCTCCTGCCTGCTGCGCGAGGGGCGGCTGAGGCGCAGGGCCAGCAGGCGGGCGCCGGCGGCGGTGACGGTGCGGTCGATGGCGGCGACGAGCGAGCCCTGTCGCGCCCCACGCGATGAGCGTTCGATTTCGAGGCTGACGCGAGTGGCGGGGTCGATGGCGAGGAAGCTGTCGGGGGCCGTGCGGACGGGCGGGTCGAGCCGCGCCTGCCCGCCTGCCTGAGTCACGGCGAGATAGTCGAACAGCAGGCCGGCGGCGATGAGTTCGGCGCGGGCGAAGGTTCCGAATCCATCAAGCGTCGAGACGCCGTAGGCGTCCTTAACCAGACGCTCGCCGAGTTTTGCGTCGGCGCGGGCGTCTGGGCGCGGGGTCAGCGTGAGGCCCCGCGTGGCGCGGGCGACGTCGGGATGGGACATGACGCTGTCGGCGACGAGGACTTCGCGCGGGGCGATCGCGCCAAGCACGTCCTCAAGGGACGCGGGCGCGAGGGTGAAGAGTTCCAGACGGCCGGTGGAGACGTCGGCGAGCGCAAGGGCGGCTTCGCGCCCTCCTCCGGCAAGGCCGATGGCGGCGAGGCAGTTGGCTGACCGGGCCTCAAGCAACGATTCCTCGGTGATCGTGCCGGGCGTGACAATCCGGACGATCTCGCGGCGGACGACCGCCTTGGAGCCGCGCTTCTTCGCCTCGGCGGGGTCCTCCACCTGTTCGCAGACGGCCACGCGGTGGCCGGCCTTGATCAGACGAGACAGATAGCCCTCGGCGGCGTGGTAGGGCACGCCAGCCATGGGGATGGGTTGGCCATTGTGTTGGCCGCGATGGGTCTGGGTGATGCCGAGCGCCTGGCCGGCGAGGATCGCGTCCTCGAAGAACAGCTCATAGAAATCGCCCATCCGGAAGAACAGCATCGCGTCCGGGTGACGCGCCTTCATCTCGAGATATTGCGCCATGAAGGGCGTTGCGCCCTCGGCGGAGGGAAGCGCGCCGCCTGCTGGGGCGCCACTTTGAGCAACTTCCTGCTCCGGTGGAGAGGGTGCGGGCCCTTTCACGCTTGATTCCAACCCCTTTTGCGGCTCAATGCCCGCCTGCCCCGCCGGGCGCCTGCGTCCTCGGCGAGACTTGCCTAGTCACACGCGACGCCGCCCTCAAGTCCTAAAGCCGCCAGTCCATACATGACAACCAAACGCCCCAGCTTCACCGACGAGGAAGCCCTCGCCTTTCACCGCTATCCGCAGCCGGGGAAGCTGTCGGTAACGCCCACCAAGCCGATGGCGACGCAGAAGGACTTGTCCCTTGCGTACTCCCCAGGCGTGGCGATCCCCGTTCTGGCGATCGCGGCCAATCCTGAGCTCGCCTACGACTATACCTCGAAGGGCAACATGGTGGCGGTGATCACCAACGGGACGGCGATCCTGGGACTCGGCGATCTCGGGCCGATGGCGTCGAAGCCGGTGATGGAGGGCAAATCTGTCCTCTTCAAACGTTTCGCTGACGTGGATTCCATCGACATCGAGGTCGACGAGAAGGACCCGCAGAAATTCATCGACTGCGTGCGCGCGATCGGCGCGACCTGGGGCGGGATCAACCTTGAAGACATCAAGGCGCCCGAGTGCTTCATCATCGAGAGCGAGCTGCGCGCGAAGCTCGACATCCCGGTGTTCCACGACGACCAGCACGGCACGGCGATCATCGCGACGGCCGGGCTGATCAATGCGTGCAAGATCACGGGTCGGCAGCTGTCGGACGTGAAGGTGGTGATTTCGGGCGCGGGCGCGGCGGGCCTGTCGGTTGCGGGCCTGATCCGTCACCTCGGCGTGAAGCGCGACAACATCCTGATGGTCGATCGTTCCGGCGTCATCTATGAGGGCCGCACGGAGGGCATGGACCAGTTCAAGTCCGCGTTTGCAGTCAAAACCAAGAAACGTACGCTGGCGGAAGCCTTCGAAGGCGCCGACGTGTTCATGGGTCTGTCGGCCAAAGGGACCGTGACCCAGGCCATGGTGAAGTCCATGGCGAAGAACCCCATGATTTTCCCGATGGCGAACCCGGACCCGGAAATCACGCCGGAGGAAATCCGCGAAGTGCGCACGGACGCGATCATCGCCACCGGCCGCTCGGACTATCCGAACCAGATCAACAACGTGCTTGGCTTCCCCTACATCTTCCGCGGCGCGCTCGACGTGCGGGCGCGGACGATCAACGAGGAGATGAAGGTTGCAGCGGCGCAGGCTCTGGCGCAGCTGGCGCGCGAGGACGTGCCGGATGAGGTTGCTGCGGCCTATGCCGGTGCGCGGCCGTCTTTCGGGCCGGACTACATCATCCCTGCCCCGTTCGATCCGCGCCTGATCTGGTATGTACCGCCGCTCGTTGCACAGGCCGCGATGGATACCGGTGTTGCGCGCAAACCGATCGCGGACATGCAGGCGTATCGGGATTCACTGGCGCAGCGTCTCGATCCGGCGGCGGCTTTCCTGCAGCGCGTCTATGGCAAGGTGCGCTCCGAAGGCCGGAAGCGCATCGTGTTTGCGGAGGGCGAGGAGCCCGCCGTGATCCGCGCGGCCTGGCAGTTCAAGACACAGGAGCTGGGCGAACCCATCCTCGTCGGCCGCGACGAACAGGTGATGCGCAACATGCAGTTGCTGGGCATTCCCGCCGGTGAGCTGCAGATCGTGAACGCGCGGGTGTCTGACCAGAACGAGGCCTATACCGAGTTCCTCTACAAGCGCGTACAGCGGCACGGCTATCTGCAGCGCGACGCACAACGCCTGATCAACCAGGACCGCAACGTGTTCGGCGCCACCATGGTCGCACTCGGTCATGCGGACGGCATGGTGACGGGCGTGACGCGCAACTATGCGACGTCGCTGTCGGACGTGCTGCAGGCGATTGATCCGCGCACGGATGTGCGGCCGATCGGCGTCTCCATCATCATCGGCAAGACGGGCCCGATCATGATCGCCGACACCAGCGTCACAGAGATGCCGGGCGCGCAGGAGCTGGCGGAGATCGCGGTCTCGGCGGCGAAGGCGGCGCAGAAGCTGGGCTTCACGCCGCGGGTGGCGTTCCTGTCCTATTCGACGTTCGGCAATCCGCCAGGGGAGCGCATGGCGAAGGTGCGCGACGCGGTGGCGCTGCTCGATGCGAAGGGCGATGTCGGCTTCGAGTACGATGGCGAGATGGCAGTCGACGTGGCGCTGAATCCGGAGGCGCGACGACTCTATCCGTTCTGCCGTCTCACCGGGGCAGCCAACGTGCTGGTGATGCCCGCGATCCACTCGGCGGCGATCTCGACCAAGATCGCAGCGACGCTTGGCGGCGTGACGGTGCTGGGCCCGCTTCTTGTGGGCCTCAAGTCATCGGTCCAGATCGCGCAGCTTGATGCGACGGCGCAGGACATCGTGAACCTGGCGGCGTTTGCGGCTTATAATCCGAACGGTTGACCTGGTGTCGTAAGCACGGCCTCGTCCTTTACCCGGGTTCAGCGACGGCAATCCTTCAGCGCGATCGTCTCGAAGGACGAGGGTGGGCTTCGCGCCCTACTCCGCCGCCTGCGGCGTCGTCCTATCCGCCTCGACCGCCGGCTTCTTCGCCATCGCCTGCCGCGCCCATTCGGCGGCGGCGAGGACGACGGCGATCATGCCGATCCAGACGGTGAGAATGAAGAAGTCGTGGTAACCGTTGGTCTCGATGTAGGTGCCGAGTTCGGCTCGGCCGAGCGAGCCGATCAGCATAACCAGCGAGCCGAGCAGTGCGTACTGAACGGCCGCGAATTTCGGGTTCACCATGGCTGTGAGGTAGGCGACGAAGGCGACGCTGGCGAAACCGCCGGCGACGTTCTCGACCGCGATCGCAACGATGAGACGCGCGAGGGCGGGATCACCGAAGCCAGCAAGCGCGGGGCCTATGCCTGTCATCGCGAGGAAGGCGTCCATGCCTGCGCCGCCGGCAGCGAGGTCTGCGAAGATCAGGTTGGTGAGGGCTGCGATCAAAGCGCCGAAGACGAGGCATGGCAGGCGGCCGATGGCGATCAGGGCGACGCCGCAGATCACCGAGCCCGCCACCGTCATGAAGACACCGATGGTCTTCGAGGCGATGGCGACGTCGGTATTGGAATGGCCGAGTGCGCCCTGGCTGATGCCGGGATTGCCGACGAGGCCAACCGTGGGGTCGCCGAGATAGAACGGATAGGCGAAGCCGCCCCAGATCAGGTCAACGAAGCGGTACATCAGCACCAGGCCCAGGACGAGGATCACCGCCCAGCGCAGGCGCTGCACGAGGTCCATCAGCGGGTCGAGAATGGTGTGGAAGAGCGTATCGGCAGCCTTTGTGGCCCACGATCCCGGCGGCGTGACGTGCGGTGCGGCGACCGGCTGGCGGCGCAACAGCCATGCGGCGATGAGGCCGGGCAGCAGGATCAGCAGGGACACGATGATCGGCGCCTGGACGCGCGTGAAGATGGCGGTCGAGGGGGGCGGCGTCTGCGTGAGCGAGTCGATGAAGAACACCACGATGATGCCGATGGCGACGGCCCAGCCGGCGGCGACGGCAGCGACCGTGGTCTGCACCGTCTTCTGGCGGAAGGCCGCCGCAAAGGATGGCCGCATGTCCTGGCCGCCCTTCTCGGTCGACGAGTGGTCGGGCTCCTGCGCGACCAGCGTGCCGGTGGCGGAGACGGCCATGCCAACGGCGATGATCAGGTAGACGGTCGACCACGGGATGTGGTCGGCGAGGGTCAGCGCGAACAGGCCGGTGAACAGGCCAGCGAAACGGTAGCCCATCTGATAGACCGCCGACATCAGGTCGCGGTCCTCGTCAGACTCGGCGATCTCGATCCGCCATGCTTCCAGAACGATGTCGTGCACGGACGATGCAATCGCCACGATGACGCTGATGCCGGCGAGATAAAGGACGCCCTCGCTGGGGCGTGAAAGGGCGAGAAGGCCGAGGAGGCAGGCGACGATCAGCTGCATCACCAGCAACCAGCTGCGGCGCGGTCCGAAATTCCTGAGGAAGGGAATGCCGATGCGCGGGAACCACGCCTTCTGGAATCCCGGCGCCCAGATCAGCTTGAATGAATAGGCGAGGATGATGAAATTGAGGATGCCGATCTGGCTGGGCGTGACGCCTTCAGCAGTAAGCCATGCGTTGAGCGTGCCGAGCACGGCGCCATAGGGGATGCCGGCGGCCAGCGAGAGGAGCAGCATCGCGAGCATCTTGCGATGGCGCAGCGCCTTCAGTGCGCGCAGCCAGCGTGGGACGGGCTTTGCCTTTCCGCTCGCTGTTGCGACTGCGTCGGTCATTGGGCGGCCTTCGTGTGGACGCGCGCCCAGCGCTCAGCGAGTTCGCGCAGGCGCGGCGGGTCTATGGGCTTGGCCGCGAGCTGCGAGACGCCCGCACTGCGGCAGCGCTCTTCCAGCTCGGGATCGATGTCAGCGGTCAGCGCCACGATGGGCGTCTGCGAGGCGGGGCCCGCGAGGCTGCGTATCCGCCGCGTCGCCTCGAGCCCATCCATGACCGGCATGCGGATATCCATGAAGACCACGGAATAGTCGGTTTCGCCCATTCTTTCCAGCGCCTCGGCGCCGGTTCCAGCAGTGTGGACGCGGAACCCGGCGGCTGTGAGGGCGCTGCGGAAAAGGAGCGCGTTCACGGCATTGTCGTCGGCGATCAGCACGGAACCGGCCTCACCCGGCTTGCGCTCGGGCGGGAGCTCGACAAGCGCAACATTGTCCAGCGCCAGCCCGACCCGCTCGAGAAGCGATGCAGCGCGCAGCGGGCGGATCAGGTAGCCCGCACACCCCATCTGGCGGAATTGCTCGATGCGGCCGCGGTCGCCGGGGCGCAGAACGACCAGCGTGCGTTTCGATCTTGCAATCGTTTCGATCTGCGCAGGGGGCAGCGCGGCGTCCAGCAGAACGAGGTCGGCGGCCTTCCAGTCGTGAACCAGGCGCCCGCCCTCTCGACCGAGTGCGGACATGCAGGCGAGCGTCGATGCGGGCGGCAGGTCGAGCGCTATGCGCAGCGATCGTTGCGGCCGCGCGCGCTGCACCGATCCTGGCGCTGGCTGTATCGGCAGGTCGACCACAAACATCGCGCCATGACCAAAGGCGGAACTGAGGCTCACACTGCCCTTCATCGCCTCCACCAGACGCGCGACGATGGCGAGGCCGAGGCCGACGCCGCCATCGCGGCGCGCATCAGCGGCGCTGACCTGGCTGAAGGCTTCGAAGAGATGCGCCTTGGCGTTATCAGGGATGCCTGCGCCGGTGTCGCGTACAACGAGAGTGAGCCCGCGCCCGTCGGTGGATGTCCGGGCTTCGATCAGCAGCGCGCCTTTTTCAGTGAACTTGATCGCATTGCCGGCGAGGTTGAAAAGGATCTGACGCAGGCGGCCTGCGTCGCCGATCATGCGGGGCGGAAGATCGGGATGGACGACGCCCGCTATGTCGAGACCGGCGGCGTGAGCGCGCGGAGCGAGGAGTTCGGCGACGTCCTGGACGAGATCGCTGGTATCGAACGGCGCTTCGTCGAGCGGGATCTCGCCCGCTTCCATGCGCGAATAGTCGAGCACGTTGTTCAGGAGATCGAGCAGGCGCGAGCCTGACTTGCGGATGGCGCCGGCATAGTCCTGCTGCACCGGCGTGAGTTCGGTCTCTTCCAGCAGCGCGGCCATGCCGAGAATGCCGTTGAGCGGCGTGCGGATCTCGTGGCTGACGGCGGCGGTGAAGCGGTGGGCGGCGTCAGGTTCCTCGCGCGTGTCGGAGGTGGCGAGGCGACGACCATCAACCGGCGCCGAGACGCGCCAGTTGCGGCCTGCCTTGTCGACAATCTGCGAGGCGATGTCGGCGGAGGGAAGCGTGAAGGGCGCCTGCATGTCAGTCTTGAACCCGGACAACGGGCTCGCCGCGATGACTTTTCCGGCAGCGTCGACAACCAGGGCCGCGCCCGGCCAGCTGCGCGCGATAGCGGTCAGCGGATGGAGCGCCGTATCGTTGGCGGGTGCGGGAAGGACGGCTGCAGGTTTCATCACGGCGACACTTTCATCGCAACGATGTTTGGGGGCGCCCTGCTGACCAGACGATTAACGTGCGCCAGCCTGCATGAGGGTGGGCAGTTCGCCGAGGTCGCCGCCAGCCTCGCGCGCAAACAATTTCCGTGCGGACGGGATCGCGCCGGCGAGCGCCATGGCGGCGCCTGCCGCGAGCCGGATCGGAAGGGCCGAGGTGAAGGTGCGTGCGAACCCTTCCATGGCGGCGGCCGTTGCGACCACGTCACCGCGACGCCAGCGCGTGTAGGGCGCGAGCGCGCCCTCTGCGCCGATGTCGAGACCGGCGCGCGAGGCGGCCTCAATCACGTCGACCAGCGCTGCGATGTCCTTGAGGCCGAGGTTGAGGCCCTGCCCCGCCAGCGGGTGGATGACGTGCGCGGCGTCGCCAGCAAGCGCGACACGCGGACCTTCGAAGCGTTCGGCGATGTAGAGACCGATGGGGAAGCTGATACGCTGTCCGGCCAGCTTGGCGCCAGGGATGAAATCGCCGGCGCGCCTGGCCAGTTCCAGTTCGAAGCCCCGCGGGTCGAGTTCGACGAGCGCCGCCGCGACAGCCGCCTTTTCGGTCCAGATAAGATTGGCGCGATCGCCCTGCAGTGGCAGCACCGCCATCGGTCCGTTGGGCAGGAAGACCTGTCGCGCGACGCCATTGTGCGGCTTTGCCAGCTGCACCGTGGTTGAGACCGCGGCGGCGTCATAGTCGTGGCCTTCGAAGCGCAGCCCGGCCTGGCGGCGAACCAGCGAGCGCGCGCCATCGCAGCCTACGACCAGCGGCGCGCGGACTTCGCCATCGGCGAGCTTCAGCAAAGCAAAGGGATCGCCGAACGTCACGCTTTCGATCCGCGCACGCGACAGGAGCGTCACGTGTTTTTCTGCGGCGACAGCTGTATGCAGCGCCGTGGCCAGCCCGCCCGCTTCGACCATGTAGCCCAGCACCGGCTCGCCGCTGTCTTCGGCGATGAAGGAGATGCCGCCGACGCGGCCCGCGGCGTCGACCTGCGTGATCGGTTCAGCGCCTGCCAGCAACGCATCTTCCAGCCCGAGCGCGCGGAAGATGCGCCAGCAGCCATAAGCCATGAAGTAGGCCCGCGTGTCGGCCTTGCCTTCGTCGGGCGGTGGCGCTGCGTCGGCTACCACCACGTCGAAGCCTTTCCGGGCGAGCGCCAGCGCCAGCGTCAGTCCGACGGGACCGCCGCCGGCAATGGCGATGTCACAGGTGTGGACTTTGGCGGGCTCGTTCATGTCCAAGACATAGACACGGGGACCCACAAAGAAAAAGGGGCGCGGCCGAATGACCGCGCCCCTGATCGTCACCCCTCCCCCGGTCGCCGCGCCGACAGCGGCCGGTGCATGAGGGAAGCTGTACGTCCTAGGTGTGGTAGGCTGATTCACCGTGTTCGTTGAGGTCGAGGCCTTCTTCCTCGATCTCTTCGTTCACGCGGCCGCCAGTGACCAGCTTGACGATGAACCAGACGATCGCCGAGCCGACGCCGGACCACACGATGGTGACGCCCACGCCTTTCAGCTGGGCGATGACCTGCGTGACATAGTCCGAGTAGATCGCGACGCCGCCATTGGCGTAGTCGACGATGCCAGCGCCGCCGAGTTGCGGGGCGACGACGATGCCGGTGCCGATGGCGCCGACGATGCCGCCCACGCCGTGGATGCCGAACACGTCAAGCGAGTCGTCATAGCCCAGCATGTTCTTGAGACCCGAGCAGGCGAACAGGCAGATCGGACCGACGATCAGACCGAGAACGATCGCGCCCATCGGACCGGCGAAGCCGGCGGCTGGCGTGATTGCGACAAGACCCGCAACTGCGCCGGACGCCATGCCGAGCAGGCTGGGCTTCTTCTTGATCACGGCTTCGGCGAGCGCCCAGGAGAGAGCGCCGGCAGCCGTTGCGACGAAGGTGTTGATCAGCGCAAGACCGGCATAGGCGTTCGATTCGAGGTTCGAACCGGCGTTGAAGCCAACCCAGCCGACCCACAGAAGGCCGGTGCCGATCAGCGTGAACGTCAGGTTGTGGGGGCGGATCGGTTCGGACTTGTAGGACTTGCGTTTGCCGAGGATCAGCGCGCCGACGAGAGCCGCGATACCCGAGTTGATGTGGACGACCGTGCCGCCGGCGAAGTCGAGCGCTCCGAAGGACCAGATCAGGCCAGCGCCGGCAACGAGTGCTTCCGCGTTTGCCGGGTCGGACGCCATGATCGGGCCGCCCCACCACCAGACCATGTGGGCCATCGGGTAGTAGACGACGATCGGCCAGAGGACCGCAAAGAGCACGACGCCCCAGAATTTCGCACGTTCCGCGACACCGCCGAGCACGAGCGCGGTGGTGATGCACGCGAAGGTCATCTGGAAGGCGACGAAAACGATCTCGGGAATGGCGACGCCGACCGAGAAGGTTTCAACCAGCGTCGTCGTATCGACACCGGCGAGGCCTATCTTCGAGAAGCCGCCGACGAATGAGTTGATGCCGCCGCCGTCGGTGAAGGCCATCGAATAACCCCAGCCGACCCAGGCGACCATCCCGATCGCGGTGACGATCAGGACCTGGCTGAGCAGCGAGATCATGTTCTTGGAGCGGACGAGACCGCCATAGAACAGGGCGAGACCCGGGATGATCATGAGAAGGACGAGGACGGTCGAGACGAGCATCCAGGCGGTGTCGCCCTTGTCGACGGTCAGCTCGATCGGCGCTGCTTCCTCAGCGACGGCTTCTTCAACAACCGCTGCCTCAGGCGCTGCCGCGGTCGGATCGACCGGGGCTGCGACCGGAGCTTCCGCCGCCGGCGGCGCTTCTGTCGGTTGCTGGGCCGTAGCGGGGCTCAGCGTTGAAAACATGACGGCGGCAGCCATCGCCGCCAACCCGGCCTTCAGGCCGGCCCCCCAAAGCGAAAGTCGATCCAGTCGACTGATCTTGTTAAACATTTGTCTCCCCTGAGGTTGGCAACGCAACCGGCGCATACGAACGCACCCCTCGGACCCGAACGACCCCCGGGAGATGCGTTTGCGATAGGGGGTGGGGCCCGCCTCGCGGACAAGCAGGCGGCACGCCTCGCCTCGGGACTCACAGTCGATTGCACAAAAATTGGGCACCATGGTGGGCGCCCGCTGCCCTTAAGTGCAAGATTTTCCTGCAGTGCACCATAAATCTTGCGCGAGCGTGCGCAGCGGGCGAATGGCGCTACGGTGAACTTAGTGGGCGGCCGCAAGGCTGCATCATGGGGTTTGGTCCCGGATGCGCGTCAGTGCGTCCGGGACCCTTTTTTGCCCGAAACAACAACAGCAATGTAACGATATTTTCCCGGCAAAGCGCGGCCGGGACCCTGCTTTGGTAGCGCCCCGTTAAGCCCCGCCGCGCCAGTGTCGCCTGCTGATTTAACCTTGTTCCAGTGAGGACGAAGGCATGCCGCAACCGCGTGCGCCGCATTCCGAGGACCACGGCGGCGACGCGCGGGGCTCAAGCGCGTTCAGCCGGTTCCTGTCGGGACTGGCCGCCTTCTCGGCCGGCGTGGTCATCTGCGGGGCCTGCTCGTCCTACTCGGCCGGAGACCCGAGCTTCAACATGGCTGTCGCCCGCGTGCGCGACGCCGCCACGGGCCTTGTGAGCGAGGCCGGCCCTGAAAACATGTTCGGTCATGTCGGC
>Ga0315902_10003553_pt1 | contig 23219 bp, 12 predicted proteins | sample LakEriMetagenome_9_FD_203523 | JGI IMG/M metagenome (GOLD analysis project Ga0315902, IMG submission 203523) | Freshwater fungal communities from buoy surface, Lake Erie, Ohio, United States - Buoy 12 MA117 | ecosystem: Environmental > Aquatic > Freshwater > Lake > Lake biofilm | place: USA... | reverse complement strand
GCGAGGTAGGTGTTCGAGGGGTCGTAGTTCACGCCGAAGTTCGGATGATTCACCGCATCGACCAGTTTGCAGAAGACATCCATCTTCTGCGCGAACTCGGGATACTCCCAGAAGTCGTCTTTGTAGTGGTTTTCGATGATCAGCGTGATGCCGCGCTCCTGCGCATACGGCAGGCAGGCGTAAATCGAGTCCGCAGCGAGCTTCACGCCTTCATCCAACGTCAATTCAGGCCTCCGCTGGCCACTGAGCACGCGGCAGTAGCTGCCGCCGAGCGTGTGCGTCATGTCGATCCAGCGTTTCTGCTTGGCGATCTCCTTCTCGCGGAAGGCGGCGTCGGGATGCGTGAAGTCGGGCGAGCAACACATCATCGGGATGACCTTGCCGTTGTCCTCGACCTCCCGGCGAAAGCGTGGCCAGTTTTTCTCATCGGCCATCTCCAGGAAGCCCGCATACCATTCCAGCCCTTGCACATCGAGCGTGGAGGCGAGCTTGATCCATTCGGAGACGGTCATCGTCCCTTCTTTGCAAAGGGCGACCATGAAGGCTTTCGGGAAGGCGGCGAGTTGGGGCATGATGATGAAATGACGAATTCAGAATGACGAATGCAAAGACTCACTTCGTCGGAATGGTGCTCGCATCCTTCGGCGGATTCCGCCCGATAAACGGATGCTGTTCCAAATCGAAGACCTGGCCGCTGATGGGGCCGCATTCGTCGGCGAGGAGCCACGCGGCGCAGGCGGCGATCTCGTCGGGCCAGAGGATGCGGCCGGCGGGGGCATAGACCTTGGGAAGATCGGCATACCAATCGTCTTTGAGGCCGTGGGAGCGCTTTCGTTTGGCCTCGTTTTCGGTGAGCACCCAGCCGGGGTTGATTTGATTCACGCGCACGCCGTCCTCGCGCATGAGCGTGTCGCCCAGGTTGCGCGTGAGGGTCATGAGGGCGCCTTTGGAGACGCTGTAGGGCATCAAATTCGGCTCGCCGCTCCACGCGTTGACGCTGCCGATGTTGATGACGCTGCCGTGTGTTTCACGGAGATGCGGCAAAGCGGCGCGGATGAGCAGGTAGGGCACCACGCAGTTGATTTCGAGCATGCGGCGGAACCATTTCGCATCGGTGTCGTGAATGTTGCCGAGACCGACCTGCGCAGCGTTGTTCACCACGGCGTCGAGTTTGCCAAAAGCGCTCACAGCCTTCTCGACGAGCATTTGCGGCGCATCTTCTTCCGCGAGGTCTTTGAGCACGAGCACGGCTTTGTCTTCGCCAAGCTCCGCGAGCGTTTCCTGGCCCAAATCGGCCTCCAGACCATGGATAAGCACCTTCGCGCCTTCGGCGACGCAACGCTTCGCGATGGCCTTGCCGATGCCGGTGACGCTGCCGGTGATGAGGATGACTTTGTTTTCGAGGCGGTTCATGGGTGCGGCGAGCATAACGACCCTCGCGCTCATTTCACCACGACAAAGTGTGTGTGAAATGCGGCATCACTCCAGCTTTAGCGTCGGCCTCCCGCCGTTCGTGGCGTGCTTGACCTCGAAGGTCTTGGTTTTGCCGGCGTGCTCGATGGTGATGTCAAACCAGCCGTAGTAGGCGCTGAGCGGGGCTTTGCCTTCGGCATCGGTGGAGAGGTCAGCGTTGGTCCACCACTTCGTTTTGACGAGGTCACGCCACACCTTCACCGCCGGGCGCTCGGTCCAGTCGGCTTTGAACATGGCGGCGGTGGGTTTCCAGTGGCGCTTTTCCCAGAAGCCCCAGATGACGAAACCGGTCATCTGCGGATGGCTGTAGCAGAGCGTGAGCATGTCGCGCATATGATCGGCGTGGAGTTGGTCATCGAGTGTTTGGAAGTCGTATTCGGTGACGGTGAGGTGTTTCACCATGGAGCCGAAGTGCTGATAAATCTTCCACTCGTCGTCGATGCTCGGGATGGCGTAATCGCTGAAGTGGCTCTGAAAGCCGCAGCCATCGGGTGTTTGGCCTTTGGCTATGAGATGCTTCATGTGCTTGTCGAAACCTGCGGTGCGATCGGGATTGAAGGTGTCCTCGTTCACAAACAGCAGCTTGTCGGTCTGCTTGCGGATCTTTGCGTAGATGTCGGGATACACATCGGGGCCGACGATATTGTAAAGTGCATCAGCTTCCACAAAGGGCACGGGATGATTCAGCGCGTCCCATTCATCGACATACGGCGCAGCAAACGGCAGCGCGAAAGCCCAGTGCTGATCGTAGCGAGTCATCAAGCCAGCAGGTCCACCTTTCTTCACTTCCTCAGCGGCCCAGGGCTCCAGATATCCCCAGCTCAGGTAGTGGCCACGTGAGGTCATCTTCTTGTCCTTGGCCCATTGCAGAGTCCATTGCACAGCGGCCTGGGTGCGCAGGCGATTAGCGGCTTCCCAGGGTTTCGTGGGATCGGTCGCACCCTCGATGTTGCCCACGCGCAGGCCACTTTCAGGCACCACACGACTGAACAACTCATCGACGGTGTTGCGATACTTGATTTGATCTTGCTCGGTGATTTTAAAGCCGAGCCCCGAGAGCATGTTCACATCCACCGCACTGCCGAAACCAAACAGATGGCGCTTCATGCGCACGGTCACTTTGGCGCCTTCGATGGGTTTGCCTGCGGCATCATGGACCACGACGTTGAGTTGTCCCTGCCGCAACTTGGCGATGCGGGCCTCCGCTTCCGCACGCCAGGGCGCATCGAGTTCACGACCCGCATACGTTTTCTTCATCTGCGGTGCCTTGAAGACATCAAACCCAATCGGGAAGCGATACACCTGAATGTCCGCCACCTCGATGACCTGCTTCTGCTCGCCGATGGCGATCTTGGCATTGCCCACACCTTCAGGAAGGTCGTTTCCGGCCTGGAAGACAAAGTAGGTGGTCTCCCAGTCTTTGCCAATGATCTGCGTCTTCCAGAGCACGGTGGACTTGTAATCCTTCGTGTTCTGAACCGCGCAGGTGATCTTGCCCTTGCCATCTGCCATCTCGCTTTCAACCGTGCGCGCCTTCACGACAAACAAGCACACCTGATCTTTGGCGATGGCTCCAGTGAAGCTCTTGTTCAAAGCGAGTTCGTAGGACTTTTCGAGCTTCGCCGGTGAAGTGGCGCGGAAGATAAACTTCGTCGGCGCATCTGCGCTCTCCACCTTTTCAATCGTGCCAAACTCCGGCTTCACGACCTTCGGAGCGATGAGCGCCTCCGGTAGCAAAGCGACGGCTTCAGGGGGAAGCTGCGGCTCTTCGGCGTGAAGTGAGGTGAGCGCTAGAAGGGCGAGGAGGAGATGTCGGATCATGAAGAATGAGTTTGGGAGGTTGCAGGAAAGTGGCACCGGGTGAAGCTGAACTCGCCGGTGGCGGGCATGAGGGAAAATTGCGCGAGGGTGGGGCCGCCCATGCCGGAGATGTGTTGTTGGGAAAAGTCGTTGATCGGTTTGTTCAACTTGTAACCGCCCACGCCGCCGCGCGCGAGGTGGGCTCTGCGGAGAGGCGTTTGAGTTCAGGGTGTGGAATCGACTTTGAGTCGCATGAAACGGCGGGGGGCGGCGGAGGCGGGGTCGGTGACGGTGACTTGGCGGGCGTCGCCGGTGCCGGTTTCGATGATGCCGGTGCCGGTCACCAAGGCGGTGAAGGCGTTGCCGCCGGTGCTGCGGGCGATGTCGGTCCAGGGGCCGCCGGGGGAGTCGGCGACTGCAACGGCGAGTAAAGTCAGGAAGCAAAGGGTGTGTTTCATGGATGGTGATGGTAGTGGATGCAGTGCGGGGCTGGAAGTGCTGCGGGTTCAGTCGCCGTAATTGAAGGGGTCGGCGAATTTCGGGTCGTTGGTCAGCGCTTCGTCGGTGAGGGCGCGAAGGAAGGCGACGAGCGCGGATTGCTCGGTGGTGGTTAGCTTGTCGAGGTTGCGGGGCGTGCCGTCGCCCCGGAATTTCATTGCCGGAGACAGGTTCGGATGATCGACCACGCCGGAATTGTAGAATTCGACAACCTGCTCGAGGGTGGCGAAGCGACCGTCGTGCATGTAGGGTGCCGTGAGGGCGATGTTCCGAAGGGAGGGCGCCTTGAATAGACCCTCGTCGCGGGGGAGGCCTGTTCGTCCGCCCAAGCCTTTGTCCACATAAGGATTTTCCAGGCCGTTATTAAACATCTGGCTGGGCACGAAGTTGTCGGTGCCGTGGCAACTGGAGCAGCCCGCGCTCTTGAATTGGCTAAAGAAAATCTGTCGCCCGAGGTTTTCCTGTGCGGTGAAGTTCGTGAATCCGACTGCAACCCCGGCGTCATATTTCGTCTGGGTGGAAACGATGGAGCGCACGAACTGCGCTAGCGCTTTGGAGATGCGGTCGGTGGTGACCTCCGCGCTGCCGAAGGCGTTGGTGAAAAGGGTGGCGTAGTAGGGCTCGGCGCCGAGGCGGGTGACGAGGGCGGGCAGGGTCATGCCCATCTCGACGGAGTCCTGGATGGGTTGCAGGACCTGGGCTTCGAGGGTGGCGGCGCGTTCGTCCCAAAACATCGCCTTGCGTTGATACCAGCGGGCGTTGGCGAGGCCCATGGAGTTGCGGCCGGTGAGGCCGCCGGCGAAGCCGACGCTAAGCGGGCGCGGGTCGGCGAAACCGTGCGCTTGGGAATGGCAGGAAGCGCAGGAGACGGTGCGGTTGAGCGAGAGGCGTTTGTCGTAGAAAAGGGTGCGGCCGAGCAAGGCTCCGGCGTCGGTGACGGGATTGTTTGCGGGGGTGTTGTCTTGAGCCGCGATCACCGGGGCGAGGAAGGCGGAAGGAAGAGACGGGCTGGCGTAGTTGGCGGGCGTGGCCGGGAGCACGAGGGCGGTGGCGAGGGTGCTCTGAATGTCGTTGCGGGCGGGATCGAAGACGGCGCGGAAGAAACGCCGGGGCGTGAGGACGGGATCGTGGCTGAAAGCACGGTGGAAGCTGCCGTTGTGCAGTTTCCAGGACGCGATGTCGGTCCAGGTCACGAGGTCGGTCGAACTTTGGACGACGTAGAGATTGTTGGCCGGATCGGTGAGGGTAAATCCAAGCGTGCCGGGCGTGGTTCCGGGAGCGAGGGCGATGGACGAGTTTGCAGGGAGCTGGGCCAAGGTCAGCGTCGCGCTGCATACGAACGCGAGGGCACTAATGATGGATCTAGACAACTGGGCTAGGCGTGCGGGTTTCATGGGCGGAACTTTATGGGCAGGGATCACGGGGAACTGACGTTCAAGCGCAAGAAACGGCGTGGGGCGACGGCGACGGTGACGGTTACTTGGCGGGCGTCGCCGGTGCCGGTTTCGGTGATGCCGGTGCCGGTCACCAAGGCGGTGAAGGCGTTGCCGCCGGTGCTGCGGGCGATGTCGGTCCAAGGGCCGGCGGGGGAATCGGCGGCTTGCACGGTAAGCTGGAGATCGGTGCGGGCGAGGTAGCGGTTAAAAACGAGCTGCAGGCGCGAGGTTTGCGGATTCACCTCGGACCAAGGGTGGACCAGGGGGGCCGTCGTGGGATCGGCGGGATCGCCACCCAAGGCATACTCAAGCAGGTTGGGCACGCCGTTGCCATTCGCGTCACCGGTGTTGGAAAAGGTCATGCTAACGTAGGCATCCCCGAATCGACGGTGTAGCAGGCGGGAGCGCTCGTTGGCATAGACGTAGGCGTAACCGACCCGTTCATACAATCCATCCACAACCGTATACTGGATGCAGGCCGGTCCGGTCGTGATCTGATTATCCGGAGTAAAGACCAGACCGGTCGGAGTTCGCTGGATATTGCCTGAGCCCGAATTCATAACCGCCTCTTTGATCGACAGGGTTGTGCCCGAGGGGCTCAGGTCGTTGGCCAAGACATCGAGAAAAATCGGATAACCCGGTGAGGCCGGCGCGATGTAATCATCCACCAGAATCGGTGGAATTCGCACCTTGATACCGACAACACCTCCCGCACCTCCGGCGCTTTCGACAATGCGAACATAATAAGTGCCACCCGGAAAAATCGGGAAACTTTCATTTCCAGAGAAGTAGTCCGTCATGTTTGTGTTGTCTTTGTCGGATGAGAAAGCCTGTCCCCAGAATTGCAGGGAGTCGGCGAGACCGCTCGGAGAATAGAAGACTTGAACCAAGGGCGTGCCTTTATACTGCGAGGCCCGGTGGGCGATCAGGAGGGCGCCGGAAATGGTAGGGATGCCAGGCACCGACGGCGCGGTAAACTTCCACCAGAGCGATTTGGTTCGTTGGTCGTCGAGCGGGGCCTCGAAGGCCTCCATGGTCGCGTTGAGGTTGTTCCCGTAGCTGCTCCGGCCATTCATGGGAAGAGCCGCCGCGGCGGAAATACCGTCGTTGTCTTTGCGGTCGAGGAAATCGAGGGTGAGGGTGGTTTCGGAAAAGCTTCCGTCGACGTTGTCCACGACGATGCGGTATTTACGTCCGGCAATCGCATCCACGTAGGACGACCAGGCGGCCGGATTCATGGGAGTGCCCAAGCGCGTTTCCAGGGGCGATGATTTCTTGGCGAGCGTCGCCAAGGAATCGCCTTCATAAACGGAGAATGCGGCAGGATTGTATTTTTTCGCCGTATAGCTGGCGACTTTGGTGCCTTGAACGAGGTAACGGCCGGTGGCCGGAGCTGTCCAGGTGCGCCACACCGTAAATCCTTCCGCTTCCGAAAAATGCACGGGCTCGTTCTTTTCCCACGTAGCTCCCATGGTGCTGGCGGTAAAGGTATTGCCTTCGACAGGCACCTCGCTGGCGAAGGTGTCGCCGATGGGTTCGTAGGTGACATACAACAAGAATGCGCCGGCCAGCGGGCCACTTCCGTTGTTATATCCATCGACGGCAAAGTAGTAGGTTGTGCCCGCGATCGCATCGAAGAGCAGCCAGCTTAACTTCTCTGCGGTCGTATCGCCCTTACGCAGCCGGTCGGGCGGCGAATCGTCGTTCTCCGCGACCAGCGTCAACTGGTCCACCCGAGTTCCGGTATAGACGGCCAGCAAAGTGTTGGGATGGTCCACAACCGAGAACGCCGTGTTCGCCGTATAGCGCCCGTCGGCAGGAGCGGTCCATTTGAACCAGACAGAGTTTCCGCCGGAGTTTTTCGCGTGATTCGGTTCTCCGGGCTCTTTTGTCGCGGTGAATGTCCAGAAATTGCCGAGATTCCAGCCTTCCACTTTGTAGTCGGGATCGCTGTCGTCGACGTATGCCTTGAGCTCTGCAGCTTGGGCGAAATTGTCGTTTACTGGTGGTTTTGTGGGTTTGGGCGACTCGGCCTCGTAGGGAATCGGTCCGATACGGAGTTCGACCCTGCCATTGGCATCCACGGGGCCGGCCACGGCGATCCGGTAGATGTTACCGAGAACTGCGTTTAGCGTGACCTGGCTATTGGTATCCAACAGGAGCGTTGCCTCGGGGGTGAGTTGGTTGAACGTGTTTCCGGAATAAATCGCCAGACGGGTTCCAGGGGCGCTCCCGGTCAGGTCGAACGTGACCTGCCCCGTTTCCGTGGGACTCCATTGCCACCATAGCGTCGGCCCTTGGTTCAAGTCTCCCGCGTGCATGGGTTCACCCGGCTGCGTGGTGGCGCCGGCGAGGGATGCGCGGATATGCACCGCCGGGCCGGAAACAACGGCGGGAGTGGAAAAGGGGTCGTTTGCGGGGCGATTATTGGTGCTGCGCAGGGCGGCGTTGAGATTGAGCCGGGCACCAAACTGCACCTTCCCGTTCAGGGCTGGGAGGCGATCAGCAGAATTCTGCAGGCGGTTGACCAATTGGCGCGGCGTGTCTGTGGGAAAGCGCGATCTGAGCAGCGCAAAGGCCCCCGCCACGTGGGGCGTAGCCATCGAAGTGCCGCTGGCCAGGAAGTAGTCTTGGTCGGATACCCGGCCCGTGGAGAGAATGGCAACGCCCGGAGCGGCGATCTCGACTTTGCCTTGGCCGTAATTCGAGAAGTCCGCGAGCTGGTCGTTTCGGTCGGTGGCGGCGACGGCGATGACATTGTCCTCCTGGTAGGCGGCGGGATACTGGAAGTCTGTGTCGATGTTTTCGGCAAGGTTGCCGGCGGCGGCTACAACGAGAATGCCTGCCTGCCGGGCGCGAACGAGGGCGTCGCGCAGGGCCTGCCCGTAGCCTGTCCCGCCAAAACTGCAGCTCAGGATCTGGGCACCGTTTGCGATGGCGTAGTCGATGCACTCAATGGCCCCGGTGTCGCTGCCGCTACCTCTGCCGCTCAGGAATTTCAGGGCCATGATGCGAGCCTGCCAGGCGACGCCGACCACGCCTTTGCCGTTGTTACCGACAGCGGCGACGGTCCCGGCGCAATGGGTGCCGTGGCGGTGGTCGTCCATGGGGTCGCTGTCGCGATTGCGGGCGTCGATGCCGTAGATGTCGTCGATGTAGCCGTTGTTGTCGTCGTCGAGGCCGTTGGTCGATTTGTCCCTCCCCTGGGAATCGACGCCGATTTCCCCTGGGTTACGCCACATGTTGTCCGCCAAATCCTCGTGCGTGTAGCGAACGCCGGTGTCGATCACGGCAACGACCACGGTCGGCGCACCAGTCAGCAAGTCCCACGCTTCCGGGGCGTCGATGTCGGCGTCGGCTGTGCCACCCTCCTGCCCGGTGTTATGAAGTCCCCAAAGCTCGCCGGAAACGTAGCGGGGATCGTTGGCAACTCGGGAGGTTGTGCGGATGTAATCTGGCTCGACGTAGTCGTAGAGTCCGCTGGCCTGGAGGGCGGCGAGGCGGGTTTCGAGATCGGCGCGGGTGCCGTCGGCTTGGTCGAGGGCGAGCGTCTGGAGGCCGCCGAGGCGAGAAAACGTGGATTGGACGGTGACGCGGCTGGCGGCCAGGGCGGCGGCGGAGCGGGCGGGGAAACCGGGGGCGGCGAGCAGGCGGTTTTGGGGTTTGGCAATGAGGCGGTCGAAGCGGAAACCGGCGGCGAGCTCGGCCGGGGTGGGCTCGCGGTCGGAGCGGGTGGAGGGATCGGGGCGAGTAGCGGGAGAGAGTGCGGCGGGGGCGGGCGGAGCCAGGTTGGCGGGGGGGAGAGTGGCGGATGGGGACGCTGCGAGGGAAGGCACCTGGGGCGGCACGGGAGCGGCGCGATTGCCCGATGGGGTGGAGGGCAGCGGGTGCGTGGAGCCGGAGGTTTCGAGACCAGTTTGCTTACGGTTAAGCCCTTGGCCGAGCCAAGTCAGGATGACCAAGGCAAAAAACATGATGAAAATGCGCGGGGTGCGGCGGTTCATGCTGTGAATCTCTCTGATAGGAATTTGCGTTTTTAGGGGTGGGGTTGGGCGGCGGATCGGAATCGGGGAGTGAGAGGGTCTATTGCCATCATTCGCTCGTGAGCTATGGTTCCATGACAAGACGCCCTAGGATGCGGTCAATACAATTGGGCGCGGAAGAACTTTCGAGTCTGCTCCACCGGGATAGTCCATGGGCTTGATGCACCCATGATCTTGGTCCAAGGGCCGGCTGGAGAGTCCGCTTGTTCAAGGAACTTACCGGTAAAGGTAATGCCCACTTTGGAGTGGAACAACAAGGGGGTAGCAGCCTGCATGATCACAGGACTTCTACCACTTCCAGGGATGCCTAAAGGAAGTTGCCTGTAGGCCTGCACACCGCCCTCACCATCACTGGCAACCACAAGCGTGCCATTCTCCGTCAAGAGAGGACCTCCGATACCGATGTTGGCGATCTGAAGCTGCCATCTCAGAGTCAGATCTGCGTTCAAGGAATACAGTGTGCCTCCTCCATCGCTAAGAAAGACGGCGCCACTGGCATCGACCACTATGCGTGAGAGCAGATTCATGTTTGGAAAAACAGCTGAAGAGTGGGTGATCTGCCCATCTCGCGAGCGAAGGCGAATGATGCGTTTATCCCGTGAGAAGCTGTAGATGGAGTCGTCAGGTCCCGCACCGAAGTTGGTTAGAAACACAAACGGAAGAGGGGATTGCCATTTGAAGCGAAAGCCCGTCCCGGTGTCCTCAAAAGCATAGAGGTAGTCTAACTTGGGGTTATTGACGGAAACGGGAAGGCAAATCGTCCCTTCGGGTGAAATGAAAATCTGCGGATTGCCGGAGGCCACACCAAAACCTGCTGGGAAAAAGTCTCCTTGGTAGAGGAAAGCTCCTGTTTCGATATCAAAGGCAGCTAAAACTGCGCGATTTCTTTTGTTATACCTCCCGTAGAGACGATTGCCATAAATGGCTTCACATGAATAGGACTCGTTGAAGTTTTGTGACTTCCATACGGTCCTACCATCAAGGTGATTGATGCGGTAGGATTTGAGTTGAAAAGAGAAAATCAGATCGCCTTCAGAGGTATAGACTGGGCTTTGATCATAGAATCCCTCCGCGAAACATGCCTCCTCTGAACGCCAAAGGATGTTCCCAGTGGCCAAATCCAAGGCGTAAAGATAAGAGATACTGCTGGCATCCGCTCCTCGCGTTGCATACACCCTGCCTTTGTTAACTCCGACCGCATACGAGGTGTCATCCGTGGCGGGGAGGTCAATAGGCAACTGCTTCTGCCAGAGCAACGCACCTGTTTCCAGAGACAATGCCTGAATCCAGCCACCATTCTGCCGAGAAGTTCGATTGTTGGGATCAGAGGGATTGAACCTTGTGGTGATGACGATGCCTCCTTCGACAAAAGTGCTGCTGCCAGAATTGGCAAAGCTGCCACCACTCCATAGTTGAGTCGGAACTGTAGTAGGGCCGACTTGGCTGCTCAGGCTGTTTCTGAGTGAGTTGCCGCCGCTGCTGGTGCCCCAGTTGGCGTTCGGGGTGAAGGCTGGCCTGATCAGCCCAATATTGATTTTCATGGGGCCGGACGCTGCATTCTTCGGATCAACTCCTCCCAGATACTCCTGGAGATTGGTGAGTCCATCGCCGTCAGGGTCTTCATGGGCATCATTCATCCCTAGGCGGAGAGTCGAGGCAGTCTCCCAGGCATCGGGAAGTCCATCGTTATCAGCGTCAGCCGTCGCAGCCACGTTGATGGTGACGAGAGCAGGCAGGCTGTTTTCAACTCCATCCGTGGCGATGACTTGGAAGCTATCTTGCCCTCGGAAACCTGGTTCTGAGGTGTAGGTAAACGCACCATCAATGCCATTGGGAGTTCCGACAGGTCCATGGAGTGGAGCTTGAGTGATGACAAAACGCAATTCCTGCCCGTCGGGATCATTTGCCGAAAGTGCCAAGCTAGTGGGAACTGCCTCTTGAGCAGAAAAGACGGAGGCGACCACGGTTGGTGGCCTGTTTTGCTGCAATCTTAGGCGCACGATGCCACTTGTGGTTAGATTATCGAGAGGATAAAAAAAGCCATCGACTGCGATGGAATAAGTGGTGCCTGCGGTGGCGTTGAAGTTCAGGCGGCTCTTCCATTTGAACGCGGCGTGCTCGGTGTCATCGTTTGACGCGACTTCAACCAGCGTGCTTAGAGTGTTGCCTTGATAAACGGCGAGCACTGTGTCGAAATTGCTATCCTGCGTGTCCACTTGCACCCAGCCAGAACGTGCCGCAGTCCACCGCCACCAGACGGATTTGGCACCCCCACTTACCGCATGTGCGGGCTCCGCCATCTCCCGTGTCGCGGCCACATTACCGGTCGCGGCGGAAACGTAGGCCTCCCCAGTGATGATCGTGGCGCTGGCAAAAGCATCATTCTGCGCAGGCTCCAGATACGTAAAGGTCTTGGTTTCGAGATAGCTAGTCTTACCTGGCTTCACAACGGCAAATTGCAGCGGGAGTGTGCTCGTGCCGCCGTTGCCGCCGAGCTGTGCCGCAGTCGGCAGAGAGATCGCCGCTGTGTAGATGCCATCCTCCGCCACGCGGTCCACGTCCCCACCTTGATCCGAGAATAGGGTCTGAATGCCCAAAACCGTATTGGAGGCACACACGTCCGCGCCAGTGACCCGATCCACGTCCGACACAATGACCTCAAACCGCATCGTCGTTCCACCCACCAGCGGAAGGGACTCGGGGATCACTTCCACTTCTAGCGCCCCATCAGGCACCATCGTCAGCGCATGGTAGGCATTGACTCGCCCCCCAGTCACCACTTTGCCTGCCAGCGCAGGGGTTGGCACGGCACTGAGCAGGAGACGGTTTTTAAGGCTACGCATCGCTAGGCCAGGAAAACGAGCCGCGACCAGCGCCGCCACACCTGAGACATGCGGCGTCGCCATGCTCGTGCCATTGAAGCTAGCGTAGGACGCATCTGTGCTGGCCGTGCAAGAGTAAATCCCCACCCCCGGCGCTCCTAAATGCACCGTCGTCGCGCCAAAATTGGAGAAGCTCGCCAAAGCGTCCGAACGATTGATCGCGGCGACAGACAAGATGTTGTCCACCTTGTAGGAGGCTGGGTAGCTGCCTGATTTATCATTGTCGGAGCGGCTGTTCCCTGCCGCAGCGACAAAGAGAATTTCAGTTTCCGCTGCTTTACGTATGACGCTGACTAGAGACTCACTGTAGCCGGTGCCCCCCCAACTGTTCGACAAAATTCGAGCTCCTTGATCGATGCCATACTCCACGCACTCGAACGCATCGGAGTTGTAGCCGGAGCCACTGGCGTCCAGGAATTTCAGGCCCATCAGCCGCACCTGCCACGCCACACCCACGTGAGATCCACCCCCGTTGGCCTGCGCACCGATCGTTCCTGAGCAGTGGGTGCCGTGATTGTTGTCATCCTGCGGATCACCCGCGCCGGTGATTGCGTTGATGCCGAAGACGTCGTCCACGTAGCCGTTTCCATCGTCATCATCACCATTGGTTGCACGATCGCGGCCCTGTGCATTGACTCCGGTTTCGCCAGGATTACGCCACATGTTGGCCGTGAGGTCCTGATGGGTGTAGCGGATTCCAGTGTCCAAGACCCCGACGATGACTTGAGACGAGCCAGTGGTGATGTCCCAAGCACGCACCGCATCCACATCTGCCCCAGATACGCCACCATTTTGCCCCTCATTTCTCAGCCCCCAGAGAGTTTGGTTGGTGAAGGCATCGTCACTCGGCAGGGAGTCCTTGGAGACGACATAGTCGGGTTCCACATACTCAAACTGACCGGAGCTGCGCAGCACTGCCATCTGCTTTTGGAGGGCCTGACCTCTGGCCGCCGCCTCGTCCCGCCCAACAGCCGGCATGGAATCCACTTGGCCAGCCGCCTCGAGAACCACGATACCTGACTTGTTCAAAGGGGTGCGAAAGGGTTCATAACGTGTTGTTGTCAAAACCCGTTCCACGGGAGCGATCTGGGCTGAGCGTGAGAACTTGGCCAACAAGCGTGATGGGTGCGCTTTTATGTCGTCAATGAGAACATAGTCACGCTTGGAATCCACCTTCTTGCGTGGGCGGACACGCGTCGCTTGCAAACCCTTCGGTGTGGAGGCTAGACCAAAAATCGAAGCCGCTGCGGGCAAGGCACTTTTCGCTGGCCCTTCTTTTTGATTAACATTCCGCGCGCGAGACTTGGTTTCTACCTCTTGGGCAGATGCCAAAACACCATCCGATGGCGTGCGGCCTGAGACAGCCGTCTCCCTCGGATGAGTTGCCGCGTCCCGCGCCGAATCAGAATTCTGCGACCAGAGTAGCCAGCCTAAGATCAGCAATCCGACAGCGCAAATGAGCAAGAAAAAAACTCGAAGGGACATACAACAGCAGGTGGGTCAAATAAGAGGTGGGCGTTTCACAAAAAACCGGAGAGAAGTTTTTTGAAAACTAGTTTCCTCTTGTCAGTGATCAAAGTGGATTCTATGCAACGGTTGCATGGCAGACAAATCACGTCCTACTCTGCGAACTGTCGCGGACCACCTAGGCATTCATTGCGCCACGGTCTCACGCGCGTTGCGTAGCGATACCCGTATCACGGAAGCCGTGCGCAAGCAGGTCAAGAAGGCAGCGGACAAGCTCGGCTACAAGCGCGATGCCAAGCTCTCCGAACTCATGAAGCACCTGCGCTCGTCCAAGCAGCGCTCCTTCCAAGGCACCGTCGCCTGGATCACTAACCTCGATCCAGCAGACCCAGACATGAAGGCGATGATCCAGCAGTTTCTTCCCCACGCCGAAAAGCGTGCGGCGGCCCTCGGCTACAAGCTGGACACGTTTTTTCAGGTGAAACCGAGCGATGCTCCAAAACTCGCCCGCATCTTCCGCGCACGCGGCATTCATGGTGTCTGGGCCAGCATCTTTTGGGAGGTGGACTATGATGACTGGAAGTGGGATTGGAAAAAGTTTGCCTTCATCCATCATGGAGCCGAACCCAAGCGCCGCATCGTCGATGTCGTCGATGCCGATGACCGCCAAAACATTCAGCATCTCTATGAGTCACTCGCTGCTCGCGGCTACCAGCGCATCGGAGTGGCCACCACAGATCATTTGGAGAACGAGGCACTTTTTGAACTCACGGCAGGACGCACTCGCTTCGCTATGCAGAACCCAGCGCATCCTGCCTTTGAACCTTGTTTGATCAAGGCACTCAATGTCGCAGGTGCAGCAAAGATCGCCAAATGGATCAAGAAACATAAGGTGGACTGCATCGTCTCCCGCTGGCGCGGCATGACCGATCTTCTGAAAAGTATCGGTTACAAAGTCCCAACGGACATCGGCCTCGCCTATGTCACGGTCCGCCCGGACGGAGGCACACAGCATCATGCGAGCGGCATCGACGTGAACGCGGCGATGATTGCCTCGACAGCCATCGACACGCTCATCTCCGCCGTGGAGCACCGGCGCTTCGGTTTTCCTGCCCTGCCAAGACAAACCCTCGTGCCCGGGAGATGGCATCAGGGAGACACGACGCGATAACAAAGTGGCTTCGGAATGAGCCGAATCATCCAAGACCTGCGGCTAAAGCCGAAACCACGGTTCTCAGCGCCACACCTCATCCTTCGCGGGATCGCCCGGGACATCGAGCACCTGCACTTTGTTGATGCTGACGAAGCGGGCGTGGTCGGTGAACTGGCGGACGATTTGCTTTTGCTGGTCGAGTTCAAAGAACTGGGCGGTGGTGGCGAGGTAGCCGTGGCCGAGCCAGTTGATGACGACGGTGTGGCCGTCGGGCAGGCGCTGGAAGCCGCTGATGAGGCGCAGCGGATTGTTCGGCACGTCCTGGGTGCCGAGTTTCCACACGGTTTTGCCTTCGCGGTCGAGTTCGAGCATGGCCTCGCCTTCACCACAGGCGATGAGGAGGTGGCCGTTCGGCAGTTCGCGGACTTCGTGCGGATCGCCGGGAGTTTTGATCGTGCGGAGGAGTTTACCTTCGGCGCTGAGTTCGAGAATGGCGCGGTCGCCTTTGGCGCTGATGAGGTAGCGGCCATCTTTCGTGCGACGACAGCCGCGCATCTGGTCGTGCGTGTTCTTGGTCTTCACCGGCACGGCGATCTCGCGGACGATCTGGCCATCTCGGCCGACTTCGATGAGGCGCTTCGTGCCGCACTCGACGACCATGACGCGGCCATCGGGCAAGGGCTGGCAGCCGTGGACCTCGGTCTTCTCCGGGCTGGTGTATTCCCAGACGATCTTCTTCTCCATCGTCACTTCACGGGCTCCGCGCAGGTGGCTGAAGAGCACGTTTCCATTGGCGAGCATCCACACGTCCTGCGGTTTCTCGGCGGGATGCTCCCACTCGACGCGGCCATCCGCAGCGATGATGGCGACTTTGTTGCCGCCGTAGTCGCTGACGAGCACGCGACGATCGAACGACTTGGTAGCCTGGGCCAACGCTGGGGGCTGGAGGCGGTCCGGCACGTTGTTGTTGTCACGATCCAAGGGCAGCGGGTCGTCGAGGTCCTTGCGGCCATCGCCATCGTCGTCGCCACCGGACTGGAGCCATGTGCCTGCGGCGGGCGTCCATTCCTTTTTCAATCCAAGCGCACGCCAGAGGTGCTGCGCGGCCTCGGCGCGGGTGAGGCTGCGCGTGCCGTAGTCTGTCAAAGATTTCGCCACGGGCAGGCCGAGACGTTTCAGCCATTCCGCGAGCGTGGCGCGTGTGGCTTTACCATCTGGGGTGAAACGCGCCGCCGTGGGCTGGAAGTCGCCCCAGGCGACCATCGCCTCGATGGAAATGCGATCCGGGTCATCGGCTGGCACATCGGCATACACCGGCTTGTCGTGATGCGGCCAGTCCTTCGCATCTGGCAAGGCGCGGCACAGTCGAGCAAGCACGCGGGCGAGTTCGCGGCGTGTCATGGGTTGATCGGGCTTGAAGAACAAACTGTCCGCATCGGGCTGCCAGATGCCGCGCACGGACAGCATGTTTGCGGCTTCAAAGTGAAGATCGTCGGGCGCGAGATCATGCCAGGGCCAGAGCAGGATGCCCGGACCGCCAGTGCCGCGCACGAGGCGCAGTTGCAGTTCACGCACCTTCGCCACATCGCTGGCGGCCTCACGCGGCTCGATGCCATCACGCAGACTCAGCCAGGCGAGCGTGGCTCCTGCTTGGCCCACGTGCATCATTTGGCCGTGCAAGCGGATCGCGGACTGCACGACGCTGCTGACACCGATGTTTTTGCCCGCACCGATCAAGCCCTTCATCTCCACGGGCACGAGTCCACGCAGTGGGAAGGTGGAGCGATCCGTGTCCGTGTGCCAGCCGCGCGTGGGTGTCATGATGTTGCGCCACGGGCCGTTGCGCGATCCGGCGACAAAGCCGCGACGAGTGGGATGAAAGTCGATGTTAAACTGGTAGCCGAAGATGCCGTCTGTTGGCAGCACCTTGGCCCACATCGGCTCGCGAGTGGCGGCGCGGATGTCTTGCTCGCGCAGCATGTAGAGAGCTTCGAGGCGCAGCCCTTCGCGGATGTAGGGCTTCGGCGGCAAACGATCCGCCGTGCCGAACTCGTCCGTGAGTTGCATGTAGCGAAAGGATTGCGGGAAGTCGCCCACGCGATCATGCACGGCTGTTTGCAGATGATACAGCATACCGAGCGCATGCTGCTTCACGTCATCGAAGATGATCCGGCGTTGCGCGGGCGTGAGTTCGACGATGTTCTTCTTCGATGCGCCAGGCTCCGTCTTTTCCAGCGCATCCACGACACGCTGCGGGAGCTGGCACAGCGGATAATCTTGGGTGGGATAGTTCAAAAAGGTCGCCTCGGTGCCCGCCGCGAAACCATTGTGCCAGCGATCCACGAGACGACGATGCGTGTAAGGGCTGTTGCCGCTCGGTGAATAAATGCCGCCGCTCATGTCGCTGTCCACCCACGGCGCGAGCTTGTCGAGCCCGGCGAAGGAGAGCGGATGATAAGTCTCAGGCTTTGCGATGGTCGCATCCTTGCCGCCCGTCTCTCGCAGCACCAGGCACCACGACATCGGATTCATCTCCTGCGGCCCCGCGTCATCAAAAGCCTCAGGCGCACTGGCTTCGCCAAAGCGTGCTTTCAAATCCGGCCCCGCGCCATGCTTTGCACCGCTGAGGCGAATCACATCGCCCCAGTCACTCGCATCCATCGTGAGACGAGCGCTAATCTGCATGCGCTCCGCTCCGCCTTTCGTCGGTTCAAACTCCGCTCCGGTGACACGGCCCTCTTTGACCATCACCTTCAGCGGCTGCCAGCCGCGCACGATGCGCAAGGCCCCGCCATCGACATACGGCTTCACCAGTTCCTCGAAGATCTTCGCCGCAGCCGCAGGCTCGATGGTTTCCGTGCCGCAGAAGGAATTCCCCGGAGTCGCCATGCCATACGTGAGCGAATTGTGCGCACGGATACGACGCAGCACCTCCAGGAAGAGTCCGCTGCGAGGAAAGTTGGTGCGCGTGCCGTTCACCACCGTCCATTCATCCGGGCAACCCACACCTTCAGCGCTGAACTGTCCGCCAAGCCAATCGATGTCATTCACCAGCACGATCTTCTTCACGCCGAGTCGCGCCGCCTGCACCGCCGCCGCGCAGGCGGATTCATTGCCACCGACAATGAGCAGATCAGCCTCAATGACCTCGGCAGTCAGGAGGTTTGGCAAGAATAGAAGAGGCAAAAGGAGTTTCATCATAGCTGGGAAATGGGCTGCACCATCGGCCAGAGCTTGATCTCTTCGGTCACGAGGTGTGCGGGAAGTTGGGCGGTTTGGACGAGCATCTGGCCCATGTCGGCAGGCGAGATGCATTGGGCGAGCACGGCGGGATCACGCGATGGGAGGTTCGCAGCCTCGGTGAAGTCGGTCTGGCCCCAGGAAGGCAAAACGGAGGTCACGCGCACGCCGTGCGGTCGCAGCTCGGTGAGTAGACAGCGCGTGAACATGAGAAGACCGGCCTTCGCGGCGGAATACACGCTCCAACCCGGCCAGGCGTGCGTGGAGCAGGCGCTGCCGATGTTCACGATGAGCCCGTTGCCTTGCTTTTGCATGATCGCTGCGGCCCGACGGCAGCCGAGCATGGCTCCCGTGAGATTGCTGGCGAGACTTTGTGCGATGGCCGCATCCGTCTGCTCACTCGCCGGGCCTATTTTGACGCCTTCGCCCGCGTTGTTGATCAAGACATCGAGACGCCCCATTTGTGCCAGCACCTCGGCCATCAGCCGGTCCCACGCCTCACCATCCGCCACATCGGCGACGAACGCGACCGCACCGATCCGCGTCGCCGTCTCCTTCAGACGAGCGGCGTCGCGTCCGGTGATCCAGACCCGCGCTCCCGCCTTCACAAAGGCCTCCGCGATGCCCGCGCCGTAGCCACGCGAGCCGCCGGTGACGATGATCGTGGAATCAGTGAGGTTTGTCATTTGGTCGCAGTGTTGAAATGGAGAACCGGATTCAAGGCCACCCATTACGCGTTTGCAATCCCAAATCTTGTTTTGTATATCAAACCATGCCCAAAACCCGAAAAGCCGCCGCCAACCCTCTCAGCCGCTACAAGGTGCCCATCCTCGACCGCACGCTGGATCTGCTGGAGCTGCTCTCGCGGCATCCCGAAGGCATGACCCTCACCGCGATGACCGAGGCGCTCAAAATGCCGAAGAACTCCGTTTTCCGTATCGCCACCACGCTCACGCTTCGCGGCTATGCCGAGCGCGAGGAGGCCACGAAGATCTACCGCGCCAGCCGCAAGCTCTTGAGCCTCGGCCATGCCGCCGTGGGCGGCGAACGCCTCATCCAGGCCGCCGCACCCATCCTCACCGCCTTGCGCGATGCCACGGGCGAGACCGCGCTGCTCGGCACGCTGGCCGGCAATCATGGCGTGGTGCTCGATCAGGTGCCGTCCTCGCATCCGGTGAAGGTCGTCGTCGAGATCGGCCACGCCTTCACGCTGCACACAGCCGCGCCTGCCAAGGCCATGCTGGCCCACTGGAGCCCCGAAACGCAAAAAGCCTTCGTGCAGCAGATGAAGTTCACCAAACACACGCGTCACACCATCACCAGCGCCACGGCCTTCCTCGCCGAACTCAAAAAAGTTCAGTCGCAAGGCTACGCCCTCGACCGCGGCGAAGAGAGCGAAACCTTCGCCTGCGTCGCCGCACCTGTTTTCGATCATCGCGGCCAACCCGTCGCCTCCCTCTGGATCAGCGGCCCGTCGGATCGCGTCACGCCAAGCAGCCTAGACAAGCTCGGAGCCAAGGTGAAGCAATTCGCTGAGCAACTCTCTCAACGGCTCGGATAAAGTGGCTGCGGCTTCAGCCGCATTCAATGCCCCTGATTTGGCTAAAGCCGAAGCCACTTGGTTTAGAGCCCCTCCGGCACCATCGCCGTGTTTTCGTAAAGGATGACACCGCCGCGTTTCACGATCTCGCGTTGCAAAGACTTCACATCCACAGCACGAAAGGTGCTGCCGCTGCTTTGCGCTTTCATCGCGGCGATGCCGCAGGCCTCACCGAGCGCCATGAAGACGGGTTCCATGCGCAGGGTTTGATAGGCGACATGGCTGGTGCTGCACGCGACGGGCACGAGCAGTGCATCCACACACTTCGGCACCAGGATGCGATACGGGATCTGGAAAGGATCGTGGGAGATGAAGAAGTAACCCGGACGCAGCAGCGGATAGGCGGGGTCGTATTTGCGCACGGCATGGGAGTCGAACTCAAACTCGGTGACGGCGATGCCATCGGCGAAACGGGCGGGCAGGCCGTTCTCGAAGACGGGCTTGGCGTCGTTTTGCGTTAGCGTGTAGTCGCCCCAGATGCGGCGGCCCTGGCGGACATAGATGTGGTGCGGACGGTGGCGATGATCGGTGAACTCATCCTTCGGAAAGCCCCACTGGCTGGCTTCGTCGCGAATAGCTGGGGGCACGGCGGGATCGTTTTGCAGCAGCCACACGAGACCTTCGTTGTGACTCCAGTAGCGGGCAAAGATGCGCTCGCGCTCGGCGGGACCGGCCTCGGGCCAGCGCCAGTTTTCCTCGGCGAGATCGAGCGACTCGGCAGGAACGCCGGTGTCTTGATGCGGATGGTCGCTGTTCACTTCGAACTTCCCGTTCGGCATCTCGTAAAGCTGGATGACTTGATTGAAGCGCGTGATCTTCCCCTCGCCGATTTGTGCCAGCAGGTGCCGGTAGTCGTCGCGATGGAAAGCGGCAGGTTTCTCGACGGCCACGGCATTCGCCTTGTCCTTCGTGAGGTGAAAGCGGAAGCAAAACGCCTGAATGCCATCGTCCGCCTCGCCGGTGGATCCGGGCAGCGGGTTGTAGTCTTTGAAGCGCACATAGATGTGCCCTGCATGAGGTTCGCCAAAAGTGGCACGGCTCTCGCGCCCGACGCGATACGGCACGCCTGCCAACGCCGCGAGATCGCCCTCGTAAGTGCAGTCGATGAAGGTCGCGGCGCGAAACTCGGTCTTCGTGCCCGGCTTGCTCAAATCCTCCGCCGTGATGCTGACGAGCTTCACCGTGGGTCCGAAATACTTCGGCGCAGCTCCGTCGATGCGCTTGCCGGGTGTCGCGACCTTTTCCACGCCATCGCCGCCCACGACACTCGCTGAGACCACGCGATGCCGCTGGAGGAGCGTAATGTTCTTCTCCGCTGCGAGCATGTCGCGGAAGGTTTTCTCGGCGATGTGCGGCTCAAACATGTTGCCGCCTTTGCACACCTTCACCTGCTTCGAGTCCGCGCCGTAAGTCGTCGTGTAATGCTCCACGATGCGGCGCTTGAACTCGTTATAGAGCCCGCCGACCGCGCCGTGCTTGCGGATGTCCGTGTTCGTCAATCCACCCGCGACGATGCCGCCCACGTGCGCCGATTCTTCGAGCACGATGACCTTCGCACCGCTCCTCGCCGCTGCCACCGCCGCCGCGACTCCGGCGGGATTGGCCGTGACAACCACGACATCCGCCTGCTCGGCCGCAAGCACTGTGGTCAGAGTGAGGAGAAGTGTGAAGATCGTTTTCATGTGGGGTGATTGCTGGAAAGTGGCTGCGGCTTTAGCCGCATCAGGAGGAGAATGATTCGGCTGCTGCGAAGCCGCGAAGCGAACCCGAAGCTACTCTAAGCATGCGTAAATGGCCCGCCGCCTCGCTTTGTGAGCTGCTCGCGGACTTTCACGCCGTCCAACGAGGCGACTTCGACTTTCGCTTTCAAGCTCATCGCAGCGGCGACGCCGGCGGCTTCGCCCATGGCCATGGCGGTGACGGTCACGCGGGTGGAGGCATGGGCACCGCGGGTGGCGCTGTGGCAGCGTCCGGCCACAAGGAGATTGCTGGCTTTTTGCGGCACGAGGGAGCGATACGGGATGTCGTAGGGCTCGGGCTGCACTTTCTTCGGATCAAAGTCGTTGGCGCTGCCCACGACGGTTTTGTTCGGATGAATGTCGAGATACCAGCAGCCTGTGGCGATGGCGTCATCGAAGCGGCGCGACTTCATGAGGTCGTCCTCCGTGAGAATGTGCTGGCCGAGAATGCGGCGGGATTCACGCACGCCGATCCACGGGTAAGCTTCGATGAAGTAGGCGTCTTTGAAGGCAAGCACGTTTTGTTTCCATGCACGGAACATGGCGTGGGCATCCGCGCGGCCTTGCATCTCGGCGCGGGAGAGATCGGCGGCATCGGTGGGGTTCGCGGGCACGCGAACGCCGTGGATATAGACCTCGCTGCCGTGAAAGAGGAACATGATGCCGGGGCCGTAGTAGTGCGGCAGCTCGCCTGCGGCTTGCGCGGCTTTGAGCGCGGCTTTGCAGGCTTGTTTTTCGGCGGGAGAGATGGGCTTCACATTGCCAATGCGGAAATGCAGCGTGAGCGGCTGCACTTCGCTGTTTTGCTCAAAAGGAACGCCGGACCAGGCGGCCACATCGGCATCGCCGGAGCAATCAATGACGACTTGGGGCTTCACGGTCACGAGGCCGTCCTTGTTGGCGACCGTCACCGACTCGATCCGCGCGTCGTTGCTGTGGGCGTCACAAACGAAGCTGTTGAAGAGCAGACTGAGGTTGTCCTTCTGCTCTTGGAAAAGGCGGTCGAGCAGGAGCTTGAACTCGAAGGTGTTGGGGATCGTCGGGTTGTGCTTTGTCACCGTCTGGGCGTCTAGAGCGCACACGCCGGACTTTGAGAGCATTTCGAGCGCGATGCCGCGCACGACGATGCGCTTCGTGTCGATGTGAGCGATGCCATCGAAATACGGCAGCCCCACGCTGGTGATGATACCGCCAGCAAAGGGAGCTTTCTCGACCAGCAGCGTCTTCGCGCCTGAGCGGGCCGCTGCGAGCGCCGCTGCACTGCCCGCACAGCCACCACCACACACGAGCACGTCTGTCTCGATGACACGGCGTTCTTTGCCGCTGCTTTTGGGTTCAGCGGCGATGATCGTTGGCGCAGCGGAGGCGATGGCGGCGGTTTGGATGAAGGTGCGGCGGGAGGTCGTGTTCATGGTGTTTTAAAGTGGTTGCGGCTTTAGCCGCATCAGGGAGCGAATGGTTCGGCTAAAGCCGAAGCCACTTTAGGGTTTCGTGATGGTTTCATCCATGCAGAGCAAGGTGCTGGCTAGAGTGGTGAGGGCGGCGAGTTCGGAGGAGGCGAGATTTTTGTCCGAGGGCTTCTCGCCGACTTGAAGAAGGGCTTTGGCGCTCTTGGGATCGCTTTTGAAATCGGCCAAGGCACGTTCATAGCTCTGCTGAAGAATTACCTGCTCTTGCGGGGTTGGATTCCGCGCCAGCACGAGCTGGAAGAGGTGGGACAGGCGCGATGACGGTGTCGATCCAAACTCCTGCATCGCTCTTGAGGCGACGTGTCGCGCTGCCTCGACATAGGTGGTGTCATTCATGAGATTCAGCGCTTGCAGCGGGGTGTTGCTGCTGGGCCGGCGCAGCGTGCAGACCTCACGAAACGGCGTGCCAAAGCTCAGCA
>Ga0315902_10003550_pt1 | contig 23231 bp, 13 predicted proteins | sample LakEriMetagenome_9_FD_203523 | JGI IMG/M metagenome (GOLD analysis project Ga0315902, IMG submission 203523) | Freshwater fungal communities from buoy surface, Lake Erie, Ohio, United States - Buoy 12 MA117 | ecosystem: Environmental > Aquatic > Freshwater > Lake > Lake biofilm | place: USA... | reverse complement strand
TTGGGTTGATTGCTGTCGTAGCGATTGCCGCCGTGACGACCATGGGCACCACGCTCCAAGGCTTCTTCAGCGATGCAAATACACAGCTCCAGTAATCGCTTTGATTGATCCTCCACTGGTCGAGGGTACAAGTTCAATACAAACAGGCGTTTGGCGTAACTCGTCAAACGCCAACTACTCGATTCGCTTTGCTGCAACTAAGCAACGAATAGTGACTAATTACGGGTTTGGGCCTGCTTGAGAATCTGCGACTGAGCTTCTTTCAATCTCTCGGGCCATTGGAATCTCGGTGCTTGGGCCGGCTCGTAGCCTTCAAGGTGTCCGCGCAAGCGGTCTTGTGGCTTGGTGTAGCGAAACTCGGTTTCTCCGAAAACCTCTCTGCAGAGCGATGCCAATGCTGGATCGTATTCGAGCAACTCACTGCGGGTGTTGACATGGTTATGGTCGTGATCGTCTTGGCGGTTGTTATCAAACCACGATTGAACCCCTTCGGCAAAGTACTCATGATGGTTGACACTGGCGTACTTGCCCTTCCATAGCCCAGCCTCCTTGGCCTGCTTATAGGCGGCTCGAACCCTGCTGTCGAATGTGCTGTCGACATTGACCATTCCTCGCAGGTGAATGTTGTGAGCAAGTTCATGAATGAGGATGTTTTCGGTTGAATAAGGGTCGCCTGGGTAGCATAGAAGATTCTCCTCTCCGCAGGAACAGAAGGGATCGGTTTGACTGCCCCCCATCCCCCTTGCTCGCGCGTCGTAGAAGTCTTTGGCGGAAACTCCTGGAAACTCTTTGCGGTTCTCATTAGCGAGCCACTGCCACTCGGGTTGCTCGGTGGTAAATTCATCCCAACCCAAGATGCATAGTCTTGATCCGCTCTTGATCATCGCCTCGCGCACATCGGGACGCTGACCGAGCATCCCATCGATAATCGCGGCCGCCTCCTTGAGTGCATAAGGGTTCACCGTAGCCGATGCGACGATTGGAAATCCGTTTGCTTGGATCCTTTGCGTATAAAAATCCGGAACACCTCCGACGCGAAACGCTTGTACGGGAACTTCGCTGGTAACAACCTGGACCTCGTTGCTGTTTGAAACCACTTCGAACCGATGCCCTAAGGTCGTTTTGATGATTCGATCCTTGCCCGATTCAACCTGTCCATTGGAGATCCGCTCCGAATCGGACTTGATCCAATAAACCTCGATAATCTTCTCGGTCCCATTGATTATCTGCAAACTCGCCCTTGGATCCTCCTGAGCGATTGGCAACGTATCACCCCATGCAATGCTGAGGATGAGCCAAAGTGCAATACGCATTATCAAATCCATTTTCTCTTCTTCAGGAATTATTGTGGGTGAAAACTAAGTTCGTGCATCGCATCGGATTTCTTCGTACTCGTACTCGATGGCTACTCGAGGGGAGTTTTCTCAGTACCAGGGCGTTGGTTGTAGCGAATGATTTGTCTGCGGTGATGAGGATCGCGAGGATTTAGTCGTCTGCATTGAATCGAGATTTCAATCGCCTTGTCGATATTCCCTTGGACAAAGTACGATTCGGCAAGGGTATCCAAGTAGTTGTCTGTTACATGGCGATCGACAACCATCTGAGAGAGTTCCAACGCTCGTTCGAACTCAAAGCCACACTTGACGGCCAGCCATGCGGAGTTGTTGGCGATCAGAGTGTCTTTCGGGTACTTTTTCAAGTGCTCCTGCATCGGTTCGTAGTAGACTAAAAACCAATCGCGAAGCGTCTGGCGATCGAACTTATCAAGCACCCAGGGGACTGCATCGATGAGCGTATTGATCTGCTCGGGATTGACTCGATGTGCAGCCCGCAAAAATCGATCCGCACGGGCTCGATCCCCATTTTGTACCGCTTGCAAAAACCCACCTGCCAAAACACGCTCATATCTCCAAGCCCACTGCGACCAATCCAAATCCCAACCCATCGAGGATCGAGTGCGGCCAACTCGCGGCATTCCACTAGACATCGAATCGACTTCGGTAAATAGATCCATCAGACAACTGGCCAGCGACAAGTCAAAGTTTCGACCGACCCGCTCTGGGAACTCGGGCGCCGTCTGATGGTAGTGGTTAGCTAAGAGTGAGAGATTCCAACCCCAATAGATATCGTCGAGCCACAGGTTTCCAAGACTCGATGGGAACGCGTCATGTTGCAATTCCAAAAAGCGTCCGACGGGCTCAGGCAATTCGAATCTCTCTGTTCGCCTCATCTCCTGGGAGTATCTTGCGAAAACCTCCATGCCATTTGGACGTGTCAAAATCCGGCTATCAAGAAGCTTCTGCGATGCTTGATCTCCAACCAGTCCATACAATTCACTTGCCCATTGGTAGACCTCGAGGCTTCCAGACTCCTGATCTAAACACTCCTGGGCCAAGGTCCTCGATGCCTCATACTTGCCGATCTTCCAAAGATAACGCGAGCGCATCAAATCAGCCCGCGTGACTCCAGATAGGGTCTTGAGCATTTCAATCGCTTCCTCGACCAACCCCATCGTTTCCAACGCTTCGGCCAAATCGATCACGCATCCATTGGCTGCCATACCATCAACGATCCGATGCGTGACTGCACCCTGAAAAACCTTTATCACTTGGCTTTGAGTCCAACCCTCGGGCAAGACCCCTTGGTGCAACAACTGCAACCCATCGAGCAACTCTCGATTGGACTTATCGGGATACTCGCGCCGCATCGCCTGGTAGAGAGGATACGACGCTTCTTTCATGTATGGAAAACATTCGCGAAACAGATCCTCAAGGGTCAATTCGCGCTCTTCCTGCGCCTCAGGAAAACCCGCAACCCCGTTGCCCGATTTCCGCTTGGGTGGGCTCTCAGCATCCATCTTCGTTGTTGCGATCGCTAGAAGTTCAGCCCTGAGTTCATCCAGACTGTATCGCATCGTTTGCTCGAGATACTCTTTCCAATAACGGATCCTCTGGTCGCGAGGATGGCTATCGATGAAATCGATAATCGCTTTCTGAATCGCATCGGACCAAGTCGTTTCTCCGAGCCTTCGAAACAACGCCTGAAACCTTACGGCCTTCGTGAGCCCCTTACCCTCGACGACGTTGCGGTGAATCCACGCCGATACACTTTCTTCGGTTCGCTCCTTTAGATTCTCTAACTCCATCAACTCATCGATTCGGTTGTGAAGGAAATACATCCCCATCAATTGACCAGAGTCGCCCTCTTTGAGTTTCGAAAAAACCGTTTCCATGTCACCGTTGACCAGTGCCATGTGAGTCAGGAGCAACTGTTGCTCAATACCTTTAGCATTCGCAGTCTTTCTCGTCTGGTATTCCTTCTGGGCTTCCTCGTGTCGATCCAACGCTTTGAGAATCAACACTCGTGGCAAGTCTGACCAAGAGGACGAGATCATGGATAACCGGTTTGGATCCAGATCCAGCCACTGATTCCAACGATTGTTTCGAAGCAGCAGCTTTTCAATCTCTCCAGGTTGCGATATCTGTCTAGCAAGTTCGATGGCTTGGGTGATTTGCCCCTCGCTCTCGAGTGCAGCGATCTGCATTTCGCTTGTATCCAACGGAACTTGCAACTGCCAGGGCTCGGCTAGTCCAAGTATTCTCCAACGACGGTTTAGCCCGATTCGAACCGGGTCGACTGGCAAAATCGCATCGAGAAATTTTGGGATCAACTCAGGCTTACGCATCGCCCACGCTCCGTCGAATACGTAGTCCAAACTGCTTTCACCTCGCGTGAAGGTATTCTGCAGGATCATGTCGCGACTCCCTTTGGGCAAGAGTCGAACCATTTCCAATAGCAGTTCGAGCTTGCCCTCTTTCGCGTAACGCTCGACCACTTCAACGGAACCTTGCACTAAGGCAGGAAAGTCACACGCAGCCTCAATCCTCGTTTCGATCGAACCGGGCAAAGAGCGGATCCGTTTGAGCCATCCGAGAGTCGATGCCAACTGAGGATCCTCGGCTATATCGCGACTTTTGGTCCAAGTGTCGATGTCCAACGATGGATCGCATAGTTTTAAAAAAGCCTCCTTGCGGTCGGCATACTTCGGCGCACTGAGTTGCTGAATCCAACCCTTGATCCCAGTTGCTTGCTTTTGACCTTCCGATCGATTCTCGTCGGCTCTGAGTCCCGTGACCCAAAGACCAAGCAATAAAGCAGTCAAGCTTAGCGTCTTGTGAATCATTCCACCGGCTTCCGTTGCCACCCTTTGGCGATCATATAAACCACTAAACCACTCAGAAAGGTCACTAGGCAATGATAAAACTGCTCGCGTTTGGCAACCCACGCCCCAGCGATCAGCAACAGTGCTCCTCCAATATACAACGCCACAGCTAGATGTTCCCACCAGGAGACCGGTTTTCGTGCCTGCATTTCCCGATAAGCGATCCAAAGGGTCGATGTGGCGATCGCCCCGCACATCGTCAGCGTTAAACCCAAATAGCTAATCACCTCGATTAGACTCGCACGCCAAAGGACCAAACAACTCGCCAAAGCTTGTAAAACAATCGCCAATCGCGGTGTTTCGCTACCGGAAAACACTTTCGGCAACCACCCATCTACCGACATCTGCGAGATCACCCGAGGACCAGTCGCCAACATCGCTAGCACACTCGTCGCTGAAGACAAAGCGATGGTAATACGCATAACCCACTCGAGGCTCGCACCCCCAACATTGCGAGCTACACCCCTGACGAAATCGTTCCTTCCTGCCTCAATCGATTCCCTCGTATCGCACATCAGGAATAGTGCATTGAGAATCAAATAAGTCACCGTGACTAGCACACACGAGAGTATCATCGACCTGGACACGAGCGACGAAGGAACCTCGCCTCCGATGTAAATGCTCGCGTTGAATCCTGTGTAAGCAAGAGCGATGAAAAACAACTGGACTAGTAGAATTTTGAGAAAGCCCGATTCATCGATCCTTTTGAGGTAATCCGTCGCCAAAAAGGACTGATCCAAGGCAGGATGGAACGGATCGCTCGGAGCCATCCGCATGAGGAACATCACACAAGCGACTGCAAAAATTCCAAAACCAACGAACTTGAGGCCTACCACAGCGTTGTTGACCCAGGCCCCTGTTCGCAGATTCACGCTGTGAAAAATCGCACAAGCCGCTATCCACAAGGTCGCTAAAACCTGTGCTTGCCAAGCTGAGTCCGATGAAGCCGTAATGTATTGACCAAAAATCAATCCCGCCGCAGCAATCGGAACAGTAAATCCAGCGACAATTGAGATCCAGCCTGCCATGCACCCCACTGCAGGATGAACAAATCGACTTAGAAAAACATACTCGCCACCGTTGAGCGAGAACCTACGCGCCAGAGCCGAATAGGCGATTGCACCACAGATCGCATGAAGGCCCCCAATAGCCCATGCGATCAAAACCCACCTGGCGTCGCCCAATGCTCCAATGGCATACGAGGTGGATATGTAAACACTCGAGCCAATCATATTGCCGATGACCATACAGACCAACGATACCAATCCGATGGAGCGACTCGAGGAAGCGGTTTGCATGGCCAGAATATCCTTACTTGTCTGGGCTCAGGGCCATCATTTTCTCTAGAAGCGGGTGGGACTCCGTTGGTATCTCAAAGTGCAAACCAACTTGCTTGCCATAACCGCTAACAAATCCACCACCGCTCATCGGTGATTTACCGGCCATTTGGATCGTTTCTAAAACCAGCAAGCCATCCTGTGCGACAACAGCGACCCACTGCTTGGGATGCTCGACGGTCAACGAGAGCTTTGGTGCGATATCGCTGAAAACGATCTGACCAGGAGCGAGTCCATTTTCTGCGAGTTTTCCCGAATCAACATCAGTACAATGCGCCTTATGTATCACCATACGAACCGATTTGCCTTGGCCGTTGACCAGATTGCCATACACGCCCGGCCAAGGTTGCAAACCCCGAATCTGCCGATCGATCCATGCTAGCCGATAGCGAAAATCGAGTTGACCATCGGTTTTCTTCAACCTCGGTGCTTTGGTGGTAAGCTCTCGAGCTTGTGGGATGCCAACAACGCGATCGATCGATTGCGAGCTCTCACGCGCCAGTGTATCGATCGCCAAGAGGGTCGGCTCGATCCCCAATTCACTCAGCCGAACCTCGAGCTCTTGAGCATTTTCATGTTCTCCGATCGGCGTTGCTCGTTGTTCAAGCACAGGCCCTGCATCAAGCTTGGGCGTCATGTGAATCACACTCACACCAGCCTGAGCATCACCCGCGAGAATCGACCACTGAACCGGAGCTGCTCCCCGATGGCGAGGCAAAAGCGAGCCGTGCAAATTGATCCCACCGAGTCGAGCAGTCGATAAGGCTTCGTTTGAAAGAATCTGACCATAATCGCATACGACGAGCAAATCGGGCTTGAGCTCTCCGAGCCACTGGATCGAACTTGGATCATTGATCGATCCAGGCGTAGCAACCGAGAGCCCCTCCTGGCGTGCCCAACTCATCACGGGACTCTCGATAAGCTCTTTGTCACGAGACGGTTTAGCAACCGGTGGCTTGGTCACCACCGATACGATCGTGTGCCCCGATCGAGCGATCTTTCGAAAGGAGGGAACCGCAAAAGGGCCGGTTCCCATGAGAACAAGTTTCAGCGAAGGATCGCTCATCGAACCATCGGCTTTCCAAGGGCAAAGGTTAACAGATCGCTTAAGGCTTTACTTCTTGCGTCTGAGCTGAAAGATACTCGATCAGATCGATAAACTCCGAGGGAGCAACTGTCGCAGCAGCACCCTCTGGCATCGAACTCTGTTGCAATGTCTTTCGCTCTGCAATCTCCCCCTTGGGGATCTTACGAGCCTCTTTGCCATCGAAGATCTCGAGAACATCGGCGGTGTCCGACACGAGCAATCCAGTGATGATAGTCCCGTCATCGGTCACGATCGCTGTTGAACGATACTTTTCAGCGACTTCTGCGTTAGGATCGACTATCGATTCAATAAGCTTGGTTCGTGGCATCCGCTTGGCTACGCCTGCCAAGTTGGGTCCAAACTCACGCCCGTCTCCATTGCCTACTTTGTGACAAGCTGTGCAGTTTCGTACGAACACTTCGCGGCCTCGATTCACATCACCTTTGATTTCCGTCAAGGCGGTCATCGCTTTGTTTCGCTCTTCGGCTGGTTTGGGCTCCTGGCTCATGAGGACTTGCAAATGAGGCAGCGCGGCTACTCCGGTTGCATTCGATGCCATCAACTGGGCGACCATCTGCTTTCCTCTCTCGGAAGCTTCGGGAATATTTCCTGCAACAAAATCGCCGATCCATGCTCGTTCGTTGGCTCCGAGTCCATGCTGAACGGTGTAATCTCTCCAGTAATCCGGTGATGCGCCGGTCATCGCAAAGAGCGCCTTCATCGCTGGCTTGGTCGGATAGAAACTCAGCCCTCTTGCGGCCTCGGTCTGAACTCGCGGATGACTATCGGCAGCACTCGCGACAAGGATCTCCTCGGCCTGCGGAATTTCATCTCGGCTATCGGCCAAGATTCGCACTGCTGCAGCGCGGGCTTCAGGGGCCTTGGCCGATTTGAGCACCTTGGTCAGTAGATCGACATCGATGCGGTGATGCGACTGCTGAACCCAAAGGGCTTCGGTACAAAATCGATCGTAATCGGCTGAACTAGGATCCTTGCTTGCAAGCCAAGCGCTCGTAGCGGCCAACGCCTCTGCTTCAGGTCGGTCTCGCAATTCCCTTCGGGCGCGATATCGCGTTCGCCATTCGTACTGGCCAAGTTGTTCGAGGAGTTCAGGTATCGACTTGCCATGCTGGGTAACAGGTTGGACCAAAGGCCGGTCCTTATACACCAATCGATACAGTCGACCTCGGACGTGGTCGCGGTTCGGGTCGCGTTGGCTGTATTGCATGTGGCCGACAAGAGCATTTGCCCAGTCACCGAACCACAGCGCCCCATCGGGACCGATCTGCGGATCGGCTGGTCGGAAATGCTTATCCGAAGACTTGATCAAATCGTCCGGTGAACCATCGGCGTTCTTGATCCGCGCACCGCTGTAACCACCACCGTTGTCATTGACGGTAAAGCGAGGCATACCGTTCATGTTGATCACGCACGCATAAGTGAATTGACCTTGAACGTTGTCGGGGAAATTTCGGCTGACGAGAAACTCGCATCCAAGTGCCGGACGCATCCCTTCGTTGTTGAATACAAAGTTCAAACCTTGGCGACCACGGAATTGAGCACCCGAAAGGGGTGTGTCCCAAGCGTGATTGGCGGTCGTTCCGTCCCCAACGATCCCTTGCCCCCAGTCGTTAAATACATAGCACCACATGTTGTACTGACCGGGCAAAGCAAATTGACGAATCTTGAGGGTTCTTGGATCCATCACATAAGCACCACCATCCCCTTTGCTACGATGAGGCCCCCAAGGAGTCTCTAGGGTTGTGCTCGTCGCGATCCCTTCGAGCATGTGGAGCAGACCTCCGTTGTTCCACTCAAAGGCACCGCAAGTGTGGTGGGTATCGTCGCTAGCCCATCCGTCCATCAAATGGATGACCTGATCGGCTTTATCGTCTCCGTCGGTATCTTTGAGAAATAGCATCCGAGGTTGATCGACCACAAGCACACCACCGTTCCAGAACTCGAAACCTGTCGGGCAATGGAGTTTGTCGTAAAAGACCTTCGAGACATCCGCCTTTCCATCCCCATCGGTATCCTCGAGGATCACAAGCTTGTCTCCAGGACGTGGGTCACCTGGTTTCCATTGGGGATAAGTCGGCATGCAAGCAAGCCAAGCTCGGCCTTTGTTGTCAAAGTTCAGTTGCACAGGTTTTGCAATATCCGGAAACTTGGTCTCATCGGCAAAAAGCTCGATCTTGAAACCCTCTGGAACTTGGGTTTGCGCAATGAACTCATCGGGAGTCAAATAGCGAAGCGATTCGGCCTCAGAATACTTTTGCCTAGGATCACCGAATCGGGTCTGTGGAACGAACAGTTCACCGGTATTGTCGTCACTGGGAGTCGTCGGAACTGGTTTGCCTTGAGCGATATCCCAACAGTACTGATCTCGGACCTCGGCCATCCGACGAATCTTGGCATACTCCAGAGGAAACGTTTCTTTATCCCAAGTACGACGACCACCGTAAACGTACCAACCGTTGAGCATGCGATAGTCTTGAAGATGCACCCAGCTTTTATCGTTGATAGCGGTTCGAAGTTTCTCGAAGCGATCCTTGTCGAATCGCGCTGCTATATTGTCTAGCGAAAGTTTCGATGAATCGATCTTGAAGAGTTGCTCGGCGATCAACTGCGCGACAGCCGCATCGCCAGCTTCATTCAGGTGACAGCCGTTGATCGTGAACTGCAAAGCGGGTTGCCCACTGAACATCTTGAGTGTTGGATTGAATAGATCGACGAAAGCCAGTTTGCGATCCTTGGCAACTTGCTCGACGGCAGATGCATAAACGGCTAAGCGTTTGTTCTCCTCGGTTCCATTAGGCAGAAACCTCGAATCGGCTGATTCGAAGGCGATCGGGGAGATCAGTACAAATCGAGGACTCGGCGAGGTCGCTCCGCGCGGGTAGAGTTTCGATGTCTGATCGATGTACTGATTGTATTGCCTCTTGAAATCCTCGACCGACTCGATGCCCGAGTAGGATTCGTTGAAGCCGAAGAAGCACAAATAGGTGTCCGCTGAGAAGACCTTCATCGGATCGTCGATCGCCGTGTAGTCGGCCGACCGCTGCTGATTGTTGACCGCTTCGGCGGGTCTTGCAAAGTTCCGAACGATTAGGTTTCGATCCGGATGCAGTAGGTGCAAATAGGTTTCGAAATGGCCATAGAGGTTCATTCGCTCGGCAAGCGAGTTGCCAACCAAAGCGACCTTCTCACCTGGGAGGAACTGCAGCGGAATCGAGCTCGGGAGCACCGCCGGGCGATCCTGGGCACGGGAAATCTCTGGCCCAAAAAGGCTGGAAAGTGCAAGCAAGCTCAGCAGAGCATACCGAAGAAACTTATCGCTAATCATCGGAAAGATCGACTCCGGAGTAGGGATTCGAGGAAGGTGGGAAGCGGGGGTTAAAGAGTATCATAATTCAACGAGGATGTTTTTGCTATTCTCGACGAAGCATCTTGTTTTGCTTGCAAGACAGCCCCTTGCGCTTATGATGCCTGCTTGACGTATCACCCAGTACCTTATCGAATCGACTCGCTTTATGCGCAAACCCCCTAATCCATGCATCTGGATATTCCTGTGTTTTCTGAACCTTGCCATTCCGGCGTTTTCTCAAGACCCAAAAAAGCCGTTGCAGATCTACATCCTTGCAGGTCAGTCGAACATGCAAGGCCATGCCAAGATCAGTACGTTTGAACACATCGGCATGGATCCGGCGACAAAACCGATGCTCGATCTTATGATCGATGCAACTGGCAAGCCCACAATTTGCCAGCGCGTTTGGATCTCATCGATCGGCTGCGCGGAATCCGAACAGATCGGAAAACTCACGGCAGGTTTTGGAGCATCGCCCGAAAAGATCGGACCCGAGTTTACCTTCGGGCTCTACACGCAATCGCTCACCGATGCACCGATCTTGATCATCAAAACTTCTTGGGGTGGCAAGAGTCTCCATACCGACTTTCGTCCACCGAGTGCCGGGCCTTATGTCTTCAACGAATCACTTCTGAGCAACCTTGCCAAACAAGGCAAAGACCTCACAGCGATCCGAGCGGCTAAAGAAAAAGAAACTGGAGTTTTCTACCGACAGATGATCGACCATGTGAAGTTTGTACTTAGCGACATCAAACGAATCATCCCTGAATACGATCCATCGGTCGGTTATCAGCTGGCTGGATTTGCTTGGTTCCAAGGTTGGAACGACATGGTCGACTCGGGGACTTATCCCAACCGCGACAAGCCCGGTGGATACGATCAGTACAGCCAAGCTTTAGCGCATTTGATTCGCGACGTGCGCAAGGACTTAAACGCACCGAAGTTGCCGTTTGTCATTGGAGTACTCGGTGTTGGTGGCCCGACTTCGGAATACGGGCCAGACCAACTCCGTTATAAAAGCACGCACGATAACTTCCGAGCCGCGATGGCCGCTCCGGCACTCTTGCCCGAATTCCAAGGCAACGTCGCAACGGTCCTGGCAGAGAAGTATTGGGATCGTGAGCTGACAGTTGCTAAGGCAAAAGAAAAAGAACTTGAGCAGAAAGCCAAGATCCAAGCCAAAGAGGAAAAGCTTTTACCCCAACAAGAAAGAGCTCTCGTCGAGCAGATGCGTCGCGAGGGCCTTAGCGATCGCCAGCGGCTGATCATCGACAAAGGGATCTCGAACCTCGAATTCCATTATTTGGGCTCGGCGAAGATCCTCGGTGGTGTCGGCAAAGGCCTAGCCGAAGCCATGGCAGAACTTAGACGTAGCACGAATGAATAGCACTGGATACCGTGTAGAGTCGAGTCTCCCTCTCTCTGTGCCCTTTGTGCCTCCTTGTTTTCAATCTTAGAATCCTTTTTTCATAATGAGCCTACCACTGGCTTTACGCCCAGTGGTGGTCGCAGAGTTTACCTACTAGATCCCCTTATATTTCATGAAAAACAAATGTTTATTCCTTGCGATTGCCGTACTCGCATGGTCCTTTGACTTCAACCGCGTTGCGATTGGATGTCAGGAACAGGAATCCAAGGTTCCTGATCTTACACAAGGCTCAAAAAAACCCGACGATGCTAAGCACGACTGGAACCTCGGAGCCACTGGTCTAAGAGGCTGGATCTATTGCGACAAGATGGTTACCTCCGATGCCCGACAGATCGCGATCACCAAAGTGGCAAAAGGTTCTCCAGCCGATGGTATCCTTGAAGTTGGCGATGTGATACTCGGTGTCGGAGGAATGCCTTTTGCATACGATCCTCGCACCGAATTTGGTAAGGCCTTAACACAGGCTGAGAGCGAAGGGGGCGAGGGAGTTTTGAAGCTCACTAGGTGGCGAGCTGGTAGCACAGAACAGGTAATTGTGAAATTACCTGTTTTGGGAACCTACAGCACGACAGCTCCCTACGATTGCCCGAAGTCCAAACGTATCTTCGAGCAAGGCTGCAAGGAACTTGCACGGCGTATGGAGCAACCTGGTTATACCAAGCGTCTGGATCCGATCCCTCGGGCGCTCAATGCCCTAGCCTTGCTCTCCAGTGGCCAGGAAAGCTATCTGCCACTGGTCAAGAAAGAAGCCCAGTGGGCAGCGGATTTCAAGGACGAAGGGATGGCGACTTGGTATTACGGCTACATCATGATGTTTCTTGCCGAGTACAAGATAGCCACCGGTGATGATTCAATCATGCCAGGCTTGAAGCGTCTTGCGCTCGAGGCTGCCAACGGACAGAGTGCGGTGGGATCCTGGGGACACCGATTCGCTCGGCCCGATGGACGGCTTTATGGTTACGGCATGATGAACTCACCCGGTTTGCCTTTGACGATCTCGATGGTTCTAGCTCGCCAAGCGGGAGTTGAGGACCCAGCATTGGATCGAGCCATCGAATTGAGTTTACGTCTGATGCGATTCTATATCCATAAAGGAGCGATCCCTTACGGCGACCATCATCCGTGGATAGAGACGCATGAAGACAACGGCAAGTGCGGGATGGCTTCGGTGCTCTTTGGATTGACCGATGAGTCCAAGGGTGCTGAGTTCTTTTCACGGATGAGTGTTGCAGCGCATGGACCCGAACGCGACACAGGGCATACTGGGAATTTCTTTAATATCCTTTGGGCCATGCCGGGGATTTCTCTCTCGGGCCCGAATGCGACCGGTGCGTGGATGAAAGAGTATGGAAGCTGGTATTTTGATCTAGCGAGGCGTTGGGATGGTAGTTTCCTACACCAAGGCCCGCCCGAAAACGATGCCGATAGCTATGCCGGTTGGGACACGACAGGATGCTATCTGCTAGCCTATGCAATGCCGCTCAAGAAACTCTATTTGACCGGAAAAAAACAGATCGACGTTCCAGAGCTCAGCGCCGACGTGGCCGAGTCTCTGATCGACGACGGGAGGGGATGGAACAACAAGGATCGAAATAGTTTTTACGATGGGCTGAGCGAAGATCAACTCATCGAGCGACTCGGGAGTTGGTCGCCTATTGTGCGCGAGCGAGCGGCGATGGCGTTTGGGCGTCGCAAAAGCGCACCTATCTCCGCGTTGGTTGAGTTGTTGGACTCACCGAGCTTGGATACTCGCTACGGGGCTTGTCAGGCTCTGACAAAACTTCGAGGACGAAGTGCTCCTGCAATCGAGGCGTTGAATAGAACACTGTCTCACGAAGACCTTTGGCTACGAGTCAAGGCCGCAGAAGCTCTGGCGGCGATCGGCAAGCCGGCCATGCAGAGCGTACCGAGAATGCTCGAGCTGCTAGCACAAGTCGACACCGACAATGATCCACGTGGGATGCAACAGAGATATTTGTCGTTTGCTCTTTTTGATCGTGATGGAATGCTCGGAAGATCGCTCGAGGGAGTCGATCGAACCTCGCTGTATCAAGCCGTTCGAGCTGGATTGCAAAACCAAGATGGACGGGCTCGCGGTAGTATTGGTTCGGTCTATCGGAAATTATCGCTTGAGGAAATCAGACCCCTGTTACCTGCGATCCACCAAGCGATCATCGAGCCGGCACCAAGTGGCGAGATGTTCGCCGATGAGATCCGCGTCGAGGGGCTTCGGCTCCTTGCGGAGCATCATATCGAGGAAGGGATCGCTGCGCTTGTGTATTACACCCGCGAGCAGAACCCTTGGGCGAGTGAGATACGCACACCCGAGCTCATGAAGATCCTCTTGAAGTATGGCAAGCATGCCCATGCGGTTATTCCCGAGCTAACCAAGATCGCCGATTACTTTGAGAACGAGGAGAAAGATTTTCCTCGAGAGTTGGGGTTGCTCAAAGCGAACAGCGTGCGGGAAACGATTGCGGCCATCGAAGCATCAACGGACAATCCAGAACTTATTCGACTCAAGTAGGACAAATAACCATTGTGATGAAACTGATTTGGGCTTGCGCTCTGATACCTCTGATGGCCAGTCAGGTTTTTGCATCGAATGATCAAGACTCACCATGGCTGACGTTCCCAGGCGGTGATGGACCGGGCAAGGGCAAGCGGATCGTGCTGATTTCGGCGGAACAGGAATATCGCAGCGAGCAATCCATGCCGATGTTGGCGAAAATTCTCAGCCAGCACCATGGTTTCGATTGCACCGTGCTCTTCGGCGTGAATGATCGCGGTGAAGTAGATCCGACCATGCCAGTCTATCCCGAGAAGGGTAAGGAGGATCAGTTCAAAGAGCATCATATCCCCGGCCTCGAACATCTTGCATCGGCAGACCTCGTCATTTTCTTCACGCGTCTGCTGACTCTGCCTCAATCAGAGCTCCAGCAGATCGTCGATTACGTCGATTCAGGCAAACCGATGATCGCGCTTCGCACTGCCAATCACGGCTTTCGACGTCCGCTCCCTTACAAGATCAATGGCAAACAAGTGCGATGGGGTGAGGATATCCTCGGTGGGACTTTCATGAATCACCATGGACGTTGGCACGCTGACTCGACGCGTGGCTTTTTCGACAAAGATCATACCAAGCATCCGATCCTCACTGGAGTCACGGATATCTGGGGCGACTCGGATGTCTATCGCACCTACAAAGAGAACACCAGTCTCCCTGCTGAGTGCACAGCACTTGTATGGGGCCAACCCTTGATGGGACGCAAGCCCGATGATCTACCGAATGAAAAGCTCGAGCCGCTCCCAATTGCGTGGATCAAGCCTTGGCAAACCAGCCAAGGCAAAACCGCCAGGGTCTTTCATTGCACGATGGGTAGCGGAATCGATTTGAAAAGTCCAGGCCTGCGTCGGCTTTTGATCAACTCTGCCTATTGGTGCATGGAAATGGAAGATACGATCTCCGCTAGCCGCAGTGTGGAGATCGTCGGAAGTTACGAACCTCTCGAAAGCGGTTTCAACTACGACGAACTCGGCGTGAAGCCTCGCCCGATTTCGTACTATCGATAACATTTGATTGGATCGAAGAAGACTAGGATCTTGCTTACCATCGAAGCGACCATGAATCGAATCTACTTGTTGATTGCATTCCTTATTGCCATACCCCATGCTCTTGCAGGCGATCCTGCTCTACCAGGGCATCACCCACTGACGCAGATACAAGCCGGCAGTGTCCTGATGGCAGAGCTGCGATGCTCCGCGTGCCATAGCGGCATTGAAGCCATAGCGGTAGCGGACAAGACAGCTCCGGAGTTAGCACAAGTCGGGACGCGAATTTCGCCGGAGTACCTGCGGCGATTCCTGGCATCACCCTTAACGGCGCATCCAGGCACAACGATGCCCGACTTGTTGGCATCACGATCGGAATCCGAAAGGCAAACGATTGCCGAAGCGCTAACTCACTTTTTGGTCTCGCGCTCGATTACCGATACTCCCTCTGAGCCTACTGAATCGATCGATCGCAACCTGGGCAAAGAGTTGTACCATTCGATCGGATGCGTCGCCTGCCATGGACCCAAGGAAGCGCTTTCAGAACTGCAGCAAAGCGTCAATCAAAAACAGGAGGACGAGGACAGTGAGCAAGACGATTCGACCAAGCTCGATTCGACCAAGGCCAATTCGACCAAGCCTATTGCCATGTCGCTTGAGCATGTCGGGTCAAAATACAACGTCAGATCGCTGGCCGAGTTTCTATTTCAGCCGCTGAAAGTTCGAAGCTCAGGCCGTATGCCTGACATGAAACTGACAAGGACCGAGTCGCTTGCGATCGCAGGATATCTTATCGGGGAGCAAGCACCGACTTACGAACCATTAGTTCCTGATACGGCGCTTGTTGAGGCAGGGAGGAATTACTTTCAATCATTGAATTGCGCAGCGTGCCATGCACTTGAGGGCATCGCTGCGGCCCGACCCGTCGGGTCGCTCAAGGGGTCCGATTTGACTGGCGGATGCTTGTCCCTTTCAAATGGCAATTCTGCGAATATTCGCAGTCCGCGATTTGCTCTCGAAGAGAACCAGCGCGCAGCCATCGCTGCGGCGATCTCAGGAGGGACGGTTGTTGACTCCGACAAAGATGCGTTGGCGAAAACATTGACGGCCTTTCGGTGTGTTGCTTGCCACGTTCGCGACGATTATGGAGGTGTGCATGAGGCGCATAATGCTTATTTTCAAGGGAGTGAATTGAACCTCGGGGACGACGGTCGTATACCGCCACCGCTGACGCACATGGGGGCCAAGCTCAAGCCGGCATGGCTTAAGAAAGTCCTCTTCGACGGGGAAAGTGTTCGCAGCTACATGGTGACTCGAATGCCGCAGTATGGGGCGAAAAACTTGGAGCATCTACCTGGACTATTCCGCCGGCTGGACGTTTTTAACGGCCCTGAAATGAACATCCCAAGTCCAGAGGGTCGCAACGAAAAAGAGCGCGAGCAAGAAAAACTCATTCGCGCTGCGGGCAGGGAACTGCTCGGCGACAAGGGTGCCAATTGCGTTGCTTGTCACCGATTCAACTCCAAAGCAGCCAACGTGAATCAGGGGATCGAACTGCTAACGAGCTACGAGCGGCTTGAGCCTGAGTGGTTCAACCGTTATTTGCGAAATCCTGGAGCGTTTCGCCCTCGAACCGTCATGCCGTCGGCTTGGCCGGACGGCGTTTCTGCATTCAAGTCGATTTTGGATGGTGACTCCGATCGGCAGATCGAGGCCATTTGGTATTACCTCTCTCTGGGCACATCGGCTGCCGACCCATCGGGTGTTCGAGCCGTCAGTACCAAGATCGAGGTGGGCGACCAAGCCATGGTTCATCGAGGTCGCAGTCGTGTCGCAGGCTTTCGAGGGATCGCAGTGGGCTTACCGGAAAAAATCAGCTACGCCTTGAACGCCGAGACTGGCACACTCTCGGCGATTTGGCGAGGAAACTTCATCGGGGTCAATTGGAGCGGACAAGGTTCAGGCGATTTCAATCCAGCCAGCGAGCCGATCACGCTCGCCCAAGATGTCTCGTTTGTCTCACTAGAGGATGAGGATACTCCGTGGCCTTTGTTGCCTATGATGACCAAAGAAGCTCCTGCCAATCCCGATCCACTCTATCCAAAAAACTTGGGCTATCAGTTTCGAGGTTACACCCTCGACGATTCTTCAATCCCGACGTTCCAATATCGCAGCGGCAGGATCGCGATCGAAGATCGCACGATTGCAACGGGTGATACATCGCAGCCGGGCCTAAAAAGGGTCTTGCAATTTGAATCCCCTGAGCCACAGATACTTTGGTTTCGCGCGCTGGTCGGAGATGTCCTTCGCGAGTCCGATCAAGTCTTCCGCAGTGGTCGCTTGCGACTGCACATTTCTAACAATCCCGCGATCGATGCGAAATTGAGAGTATTGTCCGAGGAGCCCAAGAAATCCGAATTGTTGCTACGTTTGGAGCTTCCTCAAGGCGAATCCACTTTGGAGCTTGTGTATGAACCGCTCAAGTAATGTTTTTTTTGGTTTGCTGTGCAGTCTGATCACGATCGCTATTTTTGGCACGGGATTTGTCCTTGCCGAGGACGTTGGCAAACGTTGGGGGACCGAGGAGCGCGAGCGTGAGTTCTACCCCATTGTGAACATCCCATTGCCCAAGGACACGGTCATTGAGGCCGGTGCCTTTGCTGTATTACCCGATGGACAAGTCGCCGTTGGCACAAGGCATGGCGAGATTTTTTTGATCGATGGCATCGATGCAACGAAACCTACGCCGACGTTTCATCGTTTTGCATCAGGACTCGATGAAATCTTTGGGTTGACTTGGAAAGACGATGCATTCCGAGTAACACAAAGTTGCGAATTAACGCGTGTACGCGATACCAATGGCGACCGCGTAGCAGACCGGTTTGAGACCCTCTCGGATGCTTGGGGATACGCCAATTACCACGAGTACGCATTCGGTTCGAAGCTCGATGCGCAGGGCAATCAATTCGTCGCGCTTGGATTGAGCGCGTCTTATTACTCCCATGCTTGGAACCGTGGCTTTATTATGAAGGTCGCTCCGGATGGAAAAACGAGTGCTTATGCCAGCGGCCTTCGAAGTCCCGGAGGCATAGGGTTTGATGAGCATGGAGCTCTTTTCTATATCGAGAGCCAGGGGCCTTGGAATTGTTCTTGCAGTTTGAAAGCCGTGTCACCGAGCAGCTTTCATGGCCATCCGGCTAGCTTTAATTGGTATCCGTACTCGCCCGAGCTAGGGCCTGTGCCCGAAGCTCCTCAATCGGGCACTCGTATTGTTACAGAGAAAAATCGCGTCAAGCAACTGGTTCCCTATGCAGTGGTTTTTCCCTACATCCGAATGGGTCGATCGATTAGTGGATTCAATGTAGATCGGACGCAGGGTAAGTTTGGTCCTTTCGAGAATCAACTATTCCTGGGCGACTATACCCAATCGATCCTTATGCGGGCTACGACCGAGCAGGTAAACGGCGTTTGGCAGGGTGCTTGTTATCCATTCCGCGAGGGGCTTTCGACAGGGATCCTCAATGTCGAATTTACCCCTGGTGGCAATTTGATCTGCGGTGGTACCAACCGTGGTTGGCCCGTGCGGGGTATCAAGCCCTTTGCCATCGAGCGCCTTGAATGGAGTGGCAAAATGCCTTTTGAGATCCAGCGCATCACCATTGAGCCCAGTGGATTCAAAGTCACCTTCACCAAACCTGTTGAACCCATCACCGGTAATTCCCCTGCTTGTTATTCGATCCATGCCTTCACGCATCCTTACCATGCTGGCTATGGGGGACCGGAGATCGAGCAGCAAAAGCCAGAGGTAAAGTCCGTCGTGCTTGCCCAAGACGGACTCTCGGCGATCATCATGCTCGAGAAGCTCCAAGAGGGATTTGTCTATGAAATTGATCTTCCCGAGTTGCGTTCTGTGGACAGGGAAGAACTGCTGCACCGGAATGCTTTCTACACGGTCAACGAAGTGCCGGCTCGATAGCTAGGATAAAGATTCCTGAAGAAATCTTTTGGAAACACAGAGTCACAGAGAGCACAGAGTCTTGAGAACCTCTCTCTTCCGTTCTGTGCTCTCTGTGCCTCTGTGTTTTCAATCTTGGAACCCCTTGCAATTACTTGTCTCATCATCGCGCTCATTGCGGCCGTCTTGGGGTTAGGCGGCATTGCGAGTGGTAAAACCTCTTGAGAGCCGCTAAAATATGTCATCCTCTTGCGCTTGTTGACTCGCTAATTTGGGATGTTCTTTATGGTTGTCGAGAGTGTTTTGGCGCTGAACGAGGAGATTCTTCAAAGCCAATGGGATTGGATCCTAGAGTGTTTCAGAGAAGTTCTCGAGGAGTCTGGTGAGAACGCGCTGGCAGGTCTTTTGCCTGCATCCCAAAATGCCTCCATACCAGCAGGTGGACTGGGCCAGTCGGTGCATTTGACCCAAGCTTACTCCATAGCATTCCAACTGCTTGGGATGGCCGAGCAAAACGCAGCCGACCAATTTCGAAAATCGATCGAGCAACGCTCTGGTATGGATGCGCTTCCGGCCCTCTGGGGTGACTCACTGCGGCAACTCAAAGAACAAGGCTGGACGGCCGAGCAAATCGCCAAAAGTCTGCCTAGCTTGCAAGTCGAATTGGTCTTAACAGCTCACCCTACCGAAGCGAAACGCGCGACGGTCTTGGCACATCACCGACGTCTCTATGAACGATTGCAGTTGCATCGGCAAGTTGCCAGCGAGAAAGTCGCTACGGATCATCCATTAGCCGAGGAGAACGACTTTGCGACCAAGGCCTTGTTGGCCATCCTGTGGCGAACCGGTGAGATCTATTTGGACAAGCCGGACATACAGTCCGAGCGCCGCAATGTTTTGGACTATTTGACTCAGGTTTTTCCAGCGGTGTTGCGTCCATTGGATCAGCGTTTGCGCAAGGCTTGGACCGCCGTCGGGTTTGACCCTTCGGTCTTTGATGATCCTTTGGTCTTCCCTCGCTTGACCTTTGGCACGTGGGTCGGAGGGGATCGCGATGGTCATCCGTTGGTAACAGCCGAAGTCACGCGTCAGAGTTTGCTTGAGATGCGCAGCAGTGCGCTGGGGCTGGTGCAAAGGCAAATGCAGCAGCTTGCGCGTCTGCTGAGTCTTTCGGCCTATTGGCAAAGGCCTGACGCAGAGTTCCTCCAGGCACTCGCCTCGGCAGCGGATCGATTGGGAACTGCTGGCAAGCGGGCGATAGATCGGAATCCGAATGAGCCATGGCGGCAGTTCATCAACACGATGCTTGCAAGGCTTCCGAAGGTTGACGAATCGCTCAATAAGATCACGATGGATGCTCCGCCGACTTATCAAAGATACTCTGAGTTATTAGAGGACTTGAAACTCTTGTACCAGAGCTTGGTCGCCTCGAGTCAGCGGCGGGTCGCTGAGTTTGCAGTGCAACCGCTCATGCGGGTGGTTCAAACGTTTGGATTTCATTTAGCGGTTCTCGATGTCCGTCAAAACAGCGCATTCCACGATCGAGCAGTCGAGCAGTTGCTCATCGCAGCGGGATTTAGCCGGACGAATTTTTCGCAGTGGGATGAATCCGAGCGGCTAGAGTTGCTCCATCGCGAGCTGGAGTCAAAACGGCCTTTCGCTAGACCGGATGTTTCGCTTGGGCAAGAAGCCGATGCGGTTCTTTCGTCGCTACGTGTGCTCAAAGAGTATAGTGCAGCCTATGGATTTGATGGTTTAGGATGTCTGATCGTGAGCATGACACGCAACGTCTCGGACTTGTTGGTCGTGTATCTGTTAGCAAGAGAAGTCGGACTCATGCAAGAGACACCCCAGGGGCTCGAATGTCCTTTGCCGGTCGTGCCGCTCTTTGAAACTGTCGACGATTTGCACCATAGCCCTGCGATTTACGATGCATTTTTGCAACATCCCATTACCCAACGCAGTTTGCAGTCGATCCAAAAGCGACGTGGGGAGGAGCAACCCGTCGGGCAAGTGATGATTGGTTATAGCGACAGCAACAAGGATGGTGGGATACTTGCAAGTTTGGTGAACCTTCGTCGTGCGCAGAGGGATTTGGTGCAGGTCGGACAGAAGCATGGGGTGAGGGTCCGTTTCTTTCATGGACGTGGGGGAACGATCAGTCGGGGAGCCGGCCCGACACATCGATTTATTCAATCGCTACCCTGCGAATCGCTCGGAGGGGATTTGCGTCTGACGGAGCAGGGAGAGACGATCCCACAAAAGTATGCGCATCAGTCTACGGCGATCTACAATCTGGAGTTGTTCCTAGCGGGGGTCGCCAGAAAAACTCTGTCGGATCAGCACGCTGATCCTGGCGAACATCCGCTGGAAGATACGTTAACAGAGTTGTCAGGCTGGGCTCGAGACACGTATACCGAGCTTATCCACCGCGAGGGTTTTGTTAGTTTTTTTCGGCAAGCCACACCGATTGATGCGATCGAGCAGAGTCGCATCGGTTCGCGTCCATCGCGGCGCACCGGGCAGCAGTCCCTCGCAGACTTGCGAGCGATTCCTTGGGTGTTTAGTTGGGGACAAGCCCGGTTCTTTTTATCCGGTTGGTTCGGGGTCGGGACGGCGCTGGAGAAGTTGCAGCATGCTTCGCCCGAGACGTTTGAAGAATTGAAGCAGACCATGAACCGATGGGCACCAAGTCATTACTTACTCAGCAATGTCGCAACGAGTTTGGCCGCCACCGACTTAGAGATCATGAGAGCTTACGCAAGCATGGTTCAAGAGGACACATTAAGAACATCGTTTATGGAAACGATTGAGAGTGAGCTTTTTCGTACGCGAGAAAAGATCGAGCTTATTTACGGCGGACCATTATCGGAGCGTCGCCCTAACATCCAGCGGATGATGAACCTACGATCCAGTGGCTTGCGGGTGTTGCACCACCAACAGATCGATTTGTTGAAAATGTGGCGCAGTTACCATCGCATGCAGCAGACCAAAGAGGCCGAGCAATTGGTTCCGCAGTTGCTCTTGACCGTCAATGCGATCGCCAGCGGACTCGGTACAACAGGCTAGCTATATTTTTGCCCTCCCATATTTTTGGCTTCCCATATTTTTGCCGGTTCTTAGAGCTGCAAACTGGGCTGATGGAAAGAGGCTATTGACAGGAGGAGCCAATGAAGATCGACGCAGACGAAATGATCGAGGACAGTGAGATGCTGACCGACCCAGTCGATCTGCTGGCGTACTTGGCATAAACATCACGCCGCATACGAACCGAGCTGAATTTGCCCCTCGGAACCAGGAGAATGTCTTTTCATCGGCTGATTCCCGAATGCAAAACCTATGTCGTTGACGGAAGCGACATCGTGTCGCTGGCTCTGGGTACCGCAGAATTGGAAGAGATTGGCGGACTAGAATTTAGGCTCGGGCATGTCGGGGTGACGAACGATTGCTCATCTTCGTGGAACCGCCGCCGCGCTCCTGTGCGTTGAACCTACGCGGCCGGACCCGCATGCTAGTTGTTTGGTGAGGGTGCCCGGCAACGGGCATCCTTACCCGATTTCGGTGATTATTTTGGTTTCGTTGGGGTTCGCCTTTTAAGAATCTTGATTGATGGTTTCGTAGTATCCTCTGAGCATTCTTGTTCTATTGTAACGATATTTGTTCTCCCAGGTTCGATAGCCGTTATTCGATCTGAAGAAGTTACTCGAAGCTGTTGGGAACTAAACATATTTGTTTGCAGTATCGGATTGGGAGAGTTGATGTTGGATGCAAAACGACTTTTCGTCTCCTCGAACCGCAGTTGACGTTCCTTAAGTTCTATGTCGGCCATTTTCTGCTCATGACGATTCCGATACCACAGATCCTTTATGAGTTCGCGAATCTGTTGAATTGGTTTTCCAAAATCAATGCGAAAGGATGCCATAGCATGGTTCCTCAAAAGTCAGTATTTCCCAAACGTATCCTTTCCACATCGGCAACTAGTTGTGGCAGATACTAGAGAAATGCTGCGTTCACAAGAGGAAAATTTGCGTTTTGGCTGCAAGTCCTTTCAAGGCAACGACTTAAAAAGCTAAAGTTTTTTCGCGAGAATGCCGATGATCCACGCTCCCAGGGCGTTTCGTAGTTCGTGGAGATTGGTTCTTGGATTTTTCACCGAAAGAATCCATGTAAGTCCTGGGTTTGGGGTGGGAGCCCTTCGAATAAAATCTGGCGACTCTGACCCGTGATCTTGTTCTGCGCTTGCAACGCAGAAACGTCACAAAATTCCACCCCCAAACCCAAG
>Ga0315902_10003547_pt1 | contig 23235 bp, 19 predicted proteins | sample LakEriMetagenome_9_FD_203523 | JGI IMG/M metagenome (GOLD analysis project Ga0315902, IMG submission 203523) | Freshwater fungal communities from buoy surface, Lake Erie, Ohio, United States - Buoy 12 MA117 | ecosystem: Environmental > Aquatic > Freshwater > Lake > Lake biofilm | place: USA... | reverse complement strand
AACGTGCGTTTCGTTCGGTTGGAAAGCATTGCTGCGCGCCGTGTTCAGAGATACGCGTCTTTTCTCTCGCTGATGCGTTTCGTAGTTTTCGCGAACGCGGGCGTAGTCTGTTTTTATTTGTTGAAGGAAAGCTTCGCTTTCTCCTTTGTTGAAGAGACTGCGCACAGCGGGAACCACCTTGCTGGCATCGTTCACGTGAATGACAGGCACATGTGTGCGTGGTTCAATCTTCACGGCGGTGTGCACGCGCGAAGTCGTTGCACCTCCAATAAGAATTGGGAAGTTTAATTTTCTTCTTGAAAGGTCTTCGGCTAAGTCGCACATAATTTCTAGGGAAGGAGTAATGAGTCCGCTTAGCCCAATGGCATCGGCGTTTTCACGAATAGCTGTTTCAATAATCACTTCATTCGGAACCATGACCCCTAAATCAACAATGTCATAGCCGTTGCACGCCAAGACAATACTCACGATGTTTTTCCCTATGTCATGAACGTCTCCTTTCACTGTAGCGAGAATAATTTTTTTCTTCGCTTGTGCTTGAAGTGGATTGTGTTCTTTTTCAGCGAGCAATTGTGGTTCAAGCACAGCCACTGCGGCTTTCATAACGCGTGCACTTTTTACCACTTGAGGTAAGAACATTTTTCCGCTACCGAAATAATCGCCAACGATGTTCATTCCGTCCATGAGTGGACCTTCAATAATGGAAAGCGGAGTAGGGTAGTGAAGCAACGCTTCCTTCACATCTGCTTCAATGTGCTCGGTTATTCCGTGAACAAGCGCATGCGAAAGTCTTTTCTGAAGCGACTCGTTTCTCCACGCCGCAACGGTTTCAATTTTATTTTTTTGAGTGTTGAATTCTTGCGCTATTTCAAGCAGAGCCTCGGTTGCATTTTCAGTTCGATTGAAAATGACATCTTCCACCTTCAACATTAAATTTTTATCAACCTCGTCGTAAACCGCAAGTTGTGCGGTATTCACGATGCCCATGTCCATTCCGGCCTTAACACCGTGATAAAGAAATGAAGCGTGCATGGCTTCGCGCACAACGTTATTTCCTCGAAAAGAGAACGAGACATTCGAAACTCCTCCGCTCACTTTGGCGTGAGGAAGGTTGGCTTTGATCCAAGTTGTCGCTGCGAAAAAATCTATGGCGTAGCGCTTGTGCTCGTCGAGTCCAGTTCCAATTGGAAAAATATTCGGATCGAATATAATGTTTTGCGGAGGGAAGTATACCTGCTCAGTGAGTACGCGATAGGCGCGTTCGCATATGGTTGTTCTTCTTTCAAACGTATCTGCTTGTCCGTATTCATCGAAGGCCATCACGACCACAGCAGCACCGTATTTGCGCGTGAGTTTAGCGCGTTCAATAAACAGTTCGTCGCCATCTTTTAAGCTTAACGAATTCACAATACATTTTCCTTGTGCGCATTGAAGTCCGGCTTCAATAATTTCCCATTTCGAAGAATCGATCATAAGCGGAACCCTTGAAATATCGGGCTCTGCAGCAAGAAGATTCAGGAAGGTGCGCATGGCTTCAACGCCGTCGATGAGCGCGTCGTCCATGTTAATGTCAAGGATAACCGATCCGCTTTCGACTTGTTCACGCGCAATGGCAATAGCCTTCACGTAGTCTTTTTCTTGAATGGCTCTTTTGAATTGAATGGAGCCTGCGACGTTGGTACGTTCTCCAATGTTAATGAAGTTGGCTTGCGATTCAATGCGAACCACTTCGAGTCCGCAAAGGAAGAGTGTGTTAGTCATTGTTCGAAGAGTTATGAATAAGTGAGTGCAACGCTTGAATGTGTGCGGGCGATGTGCCGCAGCATCCGCCAATAATGCGGAGTTCAGGTTGATTTAAGAACGGTTGAATTTTATCGCGAAAGGTTTCTGCGCTTTCGTCGTATCCGCCCATGGCGTTGGGTAAACCTGCATTCGGATAGGCGCTTAAGTGCGCGTTGGTGAACGATTTCAAGGCAAGCACTTGCGGAAGTAATTGCTCGGCACCAAGTGCGCAATTGAATCCAATGCTGAACAACGGAACGTGTTCCAATGAGACCGCAAATGCAGCAGCCGTTTGTCCGCTGAGTGTTCTTCCAGCTAAATCGGTAATGGTTCCGCTGGCCATGATGGCAATGTCGCCATTCGGATTTTCTTTGGTTATAGCTGAAAGGTTTCGGTCTTCAAGCACATCGAGAATGGCGTGGAATGCGGCTTTCGCGTTTAGTGTATCGAAGATTGTTTCCACCAACAAAGCGTCAACACCACCGTCGAGAAGTCCTTCCACTTGTTCGCGGTAGGCGCTTTTAAGTTCGTTGTAATTAACAGCGCGGAACTCGGGGCGTTCAACATCTGGGGAAAGTGAACATGTTTTTGAAGTAGGTCCAATAGCTCCAGCGACGAAGGCTGGCAAGGCGTCTGGATGTTCTTCTTGGAATTTGTTTCGAGCATTCACTGCGACTTTCGCTGCTGCGACATTGAGATCGTAGGCAATGTGCGTGAGACCGTAATCGTCGAGCGAAATGCGTTGCGCGTTGAATGTGTTGGTCTCAATGATGTTCGCGCCAGCCTCGAGGTAATTGAGGTGAATGCGTTCAATGAAATGCGGACGTGTGATGCACAGCAGGTCGTTGTTGCCTTTCAGTGAAGAGGGATGATCTTTAAAATCATCTCCGCGGTAATCTTCTTCTTGCAAATTCAACAATTGAATTTGAGTGCCCATGGCACCGTCGAGAAGTAAAATGTGTTTTGAAATTTCGTCTTGTATTCCCATGGCGTGTATTGCACTACCCAATGGGACGGAAGTGAAAACTTCCTTTCTTATCTCCCTTCGAATTGTTTCGAAGTAGGAATTGGCACCCTGCTTTACCGGGTTGCCAAGACATCTAAGGGCCTATTCCCTCCGTCTTTCTGGATAAGTGCGGGGCAAATATAATATAGAATGTTGCAAAGCAACGAATGTTTTCAACGAATGCCTTCGGCGAATGTCTTCGACTGATTAATCACAACGTAGTTCCAATTACGAAGTAGGAATAAAACCGAAGGTTTTCCAATAACGTAGTTAAAGGTTCCAATTACGAAGTAGGAATTACGAAGTAGGAATAAAACCGAAGGTTTTCCAATAACGTAGTATGACGATTACCCTCGAAATATTTATAAGTAATATTTATGTATTTCATTTTAAATATAAATAAATACAAATGGACAGGCCGAAGCATCTTTGTTTAGAAGTGCATTTCTTGGAAATTGGAAAGTATGATGATTTCAGATTGGTGTCGACAGAGAATGGTCGTGGCGAGTAGTCATGAAAAGGAGAAAGTTATAGGTCCTTTGTTTTTAGAGCAATTGGGAATAAAGTGTGAAGTTTTGCCAGGTTTCAATTCAGATCAGTTTGGTACATTTTCCGGAGAAGTCGAGCGAAAGGGAAATGCGATAGAGACCGCGAGAAGGAAATGTGAGAAAGCGTTAGAAAATTCAGAATGTCAATTGGCCATTGCTAGTGAGGGGTCGTTTGGTCCACATCCATACATTGGGTTTGTTCCAGTTAATGAAGAATTGGTTTTTTTTCTAGATCGGAAAAATGGAATTGAAGCACATTACCGAGAGATAAGTTTAAAAACGAATTACGGATTTATAGAGACCAGTAGTTTTGATGAGGTAATTGATTTTGCTGAAAAGTCGAATTTCCCGGGTCATGCACTCATTCTATCAAGTTCTGAAAACGAAGGACAATTGTTCGTTAAGGGTATTCAGTCATGGGATATTCTTAGGGCAACTTTCGAGGATTTGAAAGGTAATGGTAGAAAGGTGAAAATTCAAACAGACATGCGAGCGATGTTTAATCCAGCGCGAATGATTGTGATTGAAGCTGCAGTTCTTGGATTGATAAAGCAGCTTCAATCGTGTTGCGACACATGTCATTTTCCAAATTTTCGTGTCAATGAAGTAAAACGTGGTCTTCCTTGCGGAGCTTGCGGTTTTCCAACGAAGTCTGTGTTATCATATGTTTTTCGCTGCGACTCTTGCAATCACACGAGGGAGGATTTATTTCCAAATGGTAAGAGAGTTGAAGAGCCTATGTATTGTGATTACTGTAATCCTTAAAGTGACAAAGAGTAATAAATTAATTTCAACATGAAAAAGAAAATTTTAAAGAATGGGAGTGTCGTAAGCGATGGCAAAATTCAACAATGCGATTTGTTGATTGTGAATGATCGAATTGAACAGATAGGTGGAAGTATAGATTGTTCGAACGCCGAGGAATTGGACTGCACGGGTTTACATATTCTTCCAGGAGTTATTGACGGACACGTCCATTTTCGTGAACCAGGTCTAACACATAAGGCCAATATCTACTCTGAATCACGTGCAGCCTTGTTGGGTGGGGTGACTTCGTTTATTGATATGCCTAATACTCTTCCTCACACAGTTTCTGTTGAAAGACTTCGAGAGAAGTATAAAATTGCTGAACAAAGTTCATGGATTAATTATGGATTTCTGTTGGGGATTAGCGCGGACAATTATAAAGATTTGGTGAATGCAGATTTTGAAGGGTTACTTGGTTTAACAGATGATGGACTTTACTTCGAGAATGCGAATAGTTTGCTTTGTGATAGAGAAGATGTTCTTGATTATGTTTTGTCGAATTCGAATCATCTTCTTGCAATTCACTCGGAAGATTCAGCTATTATCAATGAGAATATTGAAAAATATAAACGTGCTTTTGGAAATGAAATTCCATTTGATGCGCATGGGAAGATTCGTTCAGCTGAGGCATGCTATAAATCAACGAAAACCGCAGTTGAGATTGCGAAAAAGCACAATGCTAGGCTGCATATTCTGCATTTAACTTCAGGAGCGGAGTGTGAGTTATTTGATGCTAGACAAGATATTTTAAAGAAGAGAATTACGACCGAGGTTTGTCCTCAGAATTTGTGGTTTAACGAAAGTGATTACGCAAGACTCGGTTCAAAGATTAAATGGAATCCATCAATCAAATCAGAGAAGGATAGAAAGGCATTGTTGTTTGCATTGAATAACGATCAAATTGATATGGTGGTGACTGATCACGCGCCTCACTTGAGACAGGAAAAGGAGGGAGATTATCTGAGTGCAATATCAGGAGCGCCTATGATACAACATAGTTTGCAGGTAATGCTTGAGTTGTTCCTTAAAGGTGAGATAGCTTTAGAGAAGCTTGTTACAAAACTTAGTCATAACCCTGCGTTATTGTATGGCATTGAGTCTCGTGGTTTTTTGAGGGAAGGATTTTACGCAGATATTGTTTGTGTAGATTTGAACAAGTCCTACCAAGTTCAAGCAAGTAATCTAGCCTCTCAATGCAGGTGGAGTCCTCTGGAGGGGCAAGAGTTTCAATCTAGCGTTATTCATACGTTGGTAAACGGAAGCTGGTCGTTGAAAGATCAATTGATTCAGAAAGAAAGGACGGTTCATCCACTTCTCAGAAAGAATTAATGGGTTGAAGTTCATTACGCTTATTTTTGTTTTCAAATTTGAATGAAATGGACAGAAAGAAATTCATTGTCAGCACAGCGCTCGCAGCAGTAGGTGCTTTTTTTGTTTCGAAGATTAGTGGGGTAGATGGAAAGAGTGAGAATGAGAAACAGAATGGGAATGAGGGATTGGGAATGAGAGGGGTGGAAGGCGTCTTTTCGCCCACGAATAGACATATGGTAGGAAATGGTTTTAAGGTCATGAATTTTTATCCGAATGGAAAGGGATTCGAAGAACGCATGTCGCCATTCTTTTTATTAGACTTCAACGCGGAAGTTGATTTCCCTCCGTCGGAAATTTCACAAGGTGTGGGTGTTCATCCGCATAGAGGAATTGAGACAGTCACCTTTGCGTACAAAGGATCTGTTGAGCATCACGACAGCAAAGGCAATCACGGAATTATTGGTCCCGGCGATATTCAATGGATGACAGCTGGAGGTGGAGTGCTTCACAAAGAATATCACGAACAGACATTCAATCGTTCGGGTGGTGCATTTGAAATGATACAGTTGTGGATTAACCTTCCCAAGAAACACAAGTTTGCTCCAGCGAAATACCAGAGCATTGTTCATTCCGACAAACCGAAATTTTCGTTGGCTAACAATGGCGGTGTGGTTCATGTAGTTTCAGGAGAATACAAGGGAGTGAATGGAATTGCTTCAACCTTTTCGCCCATTCATATGTACGATGTGCATTTGAACGAAGGTGGGTTTGTCGATTTCGAGTTGCCTGCGAATTACAATTCTGGATTGTTGCTGGTAGACGGCGAGTTGGAGGTGAATGGAACATCAGTAACAGAGAATCATTACCTGCAATTCAAGAACGAAGCCGGTGCTATTCACATTTCAGCAAAGAAAAAATCGATCATCTTGGTCCTCAGTGGTGAACCATTAAATGAACCTTACGTAGCATACGGCCCGTTCGTCATGAACACCGAACAAGAAATTCGCGAAGCGATAGAGGATTACAATGCGGGTAAGTTCGGTTTTTTGAAGGATTGATTGCGAAGCAACTAATGTGCGTTGCACGAATGCTTCTTAAAAGGTTAAGAAAAGTTAAGAGAGGGTATGAAAAGGGAAGATTTAAAACGAAGTTCCAATTATGAAATAGGAATTACGCAGTAGGAATAAAACCGAAGGTTTTCCAATTTTACTTCAAGAATTCAAAGACTCGCTCCAGCCCTTCATAGCCAATGCCGTTTTTACTGTCGAAGAAAGGGCAAACAACAACCTTGATTTTTCCGGTGTTGCCAACGTAATAGGTCATAGTTTTTCTTGATGTTCTTATTTCAATAGCATTGAATTTCATTTCAGGAAAAACCAATTCAAGGAACTTCTTTTTCATTGTAGCCGCTCCGGGAGCAATGATGTACCTTAAGTTTTTGTAAGACCGAATTTGTTCCTGAATGGATTGTATTTTTTGATTTATCAGTTCTTGAACGAATTTATCTTTTGACTTGAGATTTTTAAATCCATTCAGATAATTGCGCTCATGAATGTTGTCATAAGGCCAAACAGATTCATTCGGTCTAGGAAGCGGACGAATATCTACCAATTGAGCCGATTCAGAATAAAAATGGCCGTTTTTAATTTCTTCCCAAACATCGCACTGATCTTTAGGCGCAAACCAATCGCCCGGAATCCCTTCTAAAGCCCTAACTATTCTGGAAATGAACTGAAGAAAGGGGGAATGAATTCGTCCGTGTTCAGAATTACTCTTGTGAATGAATTCTTTCCCCTCTAAATGCTGAATGTATTCTTCAACATTTGAAGCGTTTCCAATTCCAGACTCGTTTCCAATAACAAGTGTCTGAACTTGATCAGGATGTTCTTCACCCAAACCATACCCGCTATGCTTCATGAGGGTTTGGAGTTGTTCAGGTGAGATATTCATGGAAAGTGCGTTTGAGATAATTTTATTTATTCTTCAGCTAAATCTTTTACAAAAATGATTTGAGCGGTATTGTTTTTATTGCAAAGACTGGAATTCGACAAACCACCGTCAATCTCGCCTGAGGTAGCTCTGTCGTCGTTATCTTCACCAAACATGCTTGAAGTTTCTTCTGTCCAATAATGACCATACATATCTATATGCTGACATATAGTTTCAAGTGCATCTGAATCACCTGGTAAATGCCAACCATCGCCAATTAATTTACAAATTTCAGTTGCTTCATACCATGTGTATTCTCCCGTTAAATTAGTAAAGGAGATTTCAATGCATTCAGATTCAGCAACGATGTTACTTTCTTTTTGATCATCCATTTTTTCTTTAATGATTGCGGCAATCTCTTTGAGGTAGGAATTATCTTTTTTTCCAATACTTCGTACTGCCCTCACTCGTCCTGTCACATAATCACTTTCCAAACCTATTAAATCCTCTAATTCGGTAGCTATTTCGCTATGAACACAATGCCAAAGTTGTCCACTGAAACTTGAAAAAGTTGAGGATAAATAACTTTCACTCTTATAATCACCTAAAATTTCAGTGCCTTCTCGAATGATTTCCGATAGCTCTCGAATGGTTGGTAATCTCCAACCATCACCCAATTTTTCGCAAGCCGAAACGGCATCTTCAAAAGTCATTAATTCTGGAAAATCTTTTTCATAGATTTCAAGCCCTTTTAGCATGTTGTTTTTTGTGCTCATATTGTAGATTTTTTTTCTTTAGTTTTAGTCATGCACTCTTGAACTACTCAAAGTCAGCTAAATCAAGACATGAACCGTTTATGTCATCAATTGGAAAAGGCGAGATGTCTGAGAACAATCTAGGAGTTCCATCATTTTCATTGATTAGCTTGAAATCTGAATCGCTAATGAGATAGAGTTGAACATCTCGCTTCAGTTCAGTAATAACCTCTAAAACAGCTTCTTTGTCCGAAGCCTCAATAGTTTCAGTGTTCTCGGAAACATCTTTAAAATAAACGATTGAGCAATTCTTACTAAATGGTCCTGTGGAGAAACAAAAGTAGCTGTAGTCAGATGGTGTGTCGATGTATCCAAAAAAGACATCGTTGATGCTTTCTCTCAAGTTCTCGTCATTCAATAAATCAGCAAATTTATCGCTGGAATACTCGTCAACTTCTATGATTGCAATTAGATATTTACTCATTATTCAGTGTTGTTAATCAGGAAAAAGAAACGACTTTAAGTTCGGTAGGAATTGTGAAGATATTGATGTATCTAACTGTAATTAGATCAGATTACTTCGAATTCAGGAGATAATGTTGGACCGTTTTTGTCACAATATCCATGTTCAGCAAGTGCATTGTGCACTGCGTATGCAGAAGGTTTATCACCGTCGGATACTACTTGGATAATAAGGCCACTAGGCACTTGGTTTTTTTTCGGGCTGTAGAATGCTTCGAATCGAATGCTTACAAGTTTGCTCATTGTATTTAATTTAATCTTCGTAAATCGTTTCGTTAAGAATATAGTTGATGAAACTTCCAATGAAGTAAATCTGAAAGTCTTCATCAAAGGATGTATCTCCGCCTTCATTTATGCGGGCTTCGAAAAGTTCATTGTAGCGAATTTGAAATTGGTTTGCTAATTCAGTTCCTGAATCAGAATTTCCGCTCATCCATTCGTTAAACTCACTGTCTTCATAACTCAACGTAATTTTGAGGTTTTGAATATTTTGAAATTCGAAATCACAATGGTCTTCGTAGATGAATAGTTTCATGGTTGAATTTGGGTCGGCTTTAGCGCCTGTGTATTCAACAAGGGTTGACGATTCTGAATTATCGGAAATTGTAAAATCAGATTTGTCCTTGGACTCGAAAAAGTCTGAGATTTTTGTGTAGAGTTTTTCCGGAACGATTTGCTTGTATTCCATTGGTCTTTTTTTTCAAAAGTATTTCGAGTTTTAAAGCGTTCTCATTTCATTTTGTTTCATTTAGACTTCTTGATAGAATAGTAATTAGAATTATTAGCTTAGCGCTGTGAACGAAGAAATTATACTTTTAAAAGAAGAACTTCAGAAAAGAACAGGGATAGCATTGGACACTGTGCTGGGGTGCAAACGTCTCGATGCTTGGCTGAAATTGAGGGGAGTCTATATTTCTTATTCTACGTTGTCAAGGGTTTTCGGGTTAGCAAGCTTATCTATTACTCCGCGAGAACGGACTCTAGACGAATTGGCTTCGATATTGGGATTTCCGAATTTCAAAGGTTTTGTTTCATACGCCAAAAAAGAAAGTCAATCTCCCATAATTCCTTTTGATTTGCAATTTTCGTTTGAGCACGCCATCTCAGAACGTAAACTCACAAAGGCCGCTTCCATTTATTTGCAAATGATGGAACATTCTCCTTCTGCAAAAGTTTTTGCCAAAGACTTGTCTAAAGCACTTTATAAAGATTTGAATGAAAGTAAAAAAGCTCTTTCGCAATTGTCGAGTTCTCAAGTCGGACGTGAAGCATTTTTTCTAACGTTTATAGATGAAGACGATTTATCGGGAAATTATCGAAAAGCTCTGAATGAATACTTCCTGCCCAATGCATCTTTATCCGAGAGGCAGTTTGTTCAGTTGTATTCATTAAGAAAAGATACCCTTAGATCGGAGCAAGTGAAAATCAGGATTGTTTCAACATTAGAGCTTGAGAGTTATGAAAATGTTCACTTAAAATCTCGTGCGCATGAAATGAATCTTTTGAAATTAAAAGGCGTTCGCATTGTCCAGCATGAGGATGTCATCGGACAATCAGCTGACAAAGCTTACCAAATATTTTGTGAAAGTAAAAATCGAAGTGAAGAATTAGCTGTGCTCGGGAGATTCGCCCGTGGAGTTTTATATACGGGAGGATCAAAATACTTAATCGAACATAAGAATGTATTAACGGCTATGCAGTCTTTGCTGAATCAGCCAGTAGAAGATTTTGAATTTAAAATTCCAATTTACGCTTTACTTAATCAACTGAATAAGTCAAATGAATTGGTTATTCCTCAATCATCTTCATGGCCCAATGCATATTATTCTTCGTCTCTTTTTCTTTTGAATAAAGAACAGCGAAAGCTTCATGAAATGTTTTTTAAATCTAATCTCGGAATTCATAAGACTTTTTTATACGCCGATGCATAGCAAGTAAGGTCCAGCGAATAGCAATAAAAGAACGAAAGCAGTTAGAATGAATTGAAATATTTTGAGAACGAGATTTGTTCGAGTCTTGTTTTTTATCTGTTCAATTCGTTGTTTTGAAAGCGCATTCGCTTCGTCATTTTGACTCACAATCATGACACTTCCCCAAATTAAGCAATTAATCAAACCAAGAACAAGGATTACTGTATTTGTCTCAGTCAGATAAAATAATGTTATTTCAGAAAATGCGAGTGGGTAATATGCTTTTGATGTTATGTATATCAATCCTAAAAATAAGGAGCTAATCATTGCCGTTAGTTGAGTAATTGCGTTTATTCTGAAGTAGAACCAACGCAATACATAGACGGGTCCTACACCTGCGCTAAAAAACAGGATGCCTTGAATAACCTCATAAATATTGTCTGTTAGCGTGCAAATGAAATAGGCAATTCCCGTTGAAATGATCATGGGAATAAAGTTGCTCATTCGCTGATTTGATATTTTTTTTTGAAAAATACCATGCATTAAATTCCCACTCCAATGTTGTAAATTCATGAGTTGGACAATACATGAAATCAGAAGCACACTTAAGCAAATTATTTCTGTTGATGTTGAGGAATGAAAGCGGAACATGGCATACAAACAAATGAACACTCCTTGAATAATCATGATAAATCCATTGCTAATCAAGAATGAATAATAGCCCGATTTTCTCGATGATGCGGAAAGTAATTTTTGCGCTCTCATGTCCGGAAAATCAACAATATTGGCGAACCACCATGTGATAAATGCAGCCATGAATAAATTCGAGTTTGAAAATGATTGATTCTTCATCACAATTTTCAAATGATTTAAACTACCGGCGTTTATCAATACTGCAACAGAAAATAGGCAGACAATAACGAATAATATTCCAATGCTAAAATCAAATTTTAATCGGTGTTTGAAGCTATTTGTTATTCCATATAAACATAAAAATGCACAAACAGTAATGTAAAAACCTTGATTGGAAAGGTCGTGTTCTTTGAATAGTTCAAGTGGTGCTTTAAGAACCAATGCCATGAGCATTGGAATAATAAACACTCCCAGAAGGATTGTTCGAACATTTTTTAAAACGTGCACGTATTTGCCGGAATAGCGAAAACTCAAAAAGTCGTTTTCAGTTTTCAATGGCAGGCTTGCCCACAAAGGAGCAAAGAATGTTATTCCGAAAGAAAGGCCAATGATTCCTTGGGTTATGTAAAGAACGATTTCGAGATTTTGATTGGTGTAAAAAGAATCATACGCACCAAAAAGAAAAGCAATATTTACAGATGGTATAAATGAGAATAAGAGCAGCATAAACGGTGAAACCTTTGCGGATTCAAACCAGTTATTATATTTTGTTAAATTATTTTTGCTCAAGTAGAATTAATCGTTGAACGAATTTAGTGGCTGCTATTGTTTACCTGAGTTTTAATTGAGTAAGGTGGACTTTATTATTGTCTTACGAGAGATTTGAGTTGAGGTATATTCTTTTCTAAAATCGATCTGACGAGTTCTTTTGAAATAGGTTTCGCGATGTAGTCGTTCATCCCGGCCTCTAGGCAGCGTTCTTTTTCCCCATAGGTAACACTGGCAGTGCAAGCAATAATCGGAAGGTCGTAATTGAGCGCTCTAATTTTCTTAGTTGTTTCTCGGCCATCCATTTCAGGCATCTGAATGTCCATAATTATAAAATCAGGATTTACGCTTTTCATTAATTCCAGGGCAGCGAATCCGTCTGCAGCCTCATGGATACGTAAATCAGGATAAACTTGCTGAAGCATAACTTTCAAAAGCAGCAGATTTAGAACATTATCATCTACGATTAGCGTGCACAACTTTTCATTTGTTCTTGACTCAACTTTTGGGATCGTTATCTCTTCAATTTTTAACTCCTTTGTGTCGTACTCACAAGTGTTCAACTCCATGTCGAAATAGAATAGACTTCCATTCTCTGGACTCGAATCACAGTTGATTTTACTGTCCATAAGTTCAAGAATACCACTTGATATAACGAGACCAAGTCCGGAACCTCCATATTTTTTGGAAGTAGAATTGTCGCCTTGATTAAATACTGAAAATAGATGCTTTTGCTGTTCAGACGAAATGCCTATTCCTGAGTCTTGCACAGAAAAGCGTATGTTAACTTTATTTCCAATCTCACTAAGTTTTTCCAAAGTGAGTCGCACGAATCCACGTTCAGTAAATTTAATACCATTGGATACTAAGTTCACGAGTACTTGACGAATGCGAGTCTCGTCTATTAGCACGCAGTCTGTCTTTCCAATGTTTACTGTTAATTCAAAGTTTATGTTCTTTGCCTTAGCCAGCGGCATGAGAGTCTTGTGCACGCTGTTCGCGAGTTCATGTAAATTCGTTCTTTCCCGAAAGAGCTCTACTTTTCCAGCTTCAATTTTGGTGAAGTCAAGAATTTGATTCACAAGTTCAAAAAGAAAATTAGCAGAGTCGTTAAGACCATTGACAAAGACTTTTTGGTCTTCATCGAGAGAGGTGCTTTTAAGTAATTCACTGAATCCAATGACACTGTTTATAGGTGTTCTAATCTCATGGGAAATATTGGCTAGAAATTGAGATTTAGCCTGACTAGCTGCATTGGCGGCCTCCGTCTTTTCAATCAGTGCAACATTTTGATTGTTTCGTCGAATAACAGAAGCAATGTTGTTAGATAAAATTTGAAGAAGATTTCGAGCATTGTCGTTCCATTCAATTTTTTCTTCAACTGCATCGAATCCAATAAACCCAAAAAGAAAGTTTTCTTCAATTACAGGAAGGACGAGTAAAGATTGAATGCCCTGTGGCTCCAATATCTCTTTCTCGGGTGCCCATGAATCGTCCAATTCGTTTAAGTCTCGAATATAAATTTCTTCCCCCTTTAACATTTTGTCCATCCAATTTGGGAGAATCTCTATTGGTATATCTTGCAGCTCTGTAATTTGAGGTGTAACGCCGGCTTTACACCATTCATTGTTATTTGAACATGTGGAAGCTTGGTAGTCGAATGAAAAATAGTAGACGCGATCAACCTCTGAGAAAACTCCCATTTTCATAAGAACATGATCTAATGTTTGAGATAGATTCTCGGAATTCGACTGAATGATTTCCGAGGTACATGCAGTTAGCAGGCTACTGAATTCATTGAAGTACGAAACATCGTTGTGATTTCTTTTCATGTTTGGTTCTTAAGAGGCTATCTAAAAGTAGTATTTTTTCTTGGGCGCTTTTAATTGTCTTGATTGTTTTTTTATAATTTTTTGAAGAATTGTTTTAAGGTTGTCTAATTTGGTGAATGAGGCCACACCCATTGGTTTCAATTTTCGTAATAGAATCATAGAAATGAACAATGAGGATTATCTGTTGTTTTAAAACTATGAAATCCAATATTTTACAGGGTCTTTACGAGAAGTTTCTTTCCAACGAAACGAGAAAAAAGAGCGAACGAATCATTCTCATCATAGCCATTGTCAGCTTTTTCGTGCATCTTTCTTTGATATTTCTTGTGGAGGTGGGTGTTATTCAGATACAAGGTGGTACCACTCTTTTTGAAAATCCAATTGCAGCTATTTACACACCTTTTTCTTTCATTCTGGTTTACGAGGTGTATTTGTTGATCTATTATTTGCCGCGTTCGATTACAACTTATATCGGCAAGCAATACGAGATTATAACGCTTATTATTATTAGAAGGATATTTAAAGATCTCTCGGCCTTGACATTATCGCCGGATTGGTTTTCTCAGAAGTATGATTTACAATTCACGTATGATATTCTTGCATCGGTAATTATGTTTTTCTTGATTTACTTGTTTTACAAACAAAGCAAGAAGAGGGTTTTGCTAGATGAATCTGATTCAAACAAACAAGATGGAACTGTGCGCTTCATTAGGATTAAGAAACTTATGGCTTTAGCACTTGTGCCGATTCTATTAGCGCTTTCTATCTATTCATTTTCCACCTGGTTGTTCGGAGTATTATCTCCTGCTGCCCATGCCGATGTTGACTTTCAGAACTTGAACAATGTGTTCTTCGAACAGTTCTTCACAGTCTTAATTATTGTGGATGTTTTTCTCTTGTTATTCTCCTTCTTCCATACCGATGAGTTTCACAAGGTCATTCGTAATTCAGGATTTATCATTTCGACAATCCTTATTCGATTATCATTTTCGGTTACGGGATTGATGAATACAGTGCTTATCGTTGCGGCGGTGGTTTTTGGATTGGTTATGTTTTACGTTTACAATAAGTTCGAAAAGCAGATTGACGCAGATAAATCTTAAGTCTAAGTTTGTTTAAGGCTAACGCTACGTTGCTTTTGTATTGAATATCGAATAAGAAATTCACGAAGCCACTGATGATTAAAATTCCTGTGTTACCGGATCAGTTTTTGTAATCGTTTAACTTTTTGCCAATTACCTTTTGGATCTTTCAGAAACAAAAAAGTTTCACTACCACCTGACAACCCGACTCCATAGGCCTTTTGATATATCACTTCGTTTTCAGAAATCCAATCAAATCCGTGGGTTGATTTAGCCTTTTCCCCTTCCACAATATTTTCTAACAAAGTCCCTTGCCAACGTTTGTTTCCTTTCGTTGTAGTTTTCCAATCTGAAGCAATTTTGTTTATTGATTCTCCGGGGGTGTATCGAGAGACCTCTTCCAAAAAGTTAATTGACTTTACACAAAATTCCTTGTCGGTAGGTCGAATTATATCCAACTCTACGCCGAGATAATGAAATAGACCGTGGTCAATAGTAAAGAAATTATGGTTAAAATACCACCCATCAATAATACTGGCGCTTGGCTTTTCTTTAGACAATATACCTTTTAATTGAGGATAGTTTTTAAAGAGGTGATTGTCTATTTTTTTATTCTGTAACAAATGAAAAACGGCTAGTGCTTGTTTTACAGCAGAGGAAAGATGTGAATGCGCCACTTGATCTACTAAAAAAACGCACTCCTGATGCAAGATATAGTCATTAATAAGTTGACTTGATTCTCTTTCAACCTGATCAACTAAGTTTTGAGTAATATGGATTGATAATGTCTCTACTTTTTCAAAGATATGTGCCAGTTCTAAATTCTTTTCGAGATCATTAAATGTGAAAGATGCATTGAGTTGCTCAAAGTCGCTTTGACTGAATCGCATACTAAAAAGTTTACCATGCAGTCTTTCTAAATAGCTCAGAGATTTCACAAAGAGGTTGTCAAGGACATCATCCATGTCTGCAGAAATTTCGTGCTTATTCATTGGAGGTTAAATGACTTGAGCAATAATTTCCTCTGAAATTTTAATGTAATCTACTCCTGCATCCATCGAGACTCCAAAATAATTTCCACTTAATGTGATTTCGTTATTGTAATCATCAGATGAACTATCAATTCCATATAAAACACCAATTAATTCATCACATAAATCAACAATCCAATCACTACCATATTCATATCCGGAATCTTCAACAAAACGTGAATTGCCTAATGACTGTGAAGCTATAAATTCGGCTAACATTTCGCTATCTTCCAATTCAGCAAGTTTGTTTACTATTGATATTAAATAAGCTGGATAGAATAGTTTAAACTCTAATGATTCAATATTTTCAATTGCCTCATATTCGAGAATAATATCAATTAAATTTTGTTCCTGAAGTTTTTCCTTTAGTTCCGACACGTCTTCTGATAATGAAAACGCAACATCGTAATCTTCCTTCGAATATGTATATGGCGAAACAAAATCTTCATCACGATCGGCGTGTCCTCGAGATGATAAAGCTTCGAAAATTTTTCCTGCTCCGTAATTTAAATGTGAAACTGCTAAGCCACGTTCTATAAATGTGTCAATAGCGTCTAAATTACCTTCATTTTTACGATTTTCTTTTAGTAACTTAATGAAGCTGCGTGGGAAATTGTTGTCAAATTCTATGTTGAAATCAACGTCCTCATTTATCACAGAAATGGCATTGTCATTTTTTTCAGGCTTAATCTTATAACCTAGAGATAAAGCTAATTCAATAAAATCTTTGCAGTTTTCACCCCACTGATTAGAAACTACAACATGGATGTCATTCATAATTTTAAGAGGTTCACGCATGTTGAAGTGTTTCACTGTTTTTACCTCAGATTCTATTCGAATAAATCCTTTGCTTCCTTGCACGTCGTCGGGAAAGGTTTTTTGTAACTCCTCAAAACTAGGATTGTTTTTTTCTATCCAATCTTTTACTACAGTAAATATTAATTCTCGTTTATTCAGGTTTTTACCTAAACCTTCTACATAGTACTTTGTGAAATCTTTCGGCATAATTTGGTGTTTTGATTCAAGTGGTCTTTGATGTCTTTATTAAGCTGTTTTATTGATTATTCTTTTTGTATTCCAAATTAAGATGTCTCTGTAAATTGTGGAAGTTGCTCCGCCAGAAAGCTGGTTAGCCAAAATTACAGGTATGTTTTTTTTGAAATAACATCCCAATTCATCATCTAAACTGTTGGATGACAGAAAACTATTTTCTTTCAACAACTTGGATACAGTAGCGTTAAAAACAAAAATTATTTTAGGCTGTAATTGGTCAATCACGAGTTCCAGTTGGTTTATCAATTCCGGAAGCAGGTGTTTTTCTTCAGAAAGTTCGTTTATCACATCCTTAGAATTGGTGATTCTTTTTTGATAGAGATCATAATGATAAACGGATTCTTCAAAATTGGGATATCCAACCTCCTCAAAAAATGTTTCAAGATATTTGAAGTAGGGAATCTTCTTTTCACTGGATTTAAGTGCTTTTTGTAGACTTACTACTTCTTGGATTTTTAAATTTTTAGTAGAGTCCTCTGATTTGATAAAATGCTCTAGCCAAAGTTCTTTATCGTCCAATTTAAGACTGGCAGCTTTCGTCAAGGACGGATTGAGTCCGATAGATAAAAAAGTGTGATTTTCTGATGGGGAATCATAAAACATAGGTAGGTACTTATCACCTTTTAAATGATTGTTATTGATATAAAATTCAACTATTTTCTCATTTATTCTGTTCATTATGAATTTTAAAGTAAGTAGAAGTAGGCCTTTTAATGAGATGCGCCATATACAAATCTACTTTCGCAACGAGTGTAAAATTGATACACAAACGGTACATTTGTAAAATGGTTGAAGAATTGAAAGGTCAGATTGAAAAATCCTTTGGAAAGAGAATTATTACAAGAGGAGATTGTGAGTTGCTTTCGGAGGATTTGTACAAGCGAACAGGTGTCGTCATATCCTATAACACATTCAGAAGAATGTTTGGATTGGCAGAATACCGACAGCCGAGGCTTACAACTTTGAACCACTTGTCGAATTACATAGGCTTTCAGTCTTATCAAGATTTCACACAACGGTTTGCGGAAGTAGATTCATGGCCCACATGGGAGACCTTGTATGTTACTCTTTCAACAGGGAGCATGCATGATATTGTTGAAATGCTTCGGTATAGGCAGTTGAATAATCTTCAGTTTGCTATTTCATTCACTGTGGTCACGAGAGAATTGATATTACGAAATGATTGTCTCTCACTTGTTCAGTTATTCAGATGCCCATACTTTCAATTTTCGAGAATGCCTTACGATGAGGTTGCACAAATAGGTGTATTAACGGGATTGCTTTTTAGAACATATTCTAATGATGAAATAGAAAAGCAATTGTTGAAAGAACCGAATTTTCGAGATTTAATTCTGAAAATTTATGTCGACTATGCCAGACTAAATGGGAAGTACGGAAACTGGATTGATTGGCTGTTGAAATCCAAAGGTCTGGACGAAGAGAGCGTTACGTTTATTCGTTGCCTTTCAATTTGGAGGAGATACCTTCAGTCGAAGCCTTTTCTGAAAAAAGAAATAGCTCTTTTACCCGATTTAAAAAACCAACAACATCCGATTTTATTTGGGAGATTATTTGGTTTGAAGCTTCTCTCGGCAGAAAGCGCAAATAGTCGGAATTCAATTATTCGTCGAATGAAAGAAAGACTTAAAGAAAATCCAGATTCCAAAACAGAGCTGTTGCATGAACCAGCAATTCAAGCTTTGGTTACTAGAAACAAGTTCTTGGTGCGTTTTGTTAATGATGAGTTGCTTAACAGTACAGCAGTTTCTCGGTGGTACCACCTCTCTCAAATTTCTATTTTGAACGTTTTTCAAGTTTCCGTTCTCATCTCGAAAAGGGAATATGCAAAGGCTCAGTCAATACTAGAAAATATTGCAATAGGACACATTCGCTTTGGATACAGAGAGTTTATTGATTTGTATATTTCGTTTTTTAGATTGAAAATTTCAGAGGGACTGGGCCGAGATACGAGAGAGCTCGTAATAGACTTTGGTTTGAAAAGACAAAAGTTAAGTTATGAGATTTTCACGGATGAGTATTTTCAAAATTATTTTTAGAAGAAATGAGTGCATCTTTGCTACAATTGAAAAGATTATGAAGAAGTTATTGGTTTTGTTATTTTGTATTGTTTCTATTGTCTCTTGTAGAAAGGATCACGATGATCATGATGATCACGATGATTATGAAGATTTTCAAGAAATCAAAGTTGCAGCGTTGCTGTCTCAAACAGGCGGATGGTCTAATCTGGGAATTACATCAAAGGCCGCACTAGAAATCGCTGTGGATGAAATTAACCACGATTTTGAATGCAGAGACATTCCTTTTCGATTTGAGTTGACTGTTTTTGAAACGCAATTGGATCCCCTTATTGCGGCGCAAACAGTAGAGAACATCTCTTCCAGCGGATACAAATTTATCATTGGCCCGCAGTCAAGCGCTGAACTCGCTTTGGTGAAACCAATTGCAGATAGTCTTGGTATCTTGGTGGTAAGCCAAGGAAGCACTGCAAGCAGTCTTGCTATTGCGAACGATATGATTTTCCGCTTTGTTCCCGGAGATCAGATAGAAGGAGCAGCACTTGCGAACTCAATCAAGAACGCAGGCAAACAAGCACTTGTGACTTTAGCTAGAAATGACGCTGGAAACTTGGGGCTGCAAGGTTCAGTTGGAAATAATTTCACCAACTTAGGAGGTAACGTTATTTCTGTTGGAAATTATGAAACCACGACAACAGATTTCACAACGGTTTTGGCTGATGTGAAGAGTCAAATTATTGGTTTTAATTCAACATACACCAACGACCAAATTGCAGTTTATTTGGCATCTTTCGACGAAGCGGTAACGTTATTTAATCAAGCAAGTTCAGATCCAGTTCTTTCCGGAGTGAATTGGTACGGTGGAGATGGGTTTGTCAAAAACTCAGCTCTTTTACAAGACCCTGCCGCAGCTCAATTCGCAATAGCTACAAACTTCTTTTGTCCAGATTTTGGTTTGCCCCTGTCTACTGAATACTTGTGGTCTTCAATCATTGCCACCATTGATGGGATGACCGGGATTCAATCAGATGCATATACGTTAGCCGCTTACGATGCGCTGTATGTCATTTCAAAGTTGGTTGAAAATGAAGATGGGGTTCCAAGTAACGCAACTTCTTTACAAGCTGCATTTTTGAATGCCTCGAATGGTTTCTCAGGAGCTACCGGTGTTATTTCATTGAATGAAAACGGAGATCGTTCAAGCGGGTCTTTCAACTATTGGGGACTTGAAAATCTAAACGGGACCTACCAATGGGTATTCGTTGGACAGTCGGAATAATTGTTACAAAAGTTAAGAAAAGGGAATAATGCCCTTCGGGCGAATGTTCTATGAACGAATGCCCTTCGGGCGAATGTCTTGGACGATGTAATTACGCAGTAGGAATTACGCAGTAGGAATTATGAAATAGGAATAAAACCGAAGGTTTTCCAATTACGTAGTTCTTTCATAAAGCCCCTTCGCCTTCGTAATTATATATCTGTTCAGCCCTTTCCCAGCTTTTGCCAATTCAATCATTTTTAGCACTTTCGCTTCAGTTGCTGATTTGAAACTGTACTTTTTCGGATGGTTCAATCCGCCGAACCAGATGTTTATATAAGTCTCGCCAATGGAGTAATGCGTGATTGTTGAATGTAATTCGGTATTGCCGTATTGCTCCTTAATTTCCTCCATTCTGCGAATGTAAAAAGGTGAGTTGTGCAATTCAATTTTTGAATAATTTGATTCTTTTGAATATCTCAAAGGATTGTTGCTATAGCCGGTGCTGTCAGTAAATCTATTCTTTCAAAATTCGGCGGGAACTAACAATTTTCAGCGCATCGGATGACTTATCGGGTCGAAAAATCTTTCGACCTGATATATTTGTAAAAATGAGATTAAGATGAAATTGAATTTCGTGAATATTATTTCAGCAGTGACAATTGCTCTTGGTATAGTTGGATGCCGAAACGAAGAAAAAACGAACGTTTCAGATCAAAAGAGTCTGTCTGAATATTTTAATTACTCCGAGCAGGTTGAAGCAGGCGGTGTGAAGCTGATTCCAATTGAAACTCCTGTTGGGACATTTAAAGTTTGGACAAAGCGTTTTGGAAACAATCCGAAAATTAAGATTTTGTTGTTGCACGGAGGACCTGCCATGACGCACGAATACATGGAATGTTTCGAAACGTTTTTTCTTCGGGAAGGATTTGAGTTTTATGAATATGACCAGTTGGGTTCTTATTACAGCGATCAGCCAACAGACAGCAGTTTGTGGACCACCGAACGTTTTGTGGAAGAAGTTGAACAAGTAAGAAAGGCCATTGGCGCCGATCAATCTAATTTTTATGTTCTTGGAAATTCTTGGGGCGGAATACTAGCCATGGAATACGCCTTGAAATATCAAAATAATTTAAAGGGACTTATTGTCGCAAACATGGTGGCCAGTGCGCCGGAATATGGAAAGTATGCCGACGAAGTTTTAGCGAAGCAAATGAACCCTGAAGTTCTTGCGGAAATTCGGGCCCTCGAAGCGAAAAAGGATTTCGCTAATCCGCGATACATGGAATTACTAATTCCAAATTATTACAACGAACACATCTGCCGATTGAAAGAATGGCCAGATGGATTGAATAGAGCAATCAAGCATGCCAATAACTCTGTGTACACGCTTATGCAAGGCCCCAGCGAGTTCGGCATAAGTGGTCGTTTGGCAACATGGGATATTAAAAATCGCTTACATGAAATCGCGGTGCCAACACTTATGATCGGTGCGAAATACGACACCATGGATCCGGCTGCCATGGAAGAACAAAGTAAAATGGTTCAGAAAGGAAAGTTCCTTTATTGCCCGAACGGCAGCCACCTTTCGATGTGGGACGATCAGCAGGTGTTTATGAATGGGGTGGTTTCTTTTGTTAAAGAAGTGACGAATAAACAGTAAGAAAAGTTAATAGAAGATAAGCGAGAGAATTTCTGATATGTGAAGTGGTTTATTCGAGAATGTTGAATATCTTTATTCAACCTTAACTAATCATGAAAAAGACACTCAACCTCATTCTGGGATTTTTTTGCATGTTTTTTTCTTTGCATGCACAGAAAAACTTATACCAAAACACAGCGCTTGGTAACAGCGCGAAGGTAGATCTTTCCGATGCTATTGAAGAAGTGGAGGCGAGAACAGAGCGCACCTCGCTCTTTCGTTTTTCAGACGGCAGGATAATTTCAAAAAATTCGTTCAGCCCTATTCATTACAAAGATGAAAGTGGAAAATGGCAGCCCATAACTAAGAATTATGAGCGTTATGAAAATGAATTACAATTCTCAGAACAAAAACTTCCGATTGTCATTTCGGATAAGGGTTTCATAAGACTTAATGCGAAAGGCAAAGAATCTGTTGCATATAGGCCGTATTTGTTTCAGCACAGTTTTAACTTAAATAATCTAGTCGAAAAAGAAGGTTTTTTTGAATACCGTATAGAAGGACTTGTGCAAAAATTAGATGTTCGCAACAATGCCGTGAAGTCTTCCCTTTTTATTTCTGAAGTTCCAAGCTTCGAGCACGACGAATATGTCATTCAGGAAGAATTGAAACTTCCAATTGGCGCTAAATTAAATTTCAATTCAGCCAAGGGAAAATGGGTCAACGGAAAATGGAAGGGCAGTGTGGAAATACTCAATGATAAGGGTGATATTATTTCTACCCTCGGTGGTGCTATTTGTATAGACGAACAAGGTGAATTCTACTTAGCAAGTTATTCGTTCAATGAGATTCAAAAGAGTGAAATCCAAGTTCAGATTCACATTGAAGAAAACTGGTTAACTGATGCTTCTAGAAGTTATCCGGTAGAAATTGATCCGCTGATTACAGGGCCTCTGTCGTTGTGGAATGGCGGTTACATGCCGTCTTGCTTTATGCCGCAGTACAATGTAGACAGTATTCAAGTAAACGTTCCGGGCGGAGTGACAGTTACGGGATTGTTGGTTCAAGCAAGTTATTATGCCGATCCTTTTACTGCTGCTTGGATGTCAGACGGGTCTATGTATTTCAGCACAGAGTGTGGTCAAACAACAGAGTTTACCGTTACAGGTGCAAATGCAAATCTCGCGGGAACGGCTTATTTAATGGATTACGATATGCGCAACCCATTGATGTGTTGTTTTGTACCTACCTGTTCACAGCAGAATTTTTATTTACGGATGCATTTAGGCAGAACATTCATAGATAATGGATGTAATACAAATTATATTTA
>Ga0315902_10003544_pt1 | contig 23255 bp, 24 predicted proteins | sample LakEriMetagenome_9_FD_203523 | JGI IMG/M metagenome (GOLD analysis project Ga0315902, IMG submission 203523) | Freshwater fungal communities from buoy surface, Lake Erie, Ohio, United States - Buoy 12 MA117 | ecosystem: Environmental > Aquatic > Freshwater > Lake > Lake biofilm | place: USA... | reverse complement strand
ACGACGGAGATGGGTCCCGCAGGCGGCTGACCCGGCCGCACCAGCGCAAACCCCTGACCGCCCTTGAAGTCACCGTAACCTGTGATGGACGTGAATCGGACATCTCCGAAGTCCCGGGTCAGCGTCAGCGAGGCTGACAGGCTCTCCTTGCGCTGGTAGGGCGCACCATCGGGGTAGTAGGACAGGTCGTACGACTCCTTGGTGGTCGCGCCGAGTCGGTCCGAAGCCAGTTCGGGGTGCGGCACGATGAACCCTGCGCTGCGGTCATTGATGTACTGGACTGCCAGATCGACGCCGAAGCCTCCCAACTGCGTGCGCAATCGACCCCGAACGCCGTAGAAGTCTTCGGAAGCACCGATCTTGCTGCCATCGAATATGTTCGTGGCGGAGCCGGAGCTGTCGGAGGCGATCAGGGCCAGCCGAAGTGCCGTCTGCCCACCGAGCGGCACATTGATCATGCCCTGCAGCTGCTTGAGCCCGAAGTTGCCGATCGACACGTCGGCTTCGGCACCGAACTTCGTCTGCGGCGCACGCGACACCAGGTTGACCACTCCCGCAGTGGCGTTGCGCCCATACAGCGTGCCCTGCGGACCGCGCAGCACCTCGACGCGTTCGACATCGAACATGCGCGTCAGGCCCATCGCCCCGTGCGCCTGATAGACGCCGTCCACATGGACCGCAACCGACTGGTCGGTGCCCAGTCCGACGTCGCCGGTGCCGACGCCCCGTATCGCGATCTTGCCGCTGGACTCGCGCGTCTCGATCACCAGCCCCGGCACTGCGGCCTGCAGATCTTTGACCCGGGTGATGCCCGCATCGCGGAGGTCCTGCCCGCCGATGACGTCCATCGTGATCGGCACATCCTGCGCCTGTTCGTTTCGCTTGCGCGCGGTAGTCCCCGTAACGGTGATGGTCTGGCTGGCCTCGGTGGCACTGGCGGGCGGTGTCTGCGCCTGTACGCCCGGCGTACCGAAGAGCGTGCAGGCCGCGGCGACGCCGAAGGCGGCCTGGACCAGTCGGGCGCCAGGCGCGGGCCGGTGCATCGGGCTGACAAGGTGTGATGTGCGGGCAGAGCGCGCCATGGGAGTCTCCTTCGGGCCGGTCGGAATGGAAGAACTGGCGGACAGGTTTTTAGTCGACACAATGTCGACGAGAGACTTCTAGGTTAGCGACGCCGGGTGGGACTGTCAACGCTTGCCGATCCCCTGCATCCACTTTGTCGACAGAATTGGGAAACCCACCCGATCACGGAACACCATGGACACGAGACACCGCAAGGCCTTCATCGCCGGCCTGATGCACGAAACCAACGCCTTCTCGCCGGTGCCCACGAATCTGGAGAGCTTCTCCATCTGGCGGCCCGAAGGCGCGCTCGAGCCGCCGCCGTCGCGAGACACCTTCGGCTACGGCGCCTACTGGCGGCTGGCCCTGGCCGAAGGGCTGGACGTGTCGCCCGGGTTCTTCGCCATCTGCCAGCCCAGCGCGGCGCTGAGTGCGCAGGGCTGGGCCGCCCTTCGCAAGGAGATCCTGGCCGACCTGGACCGCGCAGGCGAAGTGGACCGGGTCTTCCTGATGCTGCATGGGGCGCAGTGCGCGCAGGACACCGACGACGTCGAGGCCGACCTGCTGCGGGCCGTCCGCGCCCGCGTGGGGCCGTCCGTGCCCATCGCCGCGGTGCTGGACCTGCACGCCAACATCAGCGCGGGCATGCTGGAGGCGGCGGACTACCTGCTGGCCTGCCACGAGTACCCGCACACCGATTTCGAAAGCCGCGCCCACCTGGCCTACCGGCTGCTGGAGCGGCATGTCGGTGGAGGTCTGCAACCGGTCACGGTGGCGCTGCGCCTGCCGGTCGTGGGCGCCTATCCGACCCCGGTGGAGCCGATGCGCAGCGTGGTGGCGCTCGCCCGTGAGGTGGAAAGCCGCCCGGGCGTGCTGGCGGTCTCCATCTGCCACGGCTTCTGGCTGTCGGACACGGCCGATGCGGGCTCGACGGTGCTCGTCACCACGCAAGGCGACGCCGACCTCGCCGAGGCCCTGGCGCAAGAGATCGCTGATCGCTACGCCGCGGCGACCGCGGCGGTGCCGCAGTTGGCGCAGCCGCCCGCAGCAGCAGTGCGCCAGGCGCTGGAGCTCGCGGCGCAGACCGGCAGGCCGAGCGTGGTGGCCGACCGCTGCGACAACCCGGGCGGCGGCGCCGCGGGTGACTCCACCTTCGTACTGCGCGAACTGCTCGCTTGTGGAAGCGAAGGACTGGCCTTCGGCATGCTGTGGGACCCGATGGCGGTGGATTTCGCGCACCGTGCTGGCGTCGGCGCGCGCCTGAGGCTGCGGCTGGGCGGCAAGGTGGGGCCGTGCTCGGGCGAGCCGCTGGATGTGGAAGTGGAGGTGCTGGCGCTGCGCGACGATGCGCGACAAGCCGCCTTTGCGCAGGGCGAGCCCCGGCTGCCGCTTGGTCGCACTGCGCGGCTGCGGGCCGGCGGTGTGGACATCATCGTCAACACCGAGCGCCAGCAGGTCTTCGACCCGCGGGTCTTCACGGCGCACGGCATCGAGCCGTCCGCCTGCCGCGTGATCGTCGTGAAGTCCACGACGCACTTCCGCAACGGCTTCGCGCCGCTGGCAGGCGGCATCGTCGAGTGCGAGACGCCCGGCAGCGTGACCACCGACCCGACCCTGCTCGCCTACCGCAAGCTGCGCCGGCCGATGGCGCCCCTGGACCCGGGCACACCGGTCGTGGCACAGCCCCTGGGGACGTTTTCCAGGGCTGGGGCGCAGGACGAATCGCGCAGCTGAAAAGCCGTGCGCGGCGCAGCCCCGACGCTATGATGAATCGAGGGCTGCCGCGGTGCGGCCCCTGATTGCGCAACCATGGCCACAGCTAGAAAGTCGGGCAGCACCTCAGCCTCCACCGCGCATCCCGCCCGCAAGACAGTGACGCGGAGGCCCGCGGCCAAGCGCGGCCGCGGCTTCGGCGCCGCCTTCGTCTACGAGGGGCTGCGCGAGGACATCCTCTCGCTGCGCCTGCGGCCCGGCACCCTGCTGGACGAGACCGAGCTGGCCGGCCGCTTTAAGGTCTCGCGCTCCCCGGTGCGCGAGGCGCTGATCCGTCTGTCGGGCGAGGGCCTGGTGCAGACGCTGCGCAACCGCAGTTCCATCGTCGCGCCCTTCGACGTCACCACGATCCACAGCCACCTCAACGCGATGTACCTGATGTACGGCCTGACGGCGCGTCTGGCGGCGTTGAACCGGTCGCAGACGCAACTCGAAGGGTTGCGCGCGATGTTGGACGCCCACCGGGCGGCGATGGCCCGGGACGACAGCGCCAAGCTGATCGCCAACAACCGCGACTTCCACGTCGCCATCGCCGAGGCCGGCGGCAACTCCTTTTTCTCGGCCTGGACGGCTTCGGTGCTGGACCAGGGTCAGCGTCTCATGGGCCTGTACCTGCGCGATGCCGAGGGCCAGCGGTCGGATGCGCTGCTGGACGACCACGCCGCCATCGTCGAGGCCATCGCCGCAGGCGACCCCGACGCTGCCGAACGGGCGGCGCGGGCCGACGCCGAACTGCTGATCGGGCGGCTGCGCCAGCACCTGTTCCGCGACCAGCTGCGCGGCCTGGACCTCTCGAGCTTCAGCCCGTCGCGCTGAACGGCCCGGCGGCCGGGGCGCAGTGGCGCACCTGACACAGCAGCACCTTTGTGTGGTACTTTGTCGACTCTTTGTCGACTTGAAGCTGCGTTGCCATGGCCGCCTCAACTCATGCCCCGCTCCCGTTCGTCCAGGAGCCCCTGCCGTCCTACCGCGAGCTCAGCCCGGAGCTGATGCGCGAAAGGGCGGCGGACTTCTACCGTGACATCGCCCGGCGCCGCACCGTTCGCGACTTCGACACGCGAGCCGTCCCGCGCGAAGTGATCGAGCACTGCCTGCTGGCTGCCGGCACGGCCCCCTCAGGCGCCAACCAGCAGCCCTGGTTCTTCAGCGTCATTACCGACCCGGCACGCAAGCAGCGCATCCGCATCGCCGCAGAGAAGGAGGAGCGGGAGTTCTACGGCGGCAAGGCGCCGCAGGAGTGGCTTGACGCCCTGGCGCCGCTGGGCACCGACCCGAACAAGCCCTTCCTGGAGGAGGCGCCGGTGCTGATCGCCATCTTCTCGCAGAAGTTCGGCGTGCGCGCCGATGGCTCACGCTTCTCGCACTACTACGTGCCGGAATCGGTGGGCATCGCCTCGGGCTTCCTGATCGCCGCCTTGCACCACGCCGGGCTGGCCACGCTGACGCATACGCCCAGCCCGATGGGCTTCCTCAACGAGATCTGCGGCCGGCCGGCTTCCGAGAAGCCGGTGATCCTGCTGGTGGTCGGCTACCCCAAGCCCGGCTGCCTGGTGCCGGTGCACGGCGGCATCAAGAAGCCGCTGGCCGCCATCGCGCAGTGGCTGGATGCCGAGGCCTGACTTACCCGCGGGGCCTGAACCATCATGTGCTTCAGACTGACATTGGGCGCTCCACAGGCCTTGGCAGCGATAGGCGGCGCGTTTGCCGTGCTCGCGGCATCTGCTGCGCCACCTCCTCCGGCGGACCCCAAGCCGGGCGAGCTCTGCATGCCGGCAGAGTACAAGGCGTTCGACTTCGCCCGCGGACACTTCCGCATGCGCGGGGTCGGCGGACAGCTGGCCGGGCACCTCCACATGGCGCCGATGCTGTCGGGCTGCGCCACCCGCGGCCACTGGCGCGGCGCAATTGCCGGACGCGGCGAGGTGACGACGTGGTACGACCGGTTCCAGCAGCGCTGGCACCAGAACTTCATCAACGACGACGGCCACCCGCTGGTGATGAGCGGAGGCGTGGTGGACGGCGCCCTCGTGTTCACCGGCGTCAACACCTTCTTCGACGGACGCGTCGGCCTGCACCGGATGAGCTGGTCGCCGCTGCCTGGCGGAGGCCTGCGCCAGCACTGGGAGTTCTCCACCGACGAAGGCAAGAGCTGGGAGACGCTGATCGACGCCCGGGGCACGCGACTGCCGCCGGGCGGGCCGAGCGCCGCTGCGCGCTGATAGCGGACTGGCGCGCCCGCCGAGCGGGTACGCGGCTGCGACCCGCTCGGGGTCAGCTGCAGCTTGCGGCTCTCAGTCAACGAGAAGTAGACTGCGTGTATGCAAGAAGAGGGATACCCAGCTCATCCCGATGTGCGCTCCGGGCGGTTGCGGCTCGACGACTTGCACACGATGTACTTCGAGGAGTCGGGCAACCCGCGGGGGCGGCCGGTTGTCTACCTGCACGGGGGGCCGGGAGCGGGCATGGAGCCGAGCATGCGCCGTGTGCACGACCCGCGGGCCTATCGCCTGGTGATGTTCGACCAGCGTGGCAATGGTCTTTCGACACCGGCCGGCGAACTGCGCGACAACACCACGCAGCACCTGGTAGCCGATATCGAGCGCCTGCGCGAACACCTCGGCATCGAACGTTGGATCGTGTCTGGCGGTTCGTGGGGCAGCACGCTGGCGCTGGCCTATGCACAGGCACATCCGCAGCGCTGTGAAGCGCTTGTGCTGCGGGGCATCTGGCTGGGGTCGGTTTCCGAGATGCAGTGGTTCCAGGGTGGCCTGCGCCACTTCTACCCTGACGTATGGGAGCAGACGGTCGGTGATCTGGCACCTGGTGAGTCCGACGGCTACTTCGAGCGTCTTCGCGACCGGATCCTCGACCCCGACCCTGCCGTGGCAGGCCCGGCAGCGGTGCTGAAGTCGCGCTACGAGTGGTTGAGTTGCTCTGCCAATCCGAGCGCGGAGAACCTGGCCGCCATCGACGCCGAGTTGACACCCGAGTACTGCATTCCCTACCAGCGAATAGGTGCCCACTACCGGCGCCACCACTTCTTTCTGGCCCCGAATCAGCTCCTGGGCGGCGTCCCAGCGATCCGCCACATCCCAGGCTTCATCGTCAACGGCCGATTGGATGTCGTGTGCCCTCCCGTGACGGCCTTCGAGCTGAAGAAGGCATGGCCGGAGGCGCAACTGGAGCTGGTTGCACAGGCCGGCCACTTCAGCACCGAAACCGGCATCGCGGCGGCGCTGCTGCGGATCATGGAGAGTCTCAAGTGATCAAGGTGATGTGGTTCCTCAAACGCGCCGATGGCATGAGCCTGGAAGCCTTTCGCGACTGGTGGCTGAACCACCATGCGCACGATGTCGCCCGTCACCAGGCGCCATACCTGCTTCGGTATGTGGTGAATGTGCGGCGCGACGACAGCAGCCTCGGCGGCAAGCCCGCCGACGACCACGAGTGGGACGGGGTGGCCGAGCAGTGGTTCGCCGACGAGGCCGCCTACAACGCCGTGTACCACTGCGGGCCGAGCCCCACGCGCGGCGACACCCTGGCGCACACCAGTCGGTTCGCCCGTCTGGTGGTGACCGAGCACGAGTTCACCTCTTTTGAAGGAGCATCCCTATGAAGCACACCCTGAACCGCCGCAAGGCGGCACTTTCCATCGGCCTGCTTGCGGCGGGCGGCTTCGCGCAAGCCCAAGAGAAGCCTGCGGTGCGCATCCTCGTCGGCTTTGCGCCAGGGGGGTCCGCCGACATCCTGGCAAGACTCCTGGCCGAGAAACTGCGCCCGGTGCTCGGGCAAAACGTCATCGTCGAAAACAAGCCGGGGGCAGCCGGGCGGCTGGCATTGGGCGATCTCAAGCGCGCCGCACCCGATGGCCTAACCCTTTGCCTGGTTGGAGGGGCTGCGCTCGTGGCGCTGCCCTGGGTGTTCAAGAACGTCGGCTATGACCCGTTCAAGGACTTCACTCCCGTGGCCGGCGTAACGACTTTCGACTTCGCCCTGACGGCGGGGCCCGGTGCCCCGCCAGGTGACCTGAGGGCCCTTCTGGCCTGGATGAAGGTCAACCCCAGCAAAGCCAGCTACGGCCACTCTGGCGCCGGGACCTTGCCGCACTTCACCGGCTTTCTCATATCGCAGGCCACTGGCGTGTCAATGACTCACGTACCCTACAAGGGAGCGGCACCGGCCGTGCAGGACTTGCTTGCAGGCCAGATTCCGCTCGTCATCGACACGGCTGCCGAAACGATGGAGCACCACCGCGCAGGTCGACTGCGCATCCTGGCAGTCACTGGCGAGAAGCGCTCGAGATCGCTGCCCGACGTGCCCACGATGAAAGAGGCCGGAGTCGATGTGGCCTCTGACGGATTCCTCGCGCTTTACGGTCCGCCCGGCATGGCGACCGATCTGGTGTCGAGGCTGTCATCCGCAGTGGCCGAGGTCATGAAGCTGCCCGATACCCAGGACCGAATCGTGGCGCTGGGGCAGCAGGCCAGTTACGCACCTGCCGCAGACTTAGCGCGTATGCAGGCTGCGCACTACAGGCGCTGGGAGGCGCCGATCAAGGCCAGCGGGTTCACGGCAGACTGAATGAGAGATAGAGGGAGGTTCTTGCCTCATGCGCGTCCTGTTCCTGATGTTCGACACCTTGAACCGCCGTTCGCTGCAGAGCTACGGTGGCAACACGGTCAAAACCCCCAACTTCGACCGCTTGGCCCGCAGATCGGTAGTCTTCGACACCCACTATGTCGGTAGCCTGCCCTGCATGCCCGCGCGCCGCGAGATGATGACCGGACGCTACAACTTCCTTCATCGCTCATGGGGGCCGCTGGAGCCTTTTGACCACGCGTTGCCTGAATTGCTCTTCCAAGCCAAGGGGGTCTACAGCCACCTCAGTACGGACCACCTGCACTATTGGGACGATGGCGGGTCGACCTACCACAACCGTTTCGACACCTACGACCTGATTCGGGGCAACCAGGGCGACCCCTGGAAGGCTGTCGTCGAGCCTGACGAAGCCCAGTGGAGCGAGAAATACCACCCTGCGCAACTGCGCAAGGAACGCCGAAACGTCTTTCGGCGCGACATGATCAACCGCGAGTTCATCAAGACGCCAGAAGACTATCCCGCGGCCAAGACCTTCCAGGCCGGGTTGGAGTTCCTCGAGCGCAACAAGGACGCCGACAACTGGTTCCTGCAACTCGAGACCTTCGACCCGCATGAGCCCTTCGACGTGCCCGCGATGTGGCGCGCTGATTACCCGACCCACTATCGCGGACCCACGCTGGACTGGCCGCCCTATGGACCGGTCCACGAGACTCCCGACGAGGTGGCCGAGTTGCGTGCGAACTACGCCGCCACGCTGGCGCATTGCGACTACCAGCTCGGCCGTGTGCTGGACTTCCTGGACCGGCACGACATGTGGAAGGACACCGCCGTGCTGATGACCACCGACCATGGTTTCCTGCTCGGTGAGCAGGACCTGTGGGGCAAGTGCCTGATGCCGGTGTACAACGAGGTGGCCCACATCCCGCTAACCATCTGGCACCCGGCACACGCGGCTCAGGCCGGGCAACGGCGCACTGCTCTCACTCAGACCATCGATCTTGTACCCACCTTCCTTGACATGTTTGGCGTGCAGGCACCTGCCGAGGTGCAGGGTCGCTCATTGATGCCCTTGCTCAGTGACCCGAGGGCTAGCGTTCGAGAGTTCGGCCTCTACGGACAGCACGGCTGCGCGATCAACATCACAGACGGACGCTACACGCTGTTCTATTACCCGCCCGACATCAACGGCGGCGATCTTTACAACTACACCCTGATGCCCACACACCTGAAGCGCCGCTTCAGCGTGGCCGAACTGCAAGGCGCAACACTGGCACCGCCCTTCGACTTCACGCAGGGCGTGCCCTTGTTGAAGGTGCCTTGCGACGAGAAGTCACCGATCTACAACTTCCTGGGGTCTGGGGTTCAAATCGACTGCCGCACACGGCTGTACGACCTGCGGAGTGATCCAGAGCAGCTGCACCCCATCGAGGCTCCCGGGATTCGTGACCGACTGCTGGCACAGATCGTCGATCTGATGCGTGCCAACGATGCTCCAGCCGAGGCTTATCGACGCTTCGGACTTGTAGCTCCTACCCAGGCCGAAACTGTCTGAGTGGCTGCCCCTTCGATCGGCTCCCCATGCTCAGCACAATCCAAGAGAGCGGATTGCCACAACGCGTACTGATCACTGGCGCGTCCAGTGGTCTCGGCCAGGCTTGTGCCGTCGCCTTCTGTGCCGATGGCGCCGAGGTGATTGGCCTGGACCGCAGCCCGGGCAAGGCGACCGCTGCGGCGGCCGGTCCGCAGTTCCGCGGCGTGCTCGCCGACCTGGCCGATCCCGGCCAGATCGAGGCCGCTTTCGATCAGGTCGACAAGCTCTGGCAAGGCCGGTCGCCCGACATGTTCGTGGCCTGCGCGTCGATCTCCCGCTCAGGTCACTTCCTCGACACGTCAGTGGCCGACATCGACGCGCAGCTCGCGATCAATGTGCGCGGCATGATCTTGTGCGGGCAGCAGGTCGGCCGCCGCATGCGGGCAGCGGGTGGCGGGCGCATCGTGCACATCACCTCGGTGGCTGCCAGCACGGCCTGGGCGACTGAGCCGGTCTACTGCGTCACCAAGGGCGCGCAGGCCTCGCTGACGCAGGCCATGGCCATCGAACTGGCGCCCTTCAACATCCAGGTCAACGCCATCGCACCCGGGCCCCTGGAAGTGAACAGCGTCTCGATGGTGGGCACACGGGCCGACCCTGAGGTGTTGCGGCACGACCTGGAGCGGACGCCGATGGGTCGCTTCGGCCGCGCCGAGGACATCGTGCGCGCGGTGCGCTACCTGGCGCAGGCGACGTGGATGACCGGCCAGACCATCGTGGTCGACGGTGGACTGCTGGCCACAGGGCTCGCCTATATCGGAGGCTTGAGGCAGGGCCTGAAAGCGCCGTGAACACCTCGGAACGCGCGGCGGACCGCCTGGTTTGCGACGTGCTGGTCGTCGGCAGCGGTGCAGCAGGTCTGACTGCGGCCCTCACGGCTGCGGCCAAAGGCCTTTCGGTGATCGTCATCGAAAAGTCCTCGCTCTGGGGCGGCACCACGGCGCTCAGCGAAGGGATGGTCTGGGTCCCGGGCAGCCGACAGGCTCGCGAGGCCGGCGCGCAAGACACGGCCGATGACGCGCTCGCCTATATCGAAAGAGCCGCCGGGTCTCTGTTCGAGCCCGTCCGTGCACGCGCATTCCTCGAGGCGGCACCGCGCATGCTCGCCTTCGTGGAGCAGGCAGGCGGGCCGCGGTTCACGCTGGCCTCCAGCTCGATGGACTACCACCCCGACTGGCCCGGTGCAACCCGCGGCGCCCGTTCGCTCATTCCCGGGGTCTTTGATGCCCGCCGGCTGGGCGGACGCTTCAGCGCCTTGCGTCGGCCGCTCGCGAGCACCATGGTCTTTGGCGGGATGACCATCCCGAGCGGCGAGTTGTCGATCATGCGGCGAGCGCACCGCTCGCCGGCGGCGGCCTGGCACGCTGCCAGACTGTTGGCCAGACATGCCATGGACCGGGCAGCCGGTCATGCGCGCGGAACTCGCATCGCCAACGGCAATGGCCTGGTGGCGGCGCTGGCGGCGGCGGGATGGGCGCGTGGCGTGCGACTGCTCACCGGGACGGGGCTAACGGCCCTGCATCTTGCTGATGGGCGCATCTGCGGAGCAACAGCCACGGCGAAGCAAGGCGCGCTGGAGATCGCCACGCGGCTCGGCGTGGTGCTCGCCGGCGGCGGATTCAGCGGCAGCGCCACGATGCGGCGGCGCTTCTTTCCGGCCGGTGCTGAGGGCGATGCGCACGTGCGCATCGTGCCCGAGAGCATCGAAGGCGACGGGCTTGCGCTGGCCGAAGCCCTGGGCGCTCGCATCGTGGTCGGGCCCAGCACCGCCTCATGGGCGCCTACATCGAAGGTGTCAGTGAGTGATGGCGTCGAAGGCTTCCCGCACTTCATGGAGCGGCAGAAGCCCGGCTTCATCGCGGTCAATGCCCAGGGACGGCGCTTTGTCAACGAGGCGACGAGCTATTCGCTCTTCGTGCAGGCCATGCTGTCCGATGCTCAGGGCGGCGAACCTGTGTGCTGGCTGGTAGCAGACCGGCCCGCGTTGCGGCGCCACGGCCTGGGTGCAGTTCCACCCTTCCCGCTGGGCATCGGACCCTGGCTGAGGTCTGGCTATCTGATCGAGGCTACCGATATTCCCACCCTGGCCGCACGCACAGGGCTCGATACCGACACGCTGTCGGCCACGGTAGCAGCGTTCAACCTTCACGCGAGCCAAGGGCACGACCCAGTCTTCGGCCGCGGATCCAGCGCCATCGATCGGGCCTACGGCGACCCTGAGAGCCGGCTGCATCCCAACCTGGGCCCGCTGGAAACACCGCCCTTCTACGCGGTGCGCCTTCACACCGGCGACATCGGCTCGCTGGCCGGTCTGGCCAGCGACGCCAACGCCCATGTGCTGCGGGATGACGGTGAACCGATCACCGGCCTGTGCGTCGCGGGCAACGACGCGGCCAGCCTGTTCGGCGGCACCTATCCCGCGGGCGGCATCACGCTCGGGCCGGCCATGACCTTCGGCTGGATCGCGGCGCACACGCTGGCCGCTCTGGAACCCCAGGCGAAACACGATGCCGACCGCTGAATGCGTCAACGGAATTCCGCAAACCGACCCCTGGGCGCTTCGGACCCGTGAGCCGCCCCACCCAGAGCTCAGTCTTGCCGCAGCGCCTGCGCCCCCAGCGCGACGAAAGGCCCGGCATGCGCCGGGTCCAGCCAGCGCGTGACCACCACCGCGTCCAGCCCCGGGTCCACCCACACCAGGTGGCCGCCCGCGCCCTGCATGAACACCGCATCGGTCGACGCGCCGGGGAAGGCGCGGCCATCCCGGTTGAGCCAGACCAGCCAGCCGTAGAAGGGGGCGATGGCGCAGGGCGTGGCCATGCGCTGCACCCAGCCCGCGGGCAGCAGCTCGCGGCCCTGGTGGCGGCCGCCTTGCAGCAGCAGCTGGCCCACGCGCGCCTGGTCGCGTGCGCTGATGGACACGCCGCCGCCCCAGTGCGTGCCGCCGGGCACGCTGGGCAGGCGTTGGCCGTCCAGCGTGACCACGGCGTGGTCGTAGGCCTCCCAACGGAAGGGGTCCTGCGCGCCCAGGGGCTGCAGGATGGACTCGCGGAACACGGTCTCCAGCGGGCGGCGGAACAGGTGCAGCAGCGCCAGCGACAGCTGGTTGATGCGCACGTCGTTGTATTCCCAGTAGGTCCCGGGCGCCCGCAGCGGCCTCGCGCCGCCCTTCGGGCCGCTGGCTGGGCGCGGGTCCTGCCCCACCTTGCGCCAGCGGTCCGCCTGGTCGGGCAGGCCGAAGCAGCTGCCCTCCCACTCGCTGGTCTGCTCCAGCAGGTGGCGCCAGGTGATGGGGGCGTTGTGCGGCGTGTCGAAACCGATGCCCGGCAGTTGCGCGGCCACCGGCGCGTCCACATCCGGCAGCAGGCCGCGGCCATGGGCCACGCCGGCCAGCAGGCACAGGTAGGTCTTGGCCACGCTGAAGGTCTGGTCGGATCGCGCCGGCTCGCCCCAGGCGGCCAGCTCCTGGCCGTGCTGCCACACCACCCCGCCCACCGGGCCACGCGGGTGCACGGGGCCAAGCAGCCGGTTCCACGGCGGCGGGTCTTCGTGGTGGACGCCGAAGCGATGCGGCTCGGCCGCGGGGTCGCGCGTCCAGGGGGTCTCGTGGGCGCTGGCGAAGGCGATGGCCTCGCGCAAGGCAGCCGAGGAGGCCGATGCGCCGGCCGATCCGCTGGGCCCGGGCACGTCAGCTTTCGATGTTCATCTCGCGGATGATGGGCCTGAACTGGTCCATCTGGCGCTTGAGGATCTCGTCCTGGGCCGCCGTGCCCGAGCCCACGGGCTCGGCCCCCAGTTCCAGCAGGCGGCGAGACACCTCGGGGTGCCGCACGGCGGCGGCGGCCTCCCGCTGCAGGCGGTCGACGATGTCGCGCGGCGTCTTGGCGGGCACGAACAGGCCGTTCCAGCCCTCGAGCTCCAGGCTGGGAAAGCCCAGCTCGCGCACGGTGGGCACGTCAGGCAGCCCCGCCACCCGCTTGGACGCCGTGGTGGCCAGCGCCTTGAGCGTGCCGGCCTTGATCTCGGCCAGCGATGTCGACAGCTGGTCACCCCCTACCTGGATGCGACCGGCCAGCAGATCCTGCTTCAGCGGCGCCGCGCCGCGGAAAGGGACGTGCTGCATGTCCACGCCGGCCGCCTTCTTGAAGGCCTCACCCTGGACGTGCATGGCCGACCCTGGCCCGGTGGAGCCGTAGTTGTAGGCCAGCTTCTGCGCGCGCAGCAGTTGGCCCAGCTCACGCAGGTCCTTGGCCGGCACGCTGGGGTGCGCCGTCCACATGAAGGGCACGTAGACCGAGATGGAGACCCCCGCCAGGTCGGTGTCCACATTGAAGGCCGAGCGCCCGGCCAGGGTCTGGGCCACCGAGGTCATCGGGAAGGTCAGGTTGTGCATGAGCAGCGTGTAGCCGTCCGGGGCCGACTTGGCCACCGCATCGGCGCCGATGGCGCCGCCGGCGCCGCCACGGTTCTCCACCACCACGGGCTGGCCCATGCTCTCGCTCATGCGCTGAGCCACCAGCCGCGCCACCACGTCGGTGGTGCCGCCTGCCGGGAACGGCACGATGATCTTGAGCGCCCGGGACGGGAACGACTGGGCCCACGACAGGGGGCTGCCCACTCCCAGGCTGGCAGCGGCCAGCCCCAGGGAAAAGCGACGGCGAGAGGCGTGCATGCGGTCTCCTCGGGGGTTGTGAAGGCAACGGGCTGCAGACAACGCCTGCGCAGCGGCGGCCGATCTGATGCTAGCCCCATGGGGCCGGCGGTGTATCCGGGGGCTTCCCTAGTCGGCTCGGCAGGCCCGCGAACCGAGCCGCCGCAGCAGGTGGTGTCCACACCGAGAAGATGTCCGTAACGGCTGTACTGGCTAGAATGAACAGTTGGAATTCACAGAGTCACGCCATGCGCAGCCTCACCTCCGTGGAAGCCCAGAACCGGTTTGGCGAACTGCTCGATGCGGCGCAGCGCGAGCCCGTCTCCATCACCCGTCGGGGGCGTCCGGTTGCATTCGTCGTCTCGCCGGCTGACATGCAGGACCTGATCGACGGCAGGCAGCATCGGGTTGCGGCGGTGGCGGCATACGACAGGTATCTCGCCGGTATGGCCACCCGCCTCAGCCCGGCGGCCGATGGGCTGGACGATGCGGCTGTTGCGCAGATGGTGGAGGAGGCCCGTGCCGGTTCCAGGCGCGTGGGCCGTCAACCCGCCCGGGCACCGAAGAGCCTGACTTGAGGCTCGTGCCGGCGGCGGTGCTCGACACGAGCACCCTGATCAGCGCGGCGCTGCGTCCTGGCTCCGTGCCTTCCGTGGCCTTTCGCCAGTCCCTGGCACGTTTCGAGGTGGCCACGTGCGACGCAACGCTGGACGAGCTCGACAGGGTCCTGCGGCGGCCCAAGTTCAACCGGTACCTTCCGCTCGACGACAGAATGCAGTTCGTGGAACTCGTGCGCCGCTACGGCAGGCCGTTCACGGTCTCGCCCGACCATCTGGAGGCCGCACGGACCTGCCCGGACCCGAAGGACGCGGTCTTCCTGGCACTGGCCCTGGCCTGCTCAGCCCAAGTACTGATATGCAGTGACGCGGATCTCCTGGGCATGCACCCGTTCCAAGGCATCGACGTGCTGACTCCGGCGGCGTTCGTGCAACTCCTGGGCGACTGAGGCAGCCGGGGCGCCAATCCCGTCACGGCTGCTAGCCCCCTGTCCACCCCCACCCCGGCACGCGAAGTCGCGCGTCATTCACGTCGACGCCGAAGGCGAGGCCCAGCAGGTGCAGCTCCAGACCCTCCTCGCGGGCCAGCGTGGCGCCGGCCAGGCCCCACAGCGACAGCTGCCAGCCCGTGCCGCTGGGTGCGCGGGCCAGCAGTGTGGCTGGGCCCAGCCAATCCTTGCCGATGGCCGTGGGCGGCAGGTCCAGCGCGAGCTCGGGCACCTCTCGCGCCACCCAGGCGACGAAGGTGTTGCTGTTCGGCCCGGGCCAGGCGCGGTACTGGTCGGGCCAGGGGTAGCGCTGCACGGCCGAGGCGATGCGCTCGATCATGGCCTGCGCGGCCGTGCCGCGGTGCTCGGCCAGCAGTTGCGGCGCCGCGCCGTACCAGTGCCGGTCAGGCTCGGCGCCTTCGGTGATGACCAGGGCCCGTCCGCCGCGCATGGCCCGCCAACCGATCACCTGGTAGGTGGTGTACGACGAGGCCCCTTCAGGCTTGACCGCAATCCAGGGGTGGATGGCGAAGGCGCCGCGCCAGCGCACCGCGCGCGCGCCGTAGACCTGCACCACCGCGCCGGGCTCGGCGGCCGGGTCGGGCGCCAGGCCGGTGCTGTCCTGCCGGGTGGCATGCCAGGGCGTGCTCAGGTCCACCGCACCGGAGGCCATCACCGTCAACGGCCCCACCAGCAGCAGCGCCACGAGACCGACCAGTGCAGCCAGGCCCGCGAGACCCTTCAGGACCAGTCGCCGGCGCGGCAGCGCGCTCAAGCCGGCACCACCAGCAGGTGCCGGCACTGCCAACGCAGGCCGCCATCACGGGCAGGCTGCTGGGCGGGCACAGGCTGCAGCTTCATCGCCAGGGCCGCGCGCTCGGCGGCGGACAGCCGCCGCCAGAGGAAGTCACCCGCATTGCCGGCATCGCCGTCCACGAACAGCTGCGAGGTGACCTCGCCAAAGCTCGCGTGGCGCAGCTTGAGGTGGATGTGGGGCGTGCGGCCGGCATACGGCGCCGGTCGGATGGTGCGAAAGGCGGTCATGCCCTGGCCCGAGGTGCGCGCCTCGCCATAGCCCTGGAAGCCCTCGTCGACATCGGCCGGCGAGGCACCATCGCGCGGGTGGCGGTAGCGGCCCCAGGTGTCGCACTGCCAGATCTCCACCGCCGCGCCGTCCAGCGCGCGGCCGCGGCTGTCGCGCACCTGCAGCTCCAGCCCCAGGTGCTCGCCCTCGGCGACGCGCTCACGCCCGCCGCGGGCCACGCGCGTGAGATCGGCGTCCCAGTCGCCGGCAAAGGGCCCGCGAGCGCGCCATGCGGGCTGCGGGTAGAACGGGCCCTCGGTCATGGGGGGCAAGGGGGTGGCACTGGCGGCTCGAGAAACTCTTGGAGCGGCCAGTGCGATAGCGGCCCCCAGGAGCAGGGCGCGGCGACGCGGGGGTTCAGAGGAAGGGCGCATGCGGTCGATTGAAGCACCTGCCGAGCGCCCCGCGAGGCGTCAGGGTCACCTTATGGATCGTCACTGCTCCTCGGTGGGCATGATCAACAACTTGCCTGTGTCCTCGAATAAGGACTGCGACTGCACTCAGGGGCGGGGCATGACCACCCTCTCCCAGGCCTGCCTCGGCGACACGATGCTTATCGGCCCCTTGGGGTTCCACTCCAGCACGCCCTGGTCACCGGTGACGAAGAAGTCCGCGCCGGCGGCCAGGGCGGCGGCCACCAGGCGCGCGTCGGCGTCTTCAGTGGGCTGGGCGACATCCTGCACGGGCGCGGCGCAGGCCCACAGCGAGTCGAAACGCGTCACCGCCGCCGCGTGGCGCGCGAACTTGCGCCTCAGTACGGCGTGCACCTCAGTGCGCACCAGGTCGCTGGTCAGCAGCGGGTGGCCTTGTGCATCCAGCTCCAGCAGCAGCTCGGTGCACAGCCCCGGGAACACCACCGCCGACAGCCAGACGTTGGTGTCCAGAAACAGCTTCACGGGCGCCCCGGCGCGGTTCAGCTCACCTCTCGCAGGATGTCGTCTTCGGTCAGCCAGCCCGTGGCGCGGGCTTGCGGGCCCAGGTCCTCATGCAGCAGGCGCAGCGTCTCGCGCAGCGCCTGCGAGCGCAGCGCGTCGCGCACCAGATCGCTTCGACTCTTGCCAGTGGCCTGGGCCAGGCGGTCCAGGGCAGAGACCTCCTCGTCGTTGAGTCGGACGGTAAGCACGGCAGACATCTGGTGATCCTGTGCGAGTGAAGTGGTGTATTGCAATGTAATACAAGGCGCCGGCCAGGTGGTGCATGACGGTGATGGTCATGCGCACGGCCGTGGCGCCCGGGGGTGACCGATGCTGATGCCGCCACCGTGGAGGTTGGTGCGCTCGCGCGGGATGGCGAGTTCGCGCTCGGCGTGCAGGTTCAATGACGTGCCATGCCGTTATCAGTTTGTGATAATCAAGCATGTCGCATCGAGACTCATCTCTCGACACCCTGCTGGACCTGAACGGCGAAGTGCTGGTTATCGATGAAGCAGGCTACTGGGTGAAGTTTGTGGCGCACAAGGTGCCGGCGAGTACCAGCAAACCACACGGCCTGGACTACTCGCTCACCCTGCATGGCTTGAATGGTGATCGTTTGGTGGGTTTTGACAACGCGCATCCGGTGGCGGGGCAGTCCAGAGGCACTGCGCACGACCACAAGCATCGGTTGCGTACGGTCAGGCCCCATGAATACACAGATGCTGCCGCACTGCTGGCCGCTTTCTGGCAGGAAGTGGAATCGGTGATGCGTGAAAGAGGAGTCTGGACATGAAGACCTTGAAGATTGGCATTGCCTCCTATGAGGACATGAAGGCGCGCACGATGGCCATCGCCAGGGGCGAGTTGCAGCCCAGGCCCGGAGACCCCAAGGTCTGGTTCACGTCGCCGGAGAGTTTTGCGAAGCTGCTTTCCAACCGCAACCGCGCGCTGCTGGCACAAATTTCCGAAACGCACCCCGAGTCACTGCACGAACTGTCGGCCACGACAGGTCGTACGCCCGGCAACCTGTCACGCACCCTCAAGACGATGGAGCGCTACGGCCTCGTGCGACTGCACCGGGGGGAGCGAGGAAAGGTACGGCCTGAGGTGCCGTACCAGGAAGTGCGCCTGGAGATGCGCCTGGCGTCCTAGCGGCTGGCCTCGATCAAGGTCGCCATCCCCATCCCCGAGCCCAGGCACATGCTGATGACGGCGTAGCGCCCGCCCGTGTCGGCCAGGTGGTGCATGGCGGTGATGGTCATGCGCAGGCCGGTGGCGCCGGGGGGGTGGCCGATGCTGATGCCGCCGCCGTAGAGGTTGGTGCGTTCACGCGGGATGCCGAGCTCGCGTTCGGCGTGCAGGTTCACCACGGCGAAGGCCTCGTTGATCTCCCAGTAGTCGATGTCGGCCACTCTGAGGCCGGTGCGCTGCAGCAGCTTGGCAATCGCCGGCACCGGGCCCGCGCCCATGATCTCGGGTGCCACTCCCACCACGGCCCAGTCCACCAGGCGGGCTTGCACCGGGATGCCGTGCTCGTCAGCCGCGAGGCGGCTGGCCACCAGCAGGGCCGCGGCGCCATCAGTGACGCCGCTGGAGTTGCCCGCGGTCACCTGGCCCTGGCCGTCGTGGCGGAACGCCGGCTTCAGCGAGGCCAGCTTCTCGGCCGTGATCTGCGGGCGCGGGAACTCGTCATGCTCGAACAGCCTGGTAGCAGGCTTGCCGTCGGCCCCCTTGCGGGCGGTGGCATCGGGCACCTCGATGGGTGCGATCTGCCGCGCCAGAAAACCGCTGTCACGCCCCGCGCCGGCGCGCTGCTGGCTCATCAGGCCCCAGGCATCCATGTCCTCGCGCCGGTAGCCGAAGCGCGCGGTCAGGTTCTCGGCGGTGTCGCCCATCAGCTCCTTGGTGAAGGGGCAGCGGTAGATGTAGTCCAGCCCGTCCACCAGCGTGGTGGGCCCGCGCCCGGCGCCCCAGCGTGTGCTGTGCGAGAGATACGGGACGCGCGAGTAGTTCTCGCCGCCGGCGGCCACCGCGATCCGGCTGTGGCCGGACGTGATCTGCTGCGCCGCACTCACGATGGCCTGCGAGCCGGTGCCGCAGGCTCGCACCACGCCGAGTGCGGAACTCTCCTCGGGCAGGCCGGCCAGCAGCGCGATCTTGCGGCTGACGAACAGGCCGTCGTGGTCCACCGGCGCGGTGTTGCCGAAGACGAGGTGGTCGACCTGGGCCGCATCCAGCCCGGCACGCGCCAGGCAGGCCTGCACCACGTGCACGCCCATCTGGTGCAGCGGCACCTCGCGCAGGGACTTGCCGAAGTCGCCGAAGGGCGTGCGGGCGCCGGAGCTGAGGATGATGTCGTCAGGGTTCATGGCGCAAGCCCTGCGCGCCCAGGGCCGTGGTGACTTCGGGCTAACCAGTATAGGCAAGGCTGTTCGATAGCAAAACAATCGTTTGGCAAATGAGCGATGTCTACGTCATCGGCACAGCGTGCACCGCCTTCGGCAAGCACGCCGACCGCAGCTTCCATGACCTGGTGCGCGAGGCCTACCTCGGCGTGCTGGCCGATGCCGGGCTGGCCACGGGCGACTCGCGCCTGATCGAGCAGGCCTGGTTCGGCAACTGCGGCCTGGGCCAGTGGGGCCAGGGCGGCATCCGCGGGCAGGTGTGCTTCACGCCCCTGGTGCAGGAGGGGCTGTTCCCCGAGCGCGTGCCGATGATCAATGTGGAAGGCGGCTGCGCCACCGCGTCCTTCGCCTTCCACGGCGCCTGGAAGGACGTGCTGTCGGGCCAGGCCCGCGTGAGCCTGGCACTCGGCGTGGAAAAGCTCGTCAGCCCCGACGACCCGGCGCGCGTGGCTGCCATCTTCGGCACCGCGATCGACCAGCTGCAGCCCGAGCGCTGGCGCGAGTACTACACCCGCGCCGGGCAGGCCTGCGGCAAGCCCTTCGCCCCCGGCCCGGGGCGCACGGTCTACATGGACACCTACGCCATGCAGGCGGCCTGGCACATGAAGACCCACGGCACCACGCAGCGGCAGATCGCCGCGGGCGCGGCCAAGAACCACCGGCACGGCAGCCTCAACCCGAAGGCGCAGTACCGCTTCGAGATGACGGTGGAGGAGGTGCTGGCCGACCGCGAAGTGAGCTGGCCGCTGACCCGCGCCATGTGCTCGCCGCTGGGCGACGGGGCGGCCGCGGCGCTGCTGTGCAGCGAGGAGGCGCTGCAGGACTTCCCGCCCCAGGCGCGCGCCCGGGCGGTGAAGGTGCTGACCAGCCAGCTCTCGGGCGGCAAGTACCGCGCGCTGGACGAGCCGGGGCTGTCGCGCATCGCCGCCGACAAGGCCTGGGCGCGCACCGGTCTGAAGCCCTCGGACGTGGACCTGGTGGAGCTGCACGACGCCACCTCGTTTTGCGAGATCTACCAACTGGAGATGCTGGGTTTCTGCGCCGACGGCCAGGGCGGGCCGTTCGTCGAGTCCGGCGCCAGCGCCCTGGGCGGCGCGCTGCCGGTGAACGTCTCCGGCGGGCTGGTGTCCAAGGGCCACCCGGTGGGCGCCACCGGGCTGTCGATGGTGCACGAGGTGGCGCTGCAGCTGCGCGGCGAGGCCGGCGCGCGCCAGGTGAAGGGCGCGCGCATCGGCCTCATCGAGAACGGTGGCGGCGTCATGGGCTTCGACGAGGCCGCCTGCGCCGTCACCCTGCTCGAGAAAGACCGCTGAGGGCTGCCGAGGACCCCTGCGGACCCCTGCACTGGCCACCCCATGACCCCCATCGACTGGCACCCCGAAGACCCGGCCACCCTGGCCGACCCGTACCCCATCTTCACGCGCCTGCGCGACGAGGACCCCTGCCACTGGAGCCCGCGGCTGAAGAGCTGGGTGCTCACGCGCTACGACGACGTCAAGGCGGTGTGCCTGGACCGCGAGCGCCTGTCGTCCGACCGCCTGCGGCCCTTCTTCGCCTCGATGCCGCCGCCGCAGGCAGCGCAGATCGCCGACATCATCCGCTACCTGTCGCAGTGGATGGTCTTCAAGGACCCGCCCGACCACACCCGGCTGCGCCGGCTGACCAGCCGCGTGTTCCACGCCAAGTCCATGCAGGCGATGCGCCCGCAGGTGGAGGACATTGCCACCTGGCTGCTGGACCGCCTGGACGGGCGCACCGAGTTCGACTTCATCGCCGACTTCGCCGGCCCCCTGCCCTGCCTGGTGATCATGGCCATGCTGGGCGTGCAGCGCGAGGAGCTTGTCCGCGTCAAGCGCATGAGCGACGACATGGCGCTGTTCATCGGCTCGTCGCGCACCTCGCCCGAGAAGTACGACACCGCCGAGGCCGCCACGCACGAGATGGCCGGCTTCTTCCGCGAGCTGATCGCAGAGCGCCGCCTTGCGCCGCGCGCCGACCTGCTGAGCGAGCTGGTGCACCTGCAGGACGACGACGGCGACCGCCTCACCGAGGACGAACTGGTGGCCACCTGCATCCTGCTGCTGTTCGCCGGGCACGAGACCACCACCAACCACATCGCCAACGGCATGCTGGCGCTGATGCGCTTTCCCGGGCAGATGGAGCGTCTGCGCGCCGACCCCTCGCTGGCCAACGCCGCGGTGGAGGAACTGCTGCGCTACGACGGGCCCTCGGGCGCGCAGGTGCGCATCGTGAGCCAGGAGCACCAGCTGCACGGCAAGACGCTGCAAGCCGGCCAGCGCGTGTTCATCATGCTCAACGCCGCCAACCGCGACCCGCGCGCCTACCCCGACCCCGACCGCCTGGACCTGGACCGCGACGGCCCGGCGCACCTGAGCTTCGGCTTCGGCCTGCACATCTGCCTGGGCTTTCCCCTGGCACGCACCGAGGGGCAGGTGGCCTTTCCGGCGGTGCTGGCGCGCTACCCGCACCTGGAGCCGGCGGCGCCCTCGCCGGAGTGGATCAATTCCCTGGTCTTCCGAGGGATGACCGCCTTGCCCGTGCGCGCGAAACACGCTTGAATTCGCGCTCACCTGCCAAGCGATGAGCCCCTCAGACGCCCCACCTTCCGCGCCGGCCGCAAGCTCGGCGCTGCTGCAGGCCGAGGACGTGCACCTGTCCTTCGGCGGCATCCACGCGCTGTCGGGGGTGTCGGTGCAGGTCGCGCCGGGGCGCATCACTGCCGTCATCGGCCCCAACGGCGCAGGCAAGACCAGCCTGTTCAACACCCTGTCGGGCTTCTACCGCCCGCAGCGCGGACGCGTGCTGCTGGAAGGGCGCGACGTCACCGGCGTCAGCGCCGACCGCCGCGCCGCCATGGGCCTGGCGCGCACCTTCCAGAACGTGGCCCTCTTCCGCGGCATGACGGTGCTGGACAACATCAAGCTCGGCGGGCACACAAGGCTGCACGCCAACCCGCTGACCGCGCTGTGGTACCGCGGCCCGGCGCAGCGCGAGGAGATGGCGCTGCGCCGCGAGATCGAGCGCGAGGTGATCGACTTCCTGGAGATCGACCACATCCGCCACCTGCCCGTGGCCGGCCTGGCCTACGGCCTGCAAAAGCGCGTCGAGCTCGCCCGCGCCCTGGCCATGCGCCCCAAGGTGCTGATGCTGGACGAGCCCGTGGCCGGCATGAACCGCGAGGAGACCGAGGACATGGCGCGCTTCATCCTGGACATCCAGGAGGAGCGCGGCATCACCGTGCTGCTGATCGAGCACGACATGGGCCTGGTGATGGACATCTCGCACCACGTGGCGGTGCTCAACTTCGGCCAGGTCATCGGCGAGGGCACGCCGGCGCAGGTGCGCGCCAACCCCGAGGTGGTGCGCGCCTACCTGGGTGACCAGGCCGCGAGAAAGGCCGCCTGAGGTGCGCATGAGGGCCGCGAGGTGACGCCGGGCTTCGACTGGATCGCGCTGGCGGAGTTCTCCGCCATCGGGCTGCTGTCGGGTGGCCTGCTGGCGCTGATCGCACTGGGCTTCGTGCTCATCTACAAGGGCACGGGCGTCGTGAACTTCGCCATGGGCGAGTTCATGATGCTGGGCGCCTACTTCTTCTACACCGCCAACGTCATGTGGGGCCTGCCGCTGTGGGTGGCGCTGCCGGCCACGCTGGCGGCGGTGGCGGCCTGTGCGGCCCTGGTGGAGCGCGCCATCCTGCGGCCGCTGGCCGGGCAGTCGGTGATCTCGGTGCTGATGGCCACCATCGGCCTGGCCAGCGCGCTGCACGGCGGGGTGGACGCGATCTGGGGCGGGCGCAACTACGACATGCCGCAGCTGCTGCCGCGCAAGCCGGTGATGCTGGGCGAGGTGATGGTGCCGGGCAAGGTGCTGTGGAGCTTCGTGCTGGCCACCGCCATCATCGCGGCCTTCACGGTGTACTTCCGCCGCTCACGCACCGGCATCGCCATGCGCGCCGCCGCCAGCGACCCCATCACCGCCTACGCGCTGGGCATCGACGTGCGCGCCATGCAGCGCCTGACCTGGATCTTCGCCGGCCTGGTGGGGGCGGTGGCCGGCATCGTGGTGGCCTCCATGACCAGCCTGTCGCCGGCCCTGGGCGGCGCGGCGCGG
>Ga0315902_10003540_pt1 | contig 23261 bp, 16 predicted proteins | sample LakEriMetagenome_9_FD_203523 | JGI IMG/M metagenome (GOLD analysis project Ga0315902, IMG submission 203523) | Freshwater fungal communities from buoy surface, Lake Erie, Ohio, United States - Buoy 12 MA117 | ecosystem: Environmental > Aquatic > Freshwater > Lake > Lake biofilm | place: USA... | reverse complement strand
CGCCAACTACCACCTCGCCGTCAACCGCCGCGCGGATAAAAACCATCTTTTTCCGTGCCTGCCAGGACGCCATCGACTGGAGGCGAAACATGGTGCGCGATCTTCATGCCAACCGCTAGCGCCATCCCCGCAACAAAGCCACCGACATGCGCAAACCAAGCGACTCCAGTCTGTTCGGCTGAGTTCATCGATGCCCATCCGTTGTAGAACTGAAACGCAAACCACAGTCCCAGGAAAATCCAAGCGGGCAAAATAATGACGGGGAAGATAATCAAAAGAGGCAACACCGACATCACCTTCGCCTTCGGATACAGCAGCAGATAGGCTCCCATCACGCCAGCAATCGCGCCGCTAGCACCGATGGTGGGAATGGGTGACTGCAGATCCGAAGCAAGGTGTGTGAGGCTGGCAATCAACCCACACCCAAGATACAGAAGCAGATAGATCCCATGCCCCAGCCGATCTTCCACGTTGTCGCCGAAAATATGCAAAAACCACATATTCCCCAGGAAATGCATCAGCCCTCCATGGAGAAAAATGCAGGTAAGCAGGGTGAGCCATTCGGAAACGGGAGCTGGTGGCAATTGCCGCATCCCTTTGATGACCTGCGGCCCGAAAATCGTCGATACCACCCGCTCCGCCGGTACCACCACCGCCTTCCCGGGATTGGTGACGCGCGCGGGAATCATCCCCCATCGTTCCGCCAACGCCGCCCCTCCATCACCCGACATCAATTGCGCAGCAAAGGCGACGGTGCACAAGGCGATCATCAGATAATTCACCCACGGCCATCGGCGAGGCTGTATGTTATCCCGTATCGGTATCATCCGCTGGTTCCTTCCCTGTCCGCTCGTGAATTCCAAGCGATTCCCGTGGACCTCACCCGAGGAAGCTTTGCCATGCCCCCCTCCCACCTCACCCCATCGATCGCACCCCGCGGAAACCAGCCAATCCAGGCAAGCTCCAAGCGGCCAAGTTGGATTTGGGCTCTCCTGGCTTGCTGGTGGACGGGCGCCATTTTAGGAGACTCTTTCCTGAAAGCCCAGACGGCAGCCGAGCGTCTGCGAGCTGGGCTAGCGGGTCGCGTCATGGATCTCCAAAAACGGAATGATCTAACATTCTTCCAAGATGCAAACTCATGGGACCATGCCCGACCAGAACTCCTACGCCAACTGCAATCGATGCTGGGGCTCGATCCCTGGCCCGAGAAAACGCCACTGGCCCCAGTAGACCAGGGACATTTCGAAGTCGATCAGGTGGTCGTTGAACGGCTGGCCTTCCAGTCGCAACCGGGACTCTGGGTCACCGCCAACCTCTATCGCCCCAAACGGGTGGAGTCCCCACTGCCGGCCGTTCTCTACGTCTGCGGCCATGCTCAGGTGAAGCCTGATGGAGTCAGCTTGGGGAACAAGACTCATTATCAGCACCACCCTCTCTGGTTCGCCAAGCATGGCTACGTCTGCATGGCGATCGATACGATTCAACTTGGGGAGATCGAGGGCATCCATCATGGGCTCTACCAATATCAACGCTGGGACTGGGTGGCCCGAGGCTATACACCGGCGGGAGTCGAAGCTTGGAATGCGATCCGAGCCATCGATTATCTGCAGGGGCGACCCGAAGTCGACCCACAACGGATCGGAATCACCGGACGGAGCGGTGGAGGCGCCTATAGTTGGTATGCCGCAGCGCTCGATCCAAGAATCCAGGTGGCCGTCCCGGTTGCGGGGATCACAGACCTCCAAGACCATATTGTCGATCGATGCATCGATGGCCACTGCGACTGCATGTTCATGAACAACCGCTACGGCTGGGACTTCGGCACCCTCGCCGCCATGATTGCACCTCGACCGCTGCTGATCGGAAATACCGATCGCGACCCCATCTTCCCGATCGACGGGGTAGAACGCGTCCATCGTTCGGTAGCGCATCTCTATCAGGTCCTCGGAAAGCCTGAGAACCTAGGAATCCACTGGACCACCGGTGGCCACGATGACACCCAGGAATTGCAGGTTGGCTGTTTCGTCTGGTTCGAAAAACATCTCAAGGGCATCAAGGATCCAATCGACAGTGTCGCCAGCAAATCGATCGAACCCAAATCGCTCAAGGTGTGGGATCTTCCTCCTATCGATCAACGAGTCACCACGGTTCAGGATTGGTTCACAACCGCTGCGACTAAATCCATCCCGCTCGATCCGGTTAGCTGGAAATCCCGAATCCGACAGGCGATCGCCGACCGGCGACCATGGAACTCGGAAGATTCCGAAGAGGCGTGGACCGACCTGGGCCATTGGAAGGAAACAGCCACGGAACGATTCACTTCGTATCAGTGGTCCAGCCCCAACTGCTTGGATGGCATTCGATTCGACTGGATCCACCCCGCACCGAAATCGAACTCGGGGAGGATTGCAGTGGTACTTCCCGATGCATCGCTGTGGAACCAACTCAAGCCGCTTTTGGAAGGAGATGGCCTGCAATCTCCCGGTGTTCCATTAAGCCAGAGGGTAAGCCAATGGACTGGAATCCCCTCTGATCTGCCTCTTGCGATCGCTCATCCCATCCATACAGGAAGCAATCAAATCGACGTCGCGATGAAGGACTGGGTTGGCCTCCGCCGCTCACTACTCCTGACGGGTCTGTCTCTAGAAGGTCTCCAGATCGAATCGCTGCGGAAGATACTGAACGAACTCAAGGGAAGAACAGGGGCCGAAGAGATCGTCCTTCACGCACCTGGTCGCGGTGCGATGGTGGCGTTGCACGGGGCGTGGCTGAGCGAACTGAAGGGAGGCGAAATCCGATTCGAGCAATTGGCAGCTGGTTACGCCGATCGATTCCCTCTCCCGGCAATTCTGCGTGACGGTGATTTCGACCAAACGCTCCAGGCCGCCTCGGCTAGTGGCTGGGTTTTGCGGAAGATCGAAAATACTCCGGTTCCATGAAGTCCGTTCGATGAATTCCTACACATCTAATGAGGGGCCTTCGATGCACCAACATAGAACCGTTTTCTGGATCGTTCTCGCTACTTTCCTGTCCCTGCAGACCGCAACGGAAACGGGTGCCAAAGAGCCTCGCTGGAATGTCCTTTGGATCATGGCCGACGACCTCAACAACCAGATCGGCTGCTATGGGGACACCAGCGCATCGACTCCCCATCTGGACTCGCTGGCCCGCAGTTCGATGCGGTTCGATCGAGCCTATTGCGCCTTCCCGCTCTGCGGTCCCAGTCGCAATGCCATCCTGACCGGCCTTTACCCAAATAGCACCGGCATCTGGAACAATGGCCAGATTTTTCGGCAAACCATTCCCAAGCACATATCGCTGCCCCAGGCATTCCGCCGTGAAGGGTATTGGGTAGTCCGGGCTGGAAAGATGTACCACTACAACGTCCCCAACTCGATCGGCACCGATGGCCATGACGATCCCGCATCCTGGGAGGTGGAATTCAATCCATCGGGGGTCGATCGCAACCGGGAGCACTCGCAGATTTTCTCTCTGAAGGAACGGGAGTTTGGTGGTACGCTCAGCTGGCTGGCATCGGATCATCCGGAACCATTGCATACCGATGCGTTGCTAGCCGAGGATGCCATCTGGGCACTGCAGCGATGTGCAGCGCGAGCCGACCACCCTTTCTTTCTCTCCGTTGGCTTCTTTCGGCCCCACACTCCCTATGTGGCACCTAAGGAATACTTCGCTCGACACCCGCTCGATCAAATCCCAGTGGAGCGCGACGTCGCAGCCGACCAAGAAGATATCCCGCAACCCGCCTTGGCAAGCGCCAAACCGGAACAGGCAGCCATGACGGACCGGCAGCGGCAGGAAGCACTCCAGGCGTACCGATCCAGCATTTCGTTCATGGACGCACAGGTGGGAAAGGTATTGGCTGCTCTGGAGTCGTCGGGCCTAGCAGACCGGACCATCGTCGTCTTCACCAGCGATCACGGATACCATACCGGAGAGCATGGCCTATGGCAGAAAATGAGCCTCTTTGAAGAGAGCGCTCGCGTCCCACTTCTCATTCGCGTTCCAGGCTGGACAGACCAAGGAACCGTATCGAATTCCCCGGTATCGCATATCGATCTTTACCCCACGCTGATGGAACTTGCAGCGATACGCCCAGAGGTTCCATTGCAGGGTCAAAGCCTCGTGCCGATATTGAAAGATCCCCAGCACGCCGGTCGTGGCTGGGCTCTGACCCAGGTGTCGCGAGGCCAGGCTTCCAACCGCTTCTTCGGCTACTCGCTGCGCACCCAGCGATGGCGCTACACCGAATGGGATAACGGAGCGAAGGGGCGCGAACTGTACGATCACCAGACGGATCCAAGGGAACTGCGGAACTTGGCAGAACTGCCTGAGTTTGCGGCCGATGCTCAGCAGCTTTCAGAACAGCTGGCCGAGGCGGTGAAAACGACAATGCCAGCTTCGGGAGAAAAGATCGAGCTCAAGCCGGGCCTATGGGCCCCGGTCTGGATCGATCCATGAGTCGCTATGCCCGCGGAGACGACCCAACAAGATATGGCTGCAACCGTCGCCGGATCTCCTCGGGGATCGGGCGAGGTACCAGTCGATCCCCTTCGTGCAGGCAATGAACGGAGGTCATCGTTCCCCTGGCAATCGCCTCCCCCGATCGCTCCAGTTCCATCCGGTAGGTCACTGACGATCCACCGATGCGATCGATCTGCACCAAGACGGTCAGTTCATCTTCAAACCGCGCGGGGGCAAAGAACTCGCAGGCGACATGGACTCGCGGCCAAGTGCCTGGAAACTCGTCTCCTTGCTTCGGAAACACCGAGAGCCCCAGTCCCCTGAGAAACGCATGCTCGGCTTGTTCCATGTAGATCATCAACGACGCGAAGTGAACGATTCCAGCGGCATCGGTCTCCGCAAACTCGACACGTCGTCGAAAAGTCCATTTCTCCACGGCTTTCGACTCCCCACTCTGGTCACATCGGAGTTCGCGCGTGTGCAGAAAAAAAGCCGACGCCCGTCTTGCGAGCCATCGGCTTGATATCGATCGGACTCGATTCAAAGATCAGTCGGCGACGTAGGGAAGGAGCGCCATGAATCGCGCCCTTTTGATCGCTTGGGTCACCGCGTGCTGGCTGATGGCCGAGCAACCGGTCTTGCGTCGACCTACGATTCGACCATGACGATTGATCAGCTTAGAAAGCAATTCCACGTCCTTGTAGTCGACGTACATCGGACGCGGACGCTTGCCTTCGACGAAGAGCGGATCTTTCTTCTTGGTCTTGGTCCTTACCCGGGTCCGTTTCTTGCTGGTTTTCCGGGCAGCGGGCCCGCGGCGCACAGTGGACATATCGCCTGCAAATCCTGTAACAGTTGGTGACTACAGCTTTCACCACGGACGATGACGGACGTCCGGGCTTCTTCCAGAACCCCAATTTATAACATTCCGCTCGAGCCTTGCCAAGCCACGAATTCCTCCCTCTGGCGGGGAATATCCCGGTGCCGATCTGGAATTCAATACCAAATTCCTGTAAAGCCATCCTGCAGCGACTCGGGAACGCGGCCGGACGCGGGCGATCGAGCAGATATTGCAGGAAAGATGGATTTTCGTAATGCGACGACCATTGCCGTGGGTATGGGCTGCCTTGGGATCGCTTGCGGTCTTCGGAACTGCCTGGAGCCAAGCCCCCCGGAACTCCGAACCTTTCCCCGCTACCCGCTTGGTACAAAGCCCGACGGGAGCCCAGGACTCCAGCGCACCGCGATCCCCTGCCTCCGCAACCCCACCCGCCAATCCCGCCTCGCCCAACCTTCCTCCAGGCCCCGTTTCTTCTGCTAAAGACTCCCCGGTCATCGCAGTCGATCCGGTGCCTCTTCAGGCCGAATCGATCGGTAAGCTGATTCAGCAGGTGCAGGCTCAGACCGATCTGGATACCAATCTCCGCACCACTCTGCTGTCGCTGTATGAAGCGGTCCAGGTGGAACTGCGCAGTAAGGCCGAGCTGGAGCGGACGGCAAGAGAACTGGCCAGCAGTGCGGAAGCTGCTCCCACGGCGATCCAGGATGCCAAGCGGCAAAAAGATCGACCGCTCGAAATCGAATCTCGCTCCACCCGCCTTCTCGACTTCATGCCGATCGAAGAGCTGCAGGTGGAGCAACAGCGAATGCAGACTGGCCTGCAGGCGGTCATCGAACAGCGTACCAAAGTAGAGACTGCAATCACTTCAAGGGAAGCCAGGCGAAAGGACCTGCCGCGACTGATCAACGAAGAGAAAGAATTGCTGAAGAAGCAGGCGGACGAACTTTCCAGCTTCCAGCCTCCCGAAGGGGATGCACGGATCGCAGAAGCCCAACGATGGTTGCTTCAAGCCAAAAGGGATGCCAGTCAGGAGAGACTGAAGAAACTGGAGCTGGAGGCGAGGACGTACGAAGCCGAGTCGGAGTTGCTTCCGTTGCGAAAGGAACTGCTGCTTCAGGAAGAAAAGCAGTGGCAGGCACTGGTCAAGGGAATCACCGAGGAACTGAATAAACGTCGCGAAAGCGCGATCAAAAATGAATTGCGTCGACTGACGCGGTTGCGAGAAGAGGCACCAGAAGGACTGAAATCCTCGGCGGATCGCGTAGTAAAGCGAGCCGGGGATTGGCTGGTTCTGGCCACGAACAATTCGGCGATCCAACGCGACATCGAAGCTGCCAAAGCCTCCAAGAAACTGTGGCAGGAACGCTATTCGATCATGACCGATCGCATTCAGCCCGGTCTCAGTCGCTCCTTCGGTGGTTACAACGCCATGGTGGGGCTGATGCTGAGGCGACAACGGGGCGATCTCCCCGATCCCAAGCGGATGAATGCCGAGTTGCAGCAGTACGAACAGCGGATGATAGCCACCGAGACGCTGATTCTTGAACTGGACGACCTGCGAGCCCAGCTGGATGGCTTCAGCGACTCGCTGTCGTCCAGCGGCGCTACCGATTCGTCAGGACTGTCGGACGAAGCCAAACGCTGGCTGACTGAGGAGAAGCAGCAACTGGCCAGCTACCGACTGGATGCCAGCAACTACTTCGACAATCTCTTCCAGCTTGCATCCACCAAGAAGGAAACGATTCAGCTGGTGGAACAGTATCGATCGTTCGTCGATCAACACATCCTATGGATCCGGTCCTCCGAACCGTTCCAGAAATCCGAATGGAAAGAAGTTCCGCAGGCAATCCAGTGGCTTGCATCGTTCGACAACTGGTCGTTGGTCGGCAGCAGTCTGTGGCGCGACGCGAAGAAGGAATCGAGTACATGGATCTTCTTCGCAGCTCTCTGGGGGCTGTTGGTCTCCCAGCTACCTTCACTGCGGCGAAGGATCAAGCCGCTGGGTGAACAGGCGCTGCGGAGTGCCAACGTTTCCTTCATCCCAACCGCCAAGACCGTCTTCTGGACTCTTGCGGTCAGCCTGCCGATCCCACTGCTGCTGGCCTTTTTGGGATGGCGATTGAATCGCCAGGGGACTCGGGACGATTTCCTTGCAACGGCAAGCGTTGGCCTGCTGGTAGCCGCAAGATACCTCCTTCCGCTGGAGCTACTTCGACAGATCTGCCGCCCCCATGGACTGGCCGAAGACCATTTTGGCTGGGCCGAACAGACCACAAAATACCTGCGGACCAATCTGCGCTGGCTGATCGACCTGGGAATCCCGGCCGTGACCTGCGTCGCCATGCTCCATGCCGCTCAGGTAGACGCCTGGGAGAGCTCCCTTGGCCGCTTGGCATTTGCCACCCTGGCATTGCTAACTGGTTTTTTCCTTCTGAGAATCCTCAATCCAAAAAATGGTGTCTTTGCCTCCTACCTGGCAAGCCACCCAGGCGGCTGGGCCGATCGCCTCAGTTACCTCTGGTACTTCGGTATCTCACTGGCCCCCTGGGCTCTAGGTGCCCTCAGCCTGTTTGGCTTCCACTACACCGCTCAACGACTTGCCACCCTCCTTCATACCACCATCATCAGCCTTGTCTCTCTGCAACTGATCCACTACCTGCTTCGGCGCTGGATGATGCTAAGCCGCCGCAAACTGGTGGTCGCTCAGGCCAAAATGAGACTAACCGAAGCGCAAAAACGGGACGTACAGAGCGCTGGCCAGATGCTGCAGAATCTTCCGCAGATCGATGTTGCCGAAATCAATGCGCAGACGATGCGCCTGCTGTCCAGCGTCGTCCTCCTTGCCGCCCTCGGCTCGATCGCCTTCATCTGGTCGGGAGTCCTTCCGGCAGTCGGCGTTCTCGATTCCGTGAAGCTTTGGGAGGTCGCCGGCGCTACCCCCGACAAGAATATTCCCATCACGCTGGCCAACCTCCTGATCGCCATCCCGACCATTCTGATGACTATTGTCGCCGCGAGAAATCTTCCAGCTCTCCTGGAGATCGCGATCCTGCAGCACCTGCCGATCGAGAATGCGGTTCGCTATGCGATCGCCACGCTCCTGACCTACTTGATCGCGTTCCTTGGAATCGTCACCACCTTCAATAGCCTGGGGGTCCGATGGGGTAGCATCCAATGGCTGGTCGCTGCCCTGGGCGTCGGTCTGGGTTTTGGGTTGCAGGAGATCTTCGCCAACTTCATCTCGGGCCTGATTCTCCTTTTCGAACAACCGATCCGCGTCGGCGACGTCATCACCATGGGCGAAACGACGGGAAGCGTATCCCGGATTCGAATGCGAGCCACCACGATCACCAACTGGGACCGACAAGAATTGATCATTCCCAATAAAGATCTGATCACCGGACGGCTGCTCAACTGGACCTTGTCCGATGCAACCAATCGCCTGACGCTCCGTGTTCAGGTCGCCTTTGGAACCGATGTCGATCAGGCGTGCCGCATCTTGCTGGACCTCTGCCACGCGCACCCGGAAATCATGAAAGACCCAGAACCAACTGCCGTTCTGGAAGATATCCAGCCCGACGGATTGCTGTTGGTCACCCGCGTCTTCCTCCTGACGCTCGATCACCGCATGCAGATTCGCCATGCACTCCTGGCGGAAATCCAAGAGGCCTTCCACCGCGCCCAGATCAAGATCTCCCATCCCACTCGCGAAATCTACATGGCAGATTCAAGCGACCCACGCTGGCGGCGAGGCAATTCGGCTGCTTGATCGGGCCGACGCTCAGGTGTCGGTCGATTCGTCGGTGTGGTTCCCCTGCGAAGTGGCAATCATCTGCCGGATTGGAAGCATCGCAATGATGAGAGCAGAAATCACCGCCGTCGCGGTGATGATCCAAAGACCAAAGGCAAACGATCCTGTCTTCTTTTCCAGATAGCCAACCACCGTGGGACCAAGAAATCCCCCTAGATTGCCAACCGAATTGATCAATCCCACACTGCCTGCGGCAGCAGTCGAGGTGAGAAACAGGTTGGGAAGTGACCAGAATGCAGGCATGTACGCCTTCATGCCGGTCGCCGCAACGATAAAGCAGCCCACCGTGAGCGCCAGGTTTCCCTTCGAAAAGGTCGCCAGCAGCAGGGCTGCCGCCCCGATGAGAACCGGAAGCGATGAATGCCACCGTCGCTCATGGAATCGATCAGAGCTCCATCCAACAAACAGTTGCCCCAAGATCACCAGAATCGACGGTAGCATCGCCAGCACCGTCACCTGATCCAACTTCAAGGAATACCACTTCTCAAGAATGCTCGGCAGGAAAAACTCAATCCCATAGTTAGCCGTCACGATTCCGAAGTAGGCCGCTGCCAGGAGAAGCACCTTGGGATCGGTCAACGCCTTGGCCAGCGGCAAATGCCCCGCCCCATGCTGCTTTTTGTCTTTAGCCAACTGCGCCTCCAGCGCATCCCGCTCCTCCGGTAACAACCAGGAAGCCTGATGCGGCTTGTCGGGCAGCAAGAACAGGACGGCCAGACCCATCAGGACTGCTGGAATGCCCCAGAAGATATAAATCCACTGCCAGCCTTTCATCCCCCATAACTCAGGCACGCTCTTGACCACCCCGTCGACCACTTCACTGGTGCCGATCGGCAGCATCTCTCGCGAAATCGCTGGCCCAATGATCATGGCGATCGGAGAAGCGATCAAGAAAAACGACAGCGCCTTGGAGCGATCCTTGGCTGGGAACCAGTGCGTCAGATAGACGATGATACCCGGGAAGAAGCCTGCTTCAGCCAACCCCAGAAGAAAACGGACCACATAGAACTGGAAGGGCGTTTTCACGAAGGCTGTAAGGGCCGCAAAGATCCCCCAGGTCACCATGATCCGGCAGATCCACTTCCTTGCACTCCATCGCTCTACCAGAATCGACCCAGGAATCTCCAAAAGGAAATAGCCGAGAAAAAAGATCCCCGCGCCAAAGCCGATCACGTCATTCGTGAAGGCAGGTAAATCCTTCGACATCGTCAACTTGGCAATCGAAACGTTGGTGCGATCGACGTAGGCGATGATGTAGCAGACGAAAAGAATCGGTATCAGCCGCCAGTAGGCTTTGCGGCGGGCGCGCTCAAGTGCAAGCGATTGGGTTTCTGGATTCAAGGTGGGAAGCCTTCGGGGGAGAGAAGTTTGGTGACCCGAGGTTTTTTATTCTAAAAGAAACGTTGGCTGATCAGCCACCAATTCCACTTACTTTTTCTCTCGTTCCCGAAGCCGCCGACTCTCTTCGCTCCAAAGAAACAACGGCAGCGCAAAACAAATCCCTACCCCAAACGCTGCGACCACATACAGCCACCCCCTCCACGGATGGCTCTGGCGACTTCGCGCTAAAATCCAGGTGATCGCCACCATCGCCGTGAGGATCAGATCCCAACTGAACCCAGCCTGCACCCAACTGGACCAGGGAGCCGCCCAAAAGGCACTCCAGCCCCCAGCATCGGGATTCGTGAAATGCCTCGCAAAGCAATAACTGGGCAACAAGAATCCGGCGACGCTGAAAATCGCATACACCCTTAACATCATTCGATCGACTCCTGCGCCCTACTCATCCCAACAGCCACCCCTCAGCGGGTGGGAACCGTGTGGACCGCCAGCCCCAACCTTCAGCTTAGCTAGGCATGAGGCTACCAACCAACCAGCCATCGCGATCACCCTTGAATTTGTTCCCTCGCCTTCGCCTAGTCCGATTCACCTACAGCATTCCGCTTGCCTTCGGTCGCTCGCTTCCCAGCGGACCGCCCCAACAGGACGTTTAGGCAAGATATGCCGGTTATTCTTGTCGATCGCATCGTGACGACTGTAGCGCGATAGCCAAAGAAAGCGGTTTATCCAGTTCTATTGGCCGATCCTTAAAGCCGGGTTGTCTCGCATGTGCAGACAAGAGCACCCCCATTTCAGCTGATTTCAGGATCCTGGCCTCCGATTCCCTTCCCAGTCGTTCAGGTTTCCCCTGTGCTCCCGGGAGGAAGTAGAAAACCATCCACGCCACGACTCGATGGCTGAAGACCGCTGGCGGAGAACAACACGCATGAACCACCAAAGACTGATACGCTTCTGGCGTGGCCCCATGCTAGGAGCCGTCGCGCTGCTACTTTACGGATGTCACGATCCCGCGCCGTTCACCTCACTTTTCGGACAGGGCCCGCTCGGTCCTTCGCAGCCTTCGATCGTAGGCGAAAGCACTGACCCTCGACCGCCGTACGACCTTACCGAAGGACTAGCTCCCGTCAGCGGTGTCCCGACGCGTTACACTGCGAAACTGCTGGAGCATGGATCAAGCGGACTGCCCGTGGTTCCGTCGGTGCGCCCAAGGGAATTCGGTAAGATCGAGTCACGCAGTGACGGCGTATCGGCGCCAACAAGCTCGCTCCTGGAACCACTCTCCACCCTGGACGCTCAAATCCAACTGGTCGTCGGACAAGGACGATTGCTCACCCTGAAAAAACCGATTTCGACAGTGCGTCAATCCGGTGTCGTCGCGGTAGGCGATCCCAGCATTGTGGACTTTCAATTGCTACCCAACCCGATGATGCTCCGCTTGATCGGGAAACGGTCGGGCGTCACCGACCTGACGATTCTGACATCCGACGGCGACGCATTCTCCTTTCAAGTGCAGGTTGGGTACGATCTAGAGACGGTGCGCATCCAGTTGCTGCGCATGTTTCCCGAAGCGAACATCGAATTGCATCAATTGCGGCAGCATGTCGTCTTGGAAGGCCAAGCCCGCTCCCTTCAACAGATCGCACTGATCGAACAGACGTTAAAGGCATTTCTCCTTTCCGAGCAATCGACGCGGGTAGACGGAGGCGGAAGCTGGGGTGGAGGCGGTCCTGCGGTGGAAGGGGAAGAGACTTCCGAACAGCCTGCAGACGATGGGGAAGCAGTGGACGGAGGTGAGGAAGCTACCCAAAAGAATCCAGACTCCCAGGACGGCCAGACGAACAAGTCCCGCGAAGCTCAGGCACCTGACTCACAGCCAGAAAAGGGATCGGGAGGTAAAGAAGGGATCGGGGCTCAAATCATCAACCTCATGCGCGTCCCCGGCCTCCAGCAGGTGACGCTTCAGGTCCGCATCGCGGAGTTGGATCGGACTGGCTTGCGGGAGATTGGCGCTGATTTCCTCTACGCGTCGCCCAACGGAACGATCATCGGCACACAGATCGGTGGCGCTGCGGTCACCGCCAACAGCCTTGGGGGTCCCGGCGGGATGATCGGGGAGGCGGAAAACAATCTGGGGGCCAATACCACGGTCTTTGGAATCTTCCCTTCGATGGACCTGGATATCTTCATCCGAGCCCTCCGGCAGAACTCGCTGCTGTCGGTTCTGGCCGAACCGAATCTGGTGGCGATGAGCGGACATGAGGCGTCGTTCCTGGCCGGTGGTCAATTCCCGATCCCTGTCGCCAACGGGGCTCTGGCACAACCCGGTATCCAGTTCAAGGACTTTGGCGTCCAGTTGCGATTCGTCCCTTACATTCTGGATGATGATCGAATCCGACTGGAAGTGGCGCCCGAAGTCAGCACCATCGACAACGCACTGGGAACGGTCCTAGTCGCTGGCGGAAATCCAGTGCCGGGCATCAACACCCGTCGCGTCACGACGACAGTCGAGATGCGTCAGGGAGAAACGCTCGCTCTAGCCGGCCTCCTCCAGATTACGCTCGACGCCCAGACGGCGCGCGTTCCAGGACTGGGTGACCTGCCCTACCTTGGACCGTTCTTCAGTAACACCAGCCATCGCCGCATCGAGAAGGAATTGCTGGTACTGGTCACCCCATTCATGGTAGCGCCTGCCCCGCCCGGAGAAACCTTTACGTTGCCCGGCGAAGAAATCGAAGAGCCAACCGACTACGAATTCTACCTGCTCAATCGCATCGAAGGTCGAACGGGTGCCAACCACAGGTCGACTACCAACTGGGATGATCCTCTGGGCATCATCGAAAAAATGGAATTTGAACAGCAATGTCTGCATGGTCCTGTGGGCCTGTCCCGCTGAACCAGGAATCGATCGCAGGAGACTTCCAATGCCATTGAAAAAATGCGTTTCGGCTCCCAGTCGGCGATGGTGGCTTCTGGGTGGCCTGAGTGCACTAAGCTTCAGCAACCCAATTGCCGCTCAGTCGCCCCCACTGGAATTGCTGAACCAACAGGTGGCCAAAAGCCGCAGTGAATCGATCGAGCCGACTAGGCCGATGGTGCGCCCGCTGTCACCCCTTCCGCTGGAAGGGGTAAACGCCGCTCCCGAAGTGGAAGCGATCGAGCAACCGTGGCGAGAAGAGGAAGTGGAACTGCCGATGGAGGTATCGGCGAGGCCGCGTATGCAGCACCTGGTCGAGCGTGGTGTCGATAAAGATTGCTGCGGCGACACGCATCGATGCAATTGCTCGGCTTGCCAGGCGAAGCGGCAATCCTGGCATGCTCAGTGGAAGAGAAAACTGCAGGCCAAAGGCTGGGGCTACCCCGAACGCTTCTGTGACCCACCTTTTGGTGCGGCCAGCCGCAAAGTTTGGGATCGACAGATCGAACTGGGGCAGATCGAACGACTTACGTTGTATCGGATCGATTTTTACAACGACCCTCCCGAGATGGCCCATCGGCTGAACCACCACGGCATCACCAAATTGGTTCGCATGGGAACGGACGCTGACCTCGCAGCTCAAACCTTGAAAATCGAATCCGATCCTCGCCACCCAAGCCTCGACCTTCGGCGACGCGAGTCGGTGCGGGCATGGGCGGTCGAGCGGGGCTGGGAGCTTCCTGAAGAGCAGATCGTCTTCACCCGGTCGGTTCCCTACCTGGACGCTCAAGAAGCGTCTTCGATCTACCAACGCATGATCAATCGCAACGCTGGAGGTCAGGGGGCCGCGAGCGGTGGTGGAGGAGCCATGAATGTTGCTCCCAATGCCGCTTTCTCGACGGGAGCCGGTCTCGGGGGAGCAACTGGTGGTGGCGCCGGGCGCTGAATCACTCGATCCATTCACTGGAATAGAAGAGCTAGGATCAATCGCATGAACGCAAGTCCAATGCAAAGACGGATCGCCGCTACTTGCCTGACAGTCGCCTTCTGCACCGCTGGCCTGTCCGGTTGCAAGAACTCCTCTCCTTCCAAAAATGGGGCATGGGGCGAAGGCATCTCGATGAAGAACTCCATCCGAAATTGGTTCCCCGAGAAGCACGCGGAGCCCCAGGGAGAGATTCGAAAAATCGGTCCCAAGGAAATCGCGAAAAGCCGCAGCGATATTCAGTATGCGATGGCAGAGAGCCACGAAATCAAAGGGAACGACAGTGAAGCATTGCGGGTTTATCAGCAGATCCTGGACGACGCGCCCGACGCCACCGCACTCCATCGTTCTGCCCTCCTCCTCTACAAACGTGGCGATCGCCAGGAGGCATGGGAGTACATGGATCAGGCGGTAGAGACGGCGCCAGATGATGCGGAACTGCTTTGCGATATCGGATATCTGCACTACTTGGAAGGACGACTGGAAGAGGCGGAATCCGCCTTGCAACGTTCGATCGAGCAATCGCCGCATCATCGTCGCGCTCACAACAACCTGGGATTGGTTCTGGCTGCGAAAGGAAGCGAAAAAGATGCCCTTCACGCTTTCCGCAAGGCGGGCCTCTCCAACGCCCAGTGCGAGTCAAATCTCGGTCATGCCATGATGCTGGCCAAGTCGCTCGATGAAGCCCGCCCGCATCTGGAACTGGCGGCCAAGTCACGACAGCCATCCCAACTGGCGCAAAAGACCCTCCAGACTCTCGATAAAATAGGGGAGGAAACCACTCCTCAAATGCATCGATCCGAAGTCGTTCAGGCGGCCGCCTCCGATCTTCGCCCAATGGACGAAGTAGACTCCACGTCCAAGGAATCCAGATCTGGAGAACTGGAGGATCTACCGAGTGTCGACAGCGATCAATGATATTGATCGATAGGAGAGGAGCGAGCAGGTGATGCGAGAAGGATGGCACTCTCCTCATGGTCCACAAGGAAAAACGGCTTGACCGACTCAACCTTTCGATCGAATGGCTTCTTTTCTGCCTGATTCCCGCCCCTGCGTTTTTCGTGGGATGGAAACATGGCGCAAAAGACCAATTGCTGATCGACACCGATTCGTACAATCGCATCAATCGGGTGGAAGCGATCCTGGAATCCGGTAGATGGCTCCATCACGTACCACGTGACAACGGAGGAGAATCGATACCGATCCACTGGAGCCATGCGCTCGACGCTTGGATCATTAGCTTCCGCCGTTGTCTTGTTCCCTGGGTAGCTTCGCCCGATGCCCTGCTTGCCGCAGGTGCTGTGATCGGCCCGCTCAGCGTTCTGGCTCTTGCGTGGGCTGCGATGAGCCTCGTGCGACGTGTCACCGGACTGCAAAGAGAAGCACTTTTGGCCGGTATCCTCATTGCTGCATCCCCAGCAATCGCCAGCTATGGGGCGTTAGGCCGCGCCGACTACCATGTTCTGCTACCCGCCATCGCTATCGCCATGTTCGCGATCCTCCTCCCATTCCCCTCATCAAGAACCCCCACATCGACAGACAATCCACGTTTTGAAAAGGCAGCCGTTTTCCACTCGAGGGCTCTTCTCTCAGGTCTACTAGGAGGCGTCGGTATCTGGATTAGCCCCGAGGCATTCCCTTTTGCTATGGCTACCTGGGCCATGGCAACACTGATGGACGTCGAGCAGTCGAGAGGCTGGCACGCGTCGTCTCGTGGCTGGACTTTAGGATTCTTGATCGCCACGGTAGCCGCCTGGATCGCCGACCCACCCAGCGGCGGTCTCACCGCCATCGAAATCGATCGCCTCTCAAGACCTTACGTCGAACTGGCTGTCGGACTGGCGTTGGTGACGTTCACGGGTGCGGAGTACCTGCGTCCGAAATGCCAGCGATCGACGGTCTGGCAATCGAGCCTTTTGCATGGCCTGCTGGGAACTGCTTTCCTGGGACTTTGGATCGCCCTCTACCCCGATGCGGCAAGGGGGACGCAGGGCATCTTTTCCAAGGAGATGACGGAGAGAGTCTGGAGCAAATTGGCAGAGTTGCAGCCGATGGATGACCTTTCGTCGTGGACCGAATCGGGCCTTTTCCCTTGCGTTGCTATCGCGTTGATCCTTCCAGCGATTCCGCTCGGCTTGTATCGCCGCCCCCTGGTGGTGCTGCACTTGATGCTGCTGCTTTTTGTCCTGTTGATCACCGCCAAACATGTCCGCTTTGCGGTCTACCTACAGACCTGGGCTGCCATCCTTGCCTCCGCTGGATGGTACGCGGCGACGCGGCCCCTGGCCCCCCCCTGGCGCAAGGCCGTGATGGGCACGGCCTGCTTTCTGCTGATCTTGGGGCCTATCGCCGCTTCCCCCTGGCTGCGCTCAACGCGGCCAAACAATCCACTGGCCAGGAACTGGAGTCGATCGATGCTGTCTGGTGATCTGGAACCCTTCGCAGGCCAGATCGCGCTGGTACCGATCAATCAATCGCCAGAGGTGATTTACTACTCGCATTGCATCTGCACCGCAGGTCCGTACCATCGCGCGGAATCCAAAATGGCACAGTCACTCGATGCCTTCGAAGAAAAACAGTGGGACTCCCCACCCTTGTCATTCCGACGAACCGGTGCCAGTTTGGTGCTGGTCTTTCAGGCCAATCGATTCTCCAAGGCTTCGCTAGGGGCTGCACTTCAGTCGGGAACGCCCCCCGATTGGCTTCGTCCGATCGCGGAAGGAAAAGAGCGTGGCTACCGCATCTACCAGGTGCGGGACCTAGCCTCCCCTTGAAGTCATTCGGGAATGGCATCGCCGCGTCGGACCGTCATCCCTTCCCAAGTCACCTCATCCTTCTGTGGATCGTAGGTAAGAACGCGCGAATGGCTGCCGGACACAGGTGGTAGATTGACCTTGGGAAGCCACTCCGCAAGTCGTTTGGCTTGCGGACTAGCCGCAGGGTCATCGATACGATTCCGCCATTCGTTTGGATCCTCCTTCAGATCGTAGAGCTCCTGGCTACCGTCGGCATACACAATCCAACGCCACCGCTCATCGCGGATCGAATGGTTGTTCGAATTGTGCGTGGTGATCGCCGGCCATGGCCGATAATGCCCAGCATCTTGCAACTGCGGCACCAAGCTATGGCCTTCCAGGTTGTCTGGTGCCTCCAGATGACATCGCTCTGCCAGGGTCGGGTAGAGATCCAGCAGTTCGACCGGCTGCAAGCATCTGGCCCCCGATGCCACCCCAGGGCCTGCCAAGATCAATGGAACGCGAGTGGAAGGCTCCCACAGCGTGTTCTTCCCAGTCACGCCCTTTTCTCCAAGATGAAAACCGTGGTCGCTCCAGAGCACCACCAGCGTATTCTCCCCCCAGGGACTCGCCTGCAACGCGTCAAGAAGCCGACCAATCTGTCGGTCAATGAACCGTGTACTGGCCAAGTAAGATCGACAAAGATTGCGATCCTCCCCCTTCTCGACCACCCACTTCCACCTCGGCTCCGGTAGGCTCCAATGAAGGTACCAACTGTACCTTGGGGTATCTTCGCGATCGGATTCGAGAAGCTCTGGAAGCAGACGCGTGTCATCGGGGAAGTGGTTGTAGTCTTCTGGGGTCACGTAACAAGGAACATGGGGCAGAAAATAGCCGACCGAAAGAAAGAAGGGAGCATCGCTAGGCATCTGCTGCAATTGCTCGATTGCCCAGGTTGTGATCGCCCAATCCCCTTTCTCTTCATCGCGATGGTCGAATGCCCCCCAGTCCATCAAAGGGTGATTGCCCATGGGGGTCGGACCGATCAGTTTGCTGGGTGGCGTTCGCCCGATCGCACTACCTGGCCCCCAGTGTTGAAATTCCTCCCGACGCTTGGGCTCCCCACCCGCATTCCCGTGAAATATCTTTCCCGTGACATAGGTCTGATAACCCGCCCTCTGAAAGGCCTGTGGCATCGTCACATGCTCCGCCAGCGATTTCACGGATCGTAGCCATGGCTCCAGTCCATAGATTCCGGTGGTCGACGGCCGTAGTCCAGTCATCACGCTGGTACGTGACGGATTGCAAAGAGGGGATTGGCAATGTGCATTGAGAAACAGCGTTCCTCGCGCCGCCAGCCGATCGATATTCGGTGTATCCGCCAGGGGATTCCCTCCCATGCACCCGATCCAATCGTTCTGATCATCGATGGCGATCATCAGGACATTAGGCCGATCGATCGAAGGCTCACTTCCCCGCAACCCCTCGCCCCAACACAACAGGCAAGACAACGAAGTCCAGAAGGCGAACCGAAATGGGCTCATGAAGTTGTTCCTATTTCTTCGCAGGCAGCGAGCCTGCCATCGGTGGGGTTTCGTAGTAGTCGTCTCTGCCAACCATGCGTGGGTCTCCCCACCGCAACAGCTCCCGATCCATCCGCGAGCGAAGCTGATAGAGTAAATCCTCGTGCTCCGGTTCGGACGCTACGTTGTGGACCTGATCGGGATCGCTCTCCAAAAGATACAGCTCTTCAAAGGGCCGTTTGGCAAATGCCAGACGATACAATTCTCTCCCGATCTCACTTCCGCGATTGGCGATCAACCAAGCCTTGGTGGGGCTAGCATCCATGTCGGTGTATCCGACCATCGTCTCCTTAGCGAGCCTTCCCTCCTCGGCGGGATCCTCCGCCAACTTGGGCGATCCCATCGGCCACCGATCGGGATGGAAATTACGGATGTAGAGATACTGAGAAGTCCTCAAGGCGCGCTGAGGATAAGGAAGCCCATCCTCGCGAGCGTCAGCGACATGACGTTCGCGCCCGGTCAGAACGAAATCGCGATCCACTTCCACTTGGCCTGAATGGTTTGCCATCAACTGCGGCAGCAGGCTGCGACCGGCCATCAATTCCGGAACCTCCACCCCAGCCCATTCCAACCAAGTCGGCGCCAGGTCCATCAGAGAAACCAGATCGTCCACAACGCGTCCTGCCGGTACCGATGGACCGGCGGCAATCAGCGGAACGGCCGTTCCAAAATCGTAGAGGTTGCACTTTCCCCTCGGCATTCCCGGCATGCCGTGGTCACCACTGAGCATCACTAGAGTGTTGTCCAGCAGTTGATGCCTCTCCAGTACCACCATCAACCGTCCTACAGCTGCATCCCATGCCTGAATCTCCCCTAGGTAATCGGCGACATCTTCCCGCACCTCGGGAACGTCAGGCAAAAACTCCGGCAGATGCCCCTGCAATCGGTCGGGATCGATTCCCCACAGCGACTTGCCCGATCCCTGGACAAACAGGCGATGGATCAGCGTAGGACCAAACCAATAGAAGAAGGGGCGATCCCGATCGCGCTGCGCCAGAAACGCCTCGAAATTCGCCTCCACCTGCCCAAGGATTTCCTCACGAGCTGCCTCCAGGGAAGCCCCCCCATTCATCCGTCGAGTCACTTCTTCAGAGAAATTATTGATCGCCGAACCCGCTTGCTCAAAGCCATTTTTTCGCCCTCCCAGCGGCGCATCGGCAGGCATCCCAGGGCTCCACCCTTTATGGCTTCGGCCAAGCTGATACCTGCCCCGCTGCTGCAGACCTTGCGAGAACGTCTCGATGCGATCATCCCATCTGGCACCCTGCAAGATCGATGCTGAACTAGTGCGCCAGAAATACTGTCCGCTGATCAGACTGCTACGGCATGGAGTGCAACTGGGGGCAGGAGCAAATGCATGCCGGAAGACAACCCCACGTCGCGCGATCGCATCGATGGAGGGAGTTGCAACAAAAGTCTCGAACCCAGGTTTTGCCGTCAGGCCGCGGTAGCAACCCGCATACCGACCCCAGTCATCTGCGAAGGCGAAAAGGATGTTGCTGGCTGGCGCCTTTGGCTTGGCAGCCTGGACGCCGTACTGCTGAAGAAAACGAGTCTTGAAGGAATTCTCTGGGGGCCCTTTCACCCCTTCATTGACCAGATCCTTCTGAATCGACTCCCACCACCGCTCGAAATGCTCCTCCAGCGCTCCTTTCACATCGGGATGATCGGCCGCGACATCCTTGGTTTCACTAGGATCGGTCTGGAGATCATACAGCTGCCAAGCCGGCTCGAGGCCACCATCGGCGGAAACCAAGTGCCACTTCCCATCGCGGACACTGCACTGTTTGTATTTGAACTGCGTCATCCGTTCGCGATCCGGCCAACGCCCCAGATGAGTCACCAGTCGGCGACTCTCCCACTCTGCCTTGGGATCTTGCAGCAGCGGCAGAAGGCTTTTTCCCTCCACTTGGCCCTGAAGCGAAGCGTTCCATTCGACTCCTGCCAACTGTGCGATCGTCGGGAAGAAATCGACATGAGCCGCCTGTCGATCGCAGTCGCCCGGTTCGATTCGCCCCGGCCAACTCCAGAAACTGGAGGCCCGCGTGCCCCCAAGCCACGCAGTCCCTTTCGCTCCTCGCATCCCCGCATTGAAAACGGAAACGCCCGCTGTGCCACCGTTGTCGTTCATGAAAACGACCAAAGTCTGCTGACGCAGTCCATCGGATTCCAGGAAATCCAGCAGTCGACCGACGTTCTGATCGATGTTGTGGATCATCCCGAAAAAATTCTCCACTTCGACATTGGGAGCCTTACCCTGATACAGCGCTGCGTCCTGCGGCCTAGCGACGTAGGGGCTATGCGGAGCGTTGGTGGCGATCAGACAAAAGAAAGGTTTCTCTTGCTGATCGGCCCCGCGATTTTCGATCCATTCCATCGCTTTGGAAAAATAGAGATCCGTGCAGTAGCCTTCCGTCTTCTCAAAAACGCCATCGACCAGCAGATAGGGATCGTGATATCGATTGCCTGGCGCATCGCCGCAGGAGCCTGCGTAACTCTGACCGATGCCACCCGCGCCATGGATACATACCTTGTCAAATCCGCGACGCTGGGGTTGGTAGGCATCCTCGTCCCCCAAGTGCCACTTCCCGAAGATGCCGGTGCCGTAGCCGGCCAACCTAAGCACTTCTGCCAATGTGGTGGCATCAGGCCTCAAACGCTCACGTTCCAAAATCGTATGCGTCACTCCATTACGGAACTCGTGCCTTCCTGTCAGGAGGGCACTACGCGTCGGCGCGCAGGTGGGGCTCACCTGGAAGTCGGTGAACCGACGGCTTGATGCGTGAAGCCGATCCAAATGCGGCGTCTTGAGGATCGGATTGCCGTGCACCGAAAGGTCGCCATATCCCTGATCGTCCGTAATGATCAAGATCACATTCGGACGGCTTCCCTCGGGTGGCGATGACTCCGATGCCATTCCCGATTCCAGAAGGAAAGCAACGGCGAAGCAAAAGGTAGATGCGACGATCCAGGACGCCGCCCGAATCGCCATCAGACGGACAGGGGACTGCACAACAATCGCTCCAGGTCTAGGACCAATCTGTCGACAAAGCAGCAAGGCGACGCCAGGCGATCGCTCTAGGAGACATCTGCAACATGAATGAAGGCATGCACATGGGGCGCGCCGCGAAAATGGAAGATGGCGTTCGGTCCCTCGATTCGCCAGTCATCCCACACCTGATCCCCCTCCAGATCGCCATCGCGATAAAAGGCAAATCGCAAGCGATCGATCCCCCCGCCTGCATCGATCTTGGAAAGAATCTCCCTCGCATCCGATTCCCTGAATGGCTTGAGTAGGTAGTTGAGCGTCTCACGGACCTGATCCTTTTGCGGGTCGCTCATCGCCGCCACCTCCAAGCCGTCGAATCGACCTTGCGGCCCCTGAAGCTGCAACTTCGATTCCTCAGGGATCGATGCCAACAGCGCCTGCTCTCGCTGGGAACTGGTCAGAGCCTCAAAGAGCGTCTGCACTTTTTGAGTCTGATCGAAGTAAAGATTGTTCTGTGGCTTGGATTCCTCGCCATGGCCATAAACGATACCGCCTCCCAACGCTACCTTCGGATCGCTCGCCCCATCGGCTCGAAGCGTCACATGACGACCGGTCAGCAACCACTGAAAGGGACCAGTTGTTGGGTCGCCGAACAAACCGATGCTGTAGGCCCCCAGCCCGCCGTCATCCTCTTCCATCTGCTGCTTCAATCGCTCCAATCCCTCCGGTGACATCACCTCACCGACGATTCGCTCAACCAATTCCCTCTGCGCGGCGGAATAGAAGGCATCCCCGATTTTGATCTTGGTCACATGCCAGTTGGCATTCAGCTTGCTTCGATCCGCCGCTTGGTAGGGAAAACAGATCGACTTTTTCTGATCGGTCGAAAGCGATCGATAGAGATCGACCACCAAAGAATCCTCTCCCACCAGATCCACCGAAGCCGCTCGGGCCACCGCCGGCACCAGCGGAAGCATTGCCCCAGCCGCAAGCACCCTACGACGCGTCCATCGTCCCGAATCATCGTTCTGCTGTGGAAGAAAACGGTCCATCTGGTGTCCCTTTCGCAGTCCTCGTTGCAAAGCTAGTTGGCAAACTTATGTTGTACCCGAATGCGTCGAGCAATTCAAAAAATCGATGGAATCGCGCGATCGGGAATGGCCAAACGATCGATCTCCCTCTCTAGACATTTCCCGAAAATCACCCAGGCATCGGTTTTTCCAACACTCCTGTTGCCGACAAAGCACCCACCCTGAAGGGGCGGCACCGATCTCGAGGGACGGCGCAAGATTGCCGATTCGATCCCCGCCTGCATTGGAATGATCCTGGACCTCAACCTTCTTAAGTCCAGCGCCGAATTGGTTGCGTTGGTTGTTGTCATGTCGTGCCACGTTGGGGCACATGGTGCCGATGAGACTGGGAGACCATCGCCCCTGGAGCAGTCCCCCGGGGTATCGCATTACACAACGTTGGTATGCTCTTGCCGCCGTGATGGGCGTCTTACACGAACGAGGACGAAGATACTGCCCATCCAGCAAGTCTGTGGGCTCAGAGCCCCCCGCTGCCATACAACCTTGCCA
>Ga0315902_10003539_pt1 | contig 23262 bp, 24 predicted proteins | sample LakEriMetagenome_9_FD_203523 | JGI IMG/M metagenome (GOLD analysis project Ga0315902, IMG submission 203523) | Freshwater fungal communities from buoy surface, Lake Erie, Ohio, United States - Buoy 12 MA117 | ecosystem: Environmental > Aquatic > Freshwater > Lake > Lake biofilm | place: USA... | reverse complement strand
ATGCGGCCGCCGACGGCGTGCACCGCATCCGTGGTCAGCCGCCATCCGGCCACCTGCTCGGGGCTGTGGATGCCAGGAGTGTCCCCGTAGCCCTGGCCCTCGGGGCAGATCTGGGTGGCCTCGCTGATGATCAGGCCGGCGCCGGTGGCCGGGTCGGCACGCTGCGCGTAGTAGCGCGCCATCAGCGCATTGGGCAGACGGCCCGGGGCGCGGTTGCGCGTCAGCGGGGCCATGACGATGCGGGTGGCGACGTCGATGTCGCCTACGCGCAGGGGGTCGAACAGGGTGCTCATGTGCGGCAGTGTTCCACACCCTTGCGCACGCGCGGGCGCGGCGAACCGGGCGCGTACAGTCGCCGTCATGCTCGCCTATCGCCACGCCTTCCACGCCGGCAACCACGGCGACGTTCTCAAGCACGTGGTGCTGGTGAGCGTGCTGCGCCACCTGAACGCCAAGGAAAAGGGCTGGCGCTACGTCGACACCCACGCCGGCGCCGGGGGCTACTCGCTGCAGGGCCCCTACGCACGGAAGAAGGCCGAGGCGGCTTACGGCATCCGGCCGCTGTGGGACCGTGACGACCTGCCGCCCGCCGTGGCCGACTACGTGGGCCTGGTGCGCGCAGCCAACACCGGGGGTGCGCTCAGGCAGTACCCCGGCTCGCCCTCGCTGGCGCTGGCCCTGCGCCGCCCGCAGGATCAGTTGCGCCTGTTCGAGTTGCACCCCACCGACCACCGCATCCTCGCCTCCTGGGCCGAAGGCGAGCCGGGCGTGGAGGTGCGCATGGCCGACGGCTTCGACGCGCTCAAGGGGCAGCTGCCGCCGCCCACGCGGCGCGCCCTGGTGCTGATCGATCCCTCGTATGAAGGCGAGCGCGACTACGCCCGGGTGCTGACCACGCTGCGCGACGCCCTCACGCGTTTTGCCCAGGGCACCTATCTCGTCTGGTACCCGCAGGTGGGGAAGGTGGCGGCGGTGGAGCTGCCGCGGCGGCTGAAGGCCCTGGGCGCGGCCTCGTGGCTGCACGCCCGTCTGACGGTGGGGCAGGCCGATGCGCAGGGCTTCGGCATGGTGGGCAGCGGTGTCTTCGTGATCAATCCGCCGCACACCTTGCACGCGCAGCTCAAGACCACACTGCCGTGGCTGCACGCACAGCTGCGGCAGACTGATGGCGGTGGCGTGTTGCTGGAGCAGCAGGCCGCCTGAACACCGGTCGCCCACCGCTTTTCCAGGGAAGACACCGATGCACTGGCCCTTCACCCGTGCCGCCACCCTGCGCGTGCTGCCCTTCGCGCTGTTCATGGCCCTGCTGGCGCTGCGTGGGGCGGCGCCTGCCGATGGGTCCTGGGGTTTCGACCCGCGCTGGCTGTACGCAGCCACCGTCATCGTGGTCGGCGCGGTGCTGGCCTGGGCCTGGCGCGAGTACGGTGAGCTGTCGATGCAGAACCGCCCGCTGGCCGGCGAGGTGGCGTTGGCGGTGGGGGTCGGCGGGGTGGTGTTCGCCTTGTGGATCCACCTGGACGCGCCCTGGATGCGGCTGGGCGAGCCGGCCGCGGGCTTCACGCCGCTGGACGCCGCGGGCCGCATCGACCCCGTGCTCGTGGCCTTCCGGCTGGCGGGTGCGGCGCTGCTGGTGCCGGTGATGGAGGAACTCTTCTGGCGCTCCTTCCTCATGCGCTGGCTGGAGCGGCCGGCCTTCGAAGGCGTGGACCCGCGCAGCGTCGGCGTGAGGGCCCTCATCGCCTCGACCTTCGTCTTCGTGCTCGCCCACACGCTGTGGCTGGCCGCGGCGATCGCCGGTCTGGCCTACGCCTGGCTGTACATCCGCACCGGACGGCTGTGGGTGGCGGTGATCGCCCACGCGGTGACCAACGCCGCGTTGGGCGTATGGGTGCTGGCCACCGGGAACTGGGCCTTCTGGTGACCGTCCGGCGCTAACCGACCCCACGCGCGCGGTCGGCCTGGAAGGCGGCGCGAAAGGCCTCGAAACGGCCCTCGTCCAGGGCCTGCCGCACCTCGCGCATGAGGTTCAGGTAGTAGTGCAGGTTGTGGATGCTCGCCAGCATCGGCCCGAGCATCTCGCCGCAACGGTCCAGGTGGTGCAGGTAGGCGCGGCTGAAGCCGCCGCTGACGCTGCCGTCGTCCCGGGTGTGGCCGCAGCAGGTGTAGCAGGCGCAGGTCGGGTCGATGGGCCGCTCGTCGGCCTTGTGGCGGGCGTTGCGGATCTTCAGGTCGCCAAAGCGCGTGAACAGATGGCCGTTGCGGGCGTTGCGGGTGGGCATCACGCAATCGAACAGGTCCACGCCGCTGGCCACGCCCTCGACCAGGTCCTCCGGTGTGCCCACGCCCATCAGGTAGCGCGGCTTGTGCGCAGGCAGGCGGTGCGGGGTGTGGGCCATGATGCGCCGCATGTCCTCCTTCGGCTCGCCCACGCTGACGCCGCCGATGGCGTAGCCGGGAAGGTCGAGCTCGACCAGGGAGGCGAGCGAGGCCTCGCGCAGGGGCTCGTACATGCCGCCCTGCACGATGCCGAACAGGGCATTGGGGTTGGCCAGGCGGGCAAACTCGGCCTGGCTGCGCCGGGCCCAGCGCAGGCTGAGTTCCATCGACGATCGAGCGTCGCGCTCCGAGGTCACCTGCCCGCCGGTCTCGTACGGCGTGCACTCGTCGAACTGCATGACGATGTCGGAGTCCAGCACCGTCTGGATCTGCATGCTGACCTCGGGCGTGAGGAAGAGCTTGTCGCCGTTGACCGGCGAGGCGAACTTCACCCCTTCCTCGCTGATCTTGCGCATGTCGCCCAGGCTCCAGACCTGGAAGCCGCCCGAGTCGGTGAGGATGGGCCGGCTCCAGCGCTCGAAGCCGTGCAGGCCACCGAAGGTGCGGATCACGTCCAGCCCAGGACGCATCCACAGGTGGAAGGTGTTGCCGAGGATGATCTGCGCACCCATCTCCTCCAGCGACCGAGGCATCACGCCCTTGACCGTGCCGTAGGTGCCCACGGGCATGAAGATGGGCGTTTGCACCACGCCGCGGCGCAGCGTGAGGCGCCCGCGGCGGGCCAGGCCTTCGGTGCGCAGGAGGTCGAATGACAACATCGGGGGCATTGTAGGAGACGGCCGATTGCTTGAGATTACTTGTTGCTTTACTTTGTATTCGCTTGATAATTGGATTTCTCCTACACTGCAGACCCAATGTCGGCCAAGCAAGCGCGATGAGCAGCGACACCCCGCCACAGACACTTCAAGTCAGGGAAGCGCCTGCACCATGGAGCGCGCGCGGCCCCGCCCCGGCGCGGCAGCGGCGCAAGTCCGAGCGCGCCGAGGCCGTGGTGTCCAGCAAGGGGCAGGTCACCCTGCCTGCGGCCATGCGAGCTAAGCTGGGCATCGAGCCGGGCTCACGCATCCAGTTCGAGGTCCGGGGGCATGAGCTGGTGATCAAGCCGCAGCCGCCGATCAGCGCCTACTACGGCATCCTCAAGGGCTACGACCTGGGAGACATCGAGCCCGAGAAAGAGCCTGACCGCGAGTTCGACTGACACTGCCCGAAGGATGAAGGGCAGATGAACCTCGTCGACTCCTCAGGCTGGATCGAGTTCTTCACCGCCGGGCCCAACGGGCCTGCGTTTCGCGAAGCGATCGCCCACCAGGACCGCGTGATCGTGCCCACCGTGGCCTTGTACGAGGTGTGCAAGGTGCTCTCACGCCGGCTGGACAGCAAGCTTGTCGACACCTGCCTTGACCTGATGCGGTTGTGCCGCGTGGTCGACCTGACCGATGTCCGCGCGATCGCCGCGGCCCAGGCCAGCCGCACCCACGGCCTGGCGCTGGCTGACGCCGCGATGTACAGCATCGCGCTGGAGCACGGTGCGGTGTTGTGGACGCAGGATGCCGACTACGAAGGCCTGCCGGGCGTCAGGTACATCCCCAAGCCGACCCCCAAGCCGACCCCCAAGCCGACGCAAACCGCCTGAGGCTGCTCTGGCGCCTGCGGCTGAGCGGCAGGCCACCGCGACTCGCACCTCAGATGCAGCGCCCGCCGTCGACCTCCATGCACACGCCGGTGATCAGGCTGGCCTCGTCGCTGCACAGGAAGCAAGCCGCGTTGCCCAGGTCCTCGGGCGTGGAGAAGCGCCCGATGGGGATGGTGGACAGGAACTTCGCGCGCATCTCGGGCGTGTCCTCGCCCATGAAGGTCTTGAGCAGCGGCGTCTCGCCGGCCACCGGGTTGAGCGCATTCACGCGGATGCCGAAGGGGGCGAGCTCGACCGCGCTGGCGCGCGTGGCGGTGATCACCCAGCCCTTGCTGGCGTTGTACCAGGCCAGGCGAGGCCGGGGGCTCACCCCGGCGGTGCTGGCCATGTTGAGGATGGCCCCGCGGATGCCGCTGGCGCTCGCCGTCTTGGCCTTCAGGCGCGGCACGGCCGACTTCATCGCCAGGTAGATGGCCTTCATGTTGACCGCAAAGATGCGGTCGAACTGGTCTTCGCCCAGGGTCTCCAGCGGCTGCGGCACGTGGCCCACGCCGGCGTTGTTGACCAGGATGTCCAGGCCGCCGAAGTGCGACACGGCGGCGTCGAGCATGGCCTCGGTGTGGTCGGCGCGCGAGACGTCGGCGTGCACCGCCAGCGCCGCGCCCCCGGCAGCCGCGGCCACCTCGCGGGCGGCGTCCAGATTGAGGTCGGCCACGACCACGCGCGCGCCCTCGGCGACGAACTTGCGCACGATGCCCGCGCCGAAGCCCGAGCCGCCGCCCGTGACCACGGCGATCTTGTTGTGCAGTCTCATGGGGGGGTCTCCATCAGGTTCCGGAAGGGTCGGCGCGACTTCCAGCGGTAAGTCCGGAAATCCCGCTGGTCGGTCGAGAGGATGCGGCCGTGGCCCAGGTGCTCGGCCAGCAGCACGAGGCTGGCGTCGGCCAGGTCCATGGGCAGTTCGGCGTAGCGCCGCATCAGGGCAGGAATGCGCGGCAACTGGGCGGGGGGCAAGTCCCACACACGCAGCCCACCGTCGGACACGTCATCCATCAGCGCACAGGCGAAGTCCGCACCCAGGTGGCGCTGGAACAGGTGGCAGGCCTCGGTGAGCACCGGCCAGGTGGTGACCCAGCCCTCGGCCGCGGTCGACTGCATCGCGCTGGCCCGCTCGTGCCAGCGGTCGCGCCGGTCCATCAGCGCGAACAGGAAGCCGGTGTCGACGGCGATCACTTCGCGGTGTCCGGGCGTGGGGGCGCAAAGCGCTCGTCCAGGGCCTGGCCGACGTGGCGCTTGACGTCGCTGGCGATGTCGGAGCGGCCGCTGTCACCTTTTCCGACGCGCGACAGCAGGCGCCGTGGCCCGGCATCCTGCGAGCGCACCTCGGCAAAGTAGCGCGCCACGCTCTCGCGCACCACGTGGCTGACCGTCTGCCCGGTGGCTTGCGCCAGGTAGTCGATCTGCGACGCGGTCTTGTCGTCGATCCGTGCATTCACGCGGCTCATGCACCCAGTCTATCGCAGGACATCAAGCGGTATGACAGCGTATGACGCGCTCAATCGTGCTTGATCGCCACTGTCTTCAGCACCGAGAAGCCGTACAGGGCCTCGAAGCCCTTCTCGCGGCCATGGCCCGAGTGCTTGACGCCGCCGAAGGGCAGCTCGATGCCGCCGCCGGCGCCGTAGTTGTTGACGAAGACCTGCCCGCACTGCAGCTTGCGCGCCACGCGCAGGGCGCGGCTGCCGTCGCGCGTCCACACCCCGGCCACCAGGCCGTAGGGCGTGCCGTTGGCGATGCGCAGCGCCTCGCGTTCGTCCTCGAAGGGGATGAGGGCCTGCACCGGGCCGAAGATCTCCTCCTGCTCCAGGCGGTGGCCGGGCGCCACGTCGGCCACGAGCGTGGGCGGCACCCAGTAGCCGCCCGCAGGCAGCCCTGGCGGCAGGGGGGCCTGTGCGGCCACGTGCAGGCCGCTGTCGCGCACCAGGTCCAGGTAGCCCTGGACGATCTCGCGCTGGCGCTGCGAGATCACCGGGCCGATGTCGCCATCGTCCAGCGCCGGGGCCATGCGCAGCGCGCGGTAGCGCTCGGCCATGCGGCGCACCACCTCGTCGAACACCGGCCGCTGCACCAGGATGCGGCTGGCGGCCGAGCAGGTCTGCCCGGCGTTCTGGATGCCGGCGTTGACCAGGAAGGGCAGCGCGGTATCCAGATCGGCGTCGGCAAAAACGATCTGCGGGCTCTTGCCACCGAGCTCCAGAGTGACGGGAATGGCGTTCTTCGCCGCCGCCGTCTGGATGAGCGTGCCCACGGCCACCGAGCCGGTGAAGGAGATGTGGCGCACGTCGCGGTGGGCCGACAGCGCGGCGCCCGCCTCCTCGCCCAGCCCGGGCACCACATTCAGCGCGCCGTCGGGCAGGCCGGCGGCCTGGCCGATGCGCGCGAAGGCCAGCGCGGTGAGACAGGCCTCTTCAGCCGGCTTGAGCACGCAGGCATTGCCCATGGCCAGCGCTGCGCCCACGCTGCGGCCGATGATCTGCATGGGGTAGTTCCAGGGCACGATGTGCGCGGTCACCCCGTGCGGCTCGCGAAGGGTGAGCGCGGTATAGCCGTTGGCAAACGGAATCGTCTGCCCGTGCACCTTGTCGGCCGCGCCGCCGTAGAACTCCAGATAGCGCGCCAGGGCCACCGCGTCGGCACGGCCCTGCTTGAGCGGCTTGCCCACGTCCAGCGCCTCCAGGCGGGCCAGCTCATCGGCCTGCTCCAGCACCAGCGCGCTCATCTTCAGCAGCAGGCGCCCCCGCTCGGCCGCGGTGAGCCGCCCCCAGGCGCCGGCGCGTTCACCCTCGGTGCCGCCCTCGCCTTCGAGTGCCACCTGCGCCGCGCGCACCGCGGCGTCGATGTCGGCAGCCGTGCCGCGAGCGATGCGGGCCAGCTCGGTGCCGTCCGAGGGGTTCATCAGCGGCAGGGTCTGGCCGCTGGCGGGGGCCTGCCAGCGTCCACCGATGAGGACCTGGGTGGTGTCGAAAGGCATGGTGTGCGGGGGCGTGTGCATGGGCGTGTAGGCGGCGTGTGCGCGGCGTGTGGGCGGCGTGTGGGCGGCGTGTGCGCGGGGCTTCGAAGAGGCTTTGAGGCATGATAGTTCGCGATGGGCGTGTTCCTCCTCAAGCGACTGGGCACCTTCCTGGCCACCCTGGCGGTGGCCTCGGTGCTGGTGTTCGCGGTGCTCGAGCTGCTGCCGGGCAACGCGGCCGAGGTCATCCTCGGCGACACGGCCACGCCGGAGTCGCTGGCCTCGCTGCAGGCCAAGCTCGGCCTGGACCGGCCGCCCCTGGAGCGCTACACCGCCTGGGTGGGCGGTCTGGTGGGCGGGCAGACCGCGCAGAGCATCAGCTACGACACGCCCACAGCCGAGCTCATTGCCGAGCGCTTGCGCGTGACCCTGCCGCTGGCGGTGATGGCGATGGCGCTGACGGTGGTGCTGGCGCTCACGCTGGGCGTCTACGCCGCCGCGCGCCACAACCGACTGGGCGATGTGGGCGTGATGGCGGCCAGCCAGGTGGGCATCGCCATCCCCAACTTCTGGTTCGCCATCATGCTCATCCTGCTCTTCGCAGTGAAGCTGCAATGGGTGAGCGCCGGGGGCTTTCCGGGCTGGACCGAGGACGACGGCGGCGGCCTGTGGGAGGGACTGGCGGCGCTGGTGCTGCCTGCCGTGGCGCTGGCCCTGGTGCAGGCGGCCATCCTGGCGCGGGTGACACGCTCGGCGGTGCTGGAGGTCATGCGCGAGGACTTCGTGCGCACCGCCCGTGCCAAGGGCCTGACGGGGCGCCAGGCGCTGTGGCGCCACGTGCTGCGCAACGCCATGATCCCGGTGATCACGATCATGGGGCTGCAGTTCGCCAACCTGATCGCCGGCACCATCGTGGTGGAGAACGTCTTCGTGCTGCCGGGTATCGGGCGGCTGGTGTTCCAGGCCATCAGCAACCGTGATCTGGTGGTCGTGCGCGACGTGGTCATGCTGCTGGCCGCGGTGGTGGTGGTGGTGAACTTCGTGGTCGACGTGCTGTACGCCCTGATCGACCCTCGGCTGAGGCGGGCCTGAGCATGGGCTTCTGGCAGCGCGCGCTGCGCCACAAGAGCTTTGCGGTCGGCGGCGTCCTCACGGCGGTGATGGCCGGCATGGCCGCGCTGTCGCTGCTGTGGACGCCCTACCCGGTGGCCGAGATCGACATCCCCAACAAGCTGCGACCGCCGAGCACCGCCAACTGGCTGGGCACCGACAGCCTGGGCCGCGACATCGCCTCGCAGATCCTCGTGGGGGCGCAGAACTCCATCGTCGTGGGCGTGATCGCCGTGGGCATCGGCCTGGCCTTCGGCGTGCTGCTGGGCTGCATCGCCTCGGCGCGACGCGGCTGGGTGGAGGAGCTCATCATGCGCGGCAGCGACTTCGCCTTTGCCTTCCCGGCGCTGCTGATGGCCATCATGCTCACGGCCATCTACGGCCCCGGACTGGTGATGAGCATCGTGGCCATCGGCATCTTCAACATCCCGGTGTTCGCCCGCATCACCCGCGGCGCGGCCAACGCGGTGTGGGCGCGCGAGTTCGTGCTGGCTGCGCGCGCCGCCGGCAAGGGCGGCTTTCGCATCACGCTGGACCACGTGCTGCCCAATATCGCCAGCGTGCTGATCGTGCAGGCCACCATCTCGTTTGCCACCGCCATCCTGGCCGAGGCCGCGCTGAGCTACCTGGGCCTGGGCACGCAGCCGCCGCAACCCAGCTGGGGACGCATGCTCAACGAGGCGCAGGCGCTGATGTTCCAGGCCCCGCTGCTGGCGGTGTACCCCGGCGTGGCCATCGTGCTGAGCGTGCTGGGGCTGAACCTGCTGGGCGACGGGCTGCGCGACCTGATGGACCCGAAGCTCGCCCGCCAGCGCTGAGCACTGCAAGAGGACTGCGATGCCCCACGACCACGACCACGACCACGATCACGATCACGATAACGATCACGACCACGATCACGACCACGACCACGACCACAGCGACCTGGGCGAGATGGACCTGCGGGTGCGCGCCCTGGAAAGCGTGCTCGTGGCCAAGGGCTATGTCGACCCTGCCGCGCTGGATGCGCTGATCGACACCTACCAGCACCGGGTGGGCCCGCGCAACGGCGCGCAGGTGGTGGCCCGGTCCTGGACGGACCCGGGCTTTCGCGACTGGCTGCTGAGTGACGCGACGGCCGCCGTGGCCTCGATGGGCTTTTCGGGGCGACAGGGCGAGCACCTGGTGGCGCTGGAGAACACCCCGCAGCGCCACCACCTGGTGGTGTGCACGCTGTGCAGCTGCTACCCCTGGCCGGTGCTGGGCCTGCCGCCGGCCTGGTACAAGAGCGCGCCCTACCGTTCGCGCGCGGTGCGCGAGCCGCGCGCGGTGCTGCGCGAATTCGGCGTGGAGCTGCCAGCCGCCACCGAGATCCGGGTCTGGGACTCCACCGCCGAACTGCGCTACCTCGTCATCCCGCAGCGCCCGGCGGGCACCGAGGGCCTGGACGCCGATGCGCTGGCCGCCTGGGTGACCCGAGACTCGATGATCGGCACCGGGCTGCCGCGGCCCCCTTCAGGAGCCGCCGCATGAACACGCAGGATGCCCCCATGGACTACCGCAGCCACGCCGACCTCGGCGGCCAGAGCGGACACGGGCCCATCGCGCCCGAGCCCGAACACGAGCGCTTCCACGCCGCCTGGGAGCCGCGCGCCCTGGCCCTGACCCTGGCCATGGGTGCCACGGGCTCGTGGAACATCGACATGAGCCGGGCCGCCCGCGAGACCCTGCCCGACTACGCCCGCCTGAGCTACTACCAGATCTGGCTCGCCGCGTTGCAGCGCCTGCTGCAAGAGCGCGGCCTGGTGCAAGCCGAGGAACTCGCCGCCGGCCAACCGCTGCACCCGGCCAAGGCGCTGGCGCGCGTGCTGCGTGCGGCCGACGTGCCGCGGGTGCTGGCCACCGGCAGCCCGACGCAGCGGCCCGCCGAGTCCGCCGGCACACCGTCACCGGCCTTCGCCGTGGGCCAGCGCGTGCGCACGCGGAGCACGCCGGTGGCGCACCACACGCGGCTGCCCGGGTATGTGCGCGGCCGCGTCGGCACGGTGCAGGCCCTGCATGGGGCGCATGTGTTCGCCGACACCCACGCGCATGGCCAGGGTGAACAGCCGCAATGGCTTTACACCGTGGCCTTCAACGGCGCCGAGCTGTGGGGGGCGCAGGGCACAGAGCCTTGCCTGACGGTGTCGATCGACGCCTGGGAACCGTATCTGGAGGCGGCATGAGCGCCACCCCACTGGCTTGCGAACCCGGCGCACCGGCCGAGCCGCCCGTCTTCGCCGAGCCCTGGCAGGCCCAGGCTTTCGCCATGACGCTGGCCCTGCACGAGCGCGGCCTGTTCACCTGGCCCGAGTGGGCGCAGGCCCTGGCGCAAGAGATCGCCCGGGCGCAGGCCGCCGGCGACCCCGACACCGGCGAGACCTACTACCGCCACTGGCTGGCCGCGCTGGAGCACCTGGTCGCCGCCAAGGGCGCCGGCAGCCCAGACGAGTTGCAGCGTCACCGCCACGCCTGGGACCGCGCCGCCCACCGCACGCCGCACGGCCAACCCATCGAGCTGCAGCCGCAGGACTTCCCGGCCTGAGCGGCGGGGCTCAACCCCGCCACGAGACCCAGGCCGCCGCGCTGCGCGGCGCCACCTCCAGCACCTCGCCCGCCACCGGCCCCGTGGTCGGGTCCTCGGTCACGGCCTGCGGGCCTTCGAGGGCGGTGTCCAGCACCTGGCGCCAGGCTTCCTGACCGGGCTTTGGCAGGCGCAGCGGTTGCACCCCGGCGTTGAGCGCGAGGTGCAGTTCCCATGGGCTGTAGGGCGCACGCAGGCTCACGCCGATGCTGTGCTCGCTCAGGTGCCAGGGTTCGGGGATGGCGCTGGCCTGCACCGTGTCGGCTTGATCGTGCGGCGGGGAGTGGCCCGCCACCTCCAGCCGCCGCCTCAAGGCCAGCAGCGAGCGGACGAAGCCGTGCAAGGCGGCCTCGCTGTGCAGGCCGGCCCAGTCCAGCCAGCCGGTCTCGTCGTCATGGCAGTAGGCATTGCTGTTGCCGTGCTGGGTGCGGCCGATCTCGTCGCCCATCAGCAGCATGGGCGTGCCGCGCGCCAGCAGCAGCACGGCCAGCAGGTGGCGCTGCTGGCGCCGGCGCAGGGCCTGCACCTCGGCACTCGTGGCCGGGCCCTCGGCGCCGCAGTTCCAGCTGCGCTCGTCGGGCGGGCCGTCCCGGTTGCCCTCGCGGTTGGACTCGTTGTGCTTGCGGTCGTACGAGACCAGGTCGCGCAGCGTGAAGCCGTCGTGGCTGGTGACGAAGTTGACGCTGCGGCGCGCGCCAGTCGGCGCGGCGACGTACAGGTCGGGGCTGCCGGCCAGCCGCGCGGCCATCCGCGGTGCCAGGCCGGCATCGCCGCGCACGAAGGCGCGCACCTCGTCGCGGAATGTGCCGTTCCACTCCTGCCAGCGCTCGCCGGCGAAGTGGCCGCGCTGCACCAGGCCCGCGGCGTCCCAGGCCTCGGCAATGATGCGCGTGCCCGACAGCACGGGGTCGGACTCGATGTCCCACAGCACCGGGGCGCTGGGTTGCGGGCGGCCCTGCTCGTCGCGCGACAGGATGGACGCGAGGTCGAACCGGAAGCCGTCCACGTGCATCACCCGCACCCAGTAGCGCAGGCTGTCGCCGATCATCCGGCGCACCACCGCGTGGTTGGCGTTGAGGGTGTTGCCGCAGCCCGAGTAGTTGGTGGGCCGGCCGGCCTCGTCCAGCAGGTAGTAGGTGCGGTTGTCCAGGCCGCGCAGCGACTGCACCGGGCCCAGGTCATGGCCCTCGGCGGTGTGGTTGTAGACCACGTCGAGGATGACCTCCAGCCCGGCGCGGTGCAGCGCCTTGACCATGTCGCGGAACTCGTCCAGCACACCCAGCGGCGAGGCCTGCGGTGCGTAGCCCGCATGCGGCGCGAAGAAGGACACCGGCGCGTAGCCCCAGTAGTTCACCAGGCCCGGCGGCGCGTCGTGCGGGTCGAACTGGAACACCGGCATCAGCTCCACCGCGGTCACGCCCAGGTCCTTCAGGTAGGGGATCTTCTCCACCAGCCCGCGGTAGGTGCCCCGCCACGGGGCGGTGACGCCGGAAGAGGGGTGGCGCGTGAAGCCGCGCACGTGCGTCTCGTAGATGACAGCGGCGCAGCGCGGGCTGCGCAGCGGCATGTCGCCCTCCCAGTCGTAGGCCTGGTCGTCGGCCACCACACTCTTGGCGGCGAAGGCGTCGTTGCGCCCGGGCAGGCAGGCGGCGGCTCGGCGCCAGTCGCGCGGCAGCGCCACCGCGCGGCCGTAGGGGTCCAGCAGCACCTTGTCGCCGTCGTGGCGCAAGCCGAGCGCAGGGTCGAAAGGCCCGTGGGCGCGCCAGGCGTACAGCTGCCCGGGGCCGAGGCCGGGCACGAAGGCGTGCCAGTAGTGCCAGGTGCGGTGCGCCGACGCCTGCAACGCGATGACGTGGGCAGGCTCGGCGTCATCAGCGCCGTCGTACAGCAGCAGCTCGATGCGGCGCGCGTCGCTGGCATACACGCTGAAGTTCACGCCGCCGGGCTGCGGCTGCGCCCCCAACGGGTGCGGGCGGCCGGGCAGCACGGCAGGAAGGGCCATGCAATTGATTCTTCGGCGGCCGCGCCGCCGCCGCGTTGAGGCGCGGCAAGCGCCCGAGTGGCTAGACTCGGCGCATGAAGATCGATTTCGTCTCCGATATCGCCTGCCCCTGGTGCGCCGTGGGCCTGAACGCGCTGGAGCGGGCGCTCGAGCGCATCGGCGACGAGATCGCCGTGGATGTGCACATGCAGCCCTTCGAGCTGAACCCGACCATGGCGGCCGAAGGCGCCGACGCCGTGGCCTACCTCTCGGCCAAGTACGGCATCTCGGCCGAGCAGATCGCGCGCAACCAGGCGGCGATCCGCGAGCGGGGCGCCGCGGTGGGCTTCGCCTTCGGCCCGCGCAGCCGGGTCTGGAACACCTTCGACGCGCACCGCCTGCTGCACTGGGCCGGCGCTGAAGGCCCGCCCGGGGCGCAGCGCGCACTCAAGCACGCGCTGCTGCAGGCCTACCACGGGCAGGGCCTGAACCCCGGTGCACCCGAGGTGCTGCTGCAGGCGGCCGAAACGGCAGGCCTGGATATCGTCCGGGCGAGGACCGTGCTCGAGGGCGGCGAGTTCACCGAGGCAGTCCGCGAGGCCGAGGCCCTCTGGCAGGGCCTGGGCATCCACTCGGTGCCCTCGGTCGTCATCAACGACCGCCACCTCATCCAGGGTGGCCAGCCGAGCGAGGTCTTCGAACAGGCCTTGCGGCAGATCGCGGCCGCGGGCTGAGCTGCAATCCATCCCCACACCCGCACAGGAGACGCCCATGAAGCTGAGCCCCGACCAACGCGAACAGTTCGACCGCGACGGCTACCTGTTCTTCCCCAGCCTGTTCACCCCCGAGGAGACGACCGCGCTCAACGCTGCCGTGCCCGAGCTCTACAGCCGGCGCGAGGCCTACAACGTGCGTGAGCGCGGCTCGGACGCCGTGCGCACCAACTTCGCCGCCCACCTGTACAGCGCGCCGTTTGCCCGGCTGGCGCGGCACCCGCGCATGATCGAGCCCGTGGAGGAGCTGTTCGCAGAGCAGCTCTACATGCACCAGTTCAAGATCAACGGCAAGATGGCCTTCGAGGGCGATGTCTGGCAGTGGCACCAGGACTACGGCACCTGGCTGAACGACGACATGATGCCCGAGGCGCGAGCCATGAACGTGGCCATCTTCCTGGACGACGTGAACGCCTTCAACGGACCGCTGATGTTCATTCCCGGCTCGCACAAGCGCGGCGTGGTCGACGCCAAGCACGATCTCACCACCACCAGCTACCCGCTGTGGACCGTGAGCAACGGCCTGATCACCGAGCTGGTGGAGCGCGCCGGCGGCAAGGAGGGCGGCATCGTCAGCCCCACCGGGCCGGCTGGCTCGATGATCCTGTTCCACAGCTGCCTGGTGCACGCCTCCACCAGCAACCTCTCGCCCTGGAACCGCGTCAGCGTCTATCTGAGCCTGTGCGCGGTGTCCAACCACATCCGCCGCTACAAGCGCCCCGAGTACATCGCCCACCGCGACTTCACCCCCATCACCTGCCTGCCCAACGATTGCCTGCTCAAGGACTACCCGGTGGACCTGCCTTGGAAGGACGGCGTGCCGGCCAGCGCGCTGCAGACATCGCCTGAACCGGTGGACTTCAGCGTACGCCAGGCGGCTTGACGGCGGTTCGACCCGCCCGCATGCAAGCGGACTCGTTCACCTGGATGAACCACTGCACACACCCATGAGCCTGCACCGCCAACTCCAGCAACGCGCCTCTGAGGGGCGTCCTATCCGCGTCGGCCTGATCGGGGCCGGCAAGTTCGGCTCCATGTACCTGTCGCAGGTGCCGCGCACGCCGGGCGTGCACCTGGTGGGCATCGCCGACCTGTCGCCCGACGCGGCGCGGGCCAACCTGGCGCGTGTGGGTTGGGACGCGCAGCGGACGCAAGCCGCCTCGCTGGACGCGGCCTTGAAGGACGGCAGCACGCACGTGGGCGAGGACTGGCGCGCACTCGTCTCGCACCCGGCCATCGACATCGTGGTGGAGTGCACCGGCCACCCGATTGCCGCGGTGGACCACTGCCTGGAGGCCTTCGCCCACGGCAAGCATGTGGTGAACGTGACGGTGGAGGCCGACGCCTTCTGCGGGCCGCTGCTGGCGCGGCGGGCGGCCGAAGCCGGCGTGGTCTATTCGTTGGCTTATGGCGACCAGCCGGCCATGATCTGCGACCTGGTCGACTGGGCGCGCACCTGCGGCTTCCCGGTCGTGGCGGCAGGGCGCGGCCACAAGTGGCTGCCGCACTTCTGCGAGTCCACGCCCGAGACAGTGTGGGGCTACTACGGCCTCACGCCCGAGCAGGCGGTGCGCGGCGGCTTGAACCCGAAGATGTTCAACAGCTTCCTGGACGGCTCCAAGCCCAGCATCGAGAGCACAGCGGTGAGCAACGCCACGGGGCTGGCCGTGCCCTCCAACGGCCTGCTGTACCCGCCCGCCAGCGTGGAGGACATCCCCTTCGTCACGAGGCCGCGCAGCGAGGGTGGTGTGCTCGAGCAAAAGGGCATGGTCGAGGTCATCTCCAGCCTGGAGGCCGACGGGCGCGTCATCCCCTACGACATCCGCATGGGCGTGTGGGTGACGGTGGAAGGCGAGTCCGACTACATCCGCCACTGCTTCGAGGAGTACAACGCCCACACCGACCCGAGCGGGCGCTACTTCACGCTGTACAAGCGCTGGCACCTGATCGGGCTGGAGGTGGGGTTGAGCGTGGCCAGCGTGGCGCTGCGCCGCGAGCCCACGGGCGTGGCAATGGGCTGGAACGCCGACGTCGTGGCCACCGCCAAGCGCGACCTGGCCCCGGGCGAACTGCTGGACGGCGAGGGCGGCTACACGGTGTGGGGCAAGCTGCTGCCGGCAGCGAAGTCCATGGCCATGGGCGGCCTGCCGCTGGGCCTGGCGCACGGCATCCGCGTGGCGCGGCCGGTGGGCAAGGGGCAGAGCCTGTGCTGGGACGACGTGGTGATGGACACCACCACGCGGGCCTACGCGCTGCGCCGTGAGCTCGAGGCGGCCTTCGCTCCCGGTGCGGGCTCGATGCGGGCATGAGGGTGAGCCGTCGCCCCGTGCAGGAACAAGAGGGCTACCCGTGAGCGCGGTGCTGCTCGAGGTCAGCGACCTGCGCGTCACGCTGCGCACCTCGCGCGGGCCGGCCGATGCGCTGCGCGGCGTGTCCTTCTCGATGGCCCGCGGCGACACCGTCGGGCTGATCGGCGAGTCGGGCTGCGGCAAGTCCATCACCGCACTGGCCCTGATGGGCCTGCTGCCCGAGGGCGCCAAGGTGTCGGGCTCGATCCGCCTGGCCGGCCAGGAACTGACCACGCTGGACGAGACCGCGCTGTGCGCGCTGCGCGGGGCCAAGATGGGCATGGTGTTCCAGGAACCGATGACTGCGTTGAACCCGCTGCACACCGTGGGGAGGCAGATCGCCGAATCGCTGCGGCTGCACAAGGGCACCGGCCCGCGGGAGGCCCGTGCCGAGGCCTTGCGCCTGCTCGAGCGCGTGAAGCTGCCGCAGGCTGCGCAGCGCCTGGACGCCTACCCGCATCAGCTTTCCGGCGGGCAGCGCCAGCGCGTGGTGATCGCCATCGCCCTGGCCTGCGGGCCCGACCTGCTGATCGCCGACGAGCCCACCACCGCCCTGGACGTGACCATCCAGCGCGAGGTGCTGGACCTGATCGCCGAACTGGTGGCGCAGGACGGCATGGGCCTGCTGCTCATCAGCCATGACCTGGGCGTGATGGCGCAGACGGTCAAGCGCCTGATGGTGATGTACGCCGGCACCGTGGTGGAGAGCGGCCCCACTCGGGACGTCTTCCGCACCCTGGCCCACCCCTACACCCGCGGCCTGTTCTCGGCCCGGCCGCGCCTGGGCCTGCCGCGCGGCACCCGGCTGGCCACCATCCCCGGGCGCGTGCCCGAGCTGGCCGACATGCCGGCAGGCTGCCCCTTCGCCGAGCGCTGCGCCCAGGCCGACGCCGCCTGCCGCGAGGCCGACCCGCCAAACCTGCGCGTCAGCCCGGGCCACGAGGCGCGTTGCCTGAGGCCCGCCCTGCCATGACCGCGCCGCTGCTGCGTGTCGAGCACCTCAGCATGCGCTACCGCCTGCCGCGCGAGAGCCTGCTGGCCGCTGCGCCGGTGGTGCAGGCCCTGGACGATGTGAGCTTCAGCCTGCAGCCTGGGCGGAGTCTGGGCATCGTGGGCGAGTCGGGGTCGGGCAAGAGCACGCTGGCCCGCCTGGTGATGGCGCTGGAGGCGCCGACCGAAGGCCGTGTCGTGCTCGACGGCGAAGACCTGCACGCGCTGGATGCCGCGGCGTTGCGGCGCGCCCGCGCCAAGGTGCAGATGGTCTTCCAGGACCCGTACGGCTCGCTCGACCCGCGCCGCACCGTGGGCCAGACCGTGGCCGAGCCGCTGGCGGTGCTGCACGGCGCCTCACGCACCGAGCAGCGCGAGCGCGCCGCCGAGGCGCTGGAAGCGGTGGGCCTGCGCGCGGCCGACCTGGCCAAGTACCCGCACGAGTTTTCGGGCGGGCAGCGCCAGCGCATCGCCATCGCGCGCGCACTGATCACGCGGCCGCGGCTGATCGTGGCCGACGAGCCGGTCAGCGCGCTGGACGTCTCGGTGCAGGCGCAGGTGCTCAACCTCATGCAGGACCTTCAGGACCGCTTCGGCGTGACCTACCTCTTCATCAGCCACGACCTGAGCGTGGTCGACCTGGTGTGCGACGAGGTCATCGTGCTGCAGTCCGGCCGCATCGTCGAGCAGGGCGACCCCGACACACTCTTTCGCCACCCGCAGCACCCGTACACGCAACGCCTGCTGGCCGCCGTGCCGGGCCTGGAGCCGCCGGCGATCTGATGGGCCCCGGGCCTGTCGCAGAATGGGCCCTCACGCTGACCCGTCCACAGGAGCCCGCCATGGACCTCACCCGCCGCCACCTCAACGCCCTGCTCGCCGCCACGCCGCTGGCTGCGGGCCTGCCCGAAGCCCTCGCCCAGTCGCGCAAGGACAGCGTCACGCTGGCGATGGTGCTGGAGCCTCCGGGGCTGGACCCGACCATCGCGCCGTCGGCCGCGATCGGCGAGATCGTCCACTACAACGTGCTGGAGGGGCTCACCAAGATCAATGTGGACGGCTCGGTCACGCCGCTGCTGTGCGAGGCCTGGGGCCACACCCCTGATGGCAAGACCTACACCTTCCGCCTGCGCAAGGGCCTGAAGTTCTCCGACGGCAAGCCGCTGACGGCCGAGACGGTGAAGTTCAGCTTCGACCGCGCCCGTGCGCCCAACAGCACCAACAAGGCCAAGAAAGCGGTGTTCGACAACATTTCCAGCGTGGTGGCGCACGATGAGGTGACGGTCATCCTGGTGCTGGACAAGGCCGACTCCACGCTGCCCTTCCGCCTGGGCGAGAACACCGCCGTCATCCTGCACCCCGACACCGCGGCCGCCGCGGCCACCAAGCCCGTGGGCACCGGGCCGTTCACGGTGGAGGCCTGGAACAAGGGCTCGTCGGTGACGCTGGCGCGCTGGGACGGCCACCGCGACGCGGCCAAGGTCAAGCTGAAGAAGGTCACCTTCCGCTTCATCAACGACCCCTCGGCCCAGGTGGCCGCGCTGCTGGCCGGCGACATCGACGGCATGCCGCGCTTCGGCGCCCTGCCCGCGCTCAAGCAGTTCCAGGCCGACAAGCGCTTCACCGTGGAGATCGGCAGCACCGCCGGCAAGGGCCTGCTGGCCATCAACAACCGCAAGAAGCCGCTGGACAACCTGAAGGTGCGCCGCGCCATCGCCCACGCCATCGACCGCAAGGCCTTCATCGATGGGGCGCAGGAAGGTCTGGGCAAGCCCATCGGCAGCCACTTCGCCCCCACCGACATCGGCTACCTCGACCAGACCGGCCGCTACCCGTACGACCCCGAGAAGGCGCGCGCGCTGCTCAAGGACGCGGGCATCACCACGCCGCTGAACCTCACGCTCACGCTGCCCCCGCCGGCGTACGCACGCAAGGGCGGCGAGATCATCGCCGCGCAGCTGGCCAAGGTCGGCATCAACGCCAAGATCGAGAACGTGGAGTGGGCGCAGTGGCTGAGCGGCCCTTTCAAGGGCAACTTCGACCTGACCATCATCAACCACGTCGAGCCGCTGGACTACGCGACCGCCTACGCCGACCCGAACTACTACTTCGGCTACGACAGCCCGAAATTCCGCGGCCTGGTGGCCACCCTGGCCTCCACCTCCAACAACCGCGACAAGGGACGGCTGTGGCGCGACATCCAGCAGCAGCTGGCCGAGGACGCGGTCAACGCCTGGCTGTGGAACCCCGCCCAGGTGGCGGTGTTCCGCAAGGGCCTGAAAGGCCTGTGGAACAGCTCGCCCATCTTCGCCAACGACATGGCGTCGGTGGCCTGGGGCTGAGGCAGGGCGATGGCTGAGCTGCACGCCCTGGGCGCGGCCGAGATGTCGCGCCTGTACGCCGCCGGCGAGACCTCGCCGGTGGAGGTGGTGCGCTCGGTCATCGATCACATCGCACGCTGGGAGCCGAAGCTGTGCGCGCTGTATGCGCACGACCCTGACAGCGCCCTGCAGCAGGCCCGCGCCAGCGAGGCCCGATGGCGCGCCGGCGCGCCGCTGTCGCCGCTGGACGGAGTGCCGCTCACGCTGAAGGAGAACATCGCGACAAAGGGCGTGCCGATGCCCGTGGGCACCGCAGCCACCGAACTTGTGCCCGCCGCCGAGGACGCGCCTCCCGCAGCCCGCCTGCGCGAGGCCGGCTGCGTGCTGTTGGGCAAGACCACCATGCCCGACTACGGCATGCTCACCTCGGGCCTGTCGAGCTTCCATCAGCTGTCGCGCAACCCCTGGAACCTGGCGCTCAACCCGGGCGGCAGCAGCGCCGGCGCAGCCGCGGCGGCGGCTGCCGGCTACGGCCCGCTGCACGTGGGCACCGACATCGGCGGCTCCATACGCCTGCCCGCTGGGTTGTGCGGCGTCTTCGGTCTCAAGCCCAGCCTGGGCCGCATCCCCATCAAGCCGCCCTATGCCGGCCGCGTGGCCGGGCCGATGACCCGCACGGTCACCGACGCCGCGCTGCTGATGCGGCCGCTGTCGCGCCCCGACTGGCGCGACACCATGAGCCTGCCCTGGCAGGACATCGACTGGGACGACCTGGACATCGACGTACGGGGCCTGCGCCTGGGCCTGCTGCTGGATGCCGGCTGGGGGCTGCCGCCGGATGCGCCCACCGTGGCCGCCGTGCAGGCCGCCGCGCGCGCCTTCGAAGCCGCCGGCGCCGTGGTGGAGCCGATGAAGCCCTACACCACGCGCGAGATGATCGACGGGCTGGACCGCTTCTGGCGCATGCGCTCGTACCTGGACATGCGCGCGCTGCCGAGCGAGCGTCAGGCGCGGGTGCTGCCCTACATCCGCCAGTGGGTGGCCACCGGCGAGCAGCTCACGGCCGAGGAGGTCTTTCGCGGGCAGGCGCAGATCGCGGCCATGCGCGAGGCCGCGGTGGCCGCCTGCCGGCCGTACGACTTCGTGCTCTCGCCGGTGAACCCGGTGTCCAGCTACCCCGCCGAGTGGGGCAGCCCCATCCACGACCCGCAGCGCCCCTTCGAGCACATCGCCTTCACCGTGGCCTTCAACATGAGCGAGCAACCCGCCGCCAGCATCGACTGCGGCGTCACGCCCGAGGGCCAGCCCATCGGCCTGCAGATCGCCGGCCACCGCCACGACGACCTGGGCGTGCTGCGCCTGGCCCGCGCCTGGGAGCGCATGCGCCCCGCCCCACGGCCGTGGCCGCAGCCGCCGGCATGAGCGCCACCGCGGGCGCGAGCCTCGCCGCACAGGCCGCCACCGACCTGCGCGGCAACCCCGTGGGCACGCGCAGTGCCGCCGCGCGCGACAACGCCGAGCGCGCGCTGTGGCGCATGATGTCCTTCTACGACGTGCCCCTGGCCGATCTGGACGCCGCCGCCGCGGCCGACCCCGGCTGGGCGCTGCCGCACGCAATGAAGGCCGGCTTCCTGCTGAGCCTGACCGAGCCCGCGCTGGTGCCCGAGGCCGCCGCTCACCTGCAGGCCGCGCAAGATCGCGAGGCCGGCTGCACGCCACGCGAGCGCGCCCACCTGGCCGCATTGCAGCAGGTGGCCGAGGGCCGCTGGCACGCTGCCTGCCGCACCTGGGATGAGCTGCTCATCGATCACCCGCGCGACGCCCTGGCCCTGCAGTGGGCGCAGCTGTGGGACTTCTACCGCGGCGACGCCGCCGGCCTGCGCGGCCGCCCGGCGCGCGCCCTGCCCGAGTGGGACGAGGCCGACCCGCTGTACGCCCATGTGCTGGCGCTGCACGCCTTCGGCCTGGAGGAGAGCCACCTCTACGCGCAGGCCGAGGAAGCCGGCCGCCGCGCGCTGCAGGCCGACCCGCGCGCGCCCTGGGCGGTGCACGCCGTGGCCCACGTGATGGAGATGCAGGGCCGCTTCGACGAGGGTGCGGCCTGGCTGCGCCAGCACCAGGATGCCTGGGCCGAGGGCAACGGGTTCTCGGGCCACCTGTGGTGGCACAAGGCGCTGTTCCGGCTGGAGGGCCTGGACACTGCGGGTGCGCTGCGCCTGGTGGACCTGCACCTCAGCGGCGAGGCGCTGCAGATCACGCTGCAGCGCGTGGACGCCGCCGCGCTGCTGTGGCGACTGCACCTGCTGGGCGAGGATGTGCAGGGCATGGCGCGTGAACTGGTGGCGGGCTGGGCCATGGACGACGCCCACGCCGGCTACTACGCCTTCAACGACGTGCACGCCGTGCTGGCGCTGGTGCTGGCCGGCGACCTGCCCCGCGCCGAGGCCTGGCTGGCACGTTGCGCGTCACGCGCGCTGGGGCCTGATGAATCGGGCCGCAGCAACCAGGCGATGTCGCGCGAGGTGGGCCTGCCGATGATGCGCGCGCTGATCGCCCTGGGGCGCGGCGAGGCCGACACCGCAGCCGACATGCTGTACCCCGTTCGCGCACTGGCGCAGCGCTTCGGCGGCAGCCACGCGCAGCGCGACCTGATCGACCAGACTCTGCTGCAGGCCTGCGCCGCGGGCAGCCGCCGCAACCTGGGTCGCGCGCTGCTCAACGAGCGCCGCGCGGCCAAGCCCGAGACCCCGCTCACGCGTCACTGGGCCGAACGGCTGGGCCAGCGCGAGGCCGCGGGCGCTTGAGCGCGCGCCCCGCCGCGCTGGCCAGCGGCACCGCCTTCGCCCTGGCGGCGGGGGCGATGTGGGGGCTGGTCTTCGTCACCCCGCTGCTGCTGCCGCAGTACCCGGCGGCGATGCTGTCGGCGTCGCGCTACCTCGCCTTCGGTCTGATCGCGCTGCCGCTCGCGCTGTGGGACCGCCGCGAACTGGCTGCGCTGTCACGCGACGACTGGATGGAGGCACTGAAGCTGTCGGCCGTGGGCAACCTGCTGTACTACGGCTTCCTCGCCGCGGCCATCCAGCGCGCAGGCGGTCCGCTGCCCACGGTCATCATCGGTACGCTGCCGGTGGTCATCGCCATCGTTTCCAACCTCACCGCAGGCCCTGCTGCGCCAGGCCGCGACCCGCGCCTGCCCTGGGCCCGGCTGGCGCCTTCGCTGGTGCTGATCGCCGCGGGCATCGCCTGCGTCAACCACGAGGAGCTGTCTCGCCTGGCCCAGGGCGGGGCCGCACCACAGGACATGCAGCGCTACGCGCTGGGCGCCGCACTGGCCGTGGGCGCCGTGGCCTGCTGGACCTGGTACCCCATTCGCAACGGCCGCTGGCTGCGCGCGCACCCGAGCCGCTCGCCAAGGGCCTGGGCCACGGCGCAGGGGTTGGTCACCCTGCCGATGGCCGCCGTCGCCTTTGCGGGCTTCTGGGTGTGGCAAGCGCACACCTCACCCGATTTCGCCATGCCCCTGGGCCCCGACCCGATGCGGTTCTTCTCGCTGATGCTGGCCCTGGGGCTGTTCGCCTCGTGGCTGGGCACGCTGTGCTGGAACGAGGCCAGCCAGCGGCTGCCTACCTCGCTGGCCGGACAGCTGATCGTCTTCGAGACCCTGGCCGCCCTGGCCTACGCCTGGACCCTGCGCGCCCAGGCCCCGGGGGTGGCGGCACTGGCGGGCGTGGCGCTGCTGGTGGCGGGGGTGTGGTGGGCCTTGAGGCGGCGACAGGGTTGACAAGCGGTGCGGCTGGCACGACAACAATGCCCGGCGGCGTTGCCGCTTCGTTGACACGACGGGCCACCAATGAAACACCGCCTCTCGCTTCCCTTGTTGTTGACGATCTTCCTCGGCTACCGCGTTTTCGCGCTTGAGGCTGAAGCGAGGCAAGTTCAAACCACTGCCGCAATCGCAGTGTTGTCCGCCGAGGCTGCGAACATCGAGATCGGGGCGATTGCTCCCTTCTTTGCCCAAGACAAAGAGGCCTTTGCGCGAGCTTGGCTCGGTGGCGTCAACATGCCTTCAGTCTCATCCGCGTGAGCACTTGAGCCGTTTTCCTCGGCTGCAGTGACGCCTAACCCTCTTGCTCCCGACCACCTGTTGGTACCATTGC
>Ga0315902_10003537_pt1 | contig 23267 bp, 21 predicted proteins | sample LakEriMetagenome_9_FD_203523 | JGI IMG/M metagenome (GOLD analysis project Ga0315902, IMG submission 203523) | Freshwater fungal communities from buoy surface, Lake Erie, Ohio, United States - Buoy 12 MA117 | ecosystem: Environmental > Aquatic > Freshwater > Lake > Lake biofilm | place: USA... | reverse complement strand
GCCGTCGCGCTGCTCACGCGGCTGCTCGCGGCGTCGCCGCAGGATGGCTATGTCGAGTCGCGGCTGGAGATGGCGAAGTCGGGCGGGGATCGCTGGAAGCCGCGTACGCTCAAGCAGGCGATGGCGCTGGCGATCGGCGATCAGGCGGACCTGGTCGAGGAACAGGAAGCCATCATGGCGGCGATGAGCGGACGCGGCGCGAAGGCGCCGTTCAACCACCTCCTGTCGTCGATGCGCCAGAGTGCGCTGCTGGTCGACCCGGACAATGGCGAGATCCGCATTGCGGAGGCGGGCAAGCTCTATGAGCAGGGCAGGTTCGAGCCGGCGCTGCGCCTCTCGCAGATCGGCAATCCGCGCAAGGAGCACGCGGCGCTGCTGCAATCGACAGCGGGGCTGGCGGCGCTGGAGCTTGGATCGCCCGAGACGATGGAGGCGGTGGTCGAGCGCTCCTTGAAGATCGACAACAGCGCCGATGCGAAGGTGCAGGCTGCGAGTTCGCTGGTGTCGGCAAACCGGATCCCGCGGGCGCTGCAGCTGATCGAGCAGGCGATGAAGCAGGAGCGGATGTCGGACGCGCAACGCGTGTTCGCGCTACTGACGCGCTCGCAGGCGCACAGCCAGGGCGGCAACATGGCGCTGGCGGTGAGCGACGCGCGTGCGGCCCGGGCGATCCGCGACGATGAGTCGACGCAGCAGTTCCTGGCCTCTCTCCTGGTGGATACGCCGGAGCGGCAGGAGGGGCTCGGCATCATGCGCAAGATGCTGGCGGACTCGCCGGACAATACCGGGCTGATGAACAATTTCGGATACTCGCTCGTGGACGATCATGCGAGCGCGGCGGAGCTGGACGAAGGTTTCCGCATGCTGAAGCAGGCGATCCGCCTGACGCCGGACGAGCCGAACCTGCTCGATTCGATCGGATGGGCCTATTACCAGTATGGCGATTTTCGCGAAGCGAACCGCTTCATCGAGATGGCGCTGGAGGCCTACGATCCGTTCGGGCACTGGGAGCTGTCGGATCACATGGGCGACGTGAAGTGGCGCCTGGGCGAGCCTGACGAGGCGCGCAAGCATTGGCGCCAGGCGCTGACGGCCTACCCGCCCGCCGAGCGTGTGGCCCGGATCGAGGCGAAGCTGCGCGACGGGCTGAATACGCCGCCGCCTGTGCGCCGCGACACGCCCGAGGTTCCGCTGAACCCGCGGGACGAAAGCATCAGCGATATCTGAGGGTTTCCTGACCTGATTGGCCAGATCCTTAACCGTACCTGCCGGTTGATGCGGCGAACGGCTTGAGGCAACGTGAGCTGATGTGGTCAGGAACATTGACGCCCGGATTCCGGGCGCGGCTAGCATTGTTTTCAGGGGCGGCCTTGTCCGCGCTGGCGCTCGGCGGATGCGCGATGTCGCCCGCGGCGCCGCCATGGTTCTCGGAAGCAATGCTGGAGGAGCTGCGCACGCAGCAGGAATATGCCGACTTCATCACGGCCCGTTATGCGGTGATGACAGGCGATCCGGCTTCGGCCGCGACGTACTATCGGCGCGCGTGGACGAGTTCGCCGGGCGATCCGGGCCTGCTGGAACGCGCGACGATCTCGACATTGGCGGCAGGCGATGCGGCGGCGGCGGTCAAGCTGGCGCGCGGGGCTCCGGCCGACGCGGCGGATGATGCGCCGAGCGCGCAGCTGGCGCTGATCATCGACGACATCGCGGAAGGCCGGCTGAAGTCGGCGCAGACGCGGCTGCGCAAGCCGGTGCTTGGCGCGCTGAATGTTGACCTCGCGGGCTTTTTGTCTGTCTGGCTTGCGACGGTCGAGAACGCGCAGAAGGGCGTGGTCGAGGCCGATCAGCTGCCGGGGCGGCGCATGGTGGCGGGCGAGCAGGCGGCGCTGAAGGCGATGGTGCTGATGCAGGCGGGCCGCGACGATGAGGCGGCGGAATTCTTCCGGCAGGCGCTGCGCATGCCGCTGGCGACGCGGGATGCGGTGGCGACGCTGGGCGCGAGCCTGCAGGCCTCGCGCGGGAATGTGCAAGGCGCGCGCGATCTGATCGCGCTGGCGGCGGGCGGTGACGATGAAGGTGGGCCTGGCGTCGCGCGCGTGCTGGCGGATCTGGACGCTGGCCGGAAGATTGTGCGGCCGAAGCTGACGGCGCGCAGCGGCGCGGCGATGGCGATGTTCGTCGTGTCGGGCACGGGGCTGGTGCGGTCGAGCCCGGAGCTGTCGGCGATGCGGCACGCGCTGGTGCTGCATCTCGATCCGGATCTGGCGGCGGCGCGCTTTGCGCTGGCGGATGCCTATACGCGGCAGGACAGGCCGGATGCGGCGCTGGCCGTGCTGCAGTCCATTCCCGATTCAACGGCGTGGGCTGCGGACGCGCGGATGGAAGCGGCGGCGATCCTGAATGCGGAGGAAAAGCCCCCTGAAGCTCTCGTGATGGGAGATCGCGCGCTGTCGCTGTCGCAGCGGCGCGAAATCCTGGTGCGTGCGGGCGACCTCAACCGGTTCAATGGCCGGCTCGACGTGGCGCGCAAGCTTTACGACCTGGTGATTGCAGCGGATACGGCGCGCGGGCGCGCGGACTGGATGGTGCTGTATGCGCGGGCGACGGTCCGCAACGAGGCCGCTGACTGGGCCGGCGCCGAGGAAGACCTGAAGGCCGCGATGGCGATCGAGCCTGACCGGCCGGAGCTGCTCAACTATCTCGGATATGGCTGGATCAAACAGGGCAAGCGCGTCGAGGAAGGGCTGGCGCTGATCACGCGCGCGGCGGAGTCGCGTCCCGACCAGGGCTATATCGTCGACAGCCTCGGATGGGCGCACTACCAGCTTGGGCATTACGATGTGGCGATCGAGCATCTCGAACGCGCGGCTGAATTGTCGCCCATCGATCCGGAGATTCTCGATCATCTTGGCGATGCCTACTGGCGCAGCGGCCGTCAGGACGATGCGCGATTCGAATGGCTCGCCGCCCTCCGCCTGAAGCCGGAGGCCGCGCGCGAGATCACGCTGCGCGAGAAGCTCGAGAAGGGCTTGCCAGCGATGCCGGGAGCGCGTCTAGCTTCGCGCCCATGAGCCTGAGTCCAGATCGCGCGAACTTCTCCACGGCGTGGGCGCCGGCGAAGGTGAACCTTTACCTGCATGTCGGGCCGCCGGGCCCAGGCGGGCTGCATCCGGTGGATAGTCTTGTGATGTTTGCCGATACGCGAGCGGCGGATCGCATTCTTGCGCGGCCGGCGCCGCATGTGTCGCTGAGCGTCGAGGGGCCGGGGGCCAAGCAGCTGAAGCATGCGCCGAACAATCTTGTGCTCGCGGCTGCAATGGCGTTGCGCGATGCGTGCGATCGTACGGGGCTTGGCGCAGGGCTGACGTTGCACAAGGTGCTGCCGATCGCGGGCGGCGTGGGAGGAGGGTCGTCGGATGCGGCGGCGACCCTGCTCGTGCTGAACGAGATGTGGGGCGTGGAGTTTGGCGAGGCGGCGCTGGAGCGCATCGCGATTCAGCTGGGGTCGGATGTGCCGGCGTGCGTGCGGCAGCGGCCGCTGGTGATGCGCGGGACGGGGGACCAGCTGATCGATGTCGCGGCGCCGGACCTGCCGGCGATCCTGGTCAATCCCGGGATCATGCTGGAGACCCGCAAGGTGTTCGACCGGTTCGACCGGATGGGCGCCAACCGCACGTTTCGCGAGATGGAGCCGCCATGGGGCGAGGACGCGGAGCGTTTTGCGATTGGGCTCGCCGAGTTTCGCAATGACCTGCAGCCGGCGGCGCTGGCGCTGTGCCCCGAGATCGGGCGCGCGCTGGCGCTGATGCAGGCGCAGCCTGGTTGCCTGCTGGCGCGCATGTCGGGCAGCGGGCCGACGTGCTTTGCGCTGTTCGGGAGCGACGCGGAAGCTGCGGCGGCTGCCGCGGCGATCGGCGAGGCGAAGAAGAAATACTGGGTGAAGGCGACGACGTTCCGGGGCGCGCCGCCGGTTCCTGTCGATGACTGAGCCCTCTCATGATTGAGCTGTGGCACATCCTGGTGGTGTTCGCCCTGGCGGCAGCGCCTTCGGCCTTGCTTTGCCGTGTGGTGATCACGCTGCGGATCGTCGATGCGCCGACGGAAGCGCGCAAGCTACAGAAGGCCCCGGTGCCGACGGCGGGCGGTCTGGCGGTCGCGTTGTCGGCCGCGCTGGCGTTCGCGACGTATGCGGAGGTTTCGCGTTTCGGGTACGATCCTGCACTGATCGTCGCCGGCATCGGATCAATTGCGGTGCTGGCGGTGGGTCTTGCCGACGACATCCTGAAGCTGCGTGCGATCGTGAAGCTGGCGCTGATCGCCGCTGTCGCCATCGGCATGGCGGCGCTTGGCCTGCGCGCAGATGTGATGGGGTTCTGGCCGGGGGCGTCGCTTGAACTGCCGCTGATGCTTGCGATTGCCGGATCGGCGTTGTGGCTGATCGTCGTGGTCAATGCGGTGAACTTCATGGACGGCGCCAACGGCCTGTCGATGGGAATGGCGTGTGTGGCGGCGGTGGGGCTGGCGGCGTGCGGGGCGGCGACGGGCGCGTGGCATATCTCGCTCGCCGCGGCGGCGCTGGCGGGCGGGCTGGCGGGGTTTCTTGTCTGGAACGTGCAGGGGCTGCTGTATGTCGGCGACGCTGGCGCCCTGTTCACTGGGGCGCTTCTGGGCGGGCTGGGGCTGGAGCTGGTGCGGCTGCGGCCGGATCTGCTGTTCGTGCCGGCGATTCTGCTGCTGCCCTTCCTGTCGGACGTTCTGCTGACGCTCGCGTGGCGATCGAAGCACGGCAAGAAGCTGTGGGTCGCGCACCTCGATCACAGCTACCAGATCGCGTTGAAGACGGGTCTGAAGCATTCGCAGATCGCGGGCGTGCATGCGGTGTGGGCGCTGAATGCGGCGGTGGTGGCCGTCGGTGCGACGATGCTCGGCGGCTATGCGCCTGTGATCGCGTTCATCGCGCTGCTGGCCATCAGCATCTGGGTGCACTGGCGCATCCGGCGCGCGGGCGTGGCGAACGGGCTGGTTGGCGCGGACGTGCTGTAGCGATCAGAACGCGCGGTTCACGGACTGATCCGCAAGCCCGGCGAGTTCGTCGTGGCAGGGGCCGCGTGCGGCGCGGGCGAGGGCGGCGCGTGCGGCGGCCGCTTCCATGCGCGCGGTTTCGAGCGTGCGCTCCGCGGCGCCTGTGGCGCGGATCAGGTGGATAGCGTGCGCGAGGTCGCTTTCGCGCTGGTCGCGTTCGCCCATCACGCGGTCCCAGAATTCGAGGTCGGCGGCGCTGCCGGCTTCCCGCGCATAGATGACGGGCATGGTGATCTTGCCTTCCCGGAAATCATCACCAACCGCCTTGCCGATGACGGAGGTTAGGCCGCCATAGTCGAGCAGGTCGTCGACGATCTGGAAGGCGCGGCCCAAGCGGCGGCCGTACTCACCCATTGCGTCGGCAGCGTCGTCGTCATCGGTGGCCGTGTACGCGCCGGCGCGGGCGGCCGCTTCGAACAGGGCGGCGGTCTTGGCTTCGACGATGGCCATGTATTCCGGCAGGGCGAGATCCGGCTTGCCGATGGCGGCGAGCTGGCGGACTTCGCCCTCGGCGATGACGCAGGAGGCGCGGCTGAGAATGTCGAGGATACGCAGGTCGCGCGTCTCGGTCATCAGCGTGAAGGAGCGGGCGAAGAGAAAGTCGCCGACGAGGATGGAGGCGGACGCGCCCCAGACATTCTTGGCGGCGGCCTTGCCGCGGCGCAGGTCGGAATCGTCGACCACATCGTCGTGCAGCAGCGTGGCGGTGTGTATGAATTCGACGGCGGCGGCGAGCTTGCAAACCGCGTCACCGCCAATGCCGCCCACGGCGCGGGCGGAGGCGAGGGTAAGCACCGGGCGCAGGCGCTTGCCGCCGGCGGCGATCAGATAGCTCGAAAGGTCGGGTATGGTGGCGACAGGGCTCGCCGCCCGCTCGGCCAGCAGGCGTTCGACATCAGCAAGCTCCGGCGCCAGCAGAACCATCAGCCGATCCATTGGCGTGGACGGCGACAGGCCCGGCGATGGGTCTTGCTTCTGGACCTCGGCGTGCAGGGCCAATGGGTATCCCTTGCGCTTGCAACACGACTAAACCGTCCGATGCTGATATAGGATATTTCTCGCCTGAGAAGCCGGTCAACGAACAGGTTCCCGTCCCGCCATTGGCGTGGCAAGTTGTCGCGAGAATGATCGAAGTCCTGCGCACCAACAACCCAGTACGGCTCGACTACGCCGTTGTCCTGCTGACACGAGCGGGGTGTCATCCCTTTGTGGCGGACAGGTTTATCTCCTCTGTCGAGGGGGGTATCTCGGCCTTCGAGCGCCGGGTTCTCGTTCCGGATGAATATGAGCGGCGCGCCAAACTGGCGCTGGAGGAACTCGACCGGCCGCACGACGACGTGCCGGATTTCGATCCGGATGATGAACCCACGTGACAAGTCCGGACATAACGCATGACCGGTTTCTCGACGGCGCCGTGACCGTCGTGCAGCCGGCGGAGGGGTACCGCGCCGGCATGGATGCTGTGCTGCTGGCGGCCTCGCTGGCAGCGCGCGAGGGGGGGGCGATCGCGGAAGCCGGGTGTGGGGCGGGCGCGGCCTTGCTCTGTGCGGCCCACAGGTTGGCGGGGTGTTCGCTGACTGGCTTCGAGCGGGAGCCTGGCGCGCTGGCCTTGGCGCAGCTTGGGGTTGCCGCCAACGGTCAGCAACAGCGCGTGACACTGGTCCAGCACGATGTCGGTGAACGACCGGCCGAGCTTGAAAACCGCTTCGACCAGAGCTTCAGCAACCCGCCTTTCTTCGACCCGGGGGCCGTGCGCGCGCCATCGCCGGGGCGGCAGGCCGCGTATCTTGCGGAGACCCCGCTCAAGGCCTGGATCCTCTTCCTGCACCATGTCACCCGGCCGGGCGGGCGGATCACGATGATTCACCGGGCCGCGGCGCTGGGCGACCTGCTGGAATTGCTGGGGCCGCGGACCGGCGAGATCGAGATCCTGCCGGTGAGGCCGGCGCCGGGGGCTGTCGCGGGCAGGGTGCTGGTTCGTGCGCGCAAGGGGCTGCGCCGGGGGGCGGTGACCCTATATGATGGTCTGACGCTGCATGACGTGGCCGGCGGTCCCGGTACGTCACGCGCGGCGGAAGCACTGCGCGGCGGCGCGCTGGAGTGGAAGTGAAGGGAATTCGGTCTTGGGCGGCGTGATCCTGTTGCTGATTCTGGTGCTGCTGATCGCCGTGCTGATCACGCCGGCGCTGCGCGCGCGCCAGAAACAGGCCGATCCACCGCCGGAGACAGGCCCCGACACGCCCCCGCACGGGGTGGTCGTGCACAAGCTGGACGACCATCGGAAATCGAAGTCGACGGCCGACGACAGCCACAAGTCCTGACTGCCCGGGCTCCTGCCGGCTGGCGATCTGGACGGGGGCTGAGTCCTTGATGACGCTGCGGCAAAATGGCCGCTGAGGGTGCGCACGCGGGCTCGCACCCTTAAGTGCGTGTCAACGCGTTGCGTCGAGGGTCCCCGTCATGGAAGTCGTCATTCAAGGCATATCCCTCGTGGTCGCGTTCGGCATCCTTGCCGTGCTCGCTGTTCGGCCGAACGACAGTCGTCGCTAGCCCACCATTGCCTGGATGTTTGTGCGGACCTGTTCAGCAGCGCGGGTGGCGGAAGCGCGCGCCTGGTCCGCTGACGCCGCCATATTGCCAACCAGATCGTTGATAGACCCGATCGACAGCGACGCCGTCTGCATCGTCGAAGAGATTTCAGCCGTCGCGGCGGACTGTTCTTCTACAGCAGCGGCTACAGAGGAGAAGTTGCCCGTGATCTCCCTGACCGAGGACTGGATGGCGCGCAGCGAGGTGACGACCTCTGCGGAGACGTTCTGGACGTCGCGAATTTCGCCCGAAATCGTCTTGGTCGCGGATGTAACCTGAGCAGCCAACTGCTTGACCTCGGCCGCAACAACAGCGAACCCGCGCCCGGCTTCACCGGCTCGAGCCGATTCAATCGTCGCATTCAGCGCAAGCAGGTTGATCTGCGATGCGATGGCGTCGATCAGTTCGACAATACCCGACATTTGATCGGCCGTGCGCGTGAGCGCGGCGGTCTGCTTGTCCGCTGTATGGGTGAGTTCCAGAGCGCGGTCGGCAGAACCCTTGGACGCCGCCACGCTGGCTGAAATCTCGTTGATCGAAGCGCTAAGCTCCTCCGTCGCGGCGGCAGCACTCTGAATTGTGCTGGAGGTTTCCCCGGACGCCACCGAGACACCGGAGGTCTGTTGGGAAACTGCGCTGATGCCCGTGACGATTGCTGCGATGTCCTTCTCGATATCGACCGCCAGCTTTTCGTTGCGCTGCCGGGCTTCAACAGTCTTTGTTATATCGGTTGCAAATTTCACGACCTTGGCGACTTTGCCATCAGCATCAATGATCGGGTTGTAGGTCGCCTGAATGTGGATGACACGACCTCCCTTGGCGATCCGCTTGTACTCGGCTGCCCGGTATTCACCGCGCCGAAGATTGTCCCAGAACTGGGCGTAGGCAGGGCTGCCAGCTTCGGCGGGCGCCACGAACATGCGATGGTGTTGTCCCTTGATCTCGCCGAGTGAATAGCCCAGCGCCATGCAGAAATTGTCGTTGGCGTTGAGGATGACGCCATCCGGGCTGAATGTGATCACGGCCTGGCTGCGGTTGATCGCGTTGATCTGGCCGCTGGAATCGAGTGCCTTGTTCTTTGCATCGGTGATCACCGTTGCGAATTTCACGATACGGATCACGCGGCCCGCCTTGTCGGCGATCGGGTTATAGCTGGCCTGAATCCAGACTTCCGCTCCACCCTTTGCGATGCGCTTGTACTCGCCGGAGAGAAACTCGCCGCGGCCGAGCGAATCCCAGAAGCGCCGGTAGTCTTCGCTGTTTGCCAGCCCGGCCGGAGCAAACATTCGGTGATGGCGGCCGCGAATCTCGTCCAGCGAATAGCCCATCGCGGAGAGAAAATTGGCGTTGGCAGACAGGATTTCGCCCGACGGGGTAAACTCGATCACGGCCATGACGCGATGAAGGGCGGCAAGGACACCGGCGTCGAACTTGCCATCCGGGCCGGCTTGGCCGCGGTGCAGACCCGATGAGGACGATTTCCTGTCTTGAAGCGCAAACACTGAGTTCTCCCCCGGACCGAAGTGCAGGGTCGTTTTGTGGGAGAACAGTTTAACGTGGGTTAAGCGACGACCTCACGTTCTTGACAGATTCTGTTATCGAACATGCGCCCCTCCTGGACCGATCCAACGTCCAGGTGACAGCCGCAGCCAGTCGCACTAGGGAAAGGCTGCCAAACGAGACTGTCATGACAACATCAGCGCGCACGATCCAGAAGCCCAGAAGCTTCCAGGAGATCATCCTGAAACTGTCGGCCTACTGGTCATCGAAAGGATGCGCGATCCTGCAGCCGTATGACATGGAAGTGGGCGCCGGAACGCTCCACCCCGGGACAACGCTGCGAGCGCTTGGGCCGAGGCCCTGGTACGCGGCCTATCCGCAACCCTCGCGGCGGCCCAAGGACGGACGGTATGGCGAGAACCCGAACCGGCTGCAGCACTATTACCAGTACCAGGTCATCCTGAAGCCGAACCCGCCTGACATCCAGGATCTCTACCTGCAGAGCCTCTACGAGATCGGCATCGATCCTAGCGTGCACGACATCCGTTTCGTCGAGGACGACTGGGAGAACCCGACCGTTGGCGCGTGGGGGCTGGGCTGGGAGGTGTGGTGCGATGGGATGGAAGTCTCGCAGTTCACGTACTTCCAGCAGGTGGGCGGTCTTGATGTGCGGCCGGTGTCGGGCGAGCTGACCTACGGGCTCGAGCGGCTGGCGATGTATGTGTTCGGGCTGGATCGCGTCTACGACCTGCCGTTCAACGATCCGCAGAGCGAGTACCCGCTGACCTATGGCGACGTGTTTCTCGAGAACGAGAAGCAGCAGTCGGCCTATAACTTCGAGCATGCAGATACCGAGGTGCTGCAGCGCTGGTTCAGCGATTGCGAGAAGGTCTGCAAGAAGCTGCTCGGCTTGGAGAAGCCGCTGCCGCTGCCGGCCTATGAGCAGGCGCTGAAGGCGAGCCACATCTTCAACCTGCTTGACGCGCGAGGCGTGATCTCCCCGACGGAGCGGCAGAGCTTCATCGGGCGCGTGCGTGATCTCGCGAAGGGATCTGCGGAGGCTTGGGAGAAGTCGCAGTCTGCCGGGTGACCACGCGATGCAGCGGCGAGCGGCCTACGGCATTGCGGCGCTGATCCTTCTTGTGGTCGAGGTGCTGATTGCGCTGTTCGTCAACGATCAGTTCGTTCGGCCCTATCTCGGCGATGTTCTCGCAGTGGTGCTGGTCTACGCCTCGCTGCGGGCGGTGACGCCGATGGGGTTTACACCGGCACTGTGTATTGCGCTGGGAATCGCGCTTGTCATCGAGGTCGCACAGGCGCTCAATCTGCTTGGCGCGCTTGGTCTTGCTGACAACCAGTTCGCGCGCATAGTCCTTGGCGGGGCGTTCGACATGCTGGACATGGCGGCTTATCTTGCGGGCGGGATTGTCGTCCTGGCTGTCGAGTCCGGATTGCGGCGCGCCGGGAGGGGACTGGGGCTTTGAAGGTGGGGCGTTGAAGGTCGTCTATCACATTGTGCTGCACCTGCTCGGGCTGGGCTGCGTCGCCGCGTGCATCGCAATCGTGGGCACGATGGGCGCGCTGGACATTCACTGGACGGGCTGGGTCGCGGTGGCGTTTCTCGGCCTGCTGTCCGTCGGCATCGTGCTCGGATGGTTTCCGTGGCGCGGGAAGCCTCTGCGGGTGCTGCTGAAGGGGTTCTACCTGATGTCGGCGCTGGCGCTGATCGGGTTTGGTTTCACAATGGACGACCCGCTGAAGCCTGAGTGGTGGATGGTGCTGGCGCCCCTGGCGGCGGCGATCGTGTTGCGCGTGGCGATACGCTCCGTCATGCGCACACGCGACCGGGATGTTGTGTCAACAGCCGCTGCACAGGCGGGAACCGGATCAAGGCGCGCCTCAACCGACGATCCGTTCTTCGATTGAGGAGAACCTGATCGGCGTGATCTGGAAACGCGCTTCTTGAGGCGTCCTGCATGCGCTGCGCGATTTGCTTCGCCTTGCATCGATGGACTGCGCGCCGGCTATTCCGTTCTCAGCGATCCGCGCCAACACGGCCCGCGCCGAGGAGGCAGAGGCCGCCATCGCAGGGGATGATCGCGCCGGTGATGTAGGCGGCGGCGTCTGAGCAGAGGAAGAGGGCGAGGTCGGCCACTTCATCCTTGGTGCCGAGACGCTGCATCGGCGTGCTCTTTGCGCTCTTCGCCATGGCTTCCGGATTGGGCGCGAGCCGGGCCATGCCTTCCGTGTCGGCGATCGGGCCCGGGATGATCGAGTTCACGCGCACGCCGAGGGGACCCCATTCCACGGCGAGCGTCTTGACCAGCATGTCGGCGCCGGCCTTTGCGGCGTTGACGTGCGCCTGCATCGGATAGGGATGGACCGACTGCGGAGCGGAGATGGTGATGACGGAGGCGCCAGGCGTGCGCAGGTGTGGGAAGCCCTGCTTCATCACATTGTAGCAGCCGACGAGGTCGATATCGATCACGGCGCGGAAGCCGTTGTAGGAAATGCCATTGAACGGCGCGACGAAGTTGCCGGCGGCGCCCGAGACGATGATGTCGATCGGGCCGTGCGCTGCGACGGAGGCCGCAAACGCCTCGCCGACGCCGTCATGGTCGCGGACATCCTGCGGGATGCCGATGCACTTTGCGCCCGTGGCGCGGATGCCTGCGGCGGCGGCCCCGATCTTGTCGGGTGAGCGGGAGAGCACCGTGACAGCAGCGCCCGCCTGTGCGAGGCGCGTTGCGATCTGGAGGTTGATGCCGCTGGAGGCGCCCGCGACGAATGCGGTCTTGCCCTTGAGAAGTCCGTCCTGAAACGTCGTCATGCTGGTCCCCTGTCTGTGATGTGATGGGACGCCATCGCGCGGCGGCTAGCAAGATGTCTCTGCGGCAGCTATCCCCGCGGCGCGGTGTGGGTATAAGTTCAGCCAACGCATGATCCGCGCGGAGTCGCGGAACCAGGGGAGAGACGCCATGAAGATGATGCTTGCCGCGGTTGCGATGTTGCCTCTGATGGCCGGAGGCTGCATGTCGGTCTCTGTGACCGAGACGATGGCGGCCACGCCCGCCGCCATGGCGATGCCGGAGATCACCATCTACCACCTCGAAGGCCGCAGGTCGGAACGGATCGTCTGGCTGATGGAAGAGCTGGGCCTGCCGTACACGCTGAAATTCAAGCAGGGCGACCTTGCGGGCTCCATGGCGCCGATCCGGGCGATCAACCCGGAGATGCCGGTGGCGCCGACCGTCACGATCGGCGACCAGGTGCTGGTGGAATCCGGCGCGATCATCGAGACGATCATCAACCGTTATGCGCCGGGCAAGCTGACGCCGCCGCTCAGCTCGCCGGACTATCCCGAGCACCTCAAGTGGATGCATTACGCGGAGGGCTCGCTGGCCTCGCGCGTTATCGCGGATTATCGCGTCTGGCAGATCAAGCCGCCGACCGCGCGCTCGCCGCTGGTCGATTCGGAGCAGGTCGTCCAGTACGCCGAGAACTATCTCTCCAGGCATCCCTGGTTTGGCGGCTCGGAGTTTTCCGCGGCCGACATCATGATGGTGTTCCCGCTGAACTTCGCGACGGCGCTGAACATCGTCGACAAGAACCAGTTCCCGAGAATCGCTGAATGGCGCACCCGCATCGAGGCGCGGCCCGCCTTCAAGGCGGCGCGGGCCAGGGCGCTGCCGAACGGAATGGTGGGCAACCTTCCGGCCCTGCCGGCGCACGCCCCGCCGGGACCGCGCCAGCCGCCGCAGGCCGAGTGATCGATACGCTGGCGCGGGAAATCGCATCGCGTTAGAAGCAGGGTCATGAGAACCCTGCTTCTAGCTGCCTTCCTCGCCGCATCCGCTTGCTCGCCCGCATCCGGGCCTGCGCCCGCGCCCGTTGTGGCGGCGCCCACGACGCCTGCCTTTTCCTATGAGGTGGTGGCGACCTATCCGCATGATCCCAAGGCGTTCACGCAAGGCCTGCTGATCGAGGATGGCCAGCTGTGGGAGAGCACAGGGCAGGAGGGCACGTCCTGGGTGCGCAAGGTCGACCTCAAGACCGGCGCGGTCCAGCAGGAGCACAAGATCGACCCGCAGTATTTCGGCGAGGGCATGGTGGTGTGGGATGATCGCATCATCACGCTGACCTGGCGGCACCAGAAGGGCTTCATTCTCGACAAGGAGACGCTCGCGAAGGAAGGCGAGTGGACCTATCAGGGCGAAGGCTGGGGCCTCACGCGTGATGACACGCAGATCTTCATGAGCGACGGCACGCACCAGATCCGCAAGCTTGATCCCACGACATTGCAGGAGACCGGCCGCATCGACGTGACGATGAATGGCCAGCCGGTTGCGAAGTTGAATGAGCTGGAGTTCGTGAAGGGCGAGATCTGGGCCAATGTGTTCGAGACGGATCGCATCGTGTGCATCGATCCGGCGACGGGCAAGGTGACGGGCGTGCTGCTGCTGCGGAACCTGCTCACGCCCGAAGAGCGGCGGCAGACCGATGTGCTGAACGGGATCGCGTGGGACAAGGCGAACGACAAGATCTACGTGACAGGCAAGCTTTGGCCCAAGCTGTTCGAGATCAAGGTCACCGATCCGACGGCTGGCGCGACGCCGTGAGGCCAGCGGCTGCGCTGATTGCTCTGGCGCTTGCGGCCTGTTCTGGACAGGTGGAAGATCCCGAGGCGGCCTACCAGCGCGAGCTTGCAGCGGCGAAGGATGCCGCGCGTGGCGCTCTGTCCATCTTCTGGGAGCGGTTCGTGCAGCCGGAAGAGGGCGACTACGATTTCTCACTGAAGGCTGCCTTTCCACGCCGCGACGGACAGCCGGGCGTCGAGGAGGCGTGGGTGGAGAATGTGGCCCGCGCTCCGGACAGGATCATCGGTGAACTGTCGGTGCAGCCGCGCTTTCTTGGCGATCTGAAGGAACACGCGATTATGGACTTTCAGGAGAGCCAGATCGTCGACTGGGCCTTCATGGGCGGGGACCAGCTGTTCGGCCACTACACGACGCGGGTGATGCTGCCGCAGATGGATGCGGCGCAGGCGGAGTGGCTGAGGCCGTTGCTGTCCAAGACGCCGGCTCCGGAGAAGCGGGCCGAATAGCCCGCCGCCCCCAGTGTTCACTGGGCGGTTGGGGCGACAAGGGCGCGGGCGTTTGCCATGGCCTCTTCGCGATTTGCTGCAACCTTTGAGCCCTCAACGGCGCGCCCCTCGCAGATCGAGGCCCGGAGCATGGCTTCGGCCGAACCATCCGAGATCGTCTGTAGGGGGTGTCCAACGGACTTGCCGAGGGAGGTACCATCCAGCGCGAGGTATTCGCCGGCATTCTGCGTGAATGTTCCGGTCTGGCAGTCGAGGGTGAACGGGTGAGACATCCACTGGACCACGCCCATCGGCGTCGATCTTGGTGTCCTCGTGAGGATGAAGCGCCGAGCCATCGCGACCTGGCCTTCAACGGCAATGTCGCCCCAGCCGATCACACCGTCTGCGGTCTCGAGATACCCCCAATTGCCCGGCTTCTGGGCGTGGGAGGGAGCGGCCAGCAAAAGCGCCGCCAATGTGAGAAAAACAGCATGGCGCATGCGCAACCCCTCGATTCAAGCGCGGGCACATAACGACGGGATTCTTCCGGCCGCAACTGCTCGTGGCAGGGGCCGGGCTGCCGTCTTCTCCCTTGAATTTCCCTCCATTCCACTGCAATCCCCACCCAACGGAACGTGAAAGTCGGCATGCCCCAGCTCCTGCTTGAAATCCTGTCAGAGGAAATCCCGGCCCGCATGCAGGCGAAGGCCGAGGCGGACCTCGTGAAAGCGCTGATGGACGGGCTGACCGCCGCTGGCCTGATGCCTGAGGGCATCAAGGGCTTTTCGGGGCCGCGGCGGCTGGTCGCCGTGGTCGAAGGCCTGCCGGTCAAATCCGCCGACGTGGTCGAGGATGTGATCGGTCCGAAGGAGGGCGCGCCGGACGCGGCGATCCAGGGCTTCCTCAAGAAGGCCGGGCTGTCGGACATTGCCGAGGCGCATGTGCATGACGTGCCCAAGAAGGGGCGGGTCTATGTCGCGCATGTTCGCAAGGCGGGCCGGCAGACGGCGGATGTGATCGCGGCGCTCGTGCCGCAGATCATTCGCGGCTTCCACTGGCCGAAGTCGATGCGCTGGGGAACTGGAGACCTGCGCTGGGTGCGCCCGATCAGCCGCATCCTCTGCACGTTCGATGGCGAGGTGGTGCCGTTCGAGATCGAGGGCATCAAGAGCGACAATATCACCGAGGGCCATCGCGTAATGGGGCGCGGACCGTTCAAGGTGCGCCGGTTCGATGACTACTCTGACGTGCTGAAGAACAAGGGTCGCGTGATCCTCGACCGCGAGGAGCGGAAAGAGATCATCCTCACCGACGCGAAGCAGCTGTGCGCGGCGCAGAACCTGGAGCTGGTCGAGGATATCGGCCTGCTTGAGGAAGTGGCCGGGCTGGCGGAGCATCCGGTCGTCATCATTGGCGACATGGATAAGTCGTTCCTCGACCTGCCGCCGGAAGTGATCAAGCTGTCGATGCGTACGCACCAGAAGTATTTCGCGGTGCGCGATCCGGCGAAGAAGGATAGCGCACTGGCGCCGAAATTCATCGTGGTGGCGAACCTCGATGCGGCGGATGGCGGCAGGAAGATCGCCGAGGGGAATTCGCGCGTGCTGTCGGCGCGCCTGAACGATGCGCGGTTCTTCTGGGACAATGACCGGAAGGTCACGCTCGAGTCGCGCTTCGAGAAGCTGGGCAACATCGTGTTCCACGAGAAGCTGGGCTCGGTGAAGGCTAAAGCCGAGCGCGTTATGGAGCTAGCAAGGCGGGTAGCGCCGAAGGTTGGCGCTGACCCGACGCAGGCGGGTCGGGCAGCGAAACTGGCGAAGTGCGATCTCGTTTCCGACATGGTGGGCGAGTTTGCGGAACTCGAAGGCGTGATGGGCCGGTACTACGCGACGCTGCAGGGCGAACCGCAGGCAGTCGCGGATGCTGTACGCGATCACTACAAACCGAAGGGGCCGGGAGACACCGTGCCGGGCGGACCGGTCGGAACAGCCGTGGCTCTGGCGGACAAGCTCGACACAATGGTCGGGTTCTGGGCGATCGATGAAAAGCCTACGGGCTCCAAGGACCCGTTTGCGCTGCGCAGAGCGGCTCTTGGATTCGTGCGGATCGTTCTGGAGAACGAGCTGCGACTTGGTCTGATCGACACACTGAATGGGGCGCTTCAAGTCCTCGAAGTGCAGAACCTAGGCACTGAGGACGGTCACTCACTTGGGATCCACGAGAAGTGGGCCGACATCCACGCTAGCCTGATGTCGTTCTTCGCCGACCGCCTCAAAGTGCACCTGCGCGAACAGGGCGCGCGGCATGATCTGATCGATGCGGTGTTTGCGCTGGGCGAGGATGACCTCGTTCTCATCGTGAAGCGTGTTGAGGCGCTGGGTGAGTTCCTGTCCACCGAGGACGGCAAGAACCTGCTCGCGGGGTACAAGCGCGCGGCGAACATCCTGGCCATCGAGGAGAAGAAGGACGGAAAGTCCTACTCCGGGCAGGGGATCTCCATGCCGGGCGATCCGCCGGAGGTGGATGCGCTGGCCTCGGCGCTCGCCAAGGCGGCCCCTGAGGCTACATCTGCACTGGAGCGCGAGGATTTCGCGGGCGCCATGCGGGCGCTGTCGAAGCTTCGCGGGCCGGTGGACGCCTTCTTCGACAAGGTTACAGTGAACGCGGACGTCGCAGATGTCCGGGTGAACCGGCTGAGGATACTTTCGCAGATCCGCGATGCGCTCGGGCGCGTGGCGGATTTCAGCAAGATCGAAGGCTAGCGAGCATGCGCCTCGTCCTTCGAGACGCCGCTTCGCGGCTCCTCAGGATGAGGCGCTACTAGAGAATGGCGCTCGTTGAGGGCGCAACCATAGAGGAGAAATCCTCATCCTGAGGAGAGCCCGCAGGGCTCGTCTCGAAGGACGAGGGTTTCGCCACAGAACTTGAAGGCTGACCAGCATGTCCCAACTCGCCACCAAGTGGGTCTATGATTTCGGCGGCGGCGCCTCGGATGGCGACGCGTCGATGAAGAACCTGCTGGGGGGCAAGGGGGCGAACCTTGCCGAGATGTCGAAGCTGGGCCTGCCTGTGCCGCCGGGCTTCACGATCACGACCGAGGTCTGCACGGTCTTCTACAAGAACAAGCGGAAGTATCCGGAAGACCTCGAAGGCCAGGTCAATGATGCGCTGAAGGCGCTGGAGGGGCGGACGGGCAAGAAGTTCGGCGATGTACGCAATCCATTGCTGGTGTCGGTGCGCTCGGGCTCGCGCGCGTCGATGCCGGGCATGATGGATACGGTGCTGAACCTCGGCCTCAACGACCAGACGGCCGAGGGGCTGGCCAAGCTCTCGGGCGACCGGCGCTTTGCCTATGACAGCTATCGCCGCTTCATCCAGATGTACTCCAACGTGGTGCTGAACGTCTCGCACGACGAGTTCGAGCATATTCTCGACGACTACAAGGAAAGCCGCGATTTCAACTTCGACACCGATCTCGGCGCCGAGAGCTGGATCGAGGTGATCGCGCTCTACAAGAAGGCGGTGGAGAAGAAAGCCGGGCGGCCGTTCCCGCAGGAGCCGAAGGATCAGCTGTGGGGCGCCATCGGCGCCGTGTTCGCGAGCTGGATGAACGATCGCGCAATCACTTATCGCCGCCTGAACGACATTCCCGAGAGCTGGGGCACGGCTGTGAACGTTCAGTCCATGGTGTTCGGCAATATGGGCGAGAGCTCCGCCACGGGCGTGGCGTTCACGCGCGATCCGTCGACCGGCGAGAAGCGCTTCTATGGCGAGTATCTGGTCAATGCGCAGGGCGAGGATGTGGTGGCGGGCATCCGCACGCCGGCGCCGATCTCCAACTCGCGCAAGGCCGATCTCAGGTCGGAAGACCTGTCGCTCGAAGAGGCGATGCCGGAAGTCTATGGCCAGCTGATCGCCGTGGCTGACCGGCTGGAGCGCCACTATCGCGACATGCAGGACATCGAGTTCACGGTGGAGCAGGGCGTGCTCTACATGCTGCAGACGCGCGGCGGGAAGCGCACGGCGCAGGCGGCGCTGAAGCTTGCGGTCGACATGTGCCAGGAGGGGCTGATCACGGAGCGGGAAGCCGTGCTGCGGCTTGACCCCTCGCAGCTTGACCAGCTGCTGCACCCGACGATCGCCAAGGACGCGGTGCGCGACCTGTTCGTGAAAGGCCTGCCGGCGTCCCCCGGCGCGGCTGTGGGTCAGGTGGTGTTCGATCCGGCTGAGGCCGTGGCGCTGGCGGGCATGGGCAAGTCCGTGATCCTGGTGCGTATCGAGACGTCACCGGAAGACATTCAGGGCATGCATGCGGCCAAGGCCATCGTGACGGCGCGCGGTGGGATGACCTCACACGCGGCCGTCGTGGCGCGCGGCATGGGGCGGCCGTGCGTGTGTGGTGCAGGCTCGCTGCAGATCGACGCGGAGAAGGGGATTGTCCGCGTTGGCTCGCGCACGCTGAAGAAGGGCGACATCATCACAGTCGACGGCGCCAAGGGCGAGGTTCTGGTTGGCTCGGTGAAGATGGTAGAACCGGCGCTCGGCGGCGACTTCGGTGTGCTGATGGGCTGGGCGGATTCGGTGCGCCGCATGAAGGTGCGGGCCAATGCCGAAACGCCGCTGGATGCGGAGACGGCGCGCAAGTTCGGCGCGGAGGGCATCGGCCTCTGCCGCACGGAGCACATGTTCTTCGATGCGGAGCGTATTCCCGTCGTGCGCGAGATGATCCTCGCGGAGAAAGAGGCAGGACGGCGCAGGGCGCTCGACAAGCTGCTGCCGATGCAGCGCGCGGACTTCGCGGCGATCTTCCGCATCATGGCGGGCCTGCCGGTGACAATCCGGCTGCTTGATCCGCCGCTGCACGAGTTCCTGCCGTACAAGGACGAGGACATTGCGGAAGTCTCAAAGCAGTCCGGCATTTCGGCTGAGGTGCTGAAGGCGCGGGCGGAGGAACTGCACGAGTCGAACCCGATGCTTGGGCATCGCGGCTGCCGGCTGGGCGTTACTTTCCCCGAGATCTACGAGATGCAGGCGCGCGCCATCTTCGAGGCGGCGCTGGATGTGGCGAAGGAGACGGGCAACGCGCCTGTGCCGGAAGTCATGATCCCGCTTGTCGCGACCAGGCGCGAGCTGGAGCTGATGCGCACTATCGTGGTGCAGACGGCCGAGCGCGTGTTCCAGGAACGCAAGGCGCAGGTGGAATATCTCGTCGGCACGATGATCGAGCTCCCGCGCGCGGCGCTGCGGGCCAGCGAGATCGCTGAGGAGGCCGAGTTCTTCTCCTTCGGCACCAACGATCTGACGCAAACGACGCTCGGCATCTCGCGCGATGACGCGGCGCGCTTCCTCAAGGTGTACGAGGAGAAGGGCATCTACGAGAAAGACCCGTTCGTCTCGATCGACCGCGATGGCGTGGGCGAGCTTGTGCGCATGGGCTGCGAGCGCGGGCGGGCGGCGCGGCCGCGGATCAAGCTCGGCGTCTGCGGCGAGCATGGCGGCGATCCGGCTTCGGTGTTCTTCTTCGAGGAAATCGGCCTCGATTATGTGTCGGCCTCGCCCTACCGCGTGCCCGTAGCGCGGCTCGCGGCGGCGCATGCGGCTCTGGCAAACAAGCGCTAGAGGCAAGCGCCACAAAATCTTCATGCTGAGGCGTCGCCGGGACGCGTTATGAGAAACCGTGCCCAGGAGAATGATGCATGCACCTGTCCCGCCGCAGTCTCATCCGTTCCGCAGCCAGCGTCGCCATCGCAGCGCCTGCTCTGCAGCTGCTCGGCGGGTGCGTGACAGGTGGAGAGGCGCGACCGCTGATCCGCCAACGCGTGTCCACGCTGGCGCTGACGCCTGATCCCAAGGGGCTGCTCGATCTCGCGCCAGGGCTTTCCTATACGGTGCTGTCGCGTGCGGGCGACGAGATGGCCGATGGCCTGCTCGAGCCGGGCAATCATGACGGCATGGCGGCGTTCCCGGTCGAAGGCGACCCGTCGCGCTGCATCCTGGTGCGGAATCACGAGCTTGGAGCGATGTCTCCGGTATCGGCTTTCGGCGCGGACTATGCGCGCGCGTCGCGCATCAGTCGTGACCATGTCTACGATCTCTCGCCGTCGGGCAGGCCATTCGCCGGCGGCACGACAACGGCCGTCGTGAACCTCACATCGATGCGCGTGGAGCGGACGCATCTGTCGCTGGCCGGTACGGCGGTGAACTGTGCTGGCGGGCCGACGCCATGGGGGTCGTGGCTGTCGTGCGAGGAAACGCAGATGGTTGCGGGCCCGGAGGCCAGCAAACGCCACGGCTTTGTCTTTGAAGTGCCGGCCGCGCTCAGGACGCCCGCTGCGCCTGTGCCGCTGACGGCGATGGGGCGGTTCTCGCATGAGGCCGCCGCAGTCGATCCGGCGACCGGTATTGTCTACCTCACCGAGGATACGGCTGACTCGCTCTTCTACCGCTTCCTGCCGGCTGCGCGCGGTGAGCTGGCGAAGGGCGGCAGTTTGCAGGCGCTGGCGCTGGTGGAGCAGGCCGGGGCGGACACGCGCAACTGGTCGGCTGACCAGGGCGGCGATGTCGCGCTGCGCATCGCCCCCAACCGCGACTATGCCGTCCGCTGGATCGACATGGCGGACGTCGAGGCGCCGGATGGAGACCTGCGCTTGCGGGGAAGGAAAGCGGGTGCTGCGATCTTTGCGCGTGGCGAGGGGCTCGCCTTCGCGCTGGAGCCGCAGGGCGCTGCGATCTACTTCGCCTGCACCTCCGGCGGCCCCGCACAGATGGGGCAGATCTTCCGCTACATCCCGAGCAGGCATGAAGGGACGTCGCGCGAGAACGAGGCGCCTGCGAGTCTCGTGCTGTTTGCCGAGAGCGGAGGACAGTCTGATTTCGAGAAGTGCGACAACATTGTCGCCAGCCCGCGCGGCGACCTTATCGTCTGCGAAGACGGAGGCGGCGACAACTATGTGCGCGCAATCACGCCGGATGGCGTGATCTACACGCTGGCCAGAAACGCTGACGGCGGAAAATCGGAGCTCTGCGGCGCGTGCTTCTCACCGGACGGTCGAACCCTCTTTGTGAACATGCAGAGCCCCGGCATCACGCTGGCCATCACGGGCGCATGGGACAGCGTGCGGACGCAGGCGCGCAGCCTCGCCTAATGGATGGGTCGTTGAGCTCTTTCCCGCCCTGGCGGGTCTGAAGCCGCCCCAGATCGACATATCCACAAGAGTCGGTTTCCGTAGCGTCCGCGTGTTAATCTGAGTCAAAACAGCGTTAACGGGAATCCGGGGCGGTGTTGCCCAAACACCGCCGAGCCCTACTTAGACTTTCGGCCTAGTCGAACAGGCTTGAAAGAAGAGGCAATTCGTAAATGGAGATGGTTAACCGCTCGCCCCCGAGTTGTGCGGCGGCTGGCGGATTTCGCGTGGCGCATACCTTGCCATGCCTGGGTGGTCTGAACGGCAGGGTTGCCCCGTATCAAAGGCCCGGATAGGGCGGCTGGGTCGCAAAGCTGCAGAAACGAATACGCGACGGGTGTTGGTTGGAGTGTCGATTTTGGACGCGCGCGGGCGTCCGGACCGGATTGTCGGTTAACGAAGGTAAAGGGATGGCTGGGGTGTTAAAGCTCCCGAAAGCTCTCGGGCCTATGCTTGCTCATCTGAAGGCGGCGATCACAGCCGTCTCAAGGTGGTGGGTTAGCATGTCGGTTGCCGACAAACGCCAGACGCGTCAGCGCACCCTCACGGTTGGCGCCTGCGCCGCCGCGTTCGCGCTCGGCGGTCCGCTCGTTGCCCAGCGCTTCGACGTCCAGAAGTCCCAGGAACTCTATCTGAATGAAGCAGCCGTGCTCGCGGAGTCGATCGCGGCTGACACGTTTGGACCGACGTTGCGCCCCGGCATGTTCAACAACAAGGCGGACGCATCCGCCCTGATGATCCCGGCTTCCTACGGCGCCGAACCCACGGGCTTGATCGATGACACGGGCGAGACAGCTGACGCCGACCTGATCGGCGGAATGACCCTCCGCGCGCGGGATAACCTGGCGCTGGAAGGCCTGCTGTCATTCACGCTCGATGATCTTGGCTCGTTCACCGGCGCTGATCGCCAGCTCGATTGCCTCTCGCGCGCTGTCTACTACGAGGCGCGCTCGGAAGACACGGCGGGGCAACTCGCGGTGGCCGAAGTTGTCATGAACCGCGTGCGTGACCCGCGTTTCCCGAAATCGATCTGCGAAGTGGTCTATCAGGGCCAGTATCGCGATACGGGCTGCCAGTTCACCTTCACCTGCGATGGATCGGTGCGCACCAAGCCGTCGGGCGTTTCGTGGGATCGCGCGAAGAGCGTCGCGCTGCATGTTATGCTGGGGCTGAACAAGCCGGTCACCAACAAGGCGACCCACTATCACACCGACTATGTGAACCCATACTGGGCCCCCGGCCTGGTCGAGACGGCCACAATTGGCACGCACATCTTCTACCGATTCCCGAAGACGTCGACGGAATGGCGTAATGCCCGCATTGCGCTGGACGCAAGCCGCCATGGCGAGAGCTCGATCATCGTGCTCGACGAGGAAGCGACGATCGAGGCCGGGTTGGACGATGTGTCATCGGACGCGATGCAGGCGCTGATCACGATTTCGGCTGAGCCGGATCTTGTGGCGCTCGTTCCTGTCGCGGCTGACGACACCGACCGGCAGCCTCTCTAGCTCTCGTAGTCCAGACCGACATCAAGGTTCACGGCAGAGTGCGTCAGCGCGCCTGCGGAGATGAAGTCGACGCCTGTCGCGGCGATGGCCTTCACTGTGTCGAGCCGTACTCCGCCCGAAGCTTCGGTCTTGGCGCGGCCGGCGATGAGCGCGACAGCCTCCCTCAGCAGGTCAGTGGCCATGTTGTCGAGCAGGATGGCGTCCGGCTTGAAGGGCAGGGCCTCGTGGATCTGGTCGAGGCGATCGACCTCGATCTCGATGGCGCGCAGATGGCCGACGGCTGCGCGCGCGCGCTTGAGCGCTGGGCCGACGCCGCCTGCT
>Ga0315902_10003536_pt1 | contig 23267 bp, 22 predicted proteins | sample LakEriMetagenome_9_FD_203523 | JGI IMG/M metagenome (GOLD analysis project Ga0315902, IMG submission 203523) | Freshwater fungal communities from buoy surface, Lake Erie, Ohio, United States - Buoy 12 MA117 | ecosystem: Environmental > Aquatic > Freshwater > Lake > Lake biofilm | place: USA... | reverse complement strand
CGCCCCAGGGCATCCGCCCTACCCAACTGTCCCCGCTGCGATCAGCGAAGCCTTGAATTATGACACGAATTTGAGACACCGGTCAACCCAAGCAGAAAATTTCGTCTGCCACCGGCCAAACACACCCAAAATTCACGCCCCGCCACCCTGGGCAGCACCCCAGAAGCTCATCGCCTCTCAGAAGCACCGCCGCCAACAGCGAAGCCCTCCAGTATGACACAACTCCGAGCAGCTCCGGCGTACCCGACGCTCGCGAAGGGCCACACACAGACGCGGTCAGCCTGAAAAGAACACTGACAGCGTCATTTTCGGCATCATGGTGCTCGCCCAGCCGCCGCCCTCACCCGTCCCATGTTCGACCTTCGCAAGCTATTCGTGAAAGAGGCCGCCTCCCGCGAGCGTGCCGACTACGGGGGCGCGGCAGAAGGCCTGGAAATCGAGTACCAACGCCTGGTCACAACGCAGTTTCGGCGACTCGGGATTCATGAGGACTGCGTGACGATCGATGTGCGACGCATCGGTCATGGCCCCCATGGATTCGATGTGCTGGTCGGGATGGTTCGCCTGCATCGCTGGGAGCGAACCTCGGGCTTGCGTCTCCTAATCGGCCTGCCCCTGATTGAGTCGCGAGTGCGCAAACTGGTGCGCAGCACCTGGCTGGCTGATTACAGCCACTTCGGCGGCCTGTGGCTTCACGCCGCGGAGCACCTGCACGAGGAACCCGGCACAGAGGAATTGCGCGAGCTGCTGATGACGCTCATACCGCCTCACACGGCTGCCGCGGAGACGCCCGCCCCACACCCCTTCGCTGACGCGGATGCCGCCGCCTCAGGCCCTCAGGAGGCCACGCAGACGGGTGAGCTGATGCGCGCGAGCTAGAGCTTTTGCGACTGCATGTAGCGGTCGAAGGTGGCCTCGGTAAACCGAAACCAGAGGTTCTGGTCAGAGCGAAAACGGGCGTAGTCGGTGTAGACCTTTTTCCAGTGGGGGTTGCGCGCGGCGATCTCGTCGTACAAGGCCATGGACTGCTTGAAGGCCTCGGCCATCACGTCGGACGGGAAGGGCCGCAGGCGCGCGCCTGCAGCGACCAGTTGTTTGAGGGCGGGCGGGTTCTTGACGTCGTACTTGGCCTGCGTGATGACATGCGCGTAGGCGCTGGCGGCTTCGACGATGGCCTTGTTCGCGGCGCTAAGGGCTTCGAAGGCCTTGTGATGGATGTACAGATCGAGCTGCAGACCGCCCTCCCACCAGCCGGGGTAGTAGTAGTTGGGGGCGACTTTGTTGAAGCCCAGCTTCTGGTCATCGTAGGGGCCGATCCATTCGGCGGCGTCGATCGTGCCTTTTTCAAGGGCCTGGTAGATCTCGCCTGCGGGGATGTTCTGAGGGATGCACCCGAGTCGCTCGATGACCTTGCCGGCAAAGCCGCCGATGCGAAACCTCAGGCCCTTGAGATCGCCGAGACGGCTGATCGGCTTGCGCATCCAGCCCCCCATCTGGGCGCCCGTGTTGCCACAGGGGAAATGAATCAGGCGGTAGTTGGCGTAGAACTCGCGCATGAGAGCGAGGCCGTTGCCCTCATAGGTCCAGGCACTCATCTGACGGCTGTTGAGACCGAAGGGGATGGCGCCGCCGATGGCGAAGGTTTCGTCCTTGCCGAAGAAATAGTAGGGGGCGGTATGCGCGGCATCGATGGTGCCGGCCTGCACCGCATCCACCACGCCGAAGGCAGGGACCAACTCGCCGGCAGGATGCACGCTGATGTCGAAGCGACCGCCGGAGAGTTGGCGGACCTTCTGGGCAAACACCTCGGCAGCGCCATAGAGGGTGTCTAGCGACTTGGGAAAGCTCGAGGCGACACGCCAGCGCACCGTGGTCTGCGCATGAACAGCAGGCGACCGGCCAGCAGCCAAGATGCCTGCAAGACCTGAGAGCGTGATGAGGAACCGACGATCCATGAAAGGCGCTCCTGAGTGGAGGTGAGTGAATTCACGATCTTCAGCAGGCCTTGATAGGAATCGCTTGCACGCCACTGACTCATGGCGCGACGCGGCGTCTGCGCTCTCAACACAAAGGGCCCCTCACGGGGCCCTTGAAATTGCGCAGGCAGATGGACGTCAGAGCTTTTGCCGCTGCATGAAGCCGTCGAAACTGGCTTCGGTGAAGCGGAACCAGAGGCTCTGCTCGGCGCGGAATTTGGCGTAGTCGGCGTAGACCTTGCGCCAGTTCTCGTTTTTTGCACTGATCTCGCTGTACAGGTCCATCGAGGTCTTGAAGGCGGCGCTCATCAGGTCGGCAGGGAAGGGGCGCAGCTTGGTGCCGGTGCCCACCAGTTGCCGCAGCGCACCGGGGTTGAGGTGGTCGTACTTGGCCTGCATGCCGACATGGGCCTGCGCGGCGGCCGCCTCGACGATGGCCTTGTGCTCGGCGGAAAGCGCGTCGAAGGCCTTCTGGTTGACGTAGAGATCGATCTGCGGACCGCCTTCCCACCAACCGGGGTAGTAGTAGAAGGGGGCGACCTTGTTGAATCCGAGCTTCTGATCGTCGTAGGGGCCGACCCACTCGGCGGCGTCGATGGTGCCTTTTTCGAGGGCCTGGTAGATCTCGCCACCCGGGATGTTCTGGGGCACGCCACCGAGCCGCTCGATGACCTTGCCGGCAAAGCCGCCGACGCGGAACTTCAGGCCCTTGGTGTCTTGGACAGATTTGATTTCCTTGCGGTACCAACCGCCCATCTGAGAGCCGGTGTTGCCCGCCGGGAAATTGATGATGCCGTACTTGGCGTAGAACTCGCGCATCAGCTTGAGGCCATTGCCCTCGAACATCCAGGCGGTCATCTGGCGGCTGTTCAAGCCGAAGGGGATGGCGCAGCCGATGGCGAAGGTTTCGTCTTTGCCGAAGAAATAGTAGGGGGCGGTGTGCGCGCATTCGACGGTGCCGTTTTGGACGCCGTCGACGACGCCAAAGGCGGGCATGAGCTCGCCTGCGGGATGGACCGAAACGTCGAAGCGCCCGCCCGACATGGCCTTGACGGCGCGAGCGAAGGTCTCGGCCCCACCGAAGATGGTGTCAAGGGATTTGGGGAAGCTGGAGGCCAGGCGCCAGCGGACAGCGGCCTGGGCTTGGACTGCGGGGGCCGCCCCGGCGGCCAGCACGCCAGCGATACCGGCGTTTTTGATCAACGATCGACGATCCATGGGAAACACTCCTTGGTGGCAGTAGAAAGAGACACACGAACACAGCCAAAAGGCCGCAACGAATGAAAACTATTCTACTAACGTGAGTACCAAAGAGCGGTATGGATGGATCCGGATTTTCCCCTGTCGAAATCGTCAAGCGAAGGTCAGCTCTAGGCCACGACCTTGAGGCTGGCGTCGGGCCGCAGCAAGTCGCCAAAGCGCTCGCGCACGCTGCGCTCGATGCCGGCGGCGTCCAGGCCCTGCATCGACAGCAGCTTGGCCGGGTCGCCGTGCTCGATGAACTGATCGCGCAGACCCAGCTGCAGCACCGGCTTGCTCACGCCGGCCGCCTGCAAGGCCTCCAGCACGGCGCTGCCAGCGCCCCCCTGGATGGCGCCCTCTTCGATCGTGACCAGGGCATCGTGCCGGGCCGCGAGGTCGAGCAAGAGATCGCGATCGAGCGGCTTGACCCAGCGCATGTTGGCGACGGTGGCATGCAGCGCCTGGCCCGCCTGCATGGCGGGATAGAGCAAGGTGCCGAAGGCCAGGAGGGCAACGCCACGCCCTTCGCGACGCACCTCGCCTTTGCCAAAGGGCAAGGGATCGAGGCCACTGGCCACCGCCACACCGGCACCCGCACCGCGCGGGTAGCGCACGGCCACCGGATGGTCTTGCAGGAAGGCGGTGGTGAGCAGGCCGCGGGCTTCGTTCTCGTCGGCGGGGCAGGCCACGCTGACGTTGGGGATGCAGCGCAGGTAGGGGATGTCGTAGGCGCCTGCATGGGTGGGGCCATCGGCGCCGACGATGCCGGCGCGATCGAGCGCGAAGACCACAGGCAGCTTTTGCAGGGCGACGTCGTGTATCAGCTGGTCATAGGCGCGCTGTAGGAACGTGGAGTAGATCGCCACCACCGGCTTGTTGCCCTCGCAGGCGAGGCCCGCCGCGAAAGTGACGGCGTGCTGCTCGGCGATGCCGACGTCGTAGTAGCGGTCGGGGTAACGCTTTTCAAATTCGACCAGTCCGGAGCCTTCGCGCATGGCGGGGGTGATGGCGACCAGGCGCGGATCCTGAGCAGCCATGTCGCACAGCCACTGACCGAAGATCTGGGTGAAGGTGGTTTTGGGTGGCGTAGCGGGCGCGGTGATGCCGACCTTGGGGTCGAACTTGCCCGGGCCGTGGTAGGTGACGGGGTCGGCTTCGGCGAGCTTGTAGCCCTGGCCCTTGCGGGTGACCACATGCAGGAACTGCGGGCCCTTGAGGTGGCGGATGTTTTCCAGCGTGGGGACGAGCGAGTCGAGGTCGTGGCCGTCGATCGGGCCGATGTAGTTGAAGCCGAATTTCTCGAAGAGGGTGGCGGGCACGACCATGCCCTTGGCATGTTCCTCGATGCGCTTGGCCAGCTCGAACAAGGGCGGGGCGACCTTGAGCATGTTCTTGCCGACGTTCTTGGCCGCGGCGTAGAACTGACCCGACATCAGCTGCGCCAAGTAGCGATTGAGCGCGCCCACGGGCGGGCTGATGGACATGTCGTTGTCGTTGAGGATCACCAGCAGGTCGCAATCAGCGACGCCAGCGTTGTTCAAGGCCTCGAAGGCCATGCCCGCGGTCATGGCGCCGTCGCCGATGATGGCCACGGCCTTGCGGTCCTCGCCCTTGCGCCGTGCGGCCAGGGCCATGCCCAGGGCCGCAGAGATGCTGGTGGACGAATGCGCCGTGCCGAAAGCGTCGTAGGGGCTCTCGGTGCGCAGGGGAAAACCGGAGAGGCCTCCGAGCTGGCGCAGGGAGTCCATGCGGTCGCGGCGGCCGGTAAGGATCTTGTGCGGGTAGGTCTGGTGACCCACGTCCCAGACCAGGCGGTCGTGCGGGGTGTTGAAGACGTAGTGCAAGGCGATCGTGAGTTCGACCGTACCCAGGTTGGAGCTGAGATGGCCGCCGGTGCGCGAGACGCTGTCTAGGACAAAGGCGCGCAGTTCGTCGGCGACCTGGGGCAGCTGCTGCCGGGTCAGGCGACGCAGGTCCGAGGGGTCCGCGATGGAGTCGAGCAGAGTGGCCATGTCGTTGTCGTCCGTCTTGTCGTCTGTCGGGTGGGGGCTGTCGATTGGGGCTGTCGGGTGTTCAGTGGGCGCGCTGGATCACCATCGTCGCCAGGGCCTGCAGGGCCCGGGTGTCGGGCAGGCCGCTGGCGGCCAGGGCGCTGACGGCTTCGTCGAACAACGAGGCGGCATAGGCGCGTGAGCGGTCCAGGCCCATGAGTGACACGTAGGTGGGTTTGTCCTGGGCCGCATCTTTGCCGGCGGTCTTGCCCAGGGTGGCGGAGTCGGCGGTGACATCCAGGATGTCATCGACCACTTGGAAGGCCAGGCCGATGGCGTCGCCATAACGAGTCAGAGCCTGGCGGGCGGCGTCGGTGGGCTCGGCACAGGCCGCCCCCAGCATGACGCTGCACCGAAGCAAGGCGCCGGTCTTGAGGCGGTGCATCTGGCGAAGTTCGTCTTCGCCCAGGGCATGGCCGACGCTGGCCAGGTCGATGGCCTGACCGCCGGCCATGCCGTCGTGACCGGCCGCGCGGGCCAGCAGGCGGCACAGCGAGGCCTGGATGCGATCAGGCATCTCGGTGGTGGAAGGCGTGAGCAGCTCAAAGGCCAGGGCCTGCAGCGCGTCGCCGGCCAGCAGGGCCTGCGCCTCGCCGAAGCGCACATGGACCGTGGGCTTGCCGCGACGCAGCACGTCGTTGTCCATGCAGGGCATGTCGTCGTGCACCAGGGAATAGGCGTGGATCAATTCGACCGCGCAGGCGGCGCGCAAGGCAGCCTGCATGTCGCCACGGACCGCCTCGGCGGCGGCCATCACCAGCAAGGGGCGCAAACGCTTGCCACCATCGAGCACGGCATAGCGCATGGCCTCGCCCAAGCCGGCAGGCGCCCCGGCGACCACCCAGCGATCCAGCGCAGACTCGACCTCGGCCAGGTGGGCGGCGCTCCAGCGGGGGAAGTCGAGTTCGGCGCTCATTCTTGCGTCCAAGGCTTGAGGGTGCCTTCGTCCAGGACCTTGATCTGCTGGTCCACCGCGTCGAGCTTGCTGCGACAGAACGCCAGCAACTGCGCGCCTCGCTCGTAACCGGCCAGCATCTGCTCCAGGGGCATCTGGCCCGATTCGATCTGGGCAATGAGCTGCTCGAGCTCCTCGAGGGCGGCCTCGTAGGTGGCGGGGGTGGAAGGCGGGGCCTTGGGCATCGTGGTTGCGGCTGAAAACATGATTCTAGGCGCGCCCCGCCCCTGCGCCCCGCCCCGGGCGGCTCTGTGCACTTTAGGATAGGCTTTTGCACGTCCCCAGGAGACCCCATGAAGCACGACGATCCCGATTGGCTCGAAGCGATGTACAACAACCGCGCCCGGGTGCCGGATCACGCGGCGCATTTCGAGCGCTGGGCGCGCGACTCCGAGCGGGTGCGGGCCACCCAGGCCTGCACCCTGGACATCCCCTATGGCCCTTCGGCCGGCCAGCGGCTGGACGTGTTTCCCGCGAAGCGGCCGGGCGCGCCGGTGGTGGTCTTCATCCACGGCGGCTACTGGCGATCGATGGACAAGAAAGAGCACGCCTTCTTAGCGCCGACCTGGACCGAGGCCGGCGCCTGCGTGGTGGTGCCCAATTACGATTTATGTCCCAACGTGACGCTCACGGAGATCGTGATGCAGATGGTGCGCGCGATCGCCTGGACCTGGCGCCATGTCGGCGAGCACGGCGGCGACCCGAGTCGGATCAGCGTGGCGGGCCATTCGGCGGGCGGGCACCTGGCCGCGATGATGCTGACCTGCCTGTGGGACCGCCATGACCGCGCCCTGCCCCGCCAGCTGGTGACGCGCGCGCTGTCGATTTCGGGTCTGTTTGACCTGGAGCCGGTACGCCGTACGCCCTCGCTACAAGCCTCTTTGCAACTGACTCCGAGCCAGGTGCGCCAGGCCAGTCCCGCGCTGCTGCCGCCGCCCCCGCAGGGGCAACTGGCCGCCGTCGTGGGCGGCAGCGAGAGCATGGAATTTCTGCGCCACAACGAGATGATCCGCCGCGCCTGGGGACGGACCCACGTGCCGGTGTGCGAGGCGCTGCCGGGGTTGAACCACTTCAGCGTGGTGGAGGCGCTGACCGCGCCAGGCCATCGACTGAATCGCCTGGCGCTGGATCTCTTGGCGGATTGAGACGCCCGAGGCTTACATCAGCAGGTGCTCGCCGGCGTTGTCGCCACCCAGGATCACGTAGTTGACCTTGCGGATGTCCATGAGCGTGCGACCGCCCGAGTAGCTGATGGAGCTTTGGACGTCTTCTTCCATCTCGCGCAGAGTGTCGGCGAGACGGCCCTTGATCGGCTCGAGGATGCGCTTGCCTTCGACGTGCTTGTACTCGCCCTTGTTGAAGTCGGAGGCACTGCCGTAGTACTCCTTGTAACGCTTGCCATCGACCTCGACGCTCTGGCCGGGGGATTCTTCGTGGCCGGCGAGCATGGAGCCGATCATGACCAGGGTGGCGCCAAAGCGAATGCTCTTGGCAATGTCGCCATGCTCGCGGATGCCGCCGTCGGCGATGATGGGTTTGGTGGCGACGCGGGCACACCACTTGAGCGCCGACAGCTGCCAGCCGCCGGTGCCAAAGCCGGTCTTCATGCGGGTGATGCAGACCTTGCCAGGGCCGATGCCGACCTTGGTGGCATCGGCGCCCCAGTTTTCCAGATCGATCACCGCCTCAGGCGTGCCGACATTACCGGCGATCACGAAGCTGGTGGGCAGCTTGTGCTTTAAATGGGCGATCATGCGCTGCACCGTGTCGGCATGGCCGTGGGCGATGTCGATGGTGATGTACTCGGGCACCAGACCCTGGGCGGCCAGCGTGTCGACCGTCTCGTAGTCGGCAGCCTTCACGCCCAGGGAGATGGAGGCGTAGGCGCCCTGCGCGTGCATGTGGCGCACGAAAGCGACGTTGTCGAGGTCGAACCGGTGCATGACGTAGAAGTAGCCATTGCGCGCCATCCACAGGCAGATGGACTCGTCGACCACGGTTTTCATATTGGCCGGCACCACCGGGATGCGGAAGGTGCGGCCGCCGAGTTCGACGCCGGCGTTGCATTCGGAACGGCTTTCCACGCGGCACTTGCGTGGCAACAGCAGGACGTTGTCGTAATCAAAGATTTCCATACCAGGCTCCGTGAAACTGTTTGAGGAACAGGAGAGCGCTTGGATGTTGGCCCGGCCGAAAGAAACCGGGCCGCAATGCTTGGGCCCGGTGGTCGATTCTAAGGCCTGTACGGCGGGGGCTTTCTACAATGCGCCATGTCCCTTGATGTCTCGCCGTTTTCGACCGCCGCACCCGATGCCCCCCTGCTGCGCCAACTCAATGAGGAACAACGCGCCGCGGTCGTCCTGCCCGCCGAACATGCCCTGATTCTGGCGGGTGCCGGATCGGGCAAGACGCGGGTGCTGACCACCCGGATTGCCTGGCTGCTGTCGACCGGGCAGGTGTCGCCCGGCGGCATGATGGCGGTGACCTTCACCAACAAGGCCGCCAAGGAGATGATGACGCGCCTGGGCGCCATGCTGCCGGTGAATGTGCGCGGGATGTGGATCGGGACTTTTCACGGCCTGTGCAACCGCTTTTTGCGGGCCCACTACAAGCTGGCCAATCTGCCGCAAAGCTTCCAGATACTGGACACGCAGGACCAGCTGTCGGCAATCAAGCGGCTGATGAAGCAGTACAACATTGACGACGAGCGCTTTCCCGCCAAGGAGACGCAGTGGTTCATCAACGGCTGCAAGGAAGATGGCCAGCGCCCCGGCGATGTGACGATCCGGCATGACGAAGACCGCCGACGCGTCGAGATCTACCAGCTGTATGAAGACCAATGCCAGCGTGAAGGCGTGGTCGATTTCGGCGAGCTGATGCTGCGAAGCTACGAGCTGATGCGCGATCACGCGGCGGTGCGCGAGCACTACCAGCGGCGCTTTCGCCACATCCTGATCGACGAGTTTCAGGACACCAACCGGCTGCAGTACGCCTGGATCAAGGTGTTCTGTGGCCGGGCGGATGGCCCCTTCGGTAGCAGCAACGCGGTGTTCGCGGTGGGCGATGACGACCAGAGCATCTACGCGTTTCGCGGCGCGCGCGTGGGCAATATGGCCGATTTCGTGCGCGAGTTCGAGGTGCGCCATCAGATCAAGCTGGAACAGAACTACCGCAGCTTCAGCAACATCCTGGATTCAGCCAACGAGTTGATCAGTCACAACAAGGGGCGTCTGGGCAAGAACCTGCGTACCGACCAGGGCCCTGGCGAGCCGGTGCGGGTGTACGAGGCGCCCACCGATCTGGCCGAGGCGCAGTGGATGGTCGACGAAGCGCGGCACCTGGTGCGCGGCGACCATGATCCGCTCTCGGGGGGCGTTCCGCGCCAGGAGATTGCGGTGCTGTATCGCAGCAATGCGCAAAGCCGGGTGATCGAGACCGCCCTCTTTAACGCCGGCGTGCCGTATCGGGTGTATGGCGGGTTGCGATTTTTCGAGCGGGCCGAGATCAAGCACGCGCTGGCCTATCTGCGCCTGTTGGAGAACCCGCACGACGACACCTCGTTTCTGCGGGTGGTGAATTTCCCGCCGCGCGGCATTGGTGCGCGCAGCATCGAGCAGCTGCAGGATGCGGCGCGCGCGGCTGGCTGCTCGCTGCACGATGCGGTGAGCGCGACGACGGGCAAGGCCGGCGCGAACCTGGGCGCCTTTGTCGCCAAGATCGATGTGCTGCGCGAACAGACCCAGGGGCTGACCCTGCGCGAGATCATCGAGCTGGTGCTGCAGCACGCGGGGCTGATCGAGCATTACAAGGCCGAACGCGAAGGCGCCGACCGGGTGGAAAACCTGGAAGAACTGGTCAACGCCGCCGAGAGCTTCGTGACGCAAGAGGGCTTCGGACGCGACGCGGTGGCCCTACCGGTGGACGAACTGGCGCAGTCACCCGCGAGCCAGGGGCTCGATCCGAACCAGCCGCTGATCGATGCGCCTTTGGATGACGCGCCGCCTGACATCGTGGCCGACACGGGGGAGACGCTGTCGCCGCTGGCAGCCTTCCTGACCCATGCAGCCCTCGAATCCGGCGACAACCAGGCGCAGGCCGGACAAGAGGCGGTGCAACTCATGACGGTGCATTCGGCCAAGGGGCTGGAGTTCGATTGCGTGTTCGTGACTGGGCTCGAGGAAGGCCTGTTTCCCAGCGAGCGCTCGATGGCCGAACACGAGGGCCTGGAGGAGGAACGACGGCTGATGTATGTGGCGATCACGCGGGCGCGCAAGCGCCTGTACCTGAGTCACTCGCAGACCCGCATGCTGCATGGCCAGACCCGCTACAACATCCGCAGCCGCTTCTTCGACGAACTGCCCGAACACGCGCTGAAGTGGCTCACGCCCAAGCAGGCACCGATGCCTGCACCCTCCTTTGGCTTCGGCTCAGGCTATGGCGCGGGCCGCGGTCAGGCCTATCCGCGCGACTTGGCGCCCGGGCACTTTGCCAATCCGCCCGTGCCGCCGCAGAAGGCCGCACCCGCGCACGGACTGCGTTCGGGCATGCAGGTGTTTCACAACAAGTTTGGCGAGGGCACGGTGCTGATGCTCGAGGGCAACGGCGATGACGCACGGGCGCAGGTGAAGTTCGGTCGGCACGGCGTGAAGTGGCTGGCCCTGTCGGTGGCCAAGCTCACGCCGGTGGGCTGATCACTCGGCGGTGGGGGCGACGTCGGTCGGCGGCGACTGCGCGTCGTCGGAGAAGCAAGCCTCGAAACTGAAATAGATCGAGGTGGAGAACATCGCAGCCAGGAGCAGTGCGGTGGGCATCATCACCGTTTGCGCCAAAGTGGCGCCGCCGATGAGGCCGCTGGCCACGCCGAGCACCGACCCCACGATGATGAAGACAGCCACCCAGGCCAGGCTGTACACCAGGTGGGCGCCGAAATTGCGCAAGACCGCGACGAGGCTGAAAAACAGGCTCTTGGCCGGCGTGACGCCATGCCAATGCACCAGGGCCGGCGCGTGCCAGAACATCAGGAACAAGGGAATGTGCAGGGCCAGGGCCAAGGCGGTCGCGGCGTTGATCGGGGCGCCCTCGGGACCCGGCATCGGCGTGCCGGCCAGCAGCGTGGCCAGGCCGGTGGCCAGCATCGATCCCACCGTGTAGATCGCACCCAGCACCAGCATGGCCCGCAGCCGCTCGCGGCCCGCGCGGAAGGCGCTAAACAGGATGGAGGGCATGGGGAAGTTGCCGCGCTGGGCCTCGGCCGAGGCCGCCATCAGTCCCAGCGTGGCGGCGGGCACCAGCATGCCGGCCAGCACCGGGCCAGCCAGCGGCACCAGGGCCATCACCATCACCATGGCCATGTACATGAAGAACAGGCCGGACAGGGCCAGCGGCTGGCGGAAGAAGGTGCGCATGCCGGCGCGGACCCATTGGATGCCGGTGCGCGCAGGAACGACGTTGAGTTTCATCGGCGCAATTTAACGCGGTTTGACGATAGGCGGGGCGCGCGGCGGGCCTCAGGCCGCCAGCGGATGGTCCAGGCGCTGACGCAGGACGCGCTCGAAATGCGCCGGGTCATGGGGCTTGAGCATGCTGGCCTCGCGCGGCAGGTGAAAGTCCCACAGGCGCGAAATCCAAAAGCGCAAAGCCCCTGCGCGCAGCATGGCCGGCAGCAGGCGTCGCTCGGCGGCCGTCAGGGGGCGCTGCGCGCAATACGCGTCGAGCAAGGCGCGGGCACGCGGCGCGTCGTGGGCACCGGTGGCCAGGTCGATGCACCAGTCGTTGAGGCACACCGCAAGGTCAAACAGCCAGGTGTCGACGCCCGCGAAATAGAAATCGAAGATGCCCGTGAGCTCGGGGCCCTGCGGGCCGGCATCGAACATCACGTTGTCGCGAAACAGGTCGGCATGGACCGGTCCGCGAGGCAGGGCCCCATACGCAGCGCCGGCGGCCACATGGTTCTGATAGGCCAGCTCGCCTTGCAGCAAAGCAGCCTGGTCGGCATCGAGAAACGGCAAGACCACCGGCACGGTCTCGTTCCACCAGGCGAGCCCGCGCAGATTGGGCTGGCTACGGTCGTAGTCGCGCCCGGCCAAGTGCATGCGCGCCAGGGCCGCACCGACGCCGGCGCAATGGGCCTCGGTGGGGGCCAGTTCGCTGCGACCGCGCAGGCGATCGACCAGGGCGGCAGGTTTGCCGCAGACGGTGTGCACGATGTCGCCACTGGCATTGCCCTGGGGGTCGGGCACCGGGATGCCGCGCTGCGCCAGGTGCTTCATCAGGTACAGATAAAACGGCAGCTGCTCGAAGGACAGGCGCTCGAACAGGGTTAGCACCCACTGACGGGTCTGACCCTCGCGCTCGCTGGTGACGAAGTAGTTGGTGTTTTCGATACCGCCCTGGATGCCTTGCAGTTCGACCAGATCGCCCAGGTGCAGCTCACGCAGGAATTCGCCCGCCGCGTCCGCGGAAACTTCGGTAAAGACGGCCATGGCGTGAACTCAGAAACGCAGCACGTTCCAGAAGCGCTGGCCGCCGGAATTGTCCAGGCCCTCACGCGGATCGCGCGGGCGCCCACGGATCATGGACGCGGGCTGGACCTCGTAGGCGGGCACACCCTCGACCTTGGGCTGGACGGTGATGCTTTGGGTCTGGCCGCCCACGCGCACTTCGTCGATGCGGCTACCGGCATCTTCGTGGCGGATCCGCTCGATCTTCTGGTTCTGGCGGCCCTCCAGCGGCTCAGGGGGCGCCGGAACGGCCGCAGGAGTCTGGGCGACGGCCAGACCGGCCAGGCCCAGAAGGACAGGGAGCATCAGGATCGTGCGCATGGGTGCATTGTAGGAGGGCCGCCGGTCAGGCCCACGGGCACAATCGTGACATGAGCGAGCCCCAGAACCTGCCCCCCGAATCGGCGCCCCGCCCCACCCTTTTGCTGGTCGATGGCTCCAGCTACTTGTACCGCGCCTTTCATGCCATGCCCGATCTGCGCGCCGTGCCGGGCGACCCCACCAGCGCCGCGACGGGCGCGATCCGGGGAATGATCAACATGATGCAGAAGCTGCGCAAGGACGTGCGCGCCGACTACGCGGTGTGCGTGTTCGACGCGCCGGGCAAGACCTTTCGCGACGAGCTTTATCCGCAGTACAAGGCGAACCGTTCGTCCATGCCCGACGACCTGCGCGCCCAGGTCGAACCGATCCACGAAGTGGTGCGCCTGCTCGGGTGGAAGGTGCTGGGCGTGCCCGGCGTGGAGGCCGACGACGTGATCGGCACCTTGTCGCGCCTGGCCACGCAGCAGGGGTTGGCCACTGTGATCTCCTCGGGCGACAAGGACCTGAGCCAGCTGGTGAACGAGCACGTGATGGTGATCGACACCATGAACGACCGCCGCCGCGATGTGGCCGGCGTGACCGCCGAATTCGGCGTGCCGCCCCACCTGATGGTGGACTACCAGACCCTGGTGGGCGACACGGTGGACAACGTGCCGGGCGTGGACAAGGTCGGGCCCAAGACAGCGGTGAAGCTGCTGACCGAGTACGGCTCGCTCGATGCGCTGGTCGCACGCGTGGGCGAGGTCAAGGGCGCGGTGGGCGAGCACCTGCGCAAGGCCCTGGACTGGCTGCCCACGGGCCGGGCCCTGGTGACCATCCGCACCGACTGCGACCTGAGCGCGCACCTGCCGGGTCTGCCCGCCCTGGACGACATCGTCCTGGGCGGCCAGGACAGCGACGCCCTCAAGGCCTTTTACGAGCGTCATGGCTTCAAGGGCCTGGCACGCCAGCTGGACGCGCACGCCCAGCCCGAGGAGGAAAAGGGCCGCAAGCCGCGTAGCGCCAAGCCATCGCAGGGCCCGGACCTGTTTGATGTGCCCGAAGCGCCCGTGCCCGGCGCGACCCGCGAGGCCACCAACCTGCAGTACGAGACGGTGCTGACCTGGGTGCAGTTCGACGCCTGGCTCGCACGGATCGAGTCGGCCGATCTCGTGGCGGTGGACACCGAGACCACCTCGCTGGACGAGATGCAGGCGCAGATCGTGGGCCTGTCTTTCAGCACGCAGCCGGGCGTGGCCGCCTACATCCCGCTGGCACACGCCTATCCGGACGTACCGGTGCAATTGCCGATCGACGAGGTGCTGGCGCGCCTGAAACCCTGGCTGGAAAACCCCACGCGCAAAAAGCTGGGCCAGCATGTGAAGTACGACCGCCATGTGTTCGCCAACCACGGCATTGAAGTGGCGGGCTATGCCCACGACACCATGCTGGAAAGCTACGTGCTGGAGGTGCACAAGCCCCACGGCCTGGCCAGCCTGGCCGAACGGCACCTGGGACGTGGCGGGGTCGATTACGAATCGCTCACGGGCAAGGGGGTTCACCAGATCTCCTTCTCGCAGGTGGCCATTGAGAAGGCTGCCGACTATTCCTGCGAAGACGCCGACCAGACGCTGGACGTGCACCGCGTGCTGTGGCCGCGCCTGGAGCGTGACGAGAAACTGCGGTTCATCTACGAACTGGAAATCGCCAGCAGCGAGGTGCTCTATCGTATCGAACGCAATGGCGTGCAGATCGACGGCCCCACGCTGGCGCGCCAGAGCGCGCAACTGGGGCAACGCATCGTGCAACTGGAGCAAGAGGCGCACACGCTGGCGGGCCAGCCTTTCAACCTGGGCAGCCCCAAGCAGATCGGCGACATCTTCTTCAACAAGCTGGGCCTGCCCGTGGTGAAGAAAACCGCGACTGGCGCACCGAGCACCGACGAAGAGGTGCTGGAGAAGCTGGCCGAGGACTACCCGCTGCCGGCCAAGCTGCTGGAGTGGCGCGGCCTGTCCAAGCTCAAAGGCACTTACACCGACAAGCTGGCCCAGATGGCGCACCCGCGCACAGGCCGGGTGCACACGCATTACGCGCAGGCGGTGGCGGTGACGGGGCGGCTTTCGAGCAACGAGCCGAACCTGCAGAACATCCCGGTCAAGACCGCCGAAGGACGGCGCGTGCGCGAGGCCTTCATCGCCGCGCCGGGCCATCTGATCGCCAGCGCCGACTACAGCCAGATCGAGCTGCGCATCATGGCCCACCTGAGTGAGGACGCGGCCTTGATTCGCGCCTTCAACGAGGGGCTGGACGTGCACCGCGCGACGGCTGCCGAGGTCTTCGGCGTGGCGCCCGACCAGGTGTCCAGCGAGCAGCGTCGCTATGCCAAGGTGATCAACTTCGGGCTGATCTACGGCATGAGCAGCTACGGCCTGGCCAAGAACCTGGGCATCGACAACACCGCCGCGAAGAACTACATCGAGCGCTATTTCCAGCGCTATCCGGGCGTCAAGCAGTACATGGACGAGACCCGCATGACGGCCAAGGCCCAGGGCTATGTGGAGACCGTCTTCGGGCGGCGGCTGTACCTGCCCGAGATCAATTCACCCAACGGACCACGCCGCGCGGGCGCTGAACGCGCCGCGATCAACGCGCCCATGCAGGGCACGGCAGCCGACCTGATCAAGCTGTCGATGGTGCAGGTGCAGGACGCGCTCGACGTGCAGCAACGGGGCACGCGCATGATCATGCAGGTGCACGACGAACTGGTGTTCGAGGTGCCGCAGTCCGAGGTCGACTGGGTGCGCACCGAGGTGCCGCGCCTGATGGCGGGCGTGGCGCAGCTGCGCGTTCCGCTGCGGGCCGAGATCGGCGTGGGCGAGAACTGGGAAAAAGCGCACTAGCCGCAAAACACCCGCACCACGCGGCCACGTGCGTCCAGCTGCAGGCTCAGGCGCGTGGCGTTGAACTCTTTGGAGATGATCTGGTCGTGGGTGATCACGCGCACCGTGCGTGCCCCGGCCTGCAGGCGGGCCGCTTCGGCCGCCTGCGGCGTGACGGACTGCCCCACCAGAGCCTGGGCGGGTGATGCGTCGCACGCCCCTTCGGCGGGTATCAGGGGCGCGCAGGCCGACAGCGCCAGCACGGCACTCGAGGCACCAGCGCGCCAGAGGCATCTCAGAGCGTTCATGGGGTGTCCTTTTCTGGCTCGAAGCCGGCGCGGCAATCGGTGTGCCTGGGCCCCGCGCCGAGCGCTCTGACGATTATGGATAAGATCAACGCCCTGATGACCTGCGGCCCTTCTGCGACAGGCGCCATCGACAACCCGAAGAATGACCCTGATCGCCATCGTCATCGCCACCCTCTGCGCCGGTATCGGCAGCGTCTGGCTCGCCGCCCTCTTGATGCGACTGGGCGTGCCCTCTGGCAGCGATAACGCCAAGATCGGGGCGCATCACCTTCTGAGTTTGGCCGCTGGCGCCTTGCTGGCGACCGCCTTCATGCACCTGCTGCCCGAAGCGTTTGAGAGCGATACGGGCCCGCACGCCCTCTTTGCCACCCTGTTGGTGGGTCTGGTGTTCTTCTTCCTCTTGGATAAAGCCGAGTTGTGGCACCACGGGCATGAGCACCATCACGACGCGCCGCACGACCACGACCCTGCACACGGGCATGGACATGGACATGCACACACCCACGGCCACGCGCATGGACACGGGCTGCGCTCGGGCGGCTGGGCCATTCTGACCGGCGACAGCGTGCACTGCTTCGGCGACGGCATCCTGATTGCATCGGCCTTCATGGCCGACCTGCGCCTGGGCGTGGTCGCGGCCATTTCGGTGCTGGCCCATGAGGTGCCGCACCACATTGGCGATCTGGCGGTGCTGGGTCAGACCAGCGGCAGCCGGCGCATCGCGCTGGTGAAGGTGTCGATGGCTGGCGCCGTGACCCTGCTGGGGGGCATCGCCGGTTGGTGGTTGGTGGAGCAGTTGCATGACTTCCTGCCCTTTTTCCTGACCGTCGCCAGCAGCAGCTTCATCTACGTGGCGCTGGCCGACCTGATTCCCCAGTTGCAAAAGCAGCTGGGGGCACGCGCCACCGCCTGGCAGGTCGCCTGGCTGCTGGCCGGCATCGGCCTGGTGATGGGTGTGAGCCACCTGGCCCACGGCCCGCACTGACCGCCCGCGCAGCGGTCCTCCTCCTCCTCACACAGCGCTGCGTATGCGGCGCATGCGATGCACGCGCTTGTCTGACAGGCGGCTTCGCCGTCGCGATCTAGTGTGACGACTCTTGCGGTAAGGCGCCGTGCAGGGCGCGTGCTTGCCTGACCGCCTATCGCACCGGAGATCTGTCGTGGCATCACGTGATGACGAGGAGCAGTGGCAACGCCCACCGAGCCGGGAGGGCGAAGCGCGGCGCACACGCGACGAAGCCGACCCCTCTGCACACGACGGCCCTTACGCGGGCACCGCTTACGGCAGTGGCCGCTGGGGCAGCCACCCAGCGCAAACATCCAGCGGCTACAGCGGGCCGTCCGGCACCGGTTATGGCCAGACCTGCCCGGGTCAAAGCGGCTACGGGCAGACCGAACGCGATGCCAGCCACGCCGCCAGCGGCGTGAGCTACGCCGGCACCGCGGGCTATGCAGGCTATGCAAGCGCGCGCCACACCAGCGTCCTGGCGCCCGGCGACGCGCAGCGCCAGCACCCCGATTGGGACGACATCGATTACCTGCAATGGCGCGATGCGCAAGTGCGCAAGTTGGATACCGACTACCAGACCTGGCGGCAAGCCCGCTACCGCAAGTTCGCAGACGAATTCGACGCCTGGCGCGCCAGCCGACAAAACAGCGCCAGTGTGGTGCCTCCCACAGACCCCACTCGAGCCGTCGACGCACTATCGCAACCTTCTTCTTTCCAACCCCAGTAACCAGGAGCGTTCATGAACCACACCCCCCACCCCACCGCACGTCGGGCCGCTTTGCCCGCCGTCGTCGCTACCTTGCTGACTTTGTCCTTGGGCGCTGCCTGGGCGCAGAGCAGCGGCGCCACCGGCACCGGATCTGGCGCTGGATCCGGCGCGCCCATGGCGCAATCGGGCACCGGAGCGGCCGCACGCAGCAGCACGCAGCAGGTCCAGAACATCGCGCGCGTCGATCGCCGCTTCATGGAGGAGGCTGCGGTCAACGGACAGTTCGCCTTGCAGGCGGCGCAACTGGCCACCACCAAGTCCAGCGATCAAGCGGTCAAGGACTACGCCAACGTGATGGTCGACTACCGTACCAACGCCAACCGCGAGCTGATGGCCCTGGCCCAAAGCAAGGGGCTGGAGTTATCCAATGCCCCCTCGCGCGCGATGCGCCGCGAGATCGAGGAATTGGGCAAGAAAACGGGCGGCGAGTTCGATGAGGAATTCGTGCGCAAGGTCGGCGTGAAAGAGCATGAGAAGGAAATCAAGCGTTACCAGGAAGCGAGCAAGAACGTGAAGGACACGCAGCTCAAGACCTGGATTGACAAAGCCTTGCCGACCCTCGAACAACACCTGGCGCAGGCGCAAAAGCTGCCCCAATCGCAGGCCAGTTCGGCCCGCTGGGGGGCCGGTGGCAGCTCGGGATCGTCGACCTCGGGTGGCAGCCCAGGGGGCTACGGCAGCGGCAGCATGGGCAAGTAAATCCCGGTGCGAAAGACCCGGTGTCCCGCGTGTGATGGCGCGGGTACTGCGGGTCTTCCACAATGCAGCCTGCGATGTCCCTCCTGAACCTGACCACCCCCTCCAATTTCCGAGACTTGGCCGAGCCGGTGCATCCGCATGTGCCGATGCGTCGGCTGACTCTGTTCCGCTCGGACCATCTGGGTGCGCTCGATGCGCACGATGCCAATCGCATCCAGGCGCTGGGCGTGCGGCGCGTGATCGATTTCCGCGGCGAGCGCGAGCGCCTGTCCGCTGCTTGCGCGCTGCCTGGCGCGCAGGTGCATGCCCTCACCATCGAGCCGACCATCGTGCAGGTGATCGCGGATCTCATGGCCGCCGGCCAGACGCTGACCGCAGCCGACATCGTGGTTCATATGCAGGACACCTACCGAGGTTTCGTGCATGACAACACCGCGCGCTTTCGCGAGTTTTTCGGCTTGCTGCTCGAATCGGGCGAGCCCACCGTGTTTCATTGCACCGCCGGCAAGGACCGCACCGGCTTTGCCGCGGCCCTGGTGCTGCATGCGCTGGGGGCCACGCGCGCGCAGATCCTGCACGACTACCTTCTGACCAATCAGCGACTGAAGCCCCCTGCAGGGGCCGGGATGGGTCTCGCGCCGGAACTGGCGCGGGTGTTGTGGGGGGTGCAGGTGGAGTTTTTGGAGGCAGCCTTCGAGGCCGTGGAGAAAGACCACGGCACGCTCGACACTTACCTGCGCGATGGCCTGGGTCTGGGCGAGCCCGAGCACCAGCGGCTTCGCAGCCTGTACCTGCAAACCTGATTCGTATCAGCCCTTGGCGACTGGCCGCGAAGGGTCACTGCACCACTCGCTCCAGCTGCCCGCATAGAGCGCGGTCGGCCCCAGGCCAGCGATCTCCATCGCCAGCAGGTTGGTGATGGCGGTCACGCCGCTGCCGCACTGGTGCACCACGGTCGATGGCGAACGCCCCGAAAGCAATTGCTCGAATTCGGCGCGCAAGGCGGGGGCGGGCTTGAAGCGGCCATCGGGCGCGAGGTTCTCTAAGAAGGGGCGATTCAGAGCGCCGGGAATATGTCCCGCCACCGGGTCCAATGGCTCGACCTCGCCGCGATAGCGCGGCGTCGCGCGCGCGTCGACCAGGGTCTGCGCAGCGGAATCGAGCTGCGCCTGGACCTCACGTGTGGTCACGAGCGTGCGCAGCGGCGGGCCCAGTGCGAAGTGGGAGGGCGCGGGCGCGGGCTCGTCGCCTGCACGCACCGCGCCGCCGGCGGCCTCCCAGGCGGGCAGCCCGCCATCGAGAACAGCCACCGCCTCGTGCCCCGCCCACTGCAGCATCCACCACAGACGGCCGCAGAAGCTTGCGCCCTGGCGGTCGTAGACCACGGCCTGCATGTCATGGGTGAAACCGATACGCGCGAGCCACAGCGCAAATTTCTCGCGACTGGGCAGGGGATGGCGACCGCCCGAGACGGCATCGGGCGCACCCGCATCGCTCAGATCGTGCGCGAGATCGGCAAACACGGCGCCCGGAATGTGAGCCTGTTGATAGAGCTGCCGGCCGGCCGCCGGGTTCATCAGATCGAAGCTGCAATCGAACACCCGCACGCGGGCGCCGCGCGCTTGCAGGTCCAGCAGGTTCTGGGCGGTGATGAGGGTGGTGTGAAGGTCGGTGGGGCTCATGGCTCAATGCTCCTGTGCGGGGGATTGGGGATCGGCGCGCGCACGCAGCGCAGTGGCGACGATGCCACTGACCAGGATCAGGGCCATGCCGACCCAGCCCGCCAGAGGAATGTCATCGCCAAAGAGTAACAGGCCAAACAAGGCGCCAAAGACGATGCCGGTGTATTGCAAACAGGCGACCACCAGGGTCGCACCGTGGCTGAAGGCCCGCGTCATGCATAACTGACCCAGCGAGGCCAGCAGGCCCACGGGCAGCAACCACAGGGCTTGGGGCCACTGCCAGGGCGAGACGCCCACCACCGCCATGCCCAGCGCACCGGCCACGGCAGAACCGACGGCGAAATAAAAGACGACGCGGGTCTCGGACTCGCCCAGCTTGCCCAGGGCCATCACCTGCAGATAGGCCAGTGCGGCCGTCACCCCCGAGAGCAGCCCCGCCAGTCCGGCAAACAACTGGTCGGGGCCCATGGTCGGCTGCAAGGTCAGCACCACACCGGCAAAGCCCACCAAGACCGACAGCGTGAGTGGCCCTTGGCGCAGAAGCAGGCCAGGGCCGGCCGCCGGATGCCAGGTCAGCAAGGCACCTCCTAACAGAAAAGCCGCGATCCAGATGCTGCTCATGTAGTTCAGGGTCATGGCCGTGGCCAGGGGCAGGCCGGCGATGGCATAGAACCAGGCACCCAGTGACACCACACCCACCAGGCTGCGCCAAGCATGCATGCCGGGGTAGCGCGTGGCGAGGGTGAGCTTCTGATGGCGCGCCAAGCCCCAGAGTAGCAGCATGCTGATGAGGCCTCGGTAGCAGACCAACTCTGCGCTGTTGAACCAGGCGGAGGCGATCTTCACGCACACGGCCATGGCGGCAAAGAAAAACGCCCCGAGCAGCATCCACAGGGCTTGCATGGCGAGGGTACTGGCGGGCGGCGACGCGAGGCGCTCAGGCCTGCGGGGGCGCCAGGCCCAGGCGCGTGCGATACCACTCGTGGAAATGCTGCATGCCGTCTTCCATCGGGCTCTGGTAGGGGCCGACTTCGTTGTCGCCACGCTGCATCAGGGCTTTGCGGCCGGCGTCCATGCGCAGCGCGATCTCGTCGTCTTCGACGCAGGTCTCCATGTAGGCGGCCTTTTGCGCGTCGATGAACGCACGCTCGAAGGCGGCGATTTCCTCGGGGTAGTAGAACTCGACGACGTTGAGCGTCTTTTGCGGCGAGATCGGATGCAGGGTGGACGCGGTAAGCACGTGCGGATACCACTCGACCATGATGTGCGGGTAGTAAGTGAGCCAGATCGCGCCGTGCGCAGGCGGCACGCCGTTGCGATAGCCCAGAAGGGCCTTGTGCCAGCGTTCGTAGATCGGGCTGCCGGCCTTGCCCAGGCGGTTGGCCACGCCCACGGTTTGCACCGAGAAGTGCGACTTGAACTCCCAGCGCAGGTCGTCGCAGGTGACGAACTGACCTAGGCCCGGGTGGAAGGGACCGACGTGGTAGTCCTCGAGGTAGACCTCGATGAAGGTCTTCCAGTTGTAGTCGCACTCGTGAATCTCGACGTGATCGAGCACCATGCCGCTGAAATCGAGTTCGGCGCGCGGGCCGAGGCTGGCCAGGTCGGCCTGCGGGTCGCGGCCGTTGTCCTCGAACAGCAGGCCGTTCCACTCGCGCAGGCCATAGGCCTTGAGGTTCAGGCAGGGGTCTTGCGCGAAGTGCGGGGCGCCTAGCAGCGTGCCCGCAGGCGCGCCTTGGCCGGCGCTGTAGGTCCAGCGGTGCAGCGGGCACACGATGTTGCCGCCCGACGAGGGGCTCTCACGCAGCGAGCCGCGTCCGCGCAGGATCACCGCCTGACGGTGGCGGCAGACATTGCTGACCAACTCCACGCCCTGCGGGGTGCGCACCAGGGCGCGGCCCTCGCCCTCCTGAGGCAGCGCGTAGTAATCGCCGACCTCGGGCACAGCTAGCTGGTGACCCACATAGCGGGGCCCCTGCTGAAAGAGGGTGGCCATTTCGCGCGCGAACAGCGCCTCGTCGAAATAGCTGGAAACAGGAAGTTGGCTGGAGGCCTGCTGCAGTTGAAGACTTAAATCAGACATTTCACCTGACCTAGAGACTCCCCCTATGAAGGGGCAGGGTAAGCGCTTGATCCGGGGATGGCTGCGCGGGAAGGGCCGGCGATTTTACCTTTAGGCCGGAATCCCGGTCCGAGCTGACATTTCGGCCTTATTTTTTACAAAATTAGTCAGAATTTCCTCAGTAATTAACACGATGTGTGTAACATGTAATCACAAACAACTCATCGACACACATCCCGCCCCTCGGGGCATCCACCCACCGCAATAGGAGTACGCCCACATGGACAACGCCACCCTGCACCTGCCCCGGACCGACACGGCCCCTTACGCGATCGACCACAGCAACCACTGCATGTTGCGCGATGGCGAACCGATTCGCCTGACCCGCAAGGAATTCGAGGTGGCCTGCCTGTTGTTCGACAACATTGGGGCGGCGCAGTCCCGCGCACAACTGCTAGAAAAGCTATGGCGCCACGCCCAGCAGTGGGACACCCGCACCATCGACACCCACGTGAGCCGTGTGCGGCGCAAGCTGGACATCGGGCCGCACCGGGGCTGGCAGATCAGCACGATCTACGGCTTTGGCTACCGCCTGGAGCGCGTGCGGCCCCGGGCCGCTTGCTAGAATGCCAGCTCGCGTGGGGGGGTAGCTCAGCTGGGAGAGCGTCGCGTTCGCAATGCGAAGGTCGGGAGTTCGATCCTCCTCCTCTCCACCACAAATCCCAACGCCCAGCCTGAGACGGTTGGGCGTTTTTGTTGGCGATTTCGCGCGGCAGAAGGAACCCGGAGCCGGGCAAAGCAACACAGTGCGGCGATGAACGAGATCACGAAC
>Ga0315902_10003534_pt1 | contig 23276 bp, 16 predicted proteins | sample LakEriMetagenome_9_FD_203523 | JGI IMG/M metagenome (GOLD analysis project Ga0315902, IMG submission 203523) | Freshwater fungal communities from buoy surface, Lake Erie, Ohio, United States - Buoy 12 MA117 | ecosystem: Environmental > Aquatic > Freshwater > Lake > Lake biofilm | place: USA... | reverse complement strand
TTCATGAATGAGTGGATCGACTACGATAAAACATATTACAGGTTCAGGGCTGCTGCAAATGGTATTTATCGAATCTCACAGCGTCAACTGGATTCTATTGGAATTGCATCTGCAGATGTTTCACACTTCCAGTTATGGAAAAATGGAGAGGAGATAGCACTTTATACATCTGCATCTTCCGGTGTTTTGCCATCCGATGGGTTTATCGAGTTTTACGGAGAAATTAATAATGGTATTTGGGAAAAGCGTATGTATCTGAAGCCGGAATATCAGATCAACGAGGATGTAAGTGTGCTATCGGATTCTTCAACTTATTTTTTGACTATTAATACAGCATCTGCCAATAAAAGATACCAACAGATAGAGAACAATCTTACTTCTTCTTTGCCGGCGGATTCGTTTTTTATGCACAAATTGAGAAGCAGATATTCCGGTACATATAATCAGGGATTTGGAGCTGTGGTAGGCAGTACGGTGTATTCTGCTTCATACGATGAAGGAGAGGGATATACTAGTTTTCCTTTTGGACCTGCCGCTGCACAGATATCAAATAATCCAAATTTATTTGTGTACCCAACAGGTCCGAATGCAAAATTTGTGTATTCTGCTGCGGGAACATCTTTAAATACCAGAAATGTAAAAGTAGTTCTGAATGGCAATGTGATGGGGGAAAAGGATGTAAATTATCTTAGCTCCGTCATTGATTCTTCTTATGACAACATACCCTTAAGTTGGTTAAGTAGCGGTGCTGCAAATTTTCAATTTGTGAATACTGCTTCAGTGTCATCAGACAGAATGGTAATAGGGTTTTTCGAGCTGACCTATCCCCGACAATTCAATTTCGGAGGACAAAATTTCTTTCAGTTTCAGCTTCCGGCAAATGAAAACGGGAACAGGTTAGTAATTACCAACTTTAATCACGGAGGCATTTCACCGGTAATTTATGATATCACAAATGGTTACAGGATTCTTGCAGATGTAACAGTTCCCGGTCAGGTACGTGTTGTGTTGCCTCCTTCTGCGCAGGACAGAAGCCTCTTAATTTCAGGTCAGCAGGTAACGGCATTAAGATCTATTTCTTCATTCAGAAAAAGAAATTTCATCAATTATAATGAGCCTTCAGAGCAAGGTGATTTCCTTATTGTTTCAAATGAAAGGGTTTACAGAGATGATAATGGAACAAATCAGGTTGAAAGATACCGGCAGTATCGTTCAAGTGTAGCGGGAGGAGGTTATAATGCAAAAGTGTATGATATTGAGCAACTGATAGATCAGTTTGGATACGGCATCAAAAACAACCCTTTGTCAGTAAAGAATTTCCTTCGTTATACGCGTGCTAATTATTCAACCAAGCCAAAGTTCTGCTTGATAATTGGGAAGGGTGTGAATGCACGCGATTACAAGGCTAATGAAACACGTCCTGTTACAGAAAGAATTAATCTGGTACCAACATTCGGAGTTCCTGCATCAGATTTAATATTGGCTAGTGATGAAGGCGAGTATATCATTAAAACGCCAATTGGCAGAATTAATGTTGTTTCAGGAAAAGAAGTTGGGGATTATCTGGATAAGGTGATACAATACGAGAAATCGCAAACGGATCTTTCCTGTAAGATACAAGATGAAGCATGGAAAAAAGATGTATTGCACATCGGAGGTGCAAATGATTTTCTGGGAGAGCAAATTATGTACTATCTGAATGAGTACAAGGTGATTGCAGAGGATACATTATATGGGGCAAACGTGCAAACCCTCCAAAAGACGTCCTTAACAAATGTTCAGATAGTTTCCGGTGAAATCGTTTCTAATCTTTTTAGAGATGGCTTTTCACTTCTCACTTATTTCGGCCATTCATCAGCAAATACTCTGGAGTTTAATTTAGATAATCCGGAAAATTATCCTTATTCAGGCAAGTATCCCATCTTTATTGTGAATGGATGTAATGCCGGCAATATATTTTTATATGACACTTTGCGTTTACAAGGGAAATTAACATTATCGGAAAAATATGTAGTTGGGATTCCGCTCAGAGGTTCATCCGCATTCATAGCCAGTACACACCTGGGTATTGTGAATTACCTCAATTTGTATACACAGGAATACTATAATCAAATTTCGAAAACATCTTACGGACAACAGGTAGGTAAAGTGTTGGCCAACATATCTGATTCATTAATTTCCAGATATACCTCAAATGACTATTTTGTTCGGATTCATTTGGAAGAAATTGTTTTACACGGCGATCCTGCTATTCCTTTTTACAGCAGAGATAAAGCTGATTATGCCATTGAACCACAATATGTAAAAGCGTCTCCCGAGTTTATTTCAATTGCGGAGCGAAATTTCAAACTTGAATTGAAGTTATTTAATATTGGCAGACGCTCGGCGGATTCTGTTAGGATAAATATTAAACGCCAGTTTCCCGATGGCAGCCAGCAGGTAGTATATGATGCAAAGCGATCCGGATTTGCCAAACTCGACTCTCTGGAGCTTTTACTTCCAATAAATCCACTTACGGATAAAGGAGAAAATAAATTCATAATAACCATAGATCCGGATAATTCCATTGACGAGTTATGTGAAAACAATAATATCGTTGTAAAGGAAGTGTTTATTTTTGAAGACGAGGTACGACCTGTTTATCCCTATAATTTCGCTATTATCAGAACATCCAAGCCTGTTTTTTATGCTTCTACAGCCAACCCATTCAGTCCTTCACGGAAATATTATTTTGAATTAGATACTACAACGTTTTTTAATTCCTCTTTGATTATCAAGGATTCGCTGGTGTCTAAAGGCGGTTCGCTTTCGTTTAATCCTACACTTTTGTCTTTAAAAGACAGCACAGTTTATTATTGGAGAGTTGGCAGTAAGGTTGATAATGCGAATTTTATCAAATGGAATAACAGCTCGTTTATTTATCGTTCAAATCTCAATCCCGGATTCAACCAGTCGCACTTTTATCAATTTACAGAAAATGATTTTGATAAAATGGTAATGGACTCTTCAAGCAGAGCATTTAAGTTTAAAGACATTTCCAGAAAGTTAAAGATTAAAACAGGTCTTTTTCCGTTTTATGGTGCTGATTTGAACGAAGTATATTTGGATCTGCAATATGTGGACGCCTGGAGGTGTAGTTTTAATGTGTTTTCTGTTTATGTGTTTGAGCCCAAATCATTAAGACCATGGGAAAATATTCCTGTTGGGAATGCCGGGCGCTTTAATAGCTTGTTACCCTGCGTATCATTTCAAACGAGAAAGTTTTTTGAATTTTCAATGGCGGACAGAAACTCCAGGAACAATATGAGGTTGTTTCTGAATCAGATCCCTGATGATCATTATGTTCTTGTAATCAACCAGGGATCAGGAGCGCCAAATTTTGCCGGAATAAATAATTCTTTCATTTCAAACTGGATGTCTGATACAACAGTTTATGGATCGGGAAATAGCATCTATCATACCTTGGTAAGAAACGGCTTTACAGAGATTGATAAATTCACAAGAAACCTGCCCTTTGCATTTGTTTATCAAAAAGGCAATCCGGAATTTATCTATCAATATATTGGCGAAAATGTTAATGATTATATAGATGTGGGCGTTGATATGCCTGCTCAGTTTACAGCAGGTTATACGGAAACTCCATGGCTTGGACCGGCCAGAAAATGGGAAAATTTCCAATGGGATGGTTACTATCCGGGAGGGCAGATGCCACGGGATTCGACGGTGTTTCATTTATATGGTAAAACTAAAACTGGTGTCGAAAATTTACTTGCAGTAGTGAGCCAGGCAAAAGACACGAGTATTTCATTTGTTGATGCTGCTCAGTATCCTTTTATGCGAATGAAGATGTTTTGTCAGGACCCAATCAGTCTAACTCCTTTTCAGCTGCAACACTGGAGGCTTACCGGTGAAATGGTGCCGGAAGGAGCTGTTGCCCCCAATATCCGCTTTGACTTTAAAGATACCTTAGACCTGGGAGAGCCTCTCAATTTTAATATTGCATTTAAAAACATCAGCGAACCGGCTTTCGACAGCTTGAAACTAAAATTAATAGTTACTGATAGAAATAATGTTCCGAAAGAAATTCCGTTTGCAAAAAAGAAACCAATAGTGAGCGGAGATACGATTTTGGTTTCATATACAATTGATACGAAAGATCTTCCAGGTCTGAATTCATTGTTTTTGTTCGTCAACCCCGACAATGATCAGCCGGAACAGTATCTGTTCAATAACTTCATTTTTAGGTCTTTCTTCGTCAAACCGGATGTGTATCAACCTTGGCTTGATGTTACGTTTGACGGCGTTCATATACTGAATCGTGATATTGTTTCATCAAAACCGCATATCACAGCCAAATTGAAAGATGAAAGTAAGTTTATGGCATTAAGTGATACTGCCGGCATGAAAGCAACAATCAGGTTCCCCGACAGATCTTTGAAAGAGTATAAATTAGGTTCTGATTCTGCCAGATTTACACCGGCTAATCTGAATTCAGGGGAAAATACCGCAGTAATAGATTTGTTTCCAAATCTTCTGCAGGATGGTGAATATGAATTAACGATTACTGCGAATGACAGAGTTGGAAATGAAGCGAGTGATTTGGGGTATAAAGTTGCATTCCAGGTTGTCAATAAGCCAATGATTTCAAATCTTCTGAACTATCCAAATCCGTTTACATCTTCCACTGCATTTGTATTTACCTTAACGGGCTCAGAGGTACCACAAAATATACGTATTCAGATTCTGACAATAACCGGAAAAGTAGTTCGGGAAATTACAATGAATGAGCTAGGGCCAATCAGAATAGGCAGAAACATTACTGAGTTCAAATGGGATGGTACGGATCAGTATGGCAACCAATTAGCCAATGGTGTATACCTTTATCGGGTTCTGACCAATAAAAACGGGAAGTCACTTGAGAAATACAGCCCTGCAGATGCTAACACCGACATGTTCTTTAACAGGGGGTACGGAAAAATGTATTTGATGAGATAAAGAGGATCTGATTTATTTAAACAAATGTGTTTATGATACCTTTCTGATCCTGAAATTATTTTCTTCATTTCTTAAATCCGCAACTTCAATAAGCTCACTGTTATCGTAGATATTTTCAACCAGGTACTGATTGCTTCTGCTGCAGTAATAAAGATCTTCTTTTAATTTCCTTTTATAATTACTGAGTATAACAATCTGAATACCAATTAAGCCAATGATGATTGCTGCTGTGTAATAAATCGGATGTATATTTAATATTATCTGATCCAGTAGCAAATATAAAATCAAGCTGATCAAGCTGGTCGTAAAAGCTATTTTGCCAATAAAATCAAATATTTTCATCTGACCGGGAGTTGCCTGATCACGAAATATTTTAAGATTATACAAGAGATTTGAAATACTATATTTATACAAATATTTTGCATGTCTTCTGTTATAGTAGCTTAAATCCGCATTTGTATATTCATTCCAGTTAAAGAACTCCTCCATGAAGAAATGATTTTTCTGAATAAACAGAATATCTTCTGTTACTTCCCTGCGAAATCCTCTGAAATCACTTATGTCTTTAACTGAATGAGTGTTCATTTCGGGGCTCAGTTTATAAAAAAAGTCAAAAACTTTCCGTTTCCATACTGAAGCTTTCATGGTATTATCAGGGTGCATATTGATGATATCGCTCCCTTTTTTTAGCATATTTACCATCTTGGGAATCATCGCACTCGGATGTTGAAGATCTCCCTTCATAACAATGATGAATTCTCCCTTTGCATAGTCCAGACCACTGAGCACAACGGCTCTCGGAGAAGTTTCACTTTTTAATGTGATACAGCGTATAGAGCTGTCTATGTTCATTAAATCTTTTATCTCCTCTAAACTTGAGTCGGTACTTGCGTTGTTTACCCAGATGATTTCATAATCATAGGAGCCAATGTGCTTCAGGAGATCGTAATAAAACGGGCGTAAAAACTCGTTTTGGTTGCGGATGGGTACAATGATGGATAATTGCTTTCGCATAGTTTCAAAGGATTTGGATTCGGAAATAAACGATTGCAAGATAGAAAAGCCACGTGGTGCAGGAAAGCGGAAAACTTGGTTTTTTTCCGCATGGTAATTTTACGGTCTTTGCTGCAACATCAGGTTGCGTTGTACGTATTTGCCAAGGATATCAAATTCGAGGTTTATTTTATGCCCTGGCAGCAGCCATTTCATAGTTGTGTGTGAATAGGTATACGGTATGACGGTTACGGAGAATTCACCCTCCAAAACATTAAAAACAGTAAGTGAGATGCCGTTTAAAGCTATTGATCCTTTTTCAACCAACAGTGCAGCAAACTCCGATGGATACCCAAAGCGGAAGATCCAGCTGCCTCCGATCTCCTCCGCCGACAAGCAGGTGCCAATCGCATCTACATGACCGAGAACCATATGGCCATCTAACCTGGCCGGCATCATAAGACATCTTTCCAGGTTGACCGACTTCCCCTTTTCCCAGGTTGCGAGAGTGGTTTTACGCAGAGTTTCGGCAACGGCGGTTACACGATAACCTTCTTCGTTTACTTCCTCCACGGTCAGGCATACACCTTCGTGTGCTACACTTTGATCGGGCTTTAGTTCGCCGGAAATAGTTGAACTGATCCAAAAAGTGAGGTTAGATCCCAACTCTTTTACATCTGTAATGATCCCTGTCGTTTCAATTATGCCTGTAAACATGGCCGCAAAGGTGGGAAATTGTTTTGATGGATTATTTTATCATTTCCTTTTTTTGGAAAATCGGACAAACCTTTTATCTTTGCGCCTCTAATTTTATTTCAGTTATGTTGATTATTGATTCCAAAGATTGCGAAAACATTGACAAAGCGCTCAAAAAGTATAAAAAGAAATTTGAGAAAAGCAAAACCCTGCTTCAGCTCCGCGAGCGTCAGTCTTTCACTAAACCATCTGTAAGACGCAGGGGTGAGGTGTTGAAGGCAGTATATCGCCAGCAAATTGTAAGCGGGAAAATCGAACTCTGATTTCCCTAACATATTTTCAGATAGCCGTGAAATGATTAACTTCACGGCTATCTGTATTTATGATCCATCCTGAACAACCACATTTTGATGCCTTCTTGAATTACCTCCGCTTTGAAAAGAGGTATTCTTCACATACTATTTCCTCTTACCAGTCTGACCTTTCGTTTTTCTTTGAATTCACCCGGCAGTTGTTTGAAACACAAAAGCCGGAGGAAGTATCTTCTGCAATGATCAGAAGCTGGCTTGCTTCCATGAAGGAAAAAGGAGATTCTTCAAGAAGTATCAATCGTCGAATTTCCACGCTCAAGAGTTTTTTCAGGTATCTCTTAAGGCATCAGATAATATCAGCATCTCCGATGACGACTATCGTTTCTCCGAAAGTTAAAAAACGTCTGCCTGTTTTTGTTGAGCAAAAAGACTTGCATACTCTTTTTCAGCATGTTGAATTTCCGGAGGGTTGGGAGGGGGTGCTGCACCGAACAATTTTTATGTTTTTCTATGCAACAGGAATGCGGTTGAGTGAACTTGTCAATTTAAAGGATAAACAGGTTGATTTTTCAAAAAGCCAGATTAAGATTCTTGGTAAAGGAAACAAAGAACGCATTGTGCCATTTGGACCGGGAATGAGAGAGCAGGTTGATCTATATCGTCAAAACAGGAATTCAATTTTAGCTGCAGACGATGGTGAAATGTATTTTTTCATAAGTCAGAAAGGGCGCCCACTTTCGCCACGTTATGTTCAGTTGACCATCAAAAAATATCTTGCTTTAACCACAACGGTTGAGAAAAAGAGTCCGCATGTACTTCGGCATAGTTTTGCTACCCATCTGATGAACAATGGAGCCGAGCTCAACGCTGTGAAAGAGCTTTTAGGGCACAGCAGTCTGGCCGCTACCCAGATATATACACATAATACGATTGAGAAGTTAAAAGATGTTTACAGGAAAGCTCATCCCAAAGCATAATTTCCGGTAATATTTTTTGAAACAAAAGCATAATTCACGTAATTTTAAAAGAGGATGGGAAGAAGGTTTTTTACTCTTCTTTTTGTGCCTTTTAGGCTTTAAACCTTATTTCAAAAAACTTAAAATCTAAACTATGACTGTACATGTTCAGGCTGTTCGTTTTGAAGCTGATTCAAAATTGATTGATTACGTTGAAAAAAAGGTAACCAAATTGCAGAGTTTTCATGATCGTATTGTGAAAGTTGATGTTTTTCTAAAGCTTGATAATGTTGTTCATACGATCAAGGATAAAATTGCCGAAATAAAAATTCATATTCCGCGCCAGCAGGTTTTTGTAAAACAGTCTTCCAAATCCTTCGAACAATCGTTTGATGAAGCATTAGATGCGGCAATCAATCAGCTTAAAAGAAAGAAAGAAAAAGTGGCTGCTTCTTAAACTTTCAGTTTATATTTTACTAGATCAAAAACAGTATTCTTTTTTCGTGTAAAAAATTTTTCTGTTTCATGTTTTCCTTTACCTTTGCCTTCCCAAAAATGGGGGTATACACCTGTGTATACACCAAAGGTCTTTGATAACTGTTGTACGAAAAGCCACTTTAGCTCAGCTGGTAGAGCAGCTGATTTGTAATCAGCAGGTCGTTGGTTCGAGTCCGACAAGTGGCTCTTTCTTATATGTCGGAATCGGCCTCCCGGGTTGGTCCGAGAGCAGCAGAAAGGGGCAGGTTCCAGAGTGGCCAAATGGGGCGGACTGTAAATCCGCTGTCTTTCGACTTCAGAGGTTCGAATCCTCTCCTGCCCACAGTTTTTTAATAAGCAGATGAGGGCAGACCATGGGTTTGTTCTTCGAAACGCAGCTTGGTAAGTTTGCTGCGTAATAGATAAAAGCGGGAGTAGCTCATTTGGTAGAGCGGTAGCCTTCCAAGCTTCAGGTGGCCGGTTCGAGCCCGGTCTCCCGCTCAAAGAAGTTCTTTTAAATAAGTTGTTGATGTGAGTAAGTCTCACCGCACTACCAGCCGTTGTAGCTCAGTGGTAGAGCACTTCCTTGGTAAGGAAGAGGTCGTGAGTTCAATTCTCATCAACGGCTCAGAAAAGTTAAAAGTTAAAAGTTAAAAGAGTAAAGTGAAGCATGTGCTTAATAAAGTCATCTTCGAACTTGAAACTTTTAAGTTTTTAGTTTTGACTTTAAAACTTGTTTCACCATTTTGTAAACAATAAATAAAAAACAAATAAGATGTCTAAAGAGACCTTTAAGCGGGAGAAACCGCACGTAAACGTAGGAACCATTGGTCACGTTGACCATGGCAAAACCACTCTGACAGCTGCGATCACAGACATCCTTTCTAAGAAAGGTCTGGCGCAGGCAAAAAAGTATGATGAAATCGATGGTGCTCCTGAAGAAAAGGAGCGCGGTATCACCATCAATACTGCTCACGTGGAATATCAAACAGCTAATCGTCACTATGCGCACGTTGACTGTCCTGGTCACGCTGACTACGTAAAAAACATGATTACAGGGGCTGCTCAAATGGATGGTGCCATCCTGGTTGTGGCTGCTACTGATGGTCCTATGCCTCAGACAAAAGAGCACATCCTGCTTGCTCGTCAGGTAGGTGTACCTAAGATTGTTGTATTCATGAATAAAGTTGACCTGGTTGACGATGTTGAATTACTCGAACTGGTTGAAATGGAAATTCGTGATCTGTTAAGTTCATATGGCTTTGATGGTGATAACACACCAATCATCAAAGGTTCTGCTACCGGAGCACTCGCAGGCGAAGAAAAATGGGTGAAGGCTGTGGAAGAATTGATGGAAGCTGTAGATAGCTACATTCCTCTTCCTCCCCGTCCGGTTGATCTTCCGTTCCTGATGAGTGTGGAAGACGTATTCTCTATCACAGGTCGTGGTACTGTTGCTACAGGACGTATTGAGCGTGGAATTATAAAAGTAGGGGAAGCTGTTGAAATCGTAGGATTGGTAGAAGCTCCTTTAAACTCCACTGTAACCGGAGTTGAGATGTTCAAAAAATTATTGGATCAAGGACAGGCCGGTGATAATGCAGGTTTATTACTTCGTGGTATTGAGAAAAAAGATATCCGTCGCGGTATGGTTATCTGTGCTCCGAAGTCTATCACTCCTCATACAGAATTCAAGGGTGAAGTATACGTTCTGAGCAAAGAAGAAGGTGGGCGTCATACTCCATTCTTCCAGAAATATCGTCCTCAGTTCTACTTCCGTACAACGGATGTAACCGGAGAAGTAACTCTTCCTGAAGGAACTGAAATGGTAATGCCTGGTGACAACATCAATCTTATGGTTAAGCTTATCGCGCCAATCGCGATGGAAAAGGGATTGAAGTTCGCGATCCGTGAAGGCGGACGTACAGTTGGTGCCGGACAGGTTACTGAGATTCTGAAGTAAAACAAAAGGCTTCATTTTGAAAGGAATGAAGCCTTGTTTCTATCTTATATTTGCAAAAGTACTTAGGCACGCCCTGAGTACTTTTGTTTCTTAAGCGGAAACGAAATTACAAATATCTACGGGTATAGTATAACGGTAGTACAGAGGTCTCCAAAACCTTCAGTCTGGGTTCGAATCCTAGTACCCGTGCAAAACAAATTACCGGAAAAAATTGCCCGGTTCTTTTGTAAATCAAAAATTAAAAAAAATATTCAATGAGCAAGTTGACAGCCTATTTCAGGGACTCTTACCGGGAACTGATTGAAAAAGTAACCTGGCCTACCTGGCAACAGTTACAACAGTCGACAATGATTGTATTGGTTTCAACCATCATCATTACTCTGATTGTTTGGGCAATGGATTTTGGTATCGCAGGTCTGCTTGATCTCGTCTACTCATTTTTTAAATAAGCGGTAATCATGGAAACAGGAACAGTAGAAACCAGCAAATGGTATGTGCTTAGGGTGGTAAGTGGCAAAGAAAGAAAAGTAAAGGAATACCTCGACAAGGAAATATCACGTAGTGGCTGGGATAAAATTGTGAAACAGGTATTTCTGCCTGTTGAAAAAGTATATAAAGTACAGAATGGAAAGAAGGTTGTTCGTGAACGTAATTTTTACCCCGGTTATGTGATGATTGAAATTGAAGGAGGAAAAATCAACGATGATATTCGCGAAACAATCAGCAATACTAATAATGTAATTCATTTTCTGGGTAAAGAAAACCCCATTGCACTCAGAAAAGCTGAGGTAAATAAAATGTTAGGTAAGGTTGATGAAATGTCGGATGCCGGCGGAATGACAATGAGTGAACCATTCATCGTAGGCGAAACCATTAAAATCATCGACGGACCATTTAACGACTTCAATGGGGTAATCGAAGAAGTGAATGATGAAAAGAAGAAATTGCGTGTTACCGTAAAGATTTTTGGTCGCGCTACCCCTGTAGAATTGAATTATATGCAGGTAGAAAAGCTCGCCTGATTGTTTTCATAAAAAATTTTTCAGCCCGTCTTACAGATGGGCTTTTTTGTTTGATTATCATATTTTTTGGATCATTCCAAAGGATCATATACCTTTGCGCTCCCTAAAAGTTCTTTGGATACTGATTTTATCAATCAGGCATCAGAATTTGGGAGTCTCGTTAAAGCGGGACGTTATCACCAAAAAAACATTTAACATGGCAAAAGAAATCTCCGGATTCGTGAAGTTGCAGGTAAAAGGCGGACAAGCCAATCCAGCACCTCCGGTAGGTCCGGCGCTCGGTTCCAAGGGCGTAAACATTATGGAGTTCTGCAAGCAGTTCAATGCAAGAACGCAGGACAAACCGGGTAAAGTACTTCCCGTTCTCATCACCGTTTATTCCGATAAGTCTTTCGACTTTATCATTAAAACCCCACCGGCTTCTATTCAGCTGTTAGAAGCTGCGAAGATTCAGAAAGGGTCTAAAGAGTCTAACCGCTCCAAAGTAGGTAAGGTTAGCTGGGCACAGGTTGAGGCGATTGCCAAAGACAAAATGCCTGATCTGAACTGCTTTACACTGGAAAGCGCAATGAGTATGGTTGCCGGAACAGCCAGAAGCATGGGAATTACCGTAGAAGGAAAAGCTCCCTGGGAAAATTAATCATTCACCTGTTCGCAAAAGCGGACATAAATTCTTTAAAATATGTCATTGACCAAAAAAAGAAAAGTTGCCCAGGCGAAGGTGGATGCCAATAAAATTTATACTCTAAAAGAGGCTTCCTCCCTGGTAAAAGAAATTAATTGTACAAAATTCGATAGTTCCGTTGACGTACACGTGCGTCTAGGTGTTGATCCTAAAAAAGCTGATCAGGCCATCAGAGGTACGGTGACGCTGCCTCATGGTACAGGTAAAACCAAAAGGGTTCTTGTTCTGTGTACGCCCGATAAAGAGGCGGATGCAAAAGCAGCAGGAGCTGATCATGTTGGCCTGGATGAATTCATTACAAAAATTGAAGGTGGCTGGACTGATATTGATGTTATCATTGCAACACCTGCTGTAATGCCTAAAATCGGTAAACTCGGAAAAGTACTTGGTCCGCGAAACCTTATGCCAAACCCGAAAACAGGAACGGTTACAAACGATGTAGCTGCAGCGGTTAACGAAGTTAAGGGCGGTAAAATTGCTTTTAAAGTTGATAAGGCAGGTATTGTACATGCTTCAATCGGAAGAATCAGTTTTGCTCCAGAGAAAATTGCAGAAAATGCACAGGAACTCCTCAATGCACTCGTTAAAGCAAAACCTTCTACAGCAAAAGGAACTTACCTGAAAAGTATTTATATAGCAAGTACGATGAGTCCCGGTATTTCAGTTGATACAAAAACATTTATTAACTAATCCTTTCAGGGTTTAAAAACCGAATAATATGACTAAAGATCAAAAAAATGAAGTGATTGAAGTGCTGAAAGGAAAGTTCTCTCAGTACAATAATTTCTATATCACTGATACAGAATCGCTCACAGTAGAGCAAATTGGAAAACTGCGTCGCGCCTGCTTCGACAAGCAAATTGAAATGAAGGTGGCTAAAAATACCCTCATAAAAAAAGCGCTTGAGTCTTTGGATGCCGATCGTTACAGTGGCGTTTATGATGCTCTGCACAACGTAACTGCATTGCTTTTTTCAGAAAACCCAAAGGAGCCGGCACTTATCATCAGCTCTTTCCGTAAAGAAACCAATGGCGAAAAGCCTGTTCTTAAGGCGGCATTTATCAATGGAGATGTTTATAGCGGAGACAATCAGCTGAAAGCACTGACCCAGATCAAGACGAAGAACGAACTGATCGGAGAGGTTATCGGATTGCTCCAGTCTCCGGCAAAACGCGTATTGTCTGCACTATTACAACATGCAGAAAAACAAGGCGAAAGCGCTCCTGCAGAAGCTTAAATTTTTCCTTCGGGAAATGAAAGATAAACCAACACCTCTGAGGTTAAAACGGGGTAATTATTATTCACCATCCGCCGGATCCACACAAAAATGGTCGGAAATGAAGGCGGTTAAATTGTAAAAAAATGGCAGACGTAAAAGCATTAGCTGAATCACTGGTCGCATTGACCGTAAAAGAAGTACAGGAACTAGCAGAAGTTCTAAAAACAGAATATGGCATCGAGCCTGCTGCAGCTGCAGTAGTTGTTGCTGCAGGAGACGGTGGCGGAGCTGCTGCTGCTGAAGAAAAAACAGCATTTGATGTTATTTTGAAGAACGGAGGAGCTTCCAAACTGAATGTCGTGAAAATCGTGAAAGATCTGACAGGTCTTGGACTGAAAGAAGCGAAGGAGCTGGTTGACGGCGCACCAAAGCCTGTTAAAGAGGGTGTTTCTAAAGCAGAAGCTGATGATATAGCAGCAAAGCTGAAAGAAGCAGGTGCTGATGTTGAAATTCAGTAATTTTTTTTGATACAGTTGAACCCCGGGAGATCCGGGGTTCTTCTACTATAGGGCAATCAAATTTTGTTCCAAAAGGCAGAATCCTTAACTTTGCCCTCCCTAATTTTAGGCTGAATAGCAGTTGGCGCCAATTATCAGTCATAAATAACTGAAAATCAATATACCTGTCCCTCGTGGGCGGGTCGCTATTCTTGTGCACAAACATATTAAAACCGGTTTAAGCGTATGTCTTCAACACGTGCTTCTGTTGCAAAAAGAGTCAATTTCGGAAAAGTAAAAAATCTTGCAGAAATTCCTGATCTCTTAGGTATTCAAATCCAGTCTTTCAAAGACTTTTTCCAACTTGAAACTACGCCTGATAAGCGTAACAATGAAGGTCTCTTTAAAGTATTTAAAGAGAATTTTCCTATTACAGATACTCGTAACATTTTCGTTCTCGAGTTTCTCGACTATTTTATCGATCCTCCCCGCTATACCATCGACGAATGTATGGAGCGCGGTCTTACATATGCCGTACCGCTGAAAGCAAAATTGCGTCTCAGCTGTAACGATGAAGAACATGTAGATTTTCAGACAATCGTACAGGACGTTTTTCTGGGTAATATCCCTTACATGACTCCTCGTGGTACATTTGTCATCAACGGAGCTGAAAGGGTTGTCGTAAGTCAACTGCATCGCTCGCCGGGAGTGTTCTTCGGACAAAGCATTCATCCGAACGGCACCAAAATTTACAGTGCACGTGTGATTCCGTTCAAAGGAGCTTGGATGGAATTTGCTACTGACATCAACAATGTCATGTATGCGTATATCGATCGCAAGAAAAAGTTTCCTGTTACAACACTTCTTCGTTCAATTGGCTACGAAACAGATAAAGATATTCTTGAGCTTTTTGGCATGGCCGATGAAGTACCTGCCGATAAGAAATCCCTCAGCAAACACGAAGGTAAGCGCATTGCTGCCCGTGTACTTCGTACCTGGGTGGAGGATTTTGTAGATGAAGACAGCGGTGAAGTGGTAAATATGGAGCGCAATGAGGTGATTCTTGAAAGGGATCAAATCCTCGATGCAGAAGCAATTGAGGTGATCAGTGAAATGGGTGTAAAGAGCATCTTCGTTCAGAAAGAAGAAGTGAGCGGAGACTATGCAATCATTTATAACACCCTGAATAAAGATACTTCAAACAGTGAACTTGAAGCTGTGCAGCATATTTATCGTCAGCTTCGCGGAGCTGATGCACCTGATAATGAAACAGCGCGTGGTATCATTGATAAACTTTTCTTCAGTGATAAGAGATATGACCTTGGAGAAGTGGGTCGTTATAAAATCAACCGTAAGCTGAATCTCACTTATGCGCTTGATAAAAAAGTACTTTCTAAAGATGACATCATTGCCATCATCAAATACCTCGTTAAATTAACAAATGCAAAAGAGGAAATTGATGACATCGACCACCTCAGCAATCGTCGTGTTCGTACGGTTGGTGAGCAACTCTATGCTCAGTTTGGTGTTGGTCTGGCAAGGATGGCAAGAACAATACGTGAGCGTATGAATGTGCGCGACAATGAGGTATTCACTCCGGTGGATCTGATCAATGCGCGTACGCTTTCTTCAGTCATCAACTCATTCTTCGGAACATCTCAGCTTTCTCAATTCCTTGATCAGACAAATCCGCTTTCAGAAATTACTCACAAGCGTCGTATTTCTGCACTCGGACCAGGTGGTTTAAGTCGTGAGCGTGCGGGTTTTGAAGTGCGTGACGTACACTACAGCCATTATGGTCGTCTTTGTACAATTGAAACACCGGAAGGACCAAACATCGGATTGATTTCTACACTTTGCGTTCATGCGAAAGTGAATGATATGGGCTTTATTGAAACTCCTTATCGCAAAGTCGATTCCGGAAAAGTTGATTTGAAAAAACTTACTTACCTCAGTGCTGAAGAAGAAGATACAGCTAAGATTGCACAGGTAAATATTGCTGTTGATGAAAAAGGGAATATCGTAGAAGACAAAGTTCGTTCACGTCAGAGTGGCGACTTCCCTATTCTCGAAAAAAGTGATGTGGAATTTATGGACGTTGCACCAAATCAGATTGTTGGTTTGAGTGCTTCTCTGATTCCGTTCCTTGAGCATGATGATGCGAACCGCGCCCTGATGGGATCAAACATGCAACGTCAGGCTGTACCGCTTCTTCGTCCGGAAGTACCTATCGTTGGTACCGGTCTTGAAGCAATTGCGGCAAGAGATTCGCGCATTCAGCTTACTTCTGAAGGAAACGGTGTTGTAGAATATGTGGATGCAAACGAAATTCATGTTCGGTATACCCGCAACGAAGAGCAAAAGATGGTGAGCTTTGAAGAAGACCTTAAAGTGTATAAGCTTACCAAGTTTATCAAAACAAACCAAAGCACCTGTATCAATCTGAAACCTTGTGTTTCTAAAGGACAAACAGTAAAAGACGGAGATTTTCTTACTGAAGGATATGCAACAAAAGATGGCGAGCTTGCATTGGGAAGAAACCTGAAAGTGGCATTCATGCCTTGGAAAGGTTACAACTTCGAAGATGCGATCGTAATCAGTGAAAAAATTGTTCGTGAAGATCTGTTCACTTCAATTCATGTTGAAGAATTTGAACTAGAAGTTCGCGATACCAAATTGGGTGAAGAAGAACTCACTCCGGATATTCCAAACGTAAGTGAGGAAGCTACAAAAGATCTCGATCAGAATGGGATCATTCGTATCGGAGCTGCAATCAAAGAAGGAGATATTCTCATTGGTAAAATCACACCGAAAGGAGAGAGCGATCCAACACCGGAAGAAAAACTTCTTCGTGCAATCTTCGGCGACAAAGCAGGTGATGCAAAGGATGCGTCTCTTAAAGCACCAAGCGGAACTGAAGGTGTTGTGATTGATAAAAAACTTTTCCAGCGTACGAAAAAAGACAAAAACGGAAAGATTCGTGAAAAAGCTTTACTGGAAAAAACAGAAAAAATTCACGAAAAGAATATCACTGATCTTTTAGATCTTCTGGTAAATAAACTTCAGACATTGCTGAAGGATAAAACTTCTGCCGGAGTAACAAATAATTTCGGTGAAGTACAGATAGGCAAAGGTTCCAAGTTTAATTCTAAAAACCTTGCAGTTATAGATTACCTAAATGTCAATCCGCTTGGGTGGACAGGTGATGCACATACGGATGAACTGATCAACCAGTTGTTGCACAACTATAGTATCAAATACAATGAAGAATTAGGTCGCTACAAGCGCGAAAAATTCAACATCTCTATTGGTGATGAACTTCCTGCAGGTGTTTTGAAATTGGCTAAGGTTTATCTCGGTGTGAAGCGTAAGCTGAAAGTAGGAGATAAAATGGCAGGTCGCCACGGTAACAAAGGAATTGTTGCGAAAATCGTTCGTGCTGAAGATATGCCATTCCTTGAAGACGGAACACCGGTTGATATTGTGTTAAATCCTCTCGGCGTACCAAGTCGTATGAACCTCGGACAGATTTATGAAACAGTACTTGGATGGGCCGGTCAGAAATTAGGAATGAAATTCTCTACACCAATTTTTGATGGTGCAACGGTAGAAGAAATTGCAGGTTATATCGGTGATGCAAAACTTCCAACATTTGGCCATACTTATCTCTATGATGGTGAAACCGGAGATCGCTTCCACCAAAAAGCTACTGTAGGTATCATCTATATGATTAAGCTTCACCACATGGTGGATGACAAGATGCACGCACGTTCTATCGGACCATACAGCTTAATTACTCAGCAACCGCTCGGTGGTAAGGCACAGTTCGGAGGTCAGCGTTTCGGGGAGATGGAAGTATGGGCGCTGGAAGCATATGGTGCTTCAAGCATTCTCCAGGAATTACTTACGATTAAATCAGATGATATTCTTGGCCGTGCCAAAACATACGAAGCAATCGTGAAAGGCGACAACGTGCCCCGTCCCGGAGTGCCTGAGTCATTCAATGTACTTGTGCATGAATTACGAGGTCTTGGTCTCGATTTGAAATTTGAGGAATAATACCAAATAAAAAAGGCATTAAACTCTAATCATCACGAATAATTATAATAAAAGATATGTCATTCAAAAAAGATAATCGTCAGCGTCCTACGTTTTCAAAGATCACGATCGGACTGGCTTCTCCTGATATAATTCTGGAAAGAAGTCATGGTGAAGTGCTGAAGCCTGAAACCATCAACTACCGCACTTACAAGCCGGAGAGAGATGGTTTGTTTTGTGAGCGCATTTTCGGACCGGTGAAAGATTATGAATGCGCATGCGGAAAGTACAAGCGTATTCGTTACAAAGGAATCGTTTGTGACCGCTGCGGTGTAGAGGTTACCGAAAAGAAAGTACGTCGCGAACGTATGGGACACATCAAACTGGTTGTGCCTGTTGTTCACATCTGGTATTTCAAATCTCTCCCAAATAAAATCGGTTATCTTCTTGGAATGAGTTCCAAGAAACTCGAGATGATTGTTTATTATGAGCGTTATGCCGTAATTCAGCGTGGTGGTTTCGATGAAGTACTCGGAGAATTCGAACGTTCTCGCAATCTGAAAGATCAACTGAAAACAGGCGACCTTCTTACCGAAGAAGAATACCTCGAAATCATTGATAAGTTACCCAAAGACAACCAATATCTTCCTGATGAAGATCCTCAGAAGTTTATTGCAAAAATGGGTGCAGAAGCAGTTCATGATTTACTCGCTCGCATCGATCTCGATCAGCTGAGCTATGATCTCCGTAATGCAGCGGCTAATGAAACTTCACAACAAAGAAAAGCAGATGCACTTAAGCGTCTCAGTGTTGTAGAAGCTTTCCGTGAAGCAAATACAAATATTTCTAACCGTCCTGAGTGGATGGTAATGCAGTATATTCCTGTTATTCCACCGGAACTGCGTCCGCTTGTTCCACTGGATGGCGGTCGTTTTGCGTCTTCTGACCTCAATGATTTATACCGTCGTGTAATCATCCGCAATAATCGTCTGAAGCGTCTTCTTGAAATTAAAGCGCCTGAGGTGATTTTGCGTAATGAGAAGCGTATGCTTCAGGAAGCGATTGACAGCCTTTTCGATAACTCAAGAAAATCAAATGCTGTAAAAGCGGAAGGCGGTCGTGCATTGAAATCACTGAGTGATGTATTGAAAGGTAAACAAGGTCGTTTCCGTCAAAACCTTCTTGGTAAGCGTGTAGACTATTCAGGTCGTTCGGTTATTGTTGTAGGTCCTGAACTGAAATTACATGAGTGTGGATTGCCAAAAGATATGGCAGCCGAACTCTTCAAACCGTTTATTATCCGTAAACTGATTGAAAGAGGTATCGTAAAAACAGTAAAGAGTGCCCGTAAGCTTGTAGATAAAAAAGAAGCTGTTATTTGGGATATTCTTGAAAATATTCTGAAAGGACATCCGGTGTTGTTGAATCGTGCCCCGACCCTTCACCGTCTTTCTATTCAGGCATTCCAGCCAAAACTAATTGAAGGAAAAGCAATTCAGCTTCATCCACTCGTTACATCGGCATTTAACGCCGATTTCGATGGTGACCAGATGGCGGTGCATGTACCATTGAGCAATGCAGCGGTACTTGAGGCACAACTGTTGATGCTTGCATCTCACAACATCCTCAACCCACAAAATGGTACGCCAATTACACTTCCTTCTCAGGACATGGTACTCGGTCTTTACTATATTTCAAAAGGAAAGAGATCGACTGAAACAGAAAAAGTGCTTGGTGAAGGCAAAGCATTCTATTCTTCTGAAGAAGCAATCATTGCTTACAATGAAGGACGTGTTGATTTACACGCTTTTGTAAAAGTGCGCAGCAATGTCAGAGAAAATGGTCAGCTCGTAAAGAAATTAATTGAAACTACTATTGGTCGTATCATCTTCAATGAATTTGTTCCGAAAGAAGTGGGTTTTGTAAACGCGTTACTCACTAAGAAAAATCTTCGTGAAATCATTGGTGATATTATTCATATTACCAATGTGCCTAAAACTGCGAAGTTTCTTGATGATATCAAACAACTTGGTTTCCGTATGGCATTCCGTGGTGGTTTGTCGTTCAACATTAATGACCTGATCATCCCCGAAATCAAACAGGAGCTGGTTGACTCAGCTCACGGCGAAGTAGATGAAGTGTGGGATAACTATAACATGGGTCTCATCACAAATAACGAACGCTACAACCAGATCATCGATATCTGGAGCCGCGTGGATACCCGTGTAACTGAAACGTTGATCAGAGAAATGGCATCAGATAAGCAAGGATTCAATTCTGTTTACATGATGCTTGATTCCGGTGCGCGTGGTAGTAAGCAGCAGGTAAAGCAGCTCGCAGGTATTCGTGGTCTGATGGCGAAACCAAGAAAGAGTGGATCTACCGGCAGTGAGATCATTGAGAATCCGGTTCTTTCCAACTTCAAAGACGGATTGAGCGTATTGGATTACTTCATCTCTACGCACGGTGCGCGTAAGGGTCTTGCGGATACAGCCTTGAAAACAGCTGATGCCGGTTACCTTACCCGTCGTCTTGTGGATGTTGCTCAGGATGTAGTAATCAATGAAGAAGATTGCGGCACATTGCGTGGTATCGCAACAAGTGCGTTGAAGGACAACGAAGATATTATTGAACCATTAAGTGATCGTATAGAGGGACGTACATCTCTTCACGATGTGTATGATCCTCAAACCGAGGAGCTTTTAACGAACGCCGGAGAAGAGATTTCGGCAGCGACGGCAAAGCGTATAGAAGAATCGGGAATTGAAACAGTAGAAATCCGTTCAGTTTTAACATGCGAAAGTAAGCGTGGTGTGTGTGTGAAATGTTATGGTAAAAACCTTGCAACGGGTATTCTCGCTCAACGTGGTGATGCAGTTGGTATCATTGCTGCACAGTCTATCGGTGAGCCAGGAACTCAGCTTACACTGCGTACTTTCCACGTGGGTGGTGTTGCAGGCTCTGCTTCTGTTGAGTCTACTCTTGCTGCTAAGTTTGACGGAACTATTCAGTTTGATGGTCTTCGTACGGTTAGTACAGTAAATAATGAAGGTGATAAAATTCAAGTTGTAATCGGTCGTACCGGAGAAGTGCGTATTATGGATGTGAAGAACGATCGTCTTCTTATCACCAACAATATTCCTTACGGTGCTACATTGACTGTTAAGGAAGGTCAGCAAGTGAAAAAAGGAGATGTGATCTGCTCATGGGATCCGTTCAACAACGTGGTTGTTGCTGAAATTGCAGGTAAAGTTATTTTCGACAATATTATTGAAGGTGTTACTTTCCGTGAGGAGGCTGATGAACAAACCGGACACCGTGAAAAGGTGGTGATTGAATCTCGTGATAAAACGAAGATTCCTTCTCTTGGAGTTGAGGGAAGTAAGGATACGAAAAGTTATAATCTGCCTGTTGGTTCACACATTGTGATCGAGGAAGGTGATAATGTCATTGCCGGTCAGGTGCTTGTTAAAATACCACGTATTCTCGGAAAACTGCGTGATATCACCGGAGGTCTGCCTCGTGTAACTGAATTGTTTGAAGCAAGAAATCCCGGTAACCCTGCAATCGTTTCTGAAATAGATGGGGTTGTTACATTCGGGGTAGTGAAAAGAGGAAACCGTGAAATCATCGTAACAAGTAAGGATGAAGTAGTTAAGAAATATCTTGTTCCACTTACACGCCAGATTCTTGCTCAAGAAGGTGACTTTGTGAAAGCAGGTTCTGCTCTGAGTGATGGACAAATAGCACCTGCGGATATCCTTACAATCAAAGGTACTTTTGCAGTACAGGAATATGTTGTGAATGAAATTCAGGAAGTGTATCGTCTGCAAGGTGTACGTATCAACGACAAACACATTGAGGTGATCGTGCGTCAGATGATGAAGAAAGTAGAAATCGTCGATGCAGGTGATACAAAGTTCCTTCAGGAAGACATGGCAGATCGTTTCGAGTTCATCGAAGAAAACGACCGCATTTTCGATAAAAAAGTTGTTGTTGAAATCGGAGATAGCACGAAATTCCGTCAGGGTCAGATTATCACGCTTCGTGATCTCAGAGAGGAAAATAGTATTCTGCGTCGTGCCGACAAGAAATTGGTAGAAGTGCGCGATGCGAATCCTGCTACTGCTCAGCCAGTATTACTGGGTATCACCAAGGCTTCACTTGGAGTACAAAGCTGGATTTCTGCTGCATCATTCCAGGAAACAACGAAAGTATTAAGTACTGCTGCGATACAAGGTAAAACAGATTATCTCCTTGGTCTTAAAGAAAACGTTATCACAGGTCATGCAATTCCTGCAGGTACCGGTCAGCGTGAATTTGAGAAAATGATTGTAGGCAGCAAGGAAGAATACGAATTGTTGCAACTTTCCAGAGAAGCTTTCAGCTTTGATGAAGATGAATAATCATGTATAGTATTTATAAAGGGCCCCGCTTATACTGTAACGGGGCCTTTTTTAATAATCTTTTTACATTTTTATAGAAAGGTTTGAAAGATCTTTACTCCTCTCAAAAATTATCATACAATCGATTATGGAAAAATTTTACAAGGCACTTACCGGTATCCTCCTTGTTGCAGTTGCTGTGTTGTATTATTTGTTTTTTTCTTCCGGAGTAAAAACACAACAGGGTGCTTCAGTTAAAAAAGGGAGCAATAACATAAAGAGTGAAACAGCTGTGAGGCTTGCTTATATAGATCTGGATACGATCGAAGAAAAATATCTTTATTTCAAGCAAAAGAATGATGAACTTGAAAAAGAAAAAAAGAAAATGGAGGCCGATGTTGAGTCGGGTGTAAGAAAGCTGGAGCAGGACAGGGAAATCTTTTTGAAAAGAGGGCAATCAATAACACAAGCAGAAGCGGAGCAGTTTCAGCAACAGTTTCAGATGCGTTATCAGCAATTGTCTGAAAAAAGAGAGAAGTTATTTGCCGCACATATGGAAAATCAGAAAAAAGCTTTCGACGAGATCCAGGCAAAAATTAATGACTACCTGAGTGAGTACAATAAGAATGAAAAATACCAGTTTATATTTTCCGTTGGAGCAGGCAACCTCACTGTTTATTACAAGGATTCAGCTTTGAATATTACAAATGAAGTGATTAAAGGCTTGAATGCTTCCTATCAGAAGAAGGGCAAATAAATCTGTTTCCGATTATTTTCTTATCTTAATGACCGGCACTTCTTTTCGGATGGCAAATCTGATATGTTTGCCGTTTTATTTCAACCAAAACAGTTTTGTATGTCTGAGCAAAATGAGGCAGGGTTTAAGCCGTCGCTTGGTTTATTCGATGCAACAATGATTGTTGCCGGATCTATGATTGGATCCGGTATTTTTATTGTGAGTGCAGATATGCTAAAAGATATTGGCAGCGCCGGTTGGTTGCTTGCAGCCTGGCTGATTACAGGATTTATGACATTAACT
>Ga0315902_10003533_pt1 | contig 23277 bp, 20 predicted proteins | sample LakEriMetagenome_9_FD_203523 | JGI IMG/M metagenome (GOLD analysis project Ga0315902, IMG submission 203523) | Freshwater fungal communities from buoy surface, Lake Erie, Ohio, United States - Buoy 12 MA117 | ecosystem: Environmental > Aquatic > Freshwater > Lake > Lake biofilm | place: USA... | reverse complement strand
AGAAAAAGTAGAAGCACAGGAATTTATTCCCTCAGCTTGGTCGCAATTAATTCGAAAAGATCCAGCATTTGTACTTTCCACCCATCTAAAGAGAAATTCTTACCTTCTCCCGATTCCACTTTACGGAATTCCGAAAGTTCCATTTCTGCACAGCACAATTGAATTTAAAGATGCTGGTATTGAATGGGCATTCCCCTCGATTGCCGAAAAGGCTAGGGTGCTGATGCGAATTTGGAATGCGTTTCGTGGGATCACAGCATGGGCGGGCTTCTGGACTCTAGCTCTCGTTCTGATTGCGACTCTAGGAAAGAGAAGAGAATTACTAATCCCCACGCTACTATCTATCTCACTCTCAGCAATTTTGTTTGTGGTCGCTCCCATACCCGACGGGCGATACGCATTGTTTGCCTTAATTGCTGGCCAACTGGCATTGCTTGGGGTGGTTCTGCAGTGGGCCCTGTCGGGATCGAACCGACGACCCACGGATTAAAAGTCCGTTGCTCTACCGACTGAGCTAAAGGCCCAAATTTGAGTCATGTCTGATTCTTACCCGACACAACTGGCGAATACTAGCGAGATTTAGCTGAGTGAAATCTGCGATAAACTCCCGATTCCTCTAGTCCCCATCGTCTAGGGGCCTAGGACATCGCCCTTTCACGGCGGTAACACGGGTTCAAATCCCGTTGGGGACGCGAGATAGAGAGCAATCTCTATCTGTAGTTGGCCCAGTAGCGCAGTTGGTTAGCGCGCCGCCCTGTCACGGCGGAGGTCGCGGGTTCAAGTCCCGTCTGGGTCGCGATGTGCATTTTCGTTGAATTTTTTGATCTCGGCTGGGTAGCTCAGTTGGTACGAGCGTGCGACTGAAAATCGTGAGGTCGACGGTTCGATCCCGTCCCCAGCCACAGAGTATTTTTTTGAAAAAAGCAACTAATAATGATGAGACTAGATAGGCTAAATCAACATGAAAATAGAAAAATGCGAGTACTTGATTTATGACAACCTTCAATAGTTTGAAAATGAAAATACTAGAACCGTGGCAAAAATTACCTATTAAAAGTGTAGGTTGCTGATAGAAAAATGAGAAAAAGCAAGCGATACTTTTATCCATGTTCTGGTACAGAGTGAGAGTCGAGCGCTTAATGGATAGGCACAAAGGGCAAACGGGCAACAAACTTGAATTGAGTTACATCAATATCGGTGCCTCGCCCACTTCTATGGGATTAAATACTTGCTTTCTATACAAACTTGGTTTTGTAGAGAGGGGTTGATTTGCAAAAAAAATTTGATTCAACTATTTATCCATACTCTAAAATTTCACGACTGCCGCCCTTTGTGCGACCATTAGCCCTATTTGTCAGGCACCTACTAAACAAGCGACCAACTTACGTTCACGAATTCGATGGCGTAGCTACTACTCACAATTTACATTGCTTGGAGGAACCCAAGTTTAAATATGGTATGCAAAAAGCAATAATTGCTGGAGGCTTTGATTATCAAATTTACATGAGACAACACCAAGCGGTTTGGTGTGCTGATACTGCTTTAAGACTAAATAAAGAGGGCTCCTTTGTAGAACTTGGTACAGCAAAGGGCTATTCAATGACGACTATTTTATATTCGATGGAATATGAAGGAAAAGATTTGGCGAAACTCCCAGTCTATCTATTTGATACTTTTAGTCCTAACGCATTAGATAGTAAAGGGTCTCAGCATAGTAAACATGGGAAAAATATTTATTATGCAGAATCCTTCGAACAAGCTCAACAATCTTTTGTGCACTTTCCTAATGTGAAATTAATCCAGGGAAGTCTTCCGCAGAGTCTAAATACGATAAAGATAGAACCAATTAGTTTTCTACACATTGATTTAAATGTTCCTGAAATAGAGATTAAATGTCTAGAATTACTATGGAATCATATCTTGCCATCTGGAATAATATTGATTGATGACTTCGCATACAAAGGTTACGAGTATACAAATAAACTCTTCAACGATTTTTGTCTTCAGCGAGGTATCTCAATACTTACTACTGCTTATGGACCGGGCATTATTGTAAAATGATATACAACTTTACTCTCATCAGATTGCATTTTAGTTCAGAGAGAATGCAGGTATTCTTACACTAAGTGACATCCAACAGAAACTGAATTTTCAATCAATTTTTATTTGCAATCCAATAAGTCGACTTCCGCAGTGAACAAATTAAATTAACATTCAACCCGGGTAATACAGGTAAAATACTGGTTCTAAGGTATGCTTTAATTTCAAAAAGATTGGGGAATAACTAATGTACACGTGTGAGGTATGTGAAAATAAAGTTGAAGGCCCTGTTATTGATTTAGGCTCACACCCCCTAAATGACGACATGCATCGCATTGGCGTTGACTATGAGGCCAAAAAATATCGTCAAGAAATTCAGTTGTGCACTTTTTGCTTCACAGCTCATCAGCTGCATCCAGTCGAAAAAGAGACGCTATTCTTTCCAGAATATCGCTACAGAGGATCGGTAACTAAAGACGTACTCTCAGGAATGGCAGACCTGGTTGATAATGCATTGCAGTTCTATGGATCTGGAAAACCTCTAAAGGTCCTTGATATTGGCGCAAACGACGGGTCGCTATTGGGAATAATGAAAAGCAAATCTGGATGCGAGACCATAGGTGTAGACCCGACAAATGCTGTACTTGAGAGTGCCGGGAGAATTGATCATGCTTATTGTGAATTCTTCTCCCTAGAGACGGCTAATAAGATTCTTGTAAATCATGGCGTCCCTGATATCATCACCTTCACAAATGTATTTGCTCACATAGAGAATCTACCCTCATTAATTGAAGCTGTTTCGGTTTTGTTGAATAAAAGTAATTTACTTGTTATCGAAAATCATTATCTTGGGTCGGTACTTGATAAGAATCAATTTGATACTTTCTATGCAGAGCATATCAGGACATACAGTGCAACTTCCTTTGAATTTATTGCCAAGAAACTTGATATTGACATTAAAAGTATCCAATTTCCGCGACGTTATGGCGGAAATATCCGTGTTTATATGAGCCGAAATCCAAATTATTCAATGCAAAAAGAAGAAGTTGATGAGTTAGCTTTCCCTGAAGGTTTCAAAAGAATTCAAGTTACTTATGACGATTGGTTAGGAAAATCTCTAAGTCAAATTGATCAAATTCTTTTGGCTGGTCCTCTTGTAGGAAAAAGTTGCCCAGCACGCTCGGTAATGCTCTATTCAAGCCTAAAGATGAACTCAGAAAAGATGTCAGTCGTGTACGAACATCCCAATTCTCCTAAATTAGGCTTCTGTGTCCCTGGAACTTCAATTCCAATAATTTCAGATTTGACTATTGGGGCAGAAAGGAGTCAAAACATGATTCTATGGTCCTGGCATATCGCTTACGAAATACTTCCTTACTTAAAGGAGATTGGATATAAAGGAAACGTTTGGTCCCCACTACCTGATTTCCACTTAATTGAAAAGTTATAGCTTTGAATATTTCAATTCTTGGCAGTGGATTTGGAATTTATGGGTATCTTCCTGCCGCATGTTCGCTTGGTTGGGAAGTTACTACCCTTACTAGATACCGGGAAAAAATATTTAGCAGAAAAGAACTCTCGCATTATTTTCATTCTGTTAAATTCGTTAACTCTGAAGCTGAGCTATTTGATCTTGAATTTCCACTAGTATTCGCGAGAACCCCAGAATTGCAATATCAATTTCTCGCTAATAATCTAATACATAAAGCAAAACTATCTCATCTCTTTCTCGAAAAACCCCTTACGAATTCGATTTCTAACTCAGAATTTGTTCTTGATTTATTGCGAAATAGTAGGAAGTCATTTTCGATTGGTTATTTGTTTCAATACACCCAATGGTTTATGGATTTATCAAACCTAGTAACCAAACCGGGAAGAGAGCTAATATTTAATTGGCGGATACCGATTACTAATTCAGAATGGAAGAATAGTCAAGCATCTGGTGGAGGAGTATCTAGTTTTTTCTTGGTTCATTTTGTACCTCTACTAACTAAACTTGGTTTTAGAATTTCAGATCTAGAAACTACATCTATGAATGGAAAATTTACATTGAAGAGTGTAGGACATAATTATCTTGAAATAAATGCAGAAATTGTGAAACGAGATTTTCGTTTTGAATTATTGGTAGATAAAATGCCTAAACCCCTGTTTCAAGCTCAAACTCCTTTTGGAATGAAGCCATTAGGGGGAAATCCTGACCCAAGAATCGATTCACTCAAAAGATATCTTAAAAGCACGCTCGATGGATCACTGTTAATGGACTCAGCAGTAGAAACCGAACTTGATGTTATTGAGTTTCTAAAGCTCTGCTACCAAGCTGGTGTAAATTAAATCCATTTAGAGGTTAAATTCTTGTGTGAAAATCCTATGGCTTATCCGTATTCATTCTGAGAAGTACAAATGTAGCGAATTTAGAGCGGTTCCCAACATAAATCATTCTTAGAAACAATCCTTGGAATGATTGGCCATTCCACCTTAACTTTAGGGTCAGAGTACTTAACCCCCGAGGTGTATTCTTTCGAGTATTTCTCTGACACTTGATAAGTAACGGATGTGTTATCTTCTAGAGTTAAGTATGCGTGAGCTACACCTTTAGCTATATAAATTGATTTGTTCGAATCTAAATCGAGAACTGTTGAGAAAGTTTTTAAGAAAGTTTTAGAATTTGGCCTTAAGTCTAGGATTGCATCAAAAACTCTCCCACTTACACAAGTTACTAATTTAATTTCCTCGAAAGGTGCTTTTTGGAGGTGAAAACCTCTTAATGTTCCTGCACGCTTGTTTGAACTGTAATTGGTTTGAATCCATTTACTGTTTAATCCACTTGAATCAAATGCATCTTGACAATATTTTCGGTAGAAACTTCCTCGCTCATCATTGTTTTCAGGGAAATGAATCAAATAACAACCCTCCAAAGGTGTGGGTTCGACAGACAAATCAGAATTAGTTTTCATTTTTATTTTACTAACCTCACCTCCCATAATGTTGGAAACTTAAGTAATTCATGCTTCTACCAAAAAAATCAGAGCTATCCTATTTTTGTGATCCAACCATCTCTAAACTCAGAAAATAACGATCTTCGAGAAAATTTATTCAATCTGGTCCAATTTTTGTTTTCTTCCAAAAATTGAAGTGTTGCTGTGAGAGGGTTATCACCTTTCCCCCAAGGACGGTCCTCTCTTTCGGGTAGATGCTCTATTATCCCATCAGCCACAAGGACAACTGAACCTGTTGGAAGACACTTATCGAGAAGTTCGAGCTCTTTAATCACGTGGGCGTGAGAGTGATTGCCATCCAAAATTACAAACACTCGTTCATGTCCGTCCGAAAAATCCTTAACTTCCTTCTCTGCCAAAAGAGACGTTGAGTCAGTCTGAACAAGCTTCAAGTAACCCTTGTCCAAAAATTCCTTCAAAGCAAATTGGGTATGCTCATAGATTTTAATGTCCAGTCCAAGAACATTTGGCTTTATATCATTCAATTTTTGCAAACTAATTGCTAGAGAGACACTGCCGCCCCGGGCTACTCCCACTTCAATGACTGCCGTTGGTTTATAGTCAAAATAGAATTCTTGAATAACTATAATATCTTCAGGAAGTTTCACAATTGGAATGCCCATCCAATTTTTATTCGATACGTATCTAAAGTTCATCAACTCGACGAATAAATCCATGAACTTTATATACAAAGCCTCATCTTTCTCAAGTAGACTTTGCAACTTTTCTCTCGTAGCCTCAAATTCTGATGCACTTTCGATATCTTCTAGATAAGACATGGTGGAATAGTACTTCCTCCTTAGGTAAAAATCTCATTTTGCTAGCGTTAACTTACTGATTTCTTAATACAATAAGGAAGTGGTAGCCACATAAAGGCTAAATACTTCCATCTGTTTCAAAACAACCCTCTGACGAGGAGGCTCTGATTTACCACTTGCCACCCCTGAAATTTGCTATTTCTTCCAACATTAATTCTTGGGCATCTCGACCAGTTGCAAATTTAGAATACCATTCTGCAGTTTGTATTACTGCATCTGTTTGCGGTATCGATAGTTGCCATCCAAGAGTTGACTTTGCTAGTTTTGAATTCAATTCAAGTTGCTCACTTTCAGGAATAGAAGACTTCAAATACTCAAAATTGGTTTTCTTTTTGAACGCTCTTTCAAAAAGGCAAACAAGTTCTTTAACTGTTAATGAAGTACTTGGTCCGAAATTAATTGCCGTAGGAATACCTTCTTTTCCTTCTAAGTGTGATTGAGCCAAAAGTAAATAGCCATAGAGACAATCGAGTACGTGCTGCCAGGGGCGAGTAGCGTTTGGATTTCTGATCGAGATTAAGTTGTTTGAGAAGAGTGCTCTCACTAAATCTGGAACGAGACGATCTTCACCCCAATCGCCACCGCCAATTACATTACCTGCACGAACGGTGGTGATTCGTTTCTTGGATGGGTTATTTGCAATGTTTATCGAGTTAACGATAATTTCAGACGCGGCTTTGGAAGCACTATAAGGATCTACGCCACCTAACTTATCTGACTCTTCAAATGGTTCATTTCTGCCAAGATTTTCATAGACTTTATCTGTTGTGGCAATTGTCATACCTATGACAGATTCGCATGCCAATGAAGAGAGAAGGACATTAGCGGTACCAGTAATGTTGGTGGTTATGCTTTCAATAGGGTTTCTTACAGATCTACGCACATATGCCTGCGCTGCTAAATGAAAAACATAATCTGGACGCAAAATTTGCATAGCGTTTGAAACCTGTAATTCATCTCTTATATCCTCAAAAAAATTGGCTGAAACTTGGTCACTAATTCTTGCATCAACAAAAAGAGATTGTGGGCTTTCTGGAGGTAATGAAAGGCCAACGACTTCAGCTCCCAGATCTTTAAGTAAGAGAGTGAGCCAAGAACCTTTGAACCCTGTGTGGCCGGTTACTAACACACGCTTTCCCCGCCACAAAGCCGAGTCTAAACCCAAGGAAGTACTCCCATGGTGATGGCTTCCTCTAAGCGTTGTAGATCACGCACCGTATCTACAGGTTGCCAAAATCCAAAATGTTTATATGCACCCAACTTTCCAGAACTCGCAATTTTCGGAAGTGTGTCTATTTCAAATGAAGAATTATCACCTTCAATAAAGTTAAAGACTGCAGAATTCAGAATTAGAAATCCACCGTTTACCCAAGCACCATCACCAATTGGTTTCTCCTGAAAATTCTCTACTTGATTCCCTATTAAATTTAGAGCGCCAAATCTGGCTGGGGGTTGTACTGCTGTAAGAGTTGCTATGTTTCCTGATGCATAGTGAGAATCTATCAATTCTGGAATATTAACGTTGGCTACACCATCTCCATAAGTTAAAAGAAAGTCATTACTGAGTAAGTCACGCAGATGTCCAATTCGACCGCCCGTATTAGTTTCAACCCCCGTATCGATAACAGAAACCTTCCAAGGTAGACTTCGAATTTTATGGATTTCACGATCCGGAGTGGCTAGATTAAAAGTTATGTCAGATTGATGTAGCCAATAGTTGGCGAAGTACTCGCGAATTTGCTGTCCTTTGTATCCAGCTAAAACTATAAACTCAGTTATTCCATACATCGCATAGTTCTGCATAATGTGCCAAATAAGGGGCTGACCATGAGCTTCCACAAGTGGCTTTGGTTTAAAATTAGTTTCTTCCGCCAAGCGAGTGCCTCGCCCGCCTGCTAGAATCACCGCAATCATGGGCTAAAAGTAGTCTATTTTTAAGGAATTTCCGCGAAGAGCTGTTGCTATCGCAAGCGTACCGTCACATCGGAAGTCGTCTCGGCTTGAAACTCCCGAAGCGCCTCCAGAGTCAAGCCTCCTGGAATCTCTAAAGGTGTCTAAAAGTGATTTCGTCACATAACCCCTATTGTTGGATTAATAACGCGTGTTTGAAATAGAGCTTGATTCACAATTTCAGTGTTGGAAATATGAAGGAACTTCCAATACAGCTTATTTTTAAAGACTTTCACCCACTCTGCTGAACCGAGGTAACCAAGAGCTTTAAGAAAACCTCGAACAAGTATTGTACTGATCGAGTACTGCACTGCAATGACTATCAATCTGGCTTTAGACACGTTAGAAGTTTGTGATCGACGTATTGATTTGACTCGATCGAACAGTGTGTTAAGAGCCCTAATTATCGAGTTCTTAAAATTGTATGACTGAGTGCCAAGATTCTTAAGGTCACTTTCAAAAGAATTCCACTCTTTTCGTGCAATATATTGAAAAAGTGTATTCTCATTTTGGATAAAATTGCCAGCTAAAGATAATTCCTGCACCCAAAGTAAATCTCCCCCTGGAAAATTGCGGAATCCTGGAATATTTTTAGCAAATTTAGCTCTGTACATGCCATAAATCGCTACAGCAGGAAAATTATAAAGTGTCTCCTTATACCTTGCCTCCACTCGTGTTTTGTCACTAAATGAATTGAGATTGGCATAGAAAATTACTCGCTCCTTAGTTTCGAGACAGACAGCAACGCGAGTTTGGCAAAGTACCGCCTTGGGGTTCGCAATCAAGGAACAAACACATTCCTTAATAAAATCTTTGGAATGTAAATCATCCGAAGCAGCCCACATGAAAAACTCTCCCGAGGACTGCTGGAGGACCTGATTAAAATTGTTCATTGCTCCAATGTTTTTATTGTTTTTGATTAAGCTAACCCGAGAATCTTCAGATGCAAACATCGCAGCAATTTTTGCAGAATCGTCAGTCGATGCATTGTCAGAAACAATCAACTCAATATTCTTGTAGCTCTGCTTTAATAGCGAATTCACCGCCGACTCAAGATGCACAGCTCCGTTAAATACAGGCATACCGATGGAAACAAGTGGCTCTTGGAACTGATTCATAGCTCTCCTGATCAGCGACATTCCCCGTAAATTATAGGAGAAATGACTACACTTCGCATGGGAGGAAGTTTGCCATGGTTGAACAAAAGAAGATTGTATGGAGTGCGTCAAATGTTGCCTTTTTTTGGAGTTCGTATTTAAAGAACCCCAACAACCATGGGGGTTGGATGTCAGAAGGCTCCGGCAAGGCAATCATTCGAAGAATGAGGAAGATTTTGCCAAACGGCTTTCTGTCAGCCCCAAAGATCATTTGCGATTGGGGTTGTGGAACAGGGAGCTTTGCAAAGGGCCTTGTAACTAAAGGTCACACCGTATTTGGGTTTGACCAAAAAGAAGTCGTGACACAAATACCCCAAAATTTAGATAATTTTATTCGTGTCTTCGACACAAACATCATAGATGATGAATCACTTGACCTTGTTTATGCTCTCGAAGTTATTGAACACATTATTGATTCTGAAGTTAAAAAAACTTTCACAGAGTGGAAACGTATTCTGAAAAAGACTGGCTATTTATTGTTGACGACACCAAATGAAGAGAATCTAGCATCAAACAGCATCATTTGTCCTAATTGTGAGACGCAATTCCATGCTGTACAACATGTGCGTGCTTTCACAAAGGTATCTATCGCGAAAATGCTAGAAGAAAATGGTTTTAAGGTCGAAAAGGTTTGGTTGGGTGAGTTATTTTTTGTCACTAAACGTGGATTTTTAGTAGACGTTTTGCGAAAAATTTGGTTCGTATTTCGAAAGATTCAAGAGAGTCGAAATAAGAGTTTTAAACATCCTCATATGATGGTTCTTTGTAGATTAAAATAAAATTAGTTTTTTATCAGATTCCTGACAAAAGAAGTTGATTATCAAATCTTGGAATCTTCTTGCGAATTTGACTTAGATCGCCATCCCCAAGAACTAACCCATCTTCTAGATAAATGATGCGGGGAAATTTCCGAATAGAACTCAGACGATGGGCAATTGTAATTAAGGTTGTATTAAGACCCAAGTCCTCTAGGGCATTCATAATTTCAAATTCCGTCTCTGCATCAAGGGCGCTGGTGGCTTCATCCAGAATCAAGATGTTCGGTTCTGTATATAGCGCCCGAGCAAGACCCACCCGTTGTTTCTGACCTCCGCTCAATGATGTTCCGCCTACTCCAAGGTTTGTCTCTACTCCGTTTGCCAACTGTTCAATTACTTCATTTAGTCGCGTCCTCCGCACAGCTCTGAAAAATGAATCCCAGTCGATTTCAGATCTTTCGATTCCGAGGCAAATGTTTTCAAGCAATGTCCCGTTAGTTAGTGTGACCTCTTGCGGAAGATATGAGACCTTTCCAGGATTTTCATTGACCCAGGTTGCGGCTGGTTGGGTTCCAATAACAGCCTTTCCGATAGTGGGATTCAAGAGCCCTAAAAATATGTCACATAATGTTGATTTTCCAGCGCCAGACGGGCCCACTATCGCCACTCTCTCACCTGGTTGGATTCGGAAGGTCAGATCTTTCAAAACATCTGTATCAGATTTAGGAAAGTGGAAAGAAACCTTTTCTAACTCGATCGAAGAAGTTTTGGGCAATCTCAACTTGGGTTGAGAAGGATCCGTTTCAATTGAGATAAATTTGTCGTTCCTGCTAGAGCTCTGGGAATTAAAGTATGAGGAATCCCGTTCCACTGATGCAAGATCTGTAAGTAGATTATGCGCCATATTGGCATAGTGCTGACGGCTTTGTAGACTGAAGACAGCGCTCTGAATCCTTAGTAGTGACGGAAATAGTCGTCCCGCAGCGGTTAGATAAACCGCAAAGACCGAAATAAACTGCTCAGAATCGGTTAAGAGATTGCCCGCAACGAGTAAGCTCACAGCGCCAACGAGCATCGCTATCTCCAACATATATTTTGGCACTTGCTGGATCCACATGTCATTGGCAAAATTTTGAGCGCGCTGTTCAGATAATCCTTCTAGCCTGTCTTCAAACCATCGAGTTCGTCGAAAAACTCGAATTTCACGAAATAGTTTAAGAATACTAAAAAGTGTTACTTGACTGTCTACCTGCATTTCTCCCAAATTGCGATTGAACCGAGAGACTTTCTTGCCAATAATTTGTCTTAATGTGAAAATAGTCACGGCGAGGTAAAGCACGGTAAAGATAGCCACAAGCGGATTGACGAGTGCTAGCATCGATAGGAAAAATACAATTAGTGCGAGTTCAGAAATTATCAGCATGAATTGCCCCATTGAATTTGTTACAGCAGCTGAAACTCCAAGAATAAGGGCAGTAGAGAGTTTATGCGGTTCTTGGTGACGCAACCAGATGTATTCCGAATTTATTACTTTTGAAACTAGCTGAGAAGTGATCCTACTTTGTTGATGTGCCAAGAATCTAAAGCATCTTCGTGAAAAATAGAGCGCGAGTAACGTTTTTGCCACAAAGAAAAGCAAGATCACAATGGAGAGAATGATTATTTGATTTCCAATATTTTGATTGAGTAAGCCAAACAACGGGAGAATATCTTTAATCGCAGGTGAGAGCGGGGCCTGAGTCAGGCTGGTCGAAGCCAAGATTCCAATCAGCCCTGCGAGAGCGATACCAAGAATGTCGAAAAAACCTAGGGACATTTGGATGCCGACAGCAAGTAGGTATCTACGCTTACTGCGCGGATCAAGAAGGGCGTATGACTTCTTTTGAATTTCCCAAAGATTCACCTCCCAAGTCTATAGTGAGAGAACTCCTAGCTTGTCAATGGCTTCGATTTCCTTCAATTGGGCTAGAAGGTCTTTAAAAATCGATACCCACGACCGTAAATGATCTTGGATATACTTGAATAATTGAATTATTTATTCCTTAAGTGAGAGAATTTCTACTTGGTGTTGAGAGAATTGGATGAAGTGAAAATGTGCATTCGGATGCTTGTGATTATTATTTGGGGCATAGATTGAAACTTATCGTTCTCCAGTCTGCGTACCCGTACAAGACGCTGTGCGAGAGAAACCTGCTTGACTTCGCCACCGCGAAGGATTTAGACGGATTCTTCGACACAGTGTATACAGTTCATGCCGCTGCAACGGTGGAATTCGATATCAACTCAAGGGAACGATATGGAAAATTAGCGACATATATACATTCTCCAACCCATATCTTCATCGAAGCGAAGTTTGGTAGATATTGGCATTTGAGGAGATTACCGTCATTGAACTTTATCTTTACTCAAATTAGCTTGATTTTCCATATGCTCAAATTGACTTGGCGAGAGAAAGATCTTCTAATCCGAGCTGAAGATCCTCGATATAACGGCTTGCTTGGGTTCCTGTTAACACGAGTTAAGCGTCTTCCATTTATTGTAGGCTCTTGGGGAAACCCAGACACAATTAGAAAATATACAAGTTTGCCGCTTCAACCCAGAGTGTTTAGAAGCGTGAGATTGGAAGCGTCTTGTGAAAGATTTCTCATTGAGCGCGCGGATTGCATTCTTGTTCAGAATGAAGACAACTTCAATTACGCGGTCCTGTATGGCGCAAAGAAGGAGAATATAAAATACTTTCGTCTCGGGAATGCCCTCTACTCGGGACACTTCGAAGAACCAGAAAGGCGAACTCCCCCTCCGGAAGATCGAGTCAAAATTAAGCATGAGGATTACAAAGTGTGTACCATCTCGAGGCTTGAAAAATTGAAAATGGTAGATCACGCCTTAGAGTCCTTTGCGTCCATGAGAAATTTGGAAAATTCACAACTTTACATTTTTGGAGATGGCAGCGAGAGAAATTCCTTGATGAATCTGGGTAACAAGCTGGGAATAGGCGCCCGAATTCACTTTCTTGGCAACGTTGATCAAGAGACTGTCGCAAGAACACTTCCCCAGATGGACTTAGTTCTCTCCCCTTCTATGGGACGAGCGCTAACAGAGGTGGCATTGGCCGGACTACCAATTGTCGCCTACGACACTGATTGCCATCCAGAGATTGTGAAAACAAGTAAGACTGGCATCCTTGTGAGATACCTAGATATCCCAGCCATGGCTAAAGCTGGAGATTTCATGTTAGATCAACGGGGAGAAGCTAAACGAATGGGAGAGGCTGTTCGTAAATTTACAATGGATTTAATGAATCCTAAAAATTTAGTGAAAGAACAAAGATTGATATTTTCTGACTTGGTGAGAAGAAAGAATTAGGGAATTTTTCTGTATTTTATTTTGTACTCAATTTTTATTCCGAAGCTCTTGTTCAACATGTCAAGCATATTTCAAGCTTTTTTGTTCAATCTAGATTCTTGTTTTGCTGGGGATTAGAAATTACTGAGGTGTCCACAGCGACTCAATTGATTTGATCTCTTTAAAATCGAATACAGCTCTACCAATGCCGTTTCAATAATTAAGGGGTACTCAGCTGATGAAATTTCCTGCAGTGAAACTGATTAAGACTCATATATGATCTTGTATTCGCTTAGCATACGTTGAGTAGAGTAGTTTCTAGCTGCATAGTCAGACTGGTATAAAATCAAGTCTTGGGTTTTCACAATATCCTTAGTAAGTTCCAAAATCTTTACTGCCACATGCCTAGGCTCGATGCTTGACCAAATCCAATCAGATTCTCCCATTGAGTATTCCGGTAGGAGTTGAAGTGCTACAACCGGCAACCCCGCAAAGACTGCTTCTAATCCGGCGATACCAGTAATTCCTTCCACGTTCATGGAAACGTAAAAGTCTATTTGGCTGAAAAAATTATCAGAATTTTCGATGAGTCCTGCAAATATTAGAGTGTTATTTAAGTTTAGTTCTTTGGCCAAATGTTCAAGTTTTTTTCGCTCCGCGCCGTCACCGCCAATAATGAATCTGTACTCGCCTTTCGAATCTAATTTTGAAATTTCTGAAAAGACCTCTAGGAATTGCCATGGGCGGCGCTCCGCTTCTAATCTGCTGATTGTTCCGATTACTTTCGGTGATCCAACTCTTTGTCTTTTCAATGAGCTCGCTGACTCATTTGTCGAAATTCCATTAGCCACAACATCTATATTTGTGCGCTTGCATGACGTTATGAATTCTCGCCAACGACTGTCGAGTGCCATAAGAACGAACGAATCAAAAAAATATGAGAAGGCTCTGTTAATCCATTCTATTTTTCCTCTTACTCCGACCATGTGACAAGTTGCGATCAATTTTGGTTTCTTGGCTCCATGACTTTTTCTCCAAATCGATAACATCGATCCGAAGACTAAACCAAATGTAAGATGACAATGGATAACATCGAAACTTTGTACAAACTTATGATTCTTACTAATCCAAAAAGGAAGTCTTATATATTTAAGTTGTGGAAGCAAATTATTGGATGCGATAAAGCACACTTTCACTTCCCAATCAAGAAGTTGTTGATTTAAACTGTAATCAACTGGATATGCCAGCAGGACAGTAATTTCGTCACCTGAGATATTTGAAGCATTTGCAAGCTCGACGACGATACGCTCTGCGCCACCTTTAGATAGGCTTGGTATTACATGAAGTATTCGCATAGTGTCGTAAGATTAGGTGAAGTTGATGGGATTTAAGTAATTCTTCCTTACAGGTTTCCTGATTTTTTGGCCTAGTTGCCCCACATTCCTGAAGACTTGGATTCTGGCGATTAAACTTGGCTAATTTAGGACTGATTTTTGAGAAGAATTCAATTAGATTCATAGGTCACTCTATCTGCTGAATCTACAAGGATTGGTTAGTGAGTTTGGTAGATTACAATTAATTTTGTTCGCGTTCAGTCATCCCTTCTTTATTATTTCAGTTGTTCCATCGGCATGGTGGAGGTGCTCCTTCAATACTGTTGGCTCCGCAGCGTGTCTATGGAGCGAGACTTGAGGCAGATTCAAGATTTAGACACGTTGATAGATAGAATTTCCTCATGGCATTTATTCATCCCACCTCAGATGTTGCGACCAGCGCGCAAATAGGAGAAGGTGTCGCAATCTGGGATTACGCAAAAATCGGTGAGGGTTGCGTACTCGGGAATAACGTCATCATTGGTCGTGGAGTTTATGTTGGAAATAGGATTCACATCGGCGACAATTCCAAGATTCAAAATCTCGCACTCTTATATGAACCCGCGATTCTCGAAGCTGGAGTATTCATTGGGCCTGGCGTTATCTTCACCAACGATCAATATCCTCGCGCGGTTAATCCGGATGACTCCCAAAAGAATTCTGACGATTGGCAAGCTGTTGGAGTGAAAGTGGGCAAGGGTGCGTCTATAGGTGCCGGAAGCATATGTGTTGCGCCAGTCGAGATCGGTGCATGGGCGCTTGTCGCCTCTGGATCAACTGTCACTAAGAATGTACCTGCATTTGCTCTTGTTGCTGGTACCCCCGCAAGGCGAATTAAATGGGTAGGAAAGGCGGGAGTACCTTTACTCATTGAAAAGGATGGCTACTATCTTTGTCCAAAAACCGGATCTCGCTACTTGGAATGTGATACCGACACATTGAAGGAAGTTGAATGATGAGCGTTTTTATTCCTGCTGCTAGGCCAATTATTGGTGAGGAGGAACGTGCGGCAGTAGATCGCGTTCTGCAATCGGGAATGATGGCACAAGGTCCTGAAGTTGCTGCCTTTGAAAATGAATTTTCATCGATAGTTGCTAATCGACCATGCATTGCCGTGAACTCTGGAACTTCAGGTTTACATATGGCTTTGATTGCAGCAGGCATAAAGCAGGGTGACGAAGTGATTGTCCCCTCCTTTACTTTTGCCGCAACAGCGAACACAGTAGCCTTGACTGGAGCGACCCCTGTATTTGTTGATATCGATCCTAAAACTTTCAATATTGATCCCTTAGCGATTGAAGCAGCTGTAACGCCCCGCACGCGTGCAATTCAACCTGTGCACTTATATGGCCAGCCTGCTGCAATGAATGAAATCATGGCAATTGCAGAACGGCACAATCTGCTCGTCATAGAGGATGCCGCGCAAGCACATATGGCCTCGCTAAGTGGAACTCCTGTCGGATCCTTTGGAACAGCAGGCGTTTTCTCTTTCTATCCTACAAAAAATATGACTTCGGGTGAGGGAGGTATGATTTCAGCCGCCTCCGATGAAATTGCACGCCAGTGTCGCTTGTTGCGCAATCAAGGTATGGAAAAACGCTATGCTAACGAAATTGTTGGGTTTAACACCCGAATGACTGATATCCATGCAGCAATCGGTCGAGTGCAACTCACTAAATTGGAATCTTGGACAAGGCAGCGACGTAGTAATGCCAAATTCCTTAACGAAAATCTTAAAGATGTAGTTATTCCTTATGTAGCACCAAATGCAATCCATGTTTACCATCAGTACACAATTCGAATTCTTGGACACTCACGTGACGCGTTTGCTGATGAGATGAATAAACGTGGCGTAGGAAATGGTGTGTACTATCCAACTCCAGTCCATGAGTTAGACTCCTTTAGGATTAAATTGGACTTACGCGAAACGACTCGGGCAAGCAAAGAGGTGCTCTCAATTCCTGTACATCCCTCTCTTTCGCCAAGGGAACTTGAAACAATTGTTTCTGTCATTAATTCAATTGCCAGCGCGGGAGCCTAATGAGTAAGAATTTGCGTGCAGGGCTTATTGGCATCGGAGCGATGGGGCGTCATCACGCCAGGGTCCTTGCAACTCTCTCTGGCGTAGATTTTGTTGGAGTTTCTGACCCCGCAGGTGATGTTAATAATGTCGCACAGGGGCGACCTATCTTTAAATCTATTGATGAACTAATTGCGCTTGGTATCGATTACGCAGTAGTTGCAGTTCCAACTATTCACCATTTAGAAGTTGGTACAGAACTTGCTAATGCAGGCATTCATGCGCTCGTAGAGAAGCCAATTTCTCAAGACATGGTCACGTCGAGGGCTTTGGCAACCATTTTTTCTAAAGCCAGACTCGTAGGCGCAGTTGGTCACATCGAACGTTATAACCCAGCTTTGCAGGAAGCGCAGCGTCGGCTTGAACAACTTGGTTCGCTCTATCAAGTCGTGACCCGTCGGCAAGGGTCATATCCCTCTCGAATTTCTGACGTTGGAGTGATTCTTGATTTGGCAACACATGACATAGATCTTACCTCATGGCTAACAAGCCAACACTATGTTTCTGTAATGGCCAGCACTGCACTGCGTACAGGCAATAAACATGAAGATTTAGTAGCGATAATTGGAACTTTGAGAGATGGCACAATTACTAACCATCTTGTGAATTGGCTAAGTCCTTTAAAGGAGCGTGTCACCATTATCACTGGAGAAAATGGAGCATTTGTCGCTGATACTCTAACCGCTGATTTAACTTTCTATGCAAATGGAACCGTAACTTCAGAGTGGGAAGGGATTACACAATTTCGTGGGGTAAGCGAAGGTGCTGTTATCCGTTACGCCATACCTAAACTTGAACCACTCCGCTTGGAGCATGAGCATTTTCGTGATGCAGTGTTAGGTAAGTCGGCAGATATTGTCACAATGGAGCAAGGGCTTACAACCATCCTTGTCGCTGAAGCAGTGATTGAAAGTGCGAGGATGAATCAGAATATCAAGATACAATTTTGAGTCGTATGGGTGCTGTGAGCGCACCGATGGTAAATGCAGGTTTGTCTAAAGAGTTCGTTACGCTGCAATGAAAGCAAGTGATACATGATTAGACTAATTCACTTCAGACTTGCATCCTGGGGTCCTCGGCCAGTTGCGCTAAAGTTTTTTGAAATAGTGTCAGGGCAATCGTTAAAGGACTTTAATACCATGCAACTTTTGGATGAAAAACAATGACCCCGATAACCAGCTCTCAGCACCCTCTTCTGTCTTGCATCAAGGCATCCCAAAGAAGCCTTAGTCTAAAATGACAGGCCAGTAGGCCCATTGCGAGCGGTTAGGGGCAGATTCTATGCCACTACGAGCGTTGTTAACCTCTTTTCTTCAGGGTAGGAGAAGATTAGTAGATGAATGAATCAGATAATTCCCGCAAGCGGGTTATGCGAATAATCTCCCGTATGAATGTTGGCGGCCCAGCAGTCCAAATTTCGGGGTTAATGCGTGGAATTAATTCAAATCAATTCGACCAACGCTTGTACACCGGATTTTGTGTCGCTGATGAAGCCGATTATTTAGACACTGTTGCTCGCGACATCACTGCCATGCGCATTCTTGGTTTTGGACGGAGTGTGAGTTTAGTCGGTGACATGAGAGTGCTTATTGCAATCATCAAAGAGATTCGGAAATTTAAACCCCATTTAATTCATACTCATACGGCCAAGGCTGGTTTTCTGGGAAGAATTGCATCGCTTATTTCCCTACACCCCGCAATACGTGTACACACATTTCACGGTCATCTCCTAAATGGTTATTTTGGCCCATTTAAAAGATCACTTCTAGTCTTAATAGAAAAGTTGTTAGCTCTCTTTACGCATCAGCTATTGGCTGTTGGCGAAAAAGTGAAACAGGATTTACTAGATGCTGGAATTGGTGATCCCAGGAAATTTAAGGTTATGCCGCCAGGTTTAGCAATAGGGCAGTTGCCACCAAAAAAGGATTCACGAGAGTCCTTCGGTATCTTTTCCTCAAAACTGCAATGCGCCTTTATTGGAAGAGTTACCCAAATCAAGCGGCCAGATAGATTTTTAGATGTAGTCAGCGAGTTAAAGGCAAGAGGAATTGAAGTTGAATTCTTTATAGTAGGTGACGGAGAGTTATTAGATATGTGCCGAGAAAGAGTTGCACATGAAGATTTACCCGTAAAGTTTCTTGGATGGCAGAGCGACATTGAAAGAGTACTGTCAGCAGCTGACATGGTGATTTTAACCAGCGAAAATGAAGGTATGCCACTCAGTTTAATCCAGGCAGGAATGGCTGGACTCCCTGTAGTTACAGTAAACGTGGGCTCTATATCTGAGGTCGTATTGAACAATGAGACTGGGCTACTATCAAGTTCAGAGATAGCAGAAGTCGCTGATGCTGTTGAAAAACTCGCCGATAACAAGGGTTTGCGGGTTCGACTTGGAACGGCAGCTCGAGCCTTCACAATATCTAGATTTGGTGTTCTACGATTAGTGCGCGACCACGAACAGCTTTACAAAAGGCTCCTCTCTAATCAAGCCAAGTCCTAGCCCAAAGTTCGAGCATCAGCAGTGGCCACAAGAGATTATCTCTATCTTCACCTGCCATATGAGTATCAATGACTTTTTTTACTTCGGATGAGTTAAACCAACCACGTTGGATAGCAGTTACATCAGTAAGGGTCTCTAGAACCATTTCTTTCATACCAGTTCGCAACCAATCGGCACGTGGAATACTAAACCCCATTTTGGGACGATTAATTAAACTCGCAGGTACTAATGATCGGGCAACATCTTTTAGAATGTGCTTTGTTTCGAAACCTTTTATTTTGTATTTGCTTTGAAGCGAAATCCCCCATTCAACAACATTTACGTCAAGCATTGGTGATCTGAGTTCTAAACTGTTAGCCATAGTTGCTCGATCCACTTTAGTGAGAATATCTCCAGGTAGATAATAACTTAAATCAGATCGAACTAATTGATCAAACTTCGAGAGATTAGCACCTAAATTGAATTGATTTATGAATTCGGAGGAAATTGATTCGGTCAATAAATCTTGATTAAGTAAATTTCTTAGCTCATCCCTCTGTGTTAGTGACTGAATTGAAAAGTATCGTTCTGCAAAAGAGGGCATTGATTTTATTTGATTCCCTGCTCGTTGGAATCTTTTCTTATTACCTACCAAATGAACATTGGTAAGTTTTAAGCTGAACTTAGCAAATCCAAGAATTGGATTTAATGTTTGGAGTATTGGGGCAGCCAAATACCTGTCATAGCCTCCAAAAATTTCATCACCACCATCACCGCTCAGAGCAACTACTAAGTTTTCACGTGCAAATTTGGCTAACAAATAAGTAGGTACAATAGAAGAATCAGCAAAAGGCTGATCTAGTACCTTGGAGATTTTTTCGATAAGAATTACTGGATCAGGACTAAGAATCTCTTCGTGGTGGTCAGTGCCAAGGTAATTGGCTACTTGCTTGGCGTAATGGGCTTCGTTGTACTTGGGACTTTGAAAACCAATTGAATAAGTTTGGACTTTTTCTGTCATAAGTTTGGCCATGTAGGCAGTAACAACAGTTGAATCGTATCCACCACTTAAGAATGATCCGAGTGGACGCTCAGAAATTAAACGTCGCTCTACCGCTGCTTCAATTAGTTCCTTTGTTATCTCAAGTGCCTCTTCGTATGGAATGTTAACTTTAGTATCAAAATCTGGGGCCCAGTAGGTACTTGTCTTTATCTTTCCTTCACGCCAACTTGTGACACTCGCTGGAGGAATTTGATGTATTTCATTAAATGCAGAATTTGGAGAATTTATGTAGCCATACTGCATGACCTCTGAAATCATTTCAGTTCGTAGTGTTCTATCTGGGCGAACTAAAATTAAAGCTCGAACTTCCGATGCAAAGAAAAGAGTCCCATCATTTAATTGAGATATCCATAACGGCTTCTTGCCCATACGATCTCGGATCAGGTGGAGTGAGTGATCACGCGCATCATGAATGGCTATTGCAAACATTCCATTCAATTTGTTAATAAATTCTAAGCCAAACTGGAGATAGAGATTGATCAAAACCTCAGACTCACTTGAATCACGGAAACGAACACCGTGGCCCTCAAGTTCAGCCCGAAGTTCACGGTAATTATATATTTCTCCATTCCAGACAACGTGAATTTTTCCATTGATATCTGATGCTGGTTGTTTGCCGGAAGCAATTTCAACAATTGCAAGCCTGCACATACCAATCCCAATTCCGTGATTTGTGTAGCTACCACGGTCATCGGGTCCACGATGTTCAATAGATTTGAGCTGGGCATTAAGTAAATCTTGGTGCGGTGCACAAGGGCCAATTCCTCCAGTTATTCCACACATGAGTTGTTTGATTAATTCACAGTCTTGGGGCCGTTTGCCACGCTCTCACCAAAATCTTTAAACCAGCTAATGGTTTCAGAAAGGGCTTCCTCAAAAGGTTTTGGAGTGATACTTGGGAATAGTGATTTAAGAAGGAGTGGGGAATTCTGGGACTCTTTCACATCACCCAAGCGTGTTTCTTTGTAATTTACTTGCAATTTAGGGAAATGTTTTTTGAGCATATTGATGGCGTCATTGAGAAAGATTCGGTTTCCAAAGGCAAGGTTGACCGCGCCTTCGGTGGCTATCTTCTCTTTCATGGCCAACATTGCAATATCCAGAACAGTTTCAACATATGTGAAATCACGTGATACGGAGCCGTCACCATAGACATCGATTGGTTTGCCTTGCATTGCCAGCCAGATCCATTTTGGCAGCACTGCTGCATATTCGTGGTCTGGGCGCTGACGTGGGCCAAAGACATTAAAAAAGCGAAGTAATGTGGTTGTGATGTTGTATGCCGATGCGTAGGCCTGAACGTACCCCTCAGCAGCCATCTTGCTTGCCGCATATGGAGTCATGGGACCGAGCCACATATTCTCATCTTTTGGCAAAAGAGTATTTCGGCCGTAGACAGATGAGGAGGAGCTAAAAACTACATGGGCCCCAGATTCACGCGCCACTTCAAGCACATTTAAAGTGCCAGTTGCATTAACCTCATGAGTTGCAACAGGGTGCTTTATCGAACGAGGAACCGAGCCTCTAGCAGCCAAATGAAAAATGACTTGGCAATCTCCAATTGCTTTTTTTAGTTCATGCAAATCGACTATTGATTGATCGTAAACTTCACAACTCTTATCATCCAAATTGGATCGCAGGCCTGTCGAAAAATCGTCGACAACTTTTACTGAGTATCCTTCAGAAACTAAGCGTGATACTAAGTTAGAGCCTATAAATCCAGCTCCCCCAGTAACCGCTACCTTATGCATGCCTGAATCCTAAAGCAGAGAGTAGTAAAATGATAATAATTTTTCACAACGTTGATTTTATTCACTTAATAATCTGCCGTCTGGAGAAACGCAGCAAATAAGAAGATCCAAAACGCCCCTGAAAAGATGAGCAATAAGGTCAAATTACTGCTAGAGATTGCAAGTAGGGTGGCAAGAGCAACAAAGAGTCCAGATAGTGACCATAGGAAAACCGCAGCCTGCCTCTTACTTAATCCCTTCCTAATTAATCTATGAGACAAATGGTCTCTTCCGCCCTGGAAAATCGAAACTCTCCTTCGGATTCTTGAGGTTACTGCTACTGAAGTATCAAGGATAGGGACGGCAAAGAGAAGCACGGGTATTAATAGGGAGGTGGTTTGGCTCGCTACATCAGGGTCTAGCCTTACAGCTAAAACTGAAATTAGAGTGCCTAAAAACAAAGCTCCGGCATCTCCCATATAAATTTTGGCCGGACTTTTATTCCAAAGAAGAAAACCAAGCATTGATCCAGAAATGGTCAGAGAGGTAGCAGAGATTAGGTATTGCCCATTCTGGCGGGTAATTACAAATAGTCCTAAAGAAATTACTGCAAGAGCTCCCACGGCTCCCCCATCCAGATTATCGAAGAAATTTACTGAATTAGTTATTCCTACGATCCAGATTACTGTTATAGCTAAATCCAAAATTAAGTTATTAGTTGGATTACCAACACTATCCGACAAGATAAGAAGTGATGCGGTGAATATTCCAGCTAGAGTTTGAAATATAAAACGTGTAAGGGCGGAAAGGGAAAAATAGTCGTCAATTAGTCCTACTACCCCTAATATCAAGGCCGGAATTAATATAGATGTCGCGAGCCAAATTTCGGTCGAAATATTACTCTGGGTAAAGAGAGCCGTATATATTGTTATACAAATACCAAGAATTATCGCCACACCACCTAGATATGGAATTGGTTCGTCATGCATTTTGTGATGGGAGTTTGGTCTATCTAGAAAATTACTCTTAAGAGCAATCCTGCGCATAATAGGAGTAAGTACCCCTACAAGAGTGAATGATGTTAAAAAAAGCACTATGAGTTGAGCTGTGCTAATCACATTTAATCTCTCAACCTAAGTTGTAAAGCAACGACTCTATTTTCGTCGGTTAGTAAAACTTTCATATTAGATTATGCAGAACCTGACTTACGGCGAAACATCTTTGGAGCTCCGCTACCTTCTTGATCTCCATGGATCTTGGAGTTTCCAGCGATATTATTATTTCTAATTCCTCTAGCCTGCTTCTTCTTCTCCAGAGCTTCGCGAAACTTTGCCTTGGGATCAATTGCTTCCTCTTTAGGTTTCTCACTACCTTTTTCTTCAGACACTTCTTGCCTCCTTGGCATCAATTCCTAATAGCGCTTGAACCTCTGATCTTCGATAGCGACGATGGCCGCCAAGGGTTCTAATTGCAGTGAGCTTTCCAGCC
>Ga0315902_10003532_pt1 | contig 23279 bp, 20 predicted proteins | sample LakEriMetagenome_9_FD_203523 | JGI IMG/M metagenome (GOLD analysis project Ga0315902, IMG submission 203523) | Freshwater fungal communities from buoy surface, Lake Erie, Ohio, United States - Buoy 12 MA117 | ecosystem: Environmental > Aquatic > Freshwater > Lake > Lake biofilm | place: USA... | reverse complement strand
CGCCGGCGGGCGGCCCGAACGACGGGTTCGGGATCGGCATGCTCGGCAACACCCTCCTCCAGGTCGGCACCGAGGAGCAGCGCCGTCACTACCTGCCGCGCGTGCTGAACGGCGATGACCGCTGGTGCCAGGGCTACTCCGAGCCGTCATCGGGTTCGGACCTCGGCAACCTCGGCTGCCGCGCGGTGCTCGACGGTGACGAGTGGGTCATCAACGGCCAGAAGATCTGGACGTCCGCCGGCCACCTGGCGAACCACATCTTCGTGCTCGCGCGCACCAACGTGGACGAGGTCAAGCACCGCGGCATCACGTTCCTCCTGGTCGACATGCGCCAGCCCGGCGTGGAGGTGCGCCCGATCAAGATGATGTCGGGCGACTCCGAGTTCAACGAGGTGTACTTCACCGATGCCCGCTGCCCCAAGGAGAACGTGGTCGGCGAGGTGAACGGTGGCTGGATGGTCGCCATGACGCTCCTCGGCAACGAGCGCGGCGCAGGTGCCGCCGTCAACTCCATCTCGTTCCGCGGCGAGCTGGACAAGCTGACAACGCTCGCCAAGGAGAAGGGCCTCACCTCCGACCCGCACATCCGCCAGCGACTCACCAAGGCGCACACCAAGGTGGAGATCATGCGGTTCCTCGGGTACCGCGTGCTCACCGCGTTCATGAACGGCGGCAAGCCGGGTGCGGACGCATCCATCGGCAAGCTCTGGTGGTCCGAGTACCACAAGGAGGTAACCGAGCTGGCCGTCGACATCCTCGGTGCCGATGCGCTCGTGCCCGTCGGCCAGACGCCGCAGACGGCGTTCACCACGGACTCCGTCGGCTCGCCGAACGACTCCGCCAACTGGGTGGGCGTGTTCCTGAACGCGCGCGCCGGCACCATCTACGCCGGCACCAGCCAGGTGCAGCGCGGCATCGTGGGCGAGCAGGTGCTCGGCCTCCCGAAGGAGCCCCGCGCCGACGGCGGCCCCTGGAAGAGCATTCCCGGCCACGGCTGATCACCGCCGCGCGGGTTGCTCACACGCCGCTGCGGGCTACGGGGCGGTGGTCGTTGTGGCCGGTGCGTCGTCGGCGCACGGCTCGACCTTGGCGATGTCCTCGGGCAGCTTCCCGTCGAGGCACGTCGACTTGTAGCCGGCTGCGCCTTCCTCGAGCTTCTGGACCCAGTTGAACACGTCGTTGTCGCGGCACGAGTTCGTGATGACCTCGTTCATGTAGTTGACGGCCGGCCCCACGGTGACCTTGTCGATCAGCGGCTTGGCGATCAGGTAGATCGCCTCCACCAGGTCCTGGACGTTCTTGTTGTCGGGCCACTCGGCCTTGACGGGTGCGAGGTCCCCGTAGGAGATCACCGCGTCCGTCGAGAACTTGCCGAGGATCCGTTCGCAGTCGTTGGCGAAGCTGCTCTCCACGGGTGCAGTCGTGTCGGGGGTTGATTCCGAGCCTCCGCACGCGGCAAGCCCGGCAACCATCACGAGTGCCACCAGTGCGCGTCTGACCATGGGGAAAGGATAGGACGACGGCCCCGCCGCGCCTACGCGCCGACGAGCGAGGCGATCTCGGCGTACAGCGGTATGCCGATGATGAGGTTGAAGGGGAACGTCACCCCGAGCGCAGCGCCCAGGGCAAAGCCCACGTCCGCCTCCGGCAGGCCGACACGCACCGCGGCCGGCGCCGCGATGTAGCTCGCGCTCGCGGCCATGGTCCCGAGAACCGTCGCCCCGCCCACGGACAGCCCCGCGGCCGTGCCCGCGAGGACGCCCACCGCGCCGAACACGAGCGGCATCCCGATGGCCGCGACGATCAGCCTCGGGCCCGACTTGCGGATCTCGGACATGCGCTGGCCGGCGAGCGTGCCGAGGTCGAGCAGGAAGAAGCACAGGAATCCCGTGAACAGGTCCACGAAGAACGGCTCGACTTTCGCGACGGAACTCGCGGGGGACACCGCCCCGATCACGAGGCCGCCGATGAGCAGCACCACGCTCTTGCCCGTGACCACCTCGTGCATGGCGGTCCGGAGCGACCTGCCCCCCAGTGCCCGTGCCGCGAGCACGAGCGCAACGACGATGCCGGGGACCTCCAGCACGGCAACTAGTGCGGGCATGAACCCCTCGCGGAGAGTGTCCGCGGAGCGCGCGAACGTCTCCGCTGCGGTGAAGGTGACCGCGGAGACCGACCCGTAGTGCGCCGCGATCGAAGCCGCGTTCGCGTGGTCGAGACGCAGAAAACGCCGACCGACCACGAAGGCGACCACGGGAGTGGCCAATCCGAGCAGCACGGTGACCACGGCGGGGGCGAAGAGATCGGCAATGTCGGCCTCGCGAAGCCGCATGCCCCCCTTCAGGCCGATCGCGAACAGCAGGTAGGAGCTGAGGAAGCTGGTGACCTGCTCGGGGAACCGCAGGTCACTCTTGATGACTGCCGCGAACACCCCGAGGACGAACGCAAGGACCGCCGGGGACCCGAGGTTGAGGGTGATGAGATCCCACGTGGACACGGAGCCAGATTACCTGCACTTCATGGCATGACACAATAAACATGGCGTTTGTGTCATGTATGAGGAGGCAGGGCACAGCTGACACAAGAGTTATGTCAACATTGGGAAATGGCGGGCTCCCAGCACTCTTCCCAGGCTGAACCGGGCTCGAAATGGACGTTCTTGACGAACCACGGGCATGTCCTCGTGTGCATCGCCCAGAACCCCGACGTCCGCATCTCGGAGATCGCCGACCTGGTCGGCATCGGCGAGAGGGCGGCGCACAGGATCGTGGGTGACCTGGTGACGGGCGGGTACCTGACCCGGCGCAAGGACGGCCGGAGGAACACCTACTCGGTCGATTACTCGCGCCACCTGCGCCACCCGCTCGAGTCCGACCACACGATCGGCGAGTTGTTCGAGGCGCTCACGCGCATCAGCCGCGGCTGACCCGCATCCGGCGGACGCTGGCGCTTGTCGCTACACCCAGCCGCCCGCGTACGCGACGAACTGGCCGGTCGTGAACGTGAAGGAGCCGTCAATGAAGTTCGCGCAGAAGCTCGCGAACTCACCGATGTCACCCAGCTTCTTCATCGGCACCTGGGCCTCGACGCGCGCACGTGACTCGTCGTCCTTCACGCCGTTCGCCGCGAGGAAGCCGGGGAAGTCCATGAAGTTGGTGCCGACGGCGTTCACCATGACGCCCGACCCCGCGACCTCGGCGGCCACGTTCCGCACGAGCATGTTCGCGGCCGCGCGAGCGGTGGAGTAGAGCGGGGCGCCCGGTGTCGGGCGGCCGCCCGCCGCGCTCGTCTGCATCAGCACCTGGCCCGAGCCCTGCGCGACCATCACGGGTACCACGGCACGCATGAAGTGGTACGGCACCTCGATGCATCCCTTCATCACCTTGTGGAGGTCCTCCACCCTCGAGTTGAGGAACCTGCCCGTCACGATGATCCCGGTGGCCGTGGTCGCACCGTCGATGCGCCCGAACTCCGACATGGCGGCATCCACGAGCCGCTGCGACCCCTCCGCCTCGAGCAGGTGCTTCGTGCCGGTCACGTCCACGGTGCTCGCGCCGAGCGCCGTGACCTCCTCCACGAGTCCCGGTGACGCGTCGCCGAGCACCAGGTCATGGCCGCGGCGGGCCATCTCGAGGGCGAGCGCGGGGCCCGAGTAGCTGTTCGCCTCGCCGATGATCGCGACCCGTCGTGTGCCTGTCATGTCTGTTTCTCCTTGTGTTTCCGGTGAGTCCACGGTGCGGACCGCGGGTCAGATGCTGAGGACGTGCCCCGCTGCCGGGTCGACCGTGCCGTTCACCAGCTGGTCGTAGACGTCGAGCACCGCATCGGCACCGCGGCCCTCGTTGACCGTCAGCCAGCGCCGTGCATCGGCGGAGAACACCGCGAGAGCGGACTCCATGCGCGAGTTGAGCACGTCGCGGCCCCACTCCTTGCCGCGCTTCACCAGCTGCGACGGCGCGAAGAAGAACGCTGGCTTCGGCCCCGGCATCGGCGGGTCGCCGGCGGGACCTTGCGACTCGCGCCAGTGCGTGGCCCCGACCCTGCACGAGTGCGCGAGGGCGTCGCCGAACCTCTCGTGGATCCGGCGCAGCACCGCGGCGTTCCCGGCCATGTCGACGACCACGGACGGAATCTTCTCCATGGTCTCGATCCCCCCGTAGGTGACGACCTCGTCGTAGAGACCGGTGGACTCCACGAACGCGAGGTTGGCCTCCGACGTGAGACCGACCGTGCGCGCCGATGCGTTCGCACGCACCTCGTGGGCGAGCGCGAGCGACGTCTTCGAGGATGCGCTGGTGATGATCACCTGCGCGGCCCCGAACATCGAGTTGTCGCGCAGGAAGTCCTCGCACAGGTGGGAGGTGACGAAGAGCCCGCGGAGGAGCAGGTAGTAGGACTCGTCCTCGTCCGTCCGCGACGGGTCCGCCGGGTCGAACTGCCGGTACGCCGGCGCGTGCTTCTCGCGGTGGGCGGCGTTGTCGAAGAACCCGCCGCCGCGCACGACCGCCTCGACCACGTGGTGGTCGCCCACGGGATAGAAGCCGAACCAGCGCGAGCCGGCGGCGACGCCGGGAACCTTGGAGGACGTGACCACACCGAAACCCATTGCGGGCAGGCGTCCCCATCCGGCCGCGGCGGGGAAGAAGCCCCAGTAGTCCAGGAAGTCGCCGCTGACCGCGTACGAGATGTTGTTGGAGGTGAGGGCGAACTTCTCGAGGCGGAGCACGACGGTGCCGTCAGCGGCCTCGGCGGGTGCCTCCGTGGCAGTCATCCGCCTGTTCGTGATGTCGGAACGGTCGATCTCCAGGTGCACGGTGCCCCCTTTCCCGCGCCACAGTACCGAGCAGGCAGCATGCCCGTCCCACTGCGGAAAGAACACGGCTCATTCTGTCGACACAGGTGTGTGCCCGCAGCCGGTGTCGGCAACAATGGCGACGTCGCGGCTCTCCGCCGCGGGCACGGGGGGTGAACTGATGGTCGTCAAGAACGAGTTCCACGGGAGGATCGGCCGCACCGTGGCGGAGTCAGAGCCGTGGTTCGCGGTGCCGGCCCACCCGGGCGAGGACTCCCCGAACGTGATCCTCATCCTCATGGACGACACGGGCTTCGCCCAGTTCGGCTGCTTCGGCTCCGACATCGACACACCGAACATCGACGCGCTCGCCGCGAACGGCCTGCAGTTCACGAACTTCCACGTCACGCCGCTCTGCTCGCCGACGCGCGCGGCACTCCTGACCGGCCGGTCCAACCACGCGGTCGGGATGCGGTCTGTGTCGAACTTCGTCACGGGCTTCCCCAACCAGCTCGGCCACATCTCGAACCACGCTGCGACAGTCGGCGAGGTGCTGGGCGGCACCGGCTACGGCACGTTCGCTGTGGGCAAGTGGCACCTCGCGCCGATGGAGCAGTGCTCTGCTGCCGGCCCGTTTGACCAGTGGCCGGTCGCGCGCGGGTTCGACCGCTTCTACGGCTTCCTCGACGGCGAGACCGACCAGTTCCACCCGGAGCTCGTCGCGGACAACCACCCGGTCGACCCGCCCGGCACACCCGAGGACGGGTACCACGTGAGCGAGGACCTCATTGACAACGCGCTGCGGATCATCGCCGACTACAAGGGCGTGCGCCCCGACCGGCCGTTCATGGGGTACGTCGCGTTCGGTGCGACGCACGCGCCGCACCAGGCCCCGCCGGAGTACATGGCCAAGTACAGGGGCAGGTACGACGAGGGATGGGACGTCATCCGCGAGCGGTGGTTCCGCAAGCAGCTCGAGACCGGTGTCATCCCGCAGGGCACGGTGCTGGCGCCGCACAACCCGGGCGTGAAGCCGTGGGACAAGCTGAGCGACAACGAGAGGCGCCTCGCGTGCCGCATGCAGGAGGCGTTCGCGGCGTTCCTCGACCACACCGACAAGCAGATCGGACGCCTGGTGGAGGGCCTGCGCCGCCTCGGCCAGCTGGAGAACACGATCATCGTGCTGCACGCGGACAACGGCGCGTCGCAGGAGGGCGGGCCCTTCGGCGTCATGCACGAGATGAAGTTCTTCAACGGCATCATCGAGATGCCCGACGAGGCGATCAAGCACATCGACGACATCGGAGGGCCGAACAGCCACTGCAACTACCCGTGGGGCTGGGCGCAGTGCGGCAACACCCCGTACCGCTGGTACAAGCAGAACACCCACGAGGGCGGCGTCCACGTGCCGATGGTGTTCCACTGGCCCGCGGGCGTGCCCGAAAAGGAGCGCGGGACGAAGCGGGACCAGTTCGTGCACGTCTCGGACATCGTGGCGACGGTGTACGACATCCTCGGTGTCACCCCGCCAGAGGTGGTGAAGGGCTACGAGCAGATGCCCGTCACCGGTAAGTCGTTCAAGTCCGTCATCAATGACGCCGCCGCGCCGGCCACGAACACCGTGCAGCACTTCGAGAACGCCGGCAGCCTCGCCGTCGTCGCGCACGGCTGGAAGGCGGTGCTCAAGCACACCCCCGGGCAGTCGTACGACGACGAGAAGTGGGAGCTCTACGACCTGAACACGGACCGCTCGGAGTGCAACGACCTCGCCGCATCGCAGCCGGCGAAGCTGGAGGAGATGGTCGACCTGTGGTGGCAGGAGGCGGAGAAGCACGGCGTTCTGCCGCTGGACGACCGCGGCGTGCAGCTGTTCGGTGCGCGTTTCAGGGCCCGGTCGCCGCACCCGGAGAACCGGCGCTATGTCTACCGTCCGCCGATGTCGCCGATGCCCGGCCAGGCATCCGCGGGTCTCGGCGGCCGCAGCGTCGACCTGGTCGCGAGGGTCAACTACGCGGCCGGCGACGAGGGAGTCCTCTACGCGACCGGCACCCAGAACTCGGGCTTCTCGATGTTCGTCCAGGGCGGGAGGTTCGTCGTGGACTACAACGCGTTCGGGGACCACACGGTGATCGAGTCCACCGTCCCGGTGCCGTCCGGTGTCGTGGAGCTCGGTGTGCACCTGCGCAGGGGAGAGGGCCGCAACGGCACGATCACCCTGGACTTCGACGGCGTCGAGGTGGGTCGCGCCGATGTGCCGCTGTACATGTCGATGATGTCGTCGGTCGGGCCGAGCCTCGGCCAGGACCATGGCTCCGCGGTCAGCCTGAGGTACGAGGCGCCGTTCGCGTACACGGGTGAGCTGCTCGAGGTGGAGATCGAGGCGGGAAAGAAGTCGGGCGCCGCGGCCGCGGCCGAGGCCAAGGCCGAGATGGGCCGCCAGTGAGCACAGCCGAGATGGGCCGCCAGTGAGCACAGCCGAGATGGGCCGCCAGTAGGCACAGGAACACGACAGGAACAACACAGGGGAAAGAACATGGCAGAGAAGAAGAAGCACGGCGTGGAGCACAACTACGGCAAGGTCGACCGCGACTACGGCCTGCGCATGTTCACGATGAAGCCGGAGGATGACGGCCCGGTGTTCATGGTGAACTACATGAAGTACAAGGAGACCGCCGACTACGGCGAGGGCGAGAACCCCGGCATCTCCGGCCGCGAGGCGGACGACAAGTACGCGCCCGTCGACGTCCTCGGCAGGATCGGTGCCTATGTCGCGTTCCACGGCGACGTCGTCGACCAGTCCGGCAGCACCACGCCGTTGTGGGACCGCATCGGCGTGGTCTGTTACCCCACGCGCAGGGCGTTCATCGAGATGCAGAACAGGCCGGACTTCCAGGAGAAGCACGTGCACAAGAACGCCGGCATGGACCAGACGTTCGTGATCGGCTCGCTCCCGCGGGAGGGCACCGAGCCGGGCGACTACCGCACGGTGAAGGACTCGCGCGGGGTGGTGCAGGTCAGCGCGCACAAGGGGATCAACGGGGTCACAGCCGCGGACGTTGTCGCCGCTCTCGCTGCGTCACGGGTTCACGCCGCGGCGAACGGCTGCGACCGCGGCCAGTGGTACGACGTGGAGGGCACGATCATGGGTGACGGCCGCACGTTCGACGTGATCTGTTTCGATGCGTTCCCGGGCGTGGACGCGTACAGGGCGTACAGGGCGGCACTCGCGGCCGACCCGGCATGCGCGCTGCTCGTGGATCCGGCGCGAACCGATGGTTACAGCGTGGCCGTGGACCCCGCGATCGACCGCATCACGATGCGCTGATCCTGTCGTGCCGGCCGCGGTGCCGCGGCGTCACCAGGCGATGTCGACCGGCTTCACCTCGCCGAGGGCGGCCTCCAGTGCGTCGCCTGCCATGAGCAGAAGGTCCTCGCGCCACGTGTGCGCTACGACCTGCACGCCGAGCGGTGCGCCCTCGTGCGACCCGCACGGGAAGGCGAGCGCCGGCATCTGGATCGCCGAGAGGTTCATGCCCCAGCGCCCGATCTCGGCCATGCTCGACATGGCACCCTCGAACGACTTGTCGTAGCCGCGGGCCATCGTGGGCTCCGCCATCATCGGGGTGATCATCAGTGGGTGCTCGGCGAGGAACCTGTTCCAGGCGCGCATCAGCATGTCGCGGTCCGTGATCGCCTTTATGAAGGTCTCCGACGTGGGCGGCGGGAACGCGGTGCGCCAGTCGTTCATGGTCTCGGTGAGCCCGGTGTCGCCGATCCCGTCGAGCATCGTCATGAGACCGAGCATCATGTCGGGGGCGGCGAGACGCTCCCACAGGCCGAAGAACACGTCCTGCATCGGCGGGGCGGCCTCCACCACGTCGAACCCCGCGTCAGACAGGGCCTTGCCGGTGCGCCGCAGAGCGTCCTTGACTGCGGGGTGCACGCCGATCGCGTCGTCGAGCACGAGCGCGACCCTCACCGGAAAGGGCGGCGCGGGGAAGTCGTGGCCGACCGGCACCCAGAACGGGTCGTCCCAGTTCGTCACGCACATCGCTCGGTAGGCGGCACGCAGGTCCGCCATCGTGCGCGCGAGCGGTCCGTTGGTCGACATCATGCTTGCCGTCCAGGTGCGGGGGTTCGGGTTGGTGCCGCCGGTCGGCATCCGGCCGACGGTCGGGCGCAGCCCGAGTATTCCGTTCATGTAGGCGGGCCAGCGCACGGAGCCCGCCACGTCGTTGCCCTGGGCCACGTGGCACATGCCGGTCGCCACGGCGACGCCGGCGCCGCCGCTGGAGCCGCCGCAGCTGATGTCATCACGGTGCGGGTTGAGGGTCTCGCCGTGCAGGTCGTTGTCGGTGTGGAAGCGCATCGCGAATGCGGGAGAGTTCGTGCGTCCCGCCATCATCAGACCGGCATCCAGCAGGCCGCGGATGGCCGGGTGGGTCATGGGGGAGATGTTCCCGGCGAGTGCCCTGATGCCGTTGTCGTTCGGGTACGGCACGTGGTCGGTGTTGATCTTCGTCGTCACCACGGCGCCGGCGAGGGGGCCGGTGCGGTCACCGGCATCGACCTGGGCGGCGGTCGCACGCAGTTCGTCGTCGGTGCGCAGGACGACCGCGTTCAGCCGCGGGTTCACCGTGTCGATCCGCTTGACGTGCGACTCCGCCACCTCAGCGGCGGACAACTGACGGCTGCGCACGAGTTCGGCAGTGCGTGTCGCACTGAGCTCCCATGGTTCCACTGCGCCTCCTTGCCCTTTCGTGTCCGTACCGAAGGTATCCCCGCAGGGTCCCCTCGGGCGGGGCGGGACGGTGGAAAAAGGTTTTTGACATGCCGAGCCGGACCCTGCCGGAAAGGGATTACTAATGTCGACTGGATGACGGGCAGGCCGACGATCTACAGGGCGCGGCGGTTCGTCACCCTCGACTCCTCGATGCCGCACGCCGAGGCGGTGGCCGTTGCCGACGGCCGCGTGCTCCATTCCGGGTCCTTCGCGGACGTGTCCGCCGACCTCACCGGCCGTGACCCCCTGGTGGACGACAGTTTCATCGACCACGTGGTGGTCCCCGGCTTCATCGAGGCGCACTGCCATGCGCTCGAGGAGGGTGCCCTCGTCAACTTCCCGTGGGTCGGTGCGTACGACAGGAAGTCTGCCGACGGTTCGGTCAAGCCCGGGTGCCCCGACACCGCTGCGGTGCTCGAGCGGATGCGCGAGAGCCACGCGTCCATACCCGACGACGGCAGCGTGCTGACCTTCCTCGGGTGGGACCCGAACATGGCCAACAGCACCGGGTTGACGTGCGAGATGCTCGACAGCATCTCCGCCGACCGCCCGATCTTCGTGCTGCAGTCGAACGGCCACCTCGGCCACTGCAACTCGGCCATGATGCGCCGGGCCGGGATCACCCGGGACACCACCGACCACGGGGTGATGCGCCACGGCGACGGCGAGCCCACCGGCGAGCTGCGCGAGCTCTCGCTCAGCCTGGTGCTCGGACGACACGTCGACCTGGAGCCCGGCGGTGACACCAGCGTGAGGAACGCGGGCACTCTCGCCCGGATGTCCGGCTGCACCACTGTCACGGACCTCGCGTTCTCCGCCACCACGTCTGCCGTCACCCGCTACGCCGCGGCGGTGAACCAGCCCGGCCACCCCGTGCGAGTGGTGTACGCGCCGATGGTGCAGGTGCTGAACCCGCGCCTGAAGGAGGGAACGCTCGGGCACGTCCGCGGGCTCGCCGCGCACGACTCGGAGATGTTCCGGATGGGCCCGGTGAAGTTCGTGATCGACGGGTCGATCCAGGGCCGCTCGGCACGGCTCAACTGGCCGGGGTACTGCTGCGGCGACCCGAACGGCATGTGGCTGGCGGAGCCGGACGAGATGTTCGAGATGATGCGCCCGTACCACCGCGAGGGATTCCAGCTGGCGCTGCACACGAACGGCGACGAGGCAGTGGACCGCGGTCTCGACGTGTACGAGAGGCTGCTGCTCGACCACCCGAGGTTCGACCACCGTCACCGCCTCGAGCACGCGCAGATGGCAACCGAGAGCGCCTTCCGCCGCATGAAGTCGCTCGGCGTGTGCGTGAACCTGTTCGCGAACCACGTCTACTACTGGGGCGACACGCACCGCACCGCCACCGCCGGCCCCGCAAAGGCGCGCCGGCTGGATGCCTGCGGCACGGCGGAGCAACTGGGCGTGCCGTACTCCATCCACTGCGACGCACCCGTCACGCCGCTCGACCCGCTGTTCACCATGTGGTGCGCGGTCAACCGCATCACGTCGAGCGGGCACCTCCTGGGCGCCAGTGAGAGGATCACCGCGGAGCAGGCACTGCGCGCGATGACCATAAGTGCGGCGTACCTGCTGCGCACCGACGGCATCTCGGGTTCCATCGAGGTCGGCAAGCACGCGGACTTCGCCGTGCTGGCGGACGACCCGACCACCTGCGACCCGATGGGGATCAAGGACATCCGCGTCGAGGCCACCGTCCTCGGCGGCGAGATCCACGCGAACTGAATCGCCGGTCGCCGCCTCCCGCGGCCCGGCCGTTCTCAGCCGCCGATGAAGTCGAACTCGCCCGCGAACCGCAGGTACTCCTCGGTGCGGAGCCTGTCGGCCAGCCCCACCTCCCAGGAGAGGTACTCGGCCATCGCCTCGCGTGCGCCCTCGGCCCTCGCCCACGGCGGGTACCACATGTCGTCGGTGGGCGTGAGGAGCAGTTCGTCGTCGTCGTTTCCGATTGTCTCGGTGGGCCCGCCCGCGTGCCGCCATGCGGAGCGCCCGCCGACGAGCCATGACACGTCCGTGAACCCCATCTCGAGCGCGTCGCCGGCCGCGTAGGGCGCCTGGCTGCCGGTGGAGCAGCAGAAGACGAGCGGGGTGGACCGGTCGAGAGGGGAGAGCGCAGCGGCCAGCATGCTGCGCATCGCGTAGCGGGAGCCACCGATGCGCGACTGCCGGTACCAGTAGCTCTCGCCCACGTCGATCACGGTGCACTCTCCTGCGGCGACCGGGGCGAGGAGCGCGGTCGCGTCAACGGCCCGCACCCGGGGGTCCGGCGGCACGAGAACGGTCGGCGGCTCGTCACCGTGCTCGGTGAGGTGGTCGAGAGGGTCGTCGAGCACCCATGCATCCCACCCCATGCGACCGAGCCAGTGTGCGGTCATCACCGACTGCACGAGGTGCTCGTCCACCACCACGATGCGGGCATGACGCACTGCCGCGTACGTGTCGGTGGACTGGATCAACTGGCCGCCGGGTGCGTTCTGGCTGCCGGGGAACCTGGCGAGCGCGAACGCCTCGGGAATCCGCACGTCGAACACGTACGTGGTCCGTGACGGGTCCGCGAGCCATGCATCGACGGTGCCGCGCTCCGCGAACCTCACGCCCCCGCGCGCCGCGACCTCCCGCGCCGATTCCCTCGCCGCGCGCAGTGACTCGCCCATCGGCTCGGTAATCGTGTTCGACTGCCCGTGGTCGGGCTCGAACCCGGCGAGCTGCCAACCCATGGTCCCGTTCTCGAGAGCGAACACCGGGTTCGTCACGCCGGCCTCGCGCAGGCTCTGCGCGCCGATGATCGATCGCGTGCGCCCTGCGCAGTTCACGACGACCGGCATGTCGGGGTCGTCGATGTGAGAGGGGATGCGCAGCACGGACTCCATGCCGGGGCAGTTGGACGCACCGGGGATGCTGACGGTGCGGTACTCACCGGCAGGACGCACGTCGAACAGGCGGAACGGTCTGCCTTCCTCGCGCCAGCGGGTGAGCGTGGCCGCGTCGATGTGCGGCGTTCCGCACTTCTCCTCGACCATCTCGCCGAACACCTTCGACACGATGTTGCTGCCGGAGAACAGCCGGTACCCGGCCGCTGTCCACCCGGCATTGCCGCCCTCCAGCAGGTGAATGCCGGTGTAGCCGGCGGACTCCATCAACGCGGCCGCCCCCGCGAGGGTGGAGCCGTCCTCGTCGGTGAGCACGACCCGCACGGAGCGGCGGGGGAGCAGGCGCGGGACGGTGGTCTCCATCACGGCGCGCGGCACCCCGGAGGCGACGAGTATGTGCCCGCGCGAGTACGGCCCCCCGTCGCGCACGTCGAGCACGGCGATCTCGGACCCGTCGTTCAGCCACTCCCGCAGGGTGCGCGCGCTGACGGTGCCGGCCATCAGTTCCTCAGCCCGGCTTGCTTCATGAGGGGCAGCACGCGCTCCCCGAAGTACTCGAGATCGGGGAGGTAGTCGTAGAAGTTCACCTGGATGCCGTCGATGCCGCAGTCGTGCAGCTTCAGCATCTTCTCCACGACTTGTTCCGGTGTGCCGACCATCTGCATGTTGCCGCCGACGGCGAGGTCGTCGCGCATGGCGCCCTTCCACGAGACGGTGTCGCCCCCGGTGATGAACTTGAAGAAGTTGTCGAGCGCCACCGGGTCGGCGTGGTCGATGAAGGCCTGCTTGCGCGCCCTCGCCTCCTTCTCGGTGTCGGCGCAGATGATGTGCGGGTTGATGATGGTGCGCACCGTGTGCCCCGCGTCCGCGGCGCGCTGCTTGATGGACTGGTTGTGGGCCTTCAGCAGGCCGTACACGTCGGCGCCCGCGGGGCGCGTGATGAAGAGAAGGTCCGAGTGCCTGGCGGCGAAGTCGACGCCCGCACCGCTGCTGGAGGCGTTCACGATGATCGGCCGGCCGTTCACCGGCTTCGGGGAGACGAACCCCTTCTTCATCCTGTAGAACCGGCCGTCGTGGTCGACGTTCTCCGTGGAGGACCACAGCTCCTTCATCACCTCGAGGAGCTCGTCGGCCATCTCGTAGCGCAGGTCGTGCTCCATGGGTGCAAGGCCGAACATCTCGAAGTCCTCCTGCTTGATGCCGGTGACCATGTTGATGCCCCAGCGGCCGTTCGACATGTGGTCGAGCGTGGCCGCGTACTTCGCGAGGAGGAGCGGTGTCCACCCGTAGAGCACGTGCACGGTGGAGATCAGCATGATGTTGCGCGTGAGGGCCGCGAGCCCGGCGGTGACGAGCAGCGGGTCCTGCGTGTTCTCACGGAAGCGCATCTCGCCGCCGAGACCGCCCGCCCCGTGCCACTGGGCCAGGCCGAACACGAGGTCGAACCCCATCTCCTCCGCCCGCACGGTGCACTCCGCGTTGTACTCGAAAGTCCAGTCGGTGGAGCGCGGGTACAGCGACGGCGTCCACGCACCGTTCTGCAGCGGGATGAACAGGCCGAGGAGCATCTTGTTCTGCGCCGCCCGCTCGAAGGGGGTCAACCCGTCTGCTGTGTCGTGCGGCTGTGCCGTGCTGAGTCGCGCCATTGCCCACCCCGTGTGTCGCGTCGTGCGTTGTGCGGTCCTCATCTTCCCACGGGCGCGCGCGGATTCTGCACGGGGGCACCGCCGCGGGCGGCGAAAAGACGGAAGTTTTTTCCCGTCAGCCGCCGGCGGGATGGGAGCGGCGCAGCGCCTGCTTGTCCACCTTGCCGATCGGCAGGAGCGGCAGGTCGTCACGGGTCTCGAATGTCTTCGGCACCTTGTACCCCGCAAGCCTCTCCTTGCACCACGCGCGCAGTTCCTCGGGCCCGGCGCTCGTGCCCGGCTCGCACACCACGTACGCGGCACCGACCTCCGAGTACACCGGGTCCTTCACGCTGACGACGGCGGCGATGGCGACGGCGGGGTGCTCCTCCAGCACCATCTCGATCTCGCGCGGGTACACGTTGAGCCCGCCCGACTTGAACATCTCGGACTTGCGGCCGACGAGGCGCAGGTGCCCGCCGGGGAGGCGCACCGCGATGTCCCCCGTGCGCAGGAAGCCGTCGGGCGTGAGCACGGCGGCGGTGGCGGCCGGGTTGTTGAGGTACCGCAGGAGCTTGGCCTCGTGGCGGTACCACACCTCACCCTCCTCACCGGGGGGCACCTCGTTGCCGTCGTCATCGGCAACGATCACGTCCGCGTCCGGGTTCGGCCTGCCCACCGTGGTCGCGAGCTCCTCCGCGGTGTCGTCGGGGCCGCTGAACGTCGCGTTGCCGCACGTCTCGGTCATCCCGTAGATGGTGAAGAGCCGCACGCCGAGCTCCTGGTAGGTGCGAACGAACTCGAGCGGCATCGCCGCGCCGCCCCACGCGACGATGCGCAGGCTGCTGAGGTCCGTGGTGGCGAAGTCGGGGTGCATGGCGACCAGCTGCAGGACGGTGGGCACGTGCTGCAGGTTCGTGAGTCGAAGCTCCTCGACGAGCCGCAGCATCTCCGCCGGGTCGAACTTCTCGCTGTAGGCGACCATGCCGCCGCTGACAATCGTGCTGCCCTGCACGTCCACGATGCACCCCAGGTGGTTCGCCGGCAGGTTGCACATGACTCGCGGAGTGGGCACGGCCATCTCCCTCGCGTCGCAGTGGGCGCCGTATGCGATCCCGTAGTGGGGGAGGACGGCGCCCTTCGGCGCACCGCTCGAACCCGATGTGTAGACGATGGTGCTCGGGTCCATCCTGTCGATCGCGGGAAGCGCCGTGACCGGGACGCCGGCGGCACGGGCGAGGAGGTCGCCCACGGGTGCGAGACAGCCTGACGCAGGCCCCTCGTCCAGCCGGAACGTGGCACGCACGGAGTCAACGGCTGACGCGAGCGCAGCGACGTCGTCTGCGTACCCGCGGCCGCCGAAGGACGCGAGCGAGAGGATCATCACCGGCCGCGAGTCGCTGACCACGTGCAACTGCTCGCGCTGGGTGTAGTTCGGGTTGATGCCCACGTACACGGCGCCGGCCTTGTGGATGCCGGCGAGCGCCACGAGGAACTCGGGCCGCGACGTCGTGAGCACCGCGACCACGTCACCCTTGCGCACGCCCCAGCCCGCGAGCGCGCGTGCGAAGGCGTCGACACTGTCTGCCACCTGCCCGTACGTGCGCGTCTCGCCGCCGAACCATGTGGCCGGTGCATCCGGGGTCTCGCGGGCCCAGTGGCCGATCGCATCGAAGAACCTGTCGAAGAGCAAAGGAAGAAACTTTCGCGTGTCCGTGCGGACGGTCCCGCACGGGGAAATTATGCTCGCCGAAGGGGGTCGCACGTCAATGAGCAACATCGCATTCGGCATGAGCGGGAAGATGCGCCCGCAGATCAGGCCCGCGGACGCGCACGGTCACGTGGGGGAAATTCTTTTCGTCACCGACTGGCTGGCACTGCCCGAGTCCAGGGTGATGAAGTTCCGCGTGGGCACCTTCGCGAACGAGGACGACTCCGACATGGAGCAGTGCCTCACCAACCCTGTCGGCCACGAGAACATCGACGGCTTCATGCTCGTCTCGCTGCTGCTGCCGGCGCACTTCAACAACAACCCGATCGGCGAGCCGGGTTCGTTCGGCCTGAACTACGCAATGGAGAACGTTCGCTTCCCCGCCCCCGCCTTCATCGACGACAGGGTCCGCGTGGTGTGCACGCTCACCGACGTGAAGGATCACCCGAAGGGTGTCCTCGTCACCACCCACAACGTGGTGGAGCTGGAGGGTTCCGAGCGGCCGTGCCTGGTGGCCGACTGGACAGTGCTCCTGCGCCGCGTCGACGACCTCGGCTGAGCAGGTCGCCCGTGGAGAACAGGTGGAGCAGCAGTGCCGGCAGGCGCACGGTGCACCCGCGCGAGGCGGCGGTGCTCGTGGGCACCGAACTGTTCATCACAGACTGGCGCAGGGTGGACAAGGAGCATCTCGACGGGTTCCACTGGGCGGTGGACGAGGATGCTGCGGCCGCGGACATGACGGCGAACGAGTCGTTCCCCCGCGGCGACGAGAACGTCGACGGCTTCATGCTGCTGTCGCTCGTGACCTCCGCGTTCTTCAACAACTACCCGGTGGGGGCGCCCGGGATGGTCGCGTGGAACTACGGCGTGGACAGGGTGCGCTTCCCTGCCACGGTGTACCTGGAGAACGAGATCCGCATGCGGGTGACGCTCGAGGAGGTCACGGAGAAGCCCGCCGGGTGGCTGCTGCGCAACAGGGTCACCGTGGAGATGGCCTGCTCGGACCGCCCCGCCATGACGGGCGATTTCCTGGTGATGCTGACGGGCTAGCGGGCTTCAGCCAGCCGCTGCGTATAGGTGCGATGATGCCTTCAGGATCCGCACCATCATCGTGAACGAGGCGACCGGTCGTGAGGACGGGTCAGCTGCGTCCCGGGCCTCGACCTCGCAGCAGAATGCTCTCAGAGTTTTGTGGCGACGAGAGTGAACATGCTTATGAATCCGGCAGCCGTGATTCCTCCCATGGCCCACATCGCAGAACCAAGGTTGTCAATCCTCTTGTCGAGCCGTGCGATGTCGTGTGCGCGGGCTGCGTCGCTGGCGTCGATGCGTTGTTCGAGCCGTGCGATGTCGTGTGCGCGGGCTGCGTCGCTGGCGTCGATGCGTTGTTCGAGCCGTGCGATGTCGTGTGCGCGGGCTGCGTCGCTGGTATCGATGCGTTGTTCGAGCCGTGCGATGTCGTGTGCGCGGGCGATGTCACCCCAGCCGACCGGAGGAAGGTGCGCCACGATGATGTTTCCCACTCTCTCCCCGTGACAGCGCCGCAGCTCGGCGAGCATGTCGAGTCTGTCGGCTTCCGTTATCTGCATGGTATTCCCCCTGGGTGTGGCCCGGCAGCAGGAATGTGTGCCCCGCGCGGGACCCGAGGGGAAACACACCCACCCGGCTCCTGAGGTTCGGTCCCTCAGCGGAGCGCGCCGTCCGGCACCCAGCTGCCGTGCGCGCCGTAGGGCACGCGCCGCGGCAGGTGCACGCGGGCAACCGGCGGCCCGGCGAAGTCACGTGCGTCCACGATGACGAGGGCGGACCTTCCCGTGTTCTCGTCGTGCGTGATCGCCATCACCCAGCCGTCGTCCTCGGCAGCACCCGGTGACCTGGGGGCGAACACGGGCTCTCCGCCGCGCACACCTTCGCCCAACTGGTGCTCCGTGCAGGCACCCGTGTGCAGGTCGTACTTGAGCAGACGTGAGCCGTACACCGGCTCCTCGGAGTTGCCCTCGCCGTCGAGTGCCATGAGGTAGGCGAAGCGCGCCGGCTTGCCGACGAGCCGGTCGTCCACCCGGCCGAAGTCGCCCGCGCGGCCGTCGATCAGCTGCTCGTCCACCGTCCCCCTCACGGGGTCGATCGTCCAGCGCGTCAGCCGGCCGACTTCTGCGTAGTCGTTGCTGCCGTCGCCGAAGGCGGACTCCATCCGCGACACGTGGAGCACGATCCTGCCGTCCTCCTCGTGGGCGTTCACGGGGTGGAACACGTAGCACGGGTCGATCTCCAGCCACTGCACGTCGGCGTTGGTGCCGTTGCGCGGCATCACGCCCAGGCGTGCGCCGGCGTCCCTGTCGAACCTGAACGGGAACCCGGTGGAGAGCTGCCCCAGGTCGAAGCACACGGGCAGGTCCATGAACACCACGTGGTTCTGCGTCACGTTGAAGTCGTGCATCATCACCATGCGCGGGATGTCGATCGGCTCCAGCTGCGACACCTTCCCGTCGGGCGAGACGCGCACATAGTGCAGGTACGGCGGCTGGAACGAGAAGTAACTGAACGCGAGCAGCTCGCCGGTGTCGGGGCAGATCTTCGGGTGCGCGGTCATGGAGCACGTGAGTGCGCCGCCGTAGTCCTCGTGGCGGGTCGTGTTCAGGTCCCCGTCGAGCAGCCACGGCCAGTGGCCTTCCTCCAGTGCCATCAGGGAGCCGTTGTGCGCGATCACGTGCGTGTTGCCCGTGCCCTTCGCGAGCTCCGGCAGCTTCACCCGCTCGCCTCGGTGGCGCCGCACCGGCTCCGTCTCCACGAACCTGTTGCGGTACCAGTCCGCGCGGCCGTCCCGCAGGCGGATGCCGTGCACCATGCCGTCGCCGTAGAACCAGTGCGGCGACGTGCCGTTCACGGGGTTCGGGCCGGTGCGCACGTAGAGGCCGTCCAGTTCGCGGGGGATGTTCCCGTCGACGCGAAGGTCGGTGCCCGTGATCTCGTCGAGAACGGGTTCCCAGTTGCCCCGGAGGTGCCACGGCGGCACGGTGTCGGTGTCCATGGGTGGAGTCTTGCCGATGCCGGGCCGCCCCGCTAGGAGGACACCGCCGCCGCTGCGATGCGGCGCGCCTCGCCCGCCTCGATGCCGAGAGTCATCAGCAGGCGCTCCAGCAGAGTCGAGACGTAGTCGTCGTCGGTCTCGCCGTCCACGGCACGCCGCACGGCGAGGAGCATCGCACCCAGCACCACGTCGATCGTGGCATCGTCGATCACGGACGTGAAGCGGCCGGCCCTGTGCCCGTCGACGAGGTTCGCGTGCAGGTAGGAGAGCGGGCCGCTGATGAGCAGGTCGCGCTGGACTGACTCGAGCCGCAGCACGGCACGCATGGTCCCGGGCGACGCCGCCGACGCACGCAGGGCGCGCGCGGAGGACTCTGCGAACCGCACTGCTTGATCGGGCGTGTCCACCTCGGTCTGCAGCCGGGCGGCAAAGGTCTCCGCCGTGTGCAGCACAACCGCATCCATCAGGTCCTCACGGTCGCGGAAGTAGTTGTAGAAGGTCCCGTGCGAGACTCCGGCCGCCGACGTCACTTCCCTCAGGCTGAAGCCCTCGCCGGCCTCAGCGACGACCTGCATGGCGGCATCCAGCAGAAGTTGTCTCGTGCGGGACCTCTTCTTGTGGCCCCGGGAAAGGGGAATGGGTGGTGTAGTAACGGAGACGGTCATGCGGTTGACATTTTCGTCAAAAATGACAAAGATGTCAAACATGAACGCTCCTACCTTCCGACTCCGCCTCGGGCACGCCACCGTCGCCGCCCGCGATCTCGATGCAATGGTCACCTTCTACACGGAGGTTCTCGGCTTCCTCGTGACCAACCGCGGCGAGCCGGTCCCCGGGATGGGTGAGATGGCGTTCATCTCGCAGACCCCCGAGGAGCACCATCAGATCGTCCTCGTGCACACTCCCGAGCCGGCGCCGAGGAACTTCGTGCTTGCCGACCACCTCGCCTTCCACGTCGACTCTCTCGACCAGCTGCGCGAGCTGTCCGCACGTCTCTCCGCCGCGGGCAACACGAGTGCGATCCCCATCAACCACGGCAACGCGTGGTCGGTGTACTTCACGGACCCCGAAGGCAACGGGCTCGAGTGCTACCTGGACACCCCGTTCCATGTTGCGCAGCCGTTCGGTGACGGACTCGACCTCTCGAAGTCCGATGCGGAGATCGAGGAGGAGACACGCCGGAAACTCGAGTCCCAGCCCGAGTTCCAGCCCTTCCCCGAGTGGCGCCAGACGTTGGCGGCCCGGCTGGCCGGGGGGAACTGAGCGATGGACCTCGGGATCAAGGGACGCAACGCCATCGTCTGCGCGTCGAGCAGGGGACTCGGTTTCGCGAGCGCGAACGCGCTCGCCCGTGAGGGTGTCAACGTGGTCGTCAACGGCCGCGACGCCGCGACACTGGACGAAGTGCGTGACCGCATCGCGCGCGAGCACCATGTCAAGGTGACGGCGGTGGTGGGCGACATCACGCAGGCCGCGACGCAGCAGGCACTTCTCGGGGCGTGCCCGCAGCCCGACATCCTCGTGAACAACAACGGGGGACCGACCCCCGGTCGTTTCGCCGACTGGGACCGCGACGCGTGGATCGACGCACTGGATGCGAACATGCTCGCGCCGATCGCGATGATCCGTGCCGTGCTCGACGGGATGGTGGAGCGCAGGTTCGGCCGCATCATCAACATCACCTCCGCCATGGTGAAGACCCCGATGTCGCCGATGGGTCTCTCGACGGGTGCCCGGACCGGGCTGACGTCCGTGGCGAAGGCACTGTCGAAGGACGTCGCGCACGCGAACGTCACCATCAACAACCTCCTGCCGGAACGCATCGACACAGAGCGCCAGCGGCAGATGGCGAACTTCCATGCGCGGACGGCGAAGATCACTGTCGAGGAGGCCTATGCGCACATGGCAAAGTCCATCGCTGCCGGCCGGCTGGGCCGGCCCGAGGAGTTCGGTGACGCCTGCGCGTTCCTGTGCAGCGCGCAGGCCGGGTACATCAGCGGGCAGAACATCCAGCTCGACGGTGGTTCGTACGCAGGATTGATGTGACCGTGGGCGGCGTCGTCGACGTCCCGTACCTTGTGGTCGGCGCCGGGCCGGTCGGGCTGACAGCCGCACGGTTGTTGTCGAACGGTGGGCAGGGGTCGGTCGTCGTCGACCGCCGCGACGGGCCGCAACGCAACCCCGCCGCCCACGTGGTGAACCCGCGCACGCTCGAGATTCTGCGGCAGGCAGGGTTCGACATGGATGCGATCGGCGCGATCGCGCAGGACCCCGCGGATGCAGGCCACGTCAACTTCGTGACACGCCTGAACGGACGGCTCATCGGGCGGCTCCCGTTCGAACGACAGGGTGACGACATCCTCGGGTTGACGCCCCACCCCCTGCGCAACATCTCGCAGCACCGGCTCGAGCCGTTGATGTCCGCGGAGGTCGGCGCATCCGGCCTGGTGGACCTGCGCTACGACACGGAGTGGGTGTCCGCGGAGCAGGGCGATGACGGCATCGTCTCGGTGGTGCGGAACGTTGTGTCCGGCGAGGAGACGACCGTGCGCAGCTCGTGGCTGATCGGCGCGGACGGTGCGGGCAGTTCCGTGCGCAGGTGGACGGGCATCGAGATGACCGGGCCCGGGAGCATCCAGAGTTTCGTGGCCATCCACTTCAGGGGGAGCCTCCGGCCGTACGTGGGGGACAGGCCAGGCGCCCTTCATTTCGTGATGGACCCCGCCACCGCCGGAACGTTCGTCGCCCATGACGTCGACCGTGAGTCGGTCTTCATGGTGGGTTTCGACCCGTCCGCCGAGACCATCGATGACTACGGCACCGAACGGTGCGCCGCCATCGTGCGGGCGGCGATCGGGGACGAGTCTGCCGACATCGAGATCGTCGGGTCGGGCACGTGGCACATGACGGCACAGGTGGCGGAACGCTTCCGTCACGGCCGGGTCTTCCTTGCCGGCGACGCATCGCACCGGTTCCCGCCCACCGGGGGGATGGGCCTCAACACCGGTGTCGCCGATGCCCACAACCTGGTGTGGAAACTGCTCGCCGTGGGGGCCGGTCGTGCGGCGCCGTCACTGCTCGACACCTACGAGACAGAGCGACGCCCCGTGGCGGACGTCAACTGCCACCAGAGCCTGACGAACGCGTTCAAGATGGTGATCCTCGCCGATGCACTCGGCCTGCACCCGGGCGCGACGAGCCGGGACCTTGACGCATCCCTGGACGATCGCTCACGCAGCGGTGTCATCGCTGCGGGCGTGCAGGAACAGGCAACACACTTCGACATGATCGGTCTGCAGTTGGGCTATGCGTACGCAACGGCTCTCAGCACGGGTGCCGTCGTTGCTGCCGACACCATCGACCCGACCGTGTTCGCGCCCGACGGGTCCATCGGCTCGCGGCTGCCGCATGCATGGTCGGCGGACGGCCGTTCGACACTTGATCTCGTCGATGCCGCCGCGATGACGCTGTTCTCCTTCGGTGAGCACGACGAATGGGCCACCGCGACCCGCGGGTCAACATGGCTCAGGCACGTCCGTGTCGGCGTGGATGCGGTTGTCAGTGACGAGTGGCGGGAGACCTGCGGGATCGGGGTCGACGGCGCGGTGCTGGTCCGGCCCGACCAGCACATCGCATGGGGGTCAACCCGCCTGCCCGTGGACGTCGCCGGCCAGCTGGCCACGGTTCTGGGCAAGGTTCTGGGTGGATGAGATGAGATGTCACGCATGAGAGTCACAGTGGTCGGTGCAGGGATCGGCGGGATGACGGCGGCCATCGCCCTCGCCCGTGCAGGGCACGAGGTCGATGTCCTCGAGCGCGCAGCAGGTGTGTCGCCACTCGGGGCCGGCCTGCAGGTCAGTGCCAATGCCCGGCGGGTGCTGGTTGACCTCGGTCTCGGGGAGGCGTTCGGCTCCATCGCCACTGAACCGTCGCGGATCGTGGTGAGACGGTGGGATGACGACTCTGTCATCGGCCAGGCGCCGTTGACCGGCGTGCACGATGCCCGGTTCGGCCACGCGTTCGCCAATGTCGCCCGCAACGACCTCGCCCGGCTGCTCGTGGATGCGGCCGTCGCGATGCCGAACATCCGTGTCCGGTTCGGCACGGCCGTGGAGGCGATCGACCAGTCGGGCCCTCACCCTGTCGTCCGGTGCACCGGTGACGCGATCGAGTCGGACGTGGTCATCGGCGCGGACGGCATCCATTCGGTCGTGCGGGCCGCAGTGGCCGGGGCGGACAACCCGAGGTTCTCGGGCTGGGCCGCTTTCCGTGCGCAGGTGCCGCGTGAACGGGTCGGCCACCTGCCGGTGGAGACGACGAACAGGGTCGGCCCCGGCGCCCACGTGGTGTCGTACTTCATCGGGAAGGACCAGAGCCATCTCAACCTGGTGTTCATCGCGCCCGAATCGGAGTGGACGGGTGAGTCGTGGACGGAGCAGACGAGCCTCTCCTCGCTGC
>Ga0315902_10003531_pt1 | contig 23279 bp, 47 predicted proteins | sample LakEriMetagenome_9_FD_203523 | JGI IMG/M metagenome (GOLD analysis project Ga0315902, IMG submission 203523) | Freshwater fungal communities from buoy surface, Lake Erie, Ohio, United States - Buoy 12 MA117 | ecosystem: Environmental > Aquatic > Freshwater > Lake > Lake biofilm | place: USA... | reverse complement strand
GATGATCCTGCTGACGTAAAGCCAAAGATCATGCCAGAAGAGTCTTATCATACAGAGAAGCTGAAGAATCTTGGCGAATTCAAAAAGCCTACTGAAGCTGAATTCGAATCTTATGTTAAGGAAACGATAGCTGATTACGAAAAAATCATAAAAGAAAAAAACGAACTAAAAAAGCGTTACTCTGATATTCTTGAAAAAGCTAAGAACTGGCAACCGCCCACCAAAGAACATGAAAGACTAAAAGCTTTTATGATTGAACAGTTGGCTGATTCAAGTAGTTTTGATTGTGGAATTAGTTTTTATGAAACCGCTTCTTTATCTGCTATGACTTATGAAGATTATGTGGCAAAGAAGCTCGCAGAACACAATAGATCTATTGAATATCATAAAGAATACGAAGCTAAAGATCTTTTTAATATCAAGCAGCGCAATAAGTGGATAAAAGATTTATACGATAGCCTATGAAAATAATATTAAGGGCTATACTGATAGAAATATTAGTTAATGTTATTTCTATAATATGTATTTACTATTTATGGAATTGGCTAATGCCAGAATTAATAATGGCTAAAAAAATTGGTCTCCTCCAAGCTTGGGGGATACGCACATTGGTGCAATTTTGTGTGTGGTTTAGGAGTCCTGATAAAAAATGAAAGCGACATTCGATTCAGACGGTTATCCAACAGATGAAACGCTGGCTTTAATCAGTTATTGGTATAGAAATAATAACTGGGAGCCTGAATCATTCTTGGCCTTTGCTGAGACTGCTTTTAATAAACATTATGGAAGATGGGAGATTATTAATGATTATAATAAACTCTCGGCTTTCAAAGACAAAGAATTCAAAGCGTTAGAAATTGCTACTGGCGGCTGGAGCGGCAATGAACAAGTGATTAATGCTATGGAAAAGACTCCTTTCTGGAGCGTCTTTTGGCGAGCTTCTTTTTCTGGAGGTTTGTATGTCTTAAAATTACAATAGTATATGAACATCTCAGAGTTTGAAAGAGGCAAGCCAGTGCTAACAATGCACAAAATAAATGATCTCATCAAAAGAATTGAAGATGAGAAGTATAAGACAGAGAAGCTTTACAAAGACAGAGTAGAGTCTCTAAATACTATTCATAACCTTCTCCTGAGCGTCAAAGACAGCTTTAAAAAGGGAGAATAAATTTACATTCCGCCCTTTGGAGGTTATAATTTTTTATGACTTACCAACAGGCAATGTATGTTAAGCAACTCATTAAAGATAGAAATCCACTGCATAAAGTGGCGGAGCTATTTGTTAATAGATTTGGAGCTACTGACGAGATTCCCGTAAAGGGGACTCGTCATAAGTTTTCTAATCTTGATGGTAATGATTTAAAAATGTCTGCTGAGTCCACTCTCAAAGAGAAACTATAATGGGAAAAGAATTGTATCTTAAAGATAAATACGTTATTGAATCGGATGATTTGAAGTTTGATGGTAAGAATATAATTATTCCATCTTACTATGCAAGCGTCGTTTATGATTATCTTGATAACGTGAACATAAAAGAAATGAATCTTAATGATGCAGATATGCATGATTATTTAGCATTTTATAGTTTCTTTGAAGCTATAATTGATTATAAAGCTGATAAAGGAGGAAATTAAGGTGGGGATGTACGATAGCATAGATTGCCAATATTCACTGCCAATGCCAGAAGACCCCAAAGGGTACGCTGGCTCATACGGCTTTCAAACTAAAGACTTTGAGTGCGCTTTAGATATTTACATTATCGATAAAGATGGTCAACTATCCATTGAGTGTCGAGATACAGAATGGGTACAAGGAGATCCAAATGGTAAAAGCTTTTTGGAGAAATCAGGCTATCTTAAAACTAAAAAGACTTGGCTTGAGCCTTTAAAAGATACTTGCACTATTCAATTTTATGATTACTGTCACTCTAATAATACTGATTATGATTATTGGATTCAGTACGTTGCTACCTTTGTCGGCGGCAAGTTAACTGATATCAAATTGCTTAATTTTGAAGCTACTTCCAATACTGAAAGAAAGAAGAGCGACAAAGAATTCTTCCTTAGACTAGAAGAAAGGCGTGAATTTACCCAAACTTGGCGTTATAAATACATCTATGGACCTTATAATACTGTAGTAAGAGCAGTAGTAAGAGGGTCTACTAAATGCCTAACAAAGCTAAACAGCCTAATCCAAAAGCTAGAATCAAAGATAAAGATTTAAATAGTAATTATAATTGCAAAGACTGCAATGAAATAGTTAACTATAAGTATACTACCTGCCCGAGGTGCGGTCATTTTCATCAAAATAATGAAGCTAGAAATCCAAATCCTATAATTAAATAAATATGACAATAGAGTGCTGCGGTTGCAATAAGAAAGAAACATTCAAAGACACTAAAGAAGCGTGGATGAAAGGTTGGGACTTTGTTAATGATAAATTTAATAAGTCTCAGGTAATTTGTGACACTTGTATACCTTCTGAAGCTCTTCAAGTGGTATATAATAAAGCTCGCGGGGGAGATTTATTTAATATAGCTTTAAAGGATTAAACGTATTTATTAAGATAAGGGTGAAATAGTATAGTATAGATAAAAATAAGAGAAAAAAAGTATCTAATAGTGGAGAGAATAGTGGTCATGGTATTTACTGTATTTTCTATGAGAAAACAGTAGCAAAACTAGGCAGATCCACTCTCTGAAAACAAGGCAAAAACTCTGGTTTTACTGGGGTTTTTGTCTTTTTTATTGAGTTTTATAAATAAAGCAATAAGATAGGCAAGATATATATAGAGAGTAATAGAATAATAGAGTAATATAGAGGAAGAATATGTAATATTGTATAGTAATGGGGGGATAATGATGGGTTTGCCAAAAATATAATTACTAATTCACTACCTTGCAATGCAAAGTACCCCCAAAATCACACCAAAACGCACTTAAATGGCAATTTTGTCAGATTTTTCGCTCAATAATCATTATTTTTTTTAATAATCATTAAATTTTGCCCTCTCCCTCGCGAAATAACAATAAATTTGTATTTACCCCTAGGCAAAAGTTCATTTTTATATAAACCCCTAGGGAAAAGTAAACAAAACTCCCTATCAAATTCAAAAATATGCAAAAACCCCAGCAAAATGGCACTTTCCGAAATAATGATTATTATTTGGGATAGTTTTTGGCGAATTAAATTGTATTTTACCCTAGGGAAAAGTAAATAATAACTCATAAGGTTATATAAACCCCTAGGAAATAATAAACAATTTTGCCCGATTTAAGACTAAATAACTTAATCATAGACAATTTTACCAGATTTTAGACTAAATAATTAAATCAAATGAAGCCAAATAATGCCACCGACAACGTAAATAATACACTTGAGTTTGTTTATTGCAATAAAAATCTTACCAAGTGGAGAATAATTAATGCCATCAAAGAAGATAACGAGTACATCTATGGGTTTGATTTGGAGGATGATAATGATTACAAAGCCTTCAAGAAAAGCAAAATACTTGGCGGAAAAATTTTCTCTTTTCGTGGTTGACTGGGTATGATGTATGGTGTAGAGTGTCCGTGTTCTAGGGTGGCGCAATGGTAGCGCAGCGCACTGTTAATGCGTTGGTTGGGGGTTCGAATCCCTCCCCTAGAGCCAAAAAACTTTCGTAAAAGGGTTGACGAAAGTGTAGGGCAGTGTAAATTGTCCCCGTTCTTTAGATGCGTTCGTAGCTCAACGGTAGAGCATCGGCCTTTTAAGCCGGTGGTTGTGGATTCGAATTCCACCGGACGCACCATTTTCGTTCTTTATAAGCTTTGAGCGGTTGATGATTTATATCTAATATGTGTTAGATATATTTGAGGAATGATTCCTTCCCGCTCAATTAATTTGAGTAAAGAAGTAGATTTTATCTTAGAGTGATATAAGATAAATTTCGAAGTAATTGGAATTACACTTTACTCTATTTTTAAGTAAGATAGTAGAAGATATTATGAATCGCATAATAACTTTGAAAGCAATTGGAATTGCATCTTACTTATTTGGGCCAGTAGCTCAATTGGTTAGAGCAGGGAACTCATAATTCCTTGGTTATCGGTTCAAGTCCGGTTTGGCCCACCAGCTTTTGTTCTTTTAAATTTGATGGTCTCGTAGCTCAGTGGTTAGAGCAGTCTGTTTATAACGGTCAGGTCGTGGGTTCAAATCCTACCGAGACTACCAAATACGCCACGGTGGTGAAATGGCAGACACAAGAGACTTAAAATCTCTAGATCCTAACAGGTCGTGCCGGTTCAAGTCCGGCCCGTGGCACCACTTTTGCAGCAATGAGGGCAGTCGTCACTAAGACGTAGTTTAGGGTACTGGAAATAATCCGGTACATTAGACAACTGAGCGACCTGATCTGCGGAAAACATACAGTGCGCCCAAGTGATAATGTTTCTAGTCACTTTACACTGAGAAAAAAATGGGTATTAATTTAATGTCCTCGTAGCTCAGTTGGATTTAGAGCATCCGCCTTCTAAGCGGACGGTCACAGGTTCGAATCCTGTCGGGGACACCATTTTTTTATAGTTATACAGAAATAATACCTGCATGTATTTCTCTGTGACAGTTCGCGCAAACTAAAGCACAATTATCTAATTCTCTTTTTACGTCCTCATTGAAAGAAGTTAATCTTGCCTGAGCTATACCGAATTCTTTTTTATCAGAATCTAGATGATGGAAGTCTAAAGCATTATTACATTTACTGTATCCACAACAAACACATTTGCCGCCTTTGTAATCAATACATTTTTGTTTAAAATCTCTCTGTCGGTTAATAGTTTGATCATGAGTACAAGATCGGCAATAAACAGAATTACCTTTACCATTGCGGCGATTATAAAATTCAGTTTTTAATTTTCCAACTTTACAACTGGGGCAAAATTTATATTCAGAGATGTCTGAGCGTGGAATAGTTTTAAGATTAAATTTCTTTAACCAATATCTAGTATTTGTAGGGCTAGTTTTTAGTTCTTCAGCCATCTTCCTAATAGACAAACCTTTAGATGCTAGACTCGAAATAATGTCATAGTTCACACTATATAATACACTCAGTTTATCCAAATGGACTATAAAAGTATTAAATATCCAATTCATAACATGATTCTCATAACAAAAATAGATGATTCTTTTTCTCTCTCTTATATGAAATATGAGGGGCTTGACACGCAGCAATTCGTCAAGTATGGTTTGGAGAGTTGGGAGATAGCCCAGCTATTCGGTGGTAATTAATTTTTATAAGCTAATAGAAGTAAATTAAAGGTAAAGAGTATATTCTAGATTGTCTGCTAGAATTGGTCATGATGTTGTTTGTGTTATTCGTACCTCATTGGAACCTGCGCCGTAACTCATAAAATCGGGGCCTTCTATTAGTTTATTTTTTTACAATTATGAAAGATCCAATATTCAATAATATATACCTAGTCAAGTGGCCTGATGGTTCTGCTTCCATCTTAACCGCTCATGATAAAGTTAATTTATTTGATAGAATTGACATGGAAGGTGATCCTATGGATTGCCAGATATATGAAATCAAAGCTGACGATGATAATCTTCATCTTAGTTTTGAAATAAAGAAACAGGGCAAAGAGACCTTTATTGCAGTTGATACTGCTGGAGATTATTGCGAAGAAGCTAAATTAAAGAGAGTCAAGTTCCCCGCCAACATCTTTGCAAAATATCTTTCTCGTATTACTGGGCGCACTTTGAAAGACATCCAGTCTAATGTCGATACTGATACCATGAAGAAGAATATGGGAATAGGTTAAGACTATGCATATCGAAGAAGAGCAATCATTTTTTTTCATATTTAGTATATTTTTGGCTGGATGCATAATGATTAAATTACCATCCGGTTGGGCATTGATTGCACTTTCTTTATATTTTTTTGTACAAAAACTCAGCCGGTAGCTAGTATATAGTGTATGTCATTAACTGATACACTAAATAATACTGCCGGTCGTTTCACTACCCTAGTCGTTGGTTCTAAGAAGGAGAACACTACCTTCTGCGCTCAGATCCTATCTGCATCTAATAAGACTGTTTCTTTTTATGATGTGAATGCTGATGCTGATCGTCGTGTGCCTGTCAGTAAGATCCTATCTGTTAAGTCTGGTAAGGTTAAGTACGTTAAGGCGTAATAATCAAAATAATAACAGCCCATTAGTTAAATATAACTAGTGGGTTTTTTTGTAATTGGGGATTTGCATAATGGTAGTGCAGGAGTCTTTGAAGCTCTTTGTGGTGGTTCGATTCCATCATCCCCAACCAAATAATAAATGATAGCCTCCTAAATAAAGGGGGCTTTTTTATTACAAATATTAAAAACATTACCAGCAAATAAGCCAAATAATAGGGGTTATTGATTGAAATATATAAGGAGATAGATAGTAGATGAGATAGTTTGTCAAGGATTATTTTTGATTATGATTGTGATAGTTTTTGGAATTGGGGTGCCCAGAAGCCAAAACTATGCCCCTGAAAGAATCTGAAAAAAAACGCAAAAAGGACTTGCCGCCGATTTGATTGCCGTCTAAGGTATGTCCCGTCAGTTAACACTTAACATCAACACTTCAATGAACGAAATCAACGTTACCCCCGCCGCCACCTTCACCCCCGCGACCAGCAACCTCGACTACTCGGTCGAGACGGTCTCGCTCCTAACCCCAGAGGGCGAAGCGTCTGGGTGGATGGCTAACCGCCGCACCGATACCAAGGCCGTGTTGGGCGTTTGCACTGAACGCTACACGCTGGTTCAGAACTCCTCGCTGATCGAAACCGTCGAAACCGCCTTTGCGGACAACAAGTTGGGCGACTTCACCCGCAAGGCTCACGTTGTGCGCGACGGCGCTCGCGTCTATGTCCAGTATGATTTCAAGAACCAACTGGTGAAGCTGCCGAAGGTGGGCGACGATCTCGGCTTGCGCCTGATCCTCAACAACTCCTTTGACCGTTCCTGTCGCGTCTCTTTCGAGATGGGAATCCTCCGCCTCGTCTGCACCAACGGCCTGAAGACTCTTCAGGAAGAGTTCAGCCTGACCCAGAAGCACTCTGACAAGCTGGACGTTTCGCGCCTTGTGGACGTTGTGGCTGGAGCCGTCGAGGGCTTCAAGGAAAGCACCAAGGTGTTCTCCCGCCTCGCTGATCGCCCCGTGAAGCATGAGCAGGGGTATGCCATCCTCGACAACCTGACCAAGGCCAAGGTGATCGCTGACCGCAATGTGGACAAGGTGAAGATCATCTGGAACGATCCCTCTCACCGCGAGGACAAGTCCCGCAACCTCTGGAGCCTGTACAACGCCGTGACGCAATTCACCTCCCATCAGGTCGAGCCTACCTCCTATGAACTCGCGCAACGCATCAACCGGGGCACTCTGGTCGCCCTCAACAAGGCCAGCCTCGTCGAGGCGGACTTCAAGAAGCTGACGACCGCCGTCGCCAACAACTAACGCCAGATCGCCAAATAGAAGCAGCACGGGGCATCCTACGGGGTGCCCCTTTTTGCTGCTCAGCATAGTTTTCCCGTCTGGGGTGCCCACAAAGAAAAACTATGAAATACTAACGAAATCCCTTGCGCCCAGCCATTTCCTGATTTACTATTTCCCCGTATGAAAAAGCGAAAGACAGTTGATCTCGAAACAATCAAACTCAAAGCCAATCACTTCTTTACTACCAGTAAGAATGAATCGGCAATCCAGCGCAGAACTCTTCAGTTCTTTGTAACTGATCTATTGATGGAAGCAAGACAATATAAAGGCTTCAACTATTTACATAAGCACCATGTCGAAGAAGGAATGACCTATGGCATCGAATGGAATGATGCTGGAGATAAGGCTACATTTAAAGACGAATCACGAATCTTCTTTCATTGAAACAATCAACTAAAAGTAATATGAAGATCAAAGTCACCAACATTGTTTATGATACTGGCGACGAATCTGATTTGGATTTGCCAACTGAAATGATAGTCAATGTTGATGGTGTTATTGATATTGAGTCTGAGATTGCTGATGCTATTAGTGACAATACAGGTTGGTGTGTAGAAGGTTATAATTACGAAATGCTATGAATAAAAAATTGCGTGAGTTTATTATCTCTGTCTTGGATGACGAGAACGGTATCAGTGAAAAATCTTTTGCTATTTTAAATCAGATAGCAGAACAAGATGAGACACTACATGATATTGTATTAGCAACTGATGCTTTTGATGATCGTTTCTTTCTTAATGAAGAAGATGCAAATGATTTGAGGAATAAAAATTAGTGTTAAATATTAAAAACATTAAACGCAAATAAGCCAAATAAGCCCCGATTTACTAATTGGGGCTCTTTTGTTATTTACCATAGTTTTCTGAATTGGGGACCCCGGAGCCAGAAACTATCAAAGAAAAGTGAACAAAAACGCTTGCAATGATTCACGCCTTGGCCTACCCTTTCCACGATGAACTTTGACTATGCTCTTGCCTTCGTTGGTGGCCTTTCCGCGCCTTCCAAAATGCCGTGCCGTTCCTATTCAATCCCGGCACAGTATTGTAAAACAGGCGGAAAACTAGTATCCGTCAAGAATAGTGTTTGTTCTAAGTGTTATGCATTAAAGGGTTTTTATAATATGCCCAATGTCAGAAACGCTTTACAAAAACGATTTAACTCTATTGATAAACCAGAATGGGTTGAAGCAATGACTATTGCTATTGCTACAAAAGAAAAGAGTGGATTCTTTCGTTGGCACGATAGTGGAGACATTCAATCTGTGGAGCATTTGACAAAGATTTGTCAGATTGCTATCAATCTTCCCCATATTAAATTCTGGTTGCCGACTAGAGAATATTCATTTGTTACTCAATACAAGAAACAATTTGGTGATATTCCTTCCAATCTCACTATTCGCCTTTCTTCCCTAATGATAAACGGCAATGCGCCTACTGGTATTGCTAAGATATTAGGATTAACTACTTCTGGTGTGTCTAAAGATAATTCGTTTACCTGCCCTGCGTCAAATCAAGACAATAAATGTTTATCTTGCCGCGCCTGTTGGGATAAATCAGTAAAAAACGTAAGTTACAAATTGCACTGATATGATCATAACACTGCTATTAATAGTAGTGCTAGTTGGCATAATAATACAAAGGAGTGAAAATGACAAGAGATAAAGAAATAGCAAACCTCCAAAAGAAAATCACTAGCCTTAAGGAGATGAAAAAGAATGCTAGACTATTGCAAAACAAACGCGTCAAGCTTAAAATACAATTGGCGCAAATCAGAAAAGCCCTTAACACTATTCGTTCTAGATTTAGCAGGTATAATATTAAATAATACCAGCGTAAATATCAAATAAAGCACCCTCTAGTGTTTAACACTAGGGGGCTTTTTCTATAGTTTTCGGATTTGGGGAGCCCGAAAGAAAAAACTATGAAATGCGAAAAAGATTTGACCACCGCCCCGTTTCTGATTATCTTGTCCCTGATGAAACTACTGACTGTCGAATTGATGGAGAAACTCAGCAAGGCGGGGGCCGATAGCGCCGTGCCGCTTTGCAAGCTGTTCACCCCTTGGGGCGCAGGGACTTGGCTCATTACTGGTATTGAGCATGGCATCCTGTACGGCTTCGCTGACTTGGGCATGGGCTGTGTGGAGTGGGGCAGCATTGGCACCTTGGGTGAATTGGAAGCCATAAGGGGGCGATTTGGTTTGAAAATTGAGCGCGATTTGTTCTGGACAGCAAGGGCAGATTTGAATTACTTTGAGTTGGACTCTCTTGTTGGGATTTAACAATAAAAAAGAATAAATATGAAAACCCTCACACTTCAACAGATACAAGCTAACTTAAAAGAATGGATGGGTGACAACATAAAGCCCGATACCAGAAGCGGAAAACTTACAGAGCGTACTTACATAAAGGCTCTTTTAGATACAGGCGCAACCGTTCCACCGATTTGCATTATACTACTACAGAGTGGACGTAGTATTGTAAACTTTAAATGATACAGCAAAATCAACCCTTCGGGGTTGATAGTTTTCGGCTCTGGGGTGCCCGGATCGGGGAACTATGAAACCCCGCCCGAAGGCGGGGTGATGTTGCTATTGTATTACCATTGTTTCCACATAGTCATCCAAGCCTTACAAGCGGCAAGGGTGCCTGTACTAATACCATGCTTTTGACAGATAGTATTATCATCAAGGCGCTCTTTCAAATCAATGTATACATTCAAGAGATCGCGTTTATTGATAACCTTTTGGGTCTTGTCTTTAGTGACAGTCTTTTCCTTTTTATGGTGAGTGATAAAGTCTTTAACTTGCAAAGACCTATTAGTCATGACATTGACATCATTACTGACACACACTGTCATCATAGGATTATTATTTGACACATACTCAAAAGACCAAATCAGTGACAAACCTAAATCAATAGCCAATCGCAGCAAGTAGCATTGAATGGCATATCCTTTGTTGTATTGATTGGCAACTTCAAGGATTTCAGGGCTAAGATTACTGACAGAACGCCAGTGTGTATTGAAAGTAAAAACAAAAGTAGCAGTCTTACCCTTGGCGGTATTAATTAGATCAAGATTTTGTGCAGTAGGATTGCCGCAGAAATCAAACCATGCAAAGATGTTTTTGGATTTGAGTTTATTAACACTATCAGCGTTTATGTATTCATTACAATAAGTAATATTAGAACAAGAAAGCATGTATGCGCTAGTCTTGTTATGAGGAAAGATAGTAGCAACTGGGCGCAAGTTGCTTTGATACTCGCTGCTGTCACATTCAAACAGTGACATTTCAAGACCATATCCGTTTTTAGTAAATGTATTAGAATAGTCTCTGTGATTGACAACGTATTTCTCAAACTCCCACGAAGAACCGGGGAGTGATATGACACTAATGTCTATTTTGTTTTGCGCGAAAGCGTCATAGGCTTTGCAAACAAGGTGGCGGATGCTGTTTTTAACAGTGTTATTCATACGCGAAGACACTAGCCCCTTCAAAGGGTGCTGTCAACGCTCTTTCTCACTTTTCTTTGCCCTGATAGTTTTTTCTGTCGGGGTGCCCGATTCCAGAAACTATGAAAAACCCCGCCGAAGCGGGGTGTGTTTACTTGGCGATATTCATGAATATCTCTTTGGGGGCAATATCAAAGTATTTATAAAGAGCGGGGCAAAGCCAACCTTCTTCTTTTAATTCCTTTGAATAGTACCAATTGCCGCCGCTTTCTTCTCTAAGCCATTCCAAATGAAAATTGTATTTAGGAAAAGCATTATTAGAGAATACAACTTTTAGTTTGTTATTGGCGTTTAATTTCTTATCCCAATAATCCAACATCGAATCAATACCAAGAACCAAAGGCTCTCTTGTTAATTCGCGCAATTCATCATCAATTGCCCAAAGGCCATCTTTCTTGTATGGGTTTACTGCTAAAAGGCTATTCATTAATTTCTTTGTATTATTTGTTTTAATGCTTCTTTTCCTTTTTCTACTGACTGGATATCTAAATGATACAGTTTGTGCCAGTCTTTATGTTCTAACGCCATTAATTGTTTAATACGGCGTTCTGAATTAATCAAAGCCTCACGAAGGTCTAGGACTTCCTGTATTGTTATCTTTAGTTCTACGCTCATGCTGTTTGTAGTTTATTATCAAACCTAGAATAAGGACCAACACTTTTTAGATAGTAATCAAAGTCTTTGATAATTGTATACCTTGTAACAAACTTAAAACCTCTTTTCTTTGCTTCGTCAATGAAGATAGAAGCGTCACAGTCTTCTTCTAGGTAAGCGAAATTGGTTGTCTTATAACTATAATCTGATATCTTATTAGAGATATTCCAATCGTTTAACAGTTGCAGGGGAACACGAAGCCAGCCATGTCCGGGGTCAGAGAGAAATTTGATTTCCATAGTATTACAAGTGTTTTTTGATCTTATTCCAGTATTTATCAGTATCTTTTTTACGCCAATTAGGACCGCCATTATGCAAGCGAGCCAAAGTCTCTATGTCATTATTGACAAAAGCTTTAGGCTCATATCGCATAAAGTAACGCTCACAGACCTTACGGGCGACCGTAGGGTCATAAACCTGACTATGCATTCCCTTGACCCCAGCGTCAAGAAAATACATGGGGCGGATTTGGTAAATGCCAAGGGCAGTTTCCTTGGTGTTAATTGCCTTGGGATTGCCTGAAGATTCAACTTGGGCCATTGCGCGAAACAAGTCTTCCTTCGTGCCGTAGCTTCGGCGGGAAGCACCAAGGGCGACAAGGGCGACAAACAAGAGAGACAAAGTGATTTTGTTCATGTGAGAGAAAATATCAGATGCGAAGAGAGAGTCAAATTATTTTTTGATTTCATAGTTTTTTCTTTCGGGGTGCCCAACGCCAGAAACTATCGAAAGTTTCGCACTTGTTTCATGAGGGTCAAAAACCAAGAGAAAATCCAAACTAACTCTTGACAAAATCCCTGTCGTGGGCTCTCCCCACGCACCATGAGTGCGAAACTAAGATAGTAGCGGTGTTTCTAAAGGTCCAACTATCAATACCCGTCACAGGTTCTCCCTGTACACCATGCCGCCACCTGCCATCACTTCTTACAAGGAGGCAAAATCTGTTTAAAGTCAACCAATCCACCGGAAAGGTCCCTGATCAACTCTCGCTCAACACTAGTGACAGTCTTCTTTCCTGTCAACTGCAAAATGATCTTTGCATCGTTTTCGTTCGCGAGGTACTCGCGAGTCGTGCCGTAAACCTCGCGGTTGTAAAATTCGATTGTTTTCTTCATGACCCAGACACTCTAAACTTTGGGGCGAAACAGTCAAATAAAAAACCAAAAATCTTTTTCTTAGCGGGGTGCAAGGGATAGTTTTTGCATCTGGGGTGCCCCATTTTGGAAACTATAAAGCCCCGCCGAAGCGGGGTGATTTTTTCAGTAAATCATCTTGACTTTTCCCCAAGCCGAGTCTTCAAGGACTTGATTCAACTTGTCAATGGTTTTCTTCTTCTCTTCTTCGCCGATGATGGCGTTCATGAAGTAGCGAACGTCGGAGCGATAGGCCATAAGCTGGACGCGCATTTCCAGAAAAATCTCTTGACTGACTTGTACTTGAGTCAAGTCTTTTTTGGTGATTTCAGCAATGGGAGCTTGCTCCGTGGGCGCAATGGCGATGAGGTCGCGGAGGTCGCTGGCGGTGTCGATGTGTTGGTGTTGATTCATGACGGGGACAAGTTATCAGATCGCTGGCGGTTGTCAAAAAATATTCCAATTTGACGCAAATAAAGTTCAAATAAAGGTCTTGACAAGGCGCTTTCCCCATGCTCTCAGCATAGTTTTCGCTTCTGGGGTGCCAACAAAGAAAAACTATGAAATACAAAAAAAGTCATTGACTCTTTCTCGCTCTCTGCTACCTTGGCACCCTATGGATAAATCAAAATGGATTGAGCAACTGAAGCAACTGGCGGAAGATAATTATAATAAAGGATATGGCTATCAAGTCTATGTTGAATGTTATAGTAAAGAAGATTGGATTCATTTTGTTTCTGATTTAAATACTTGGGAAGAAGCTTTGGATATCTTCCACACTATTGCTAATATTAGAACAGAACAAAACAATTCAGTTTGTAACGAAGTCTTTTAAATATTATTCAAATAAATAACAAATAAAGCCCCCGAAAGGGGGTTTTACTGTTTTATCATAGTTTTTAGATCTGGGCAGTCCAATTCGGGAAACTATCGATTAGGTATCAAAAATGTTTAAAAATACATGTTTACTCCTTCCGTGGGCGTGGTAAGCTTCAGTGTCGGACTGTTCTTATTTATAAACACAACATGAGTACTAATACAAAAACCACAATCAAGTTTAGTGATTTAGAGGAAGTGATTATCACTAACTCTGGAACCGCCAATGCATATGTCGATTCCGCTTTTCATAAACAATTGAATCGCGATTTAACAGAAGCTGAGTGTGATAGTATCACTGATTTATACTTTCAGGAGTTGTATGAATTGCATCTCAACCGTTTCTGATAAATCATATGCATCTTATTCCTATTGTAAACGGAACCCTTAAAAACAAAGGGAATCTCAGTGTTTGTAATTCCAAAATTAATGTTTTTGGTTCTGATATTAATGTTGAAGTGATATTCGATTATGATCTCGAAACTCGCCAACAGTATGTCAGTATCGTTGCTTATGATAAATCAGTGTTTGATGCTGATTCTATCACTGAGATTGACGAATACATTCTGACAAACGCTATTGATAAATGGAATCAATACATCAATGAACCCTAATTTATGAACAACATGATTGACACTATCGAAACAGAAGAAATGTCTTCCAATATTCTGTCATACGAAGAGACATTTGCTCTCTTTAGTAGTATGAACCAAGAGATTAATCTTATGACAGAACGGGTAGAATTTTATAAACAGCGTCAGGATGATCTATCAATAGAAAGTCTGGCATTCTGGAGTGAGCGTTTAAATAGTTTGCTTAGTGTTAAACAAAAGCTAAAAACAGGATTTCAAATTAATCCGATGTTTACAAATATCTGGTGAAATAGTGCAAATACAATAGCCCTGTTGTAGTAATACAATAGGGTTTTTTTGTGTCAAATATTAATCAAATGTTCTGCAAATAATAACCAAATATAAATAAAGAATAGTGATTTATCACTGATTTATCACTATTTCATAGTTTTTGGATCTGGGGTGCCCGATTTCAGAAACTATCCCGAAGCAAATCTCATGCCAAAGCCAATTGTCAAATTCTGGTGACAAATCACTTTTGCCCTTGATTTGAGATGAAAAGTCAGCGACAATGTGCGCGACGGTAAAACCATAAAAAACTATGTATCAAACCACTGCCGCCCAAAGCAAAGCCGAAACCGCCCTTGGCAAGAAAGGGTTCCGTTTCTCAACTTGGCTTCCGTTTGAACCGGATGCCAACAATCAACCGGCGCAAGGCACTGAACACCTTGGAACAATTGTAATGGTTAAACGTATTACTCGGTTCTCCACTGAGTATCGCGAAATCGAACCCGATGGTTCTATAAACTAAATCACTATCTAATAACAATATGGCTTGTGAAGATTATCCGTGTTGTGGGCATGAAGCTGGCGGTTGCCCCGTCATCGATGAAAACGGCGCAGAGCGTTTCCATTGCGCCCGTTGCAGCGTTTTGATGCCCCCGAAGGCACGGAGCGCGGTTTGCCAACCCTGCCATTCTGAGTGGCAGCGCGGGTGGGACGAAGACCCCACTGGGCAAGATTCTGATTGGTGAAATAGTGATAAATAAACAGCCCCGTTGTATTAGTACAGCGGGGTTTTTTCATAGTTTTCGCTTTTGGGCAGGTCAAAAAGAAAAACTATCAAATTGATTTGCAATCTCATTCCTGACAGCTACCCTTTGGGCACCATGAGTTCCTCCTCCTGCCCCGCCACTACCGCCGCCACCCTCGCGCTCGCGCATGAGGTAAAATGTGCAATTTTGGAGATAAATAATTGTGCTAATAACATAACAAACTCAAATTTCCACTCTGCTAGTGATATTGCAATAGAATTAGATAGGATCAATTGTAAATTGGCCTCCATTTGTCACGCTCTAGGTTTAAAAGATTTAGAGTAAATAGTAATACAATAGCCCTATTGTAATACAATAGGGTTTTTCATAGTTTTCGCTTTCGGGGTGCCCGAATCGGGAAACTATGGTGAAGCAAGGACCATGCCAAGTGCGATTGTTAAATTCCTGTGACGAATCACTTTCGCCCTTGCTTTCCCTTGTGTGCGGGTTATGGTGGGGACGATGAATATGAAATCGCTTGTCGAGAAAATCCAATCCCACGCCGACTTCAATGTCCCCAAGGGGGCATGGGTCAGCGTCTACAACGGAGCGCAACACTACGGTGGCCCCGAGGAAGGCGGCTGGTGGTACAACCGCAACACGCTGGTGGGTTCCATCTACTTTCCCACGATGGAACAAGCCGAGGCGTGGCTTGAAAAGGCCAAGGTGGAGGTTGAGCGCGAGAACCGTGAGAATGCCCCTGAGCGCCATCGTGCGATGGCTTCCCTTCCGGGCGAGGAGTGTGACACAGCGTACCACGATGAGGGTTTCATCCCCACGGGATGGGACGATGGCGGCGAGCTATGGGTGACAATTGAGGATCAGAGGGGCGTGTCTGACAATAGCGCAGAGCCTCGCCCACATTACGAATAAACACTAAACAAATACAATACCCCGCTGTGATAAACAGTGGGGTTTTTTTGTGCAAATATTAAATAAATATTATTTAAATATTACGCAAATAAAGGCCAAATAATAGTAATACTAGTGATTTATCACTGATTTGATAGTTTCTGGATTCGGGGTGTCCAAAATCAAAAACTATCGCTTATTTATAAACAACTATTTATAAACAAGAAACCCCCTGTATTACTACAGAGGGTTTGTTGATAGCACTATTTAGATACCATTCCTACTACTATTAGGATAATCAATAGTATTACCATAACGGTTTGATAGTCAATTTGTCTAGTGATTTAGTGAGACGCTCCCGTTTATCAATCCAGACTTGTATTACGTCATCACTTAATTTCAAATGAGCGCAATCTTCAATCATAGTGTTGCAGGTATTAATATTGTTTTGGATTGCTATCCTAATATCAATAAGTTCTAGTATAGAGAAATGATCGGTGGCCTTGTCCATATATATAAGAGTTTATTATTAAATGCGCGTTTATAGTATTCGCGCCCCACTGTTTATATATTAGCCTTCTACGTTTACCACGTTATCAATAGACATAGTGAGGAACTTGGGTTTATCACTATCACTACGATATTGTTGAATAGCGTTGTACTCTTCTTCAGTAATAGGACGGCCATCAACAAACAAATCGAACTTGTTTTTGGGATTGTTATGAGGAATCCCAGCCAAATACAATTGGCCGGTCTTTTTGTTTCTCACTAAACCGTCTTTAACAAACTCAAACCAAGTGGGTTTACCAACAGCGTCAGGGAATATATTATTATAAGTATCTTCTCCCGCAAGCGATATAGTAAAACGAAAGTCCCTAGTGACACGGCCTTTGTATATATTTAAGGGTATACCACTACGGCCACCAGTCTTCAATTCATATTCGCCTTGTAGTAGTATAGTGGCAATGTGACCAGCCTTAATTGTATTTATATTGATCATGATGTTGTATTTATATAGTGACGTTGTATTTATATAAGAACCAAACTGACTATGACAATTTAACAGATACTTATATATATACAAGAACTAAATCTACTTTAATTTTCTACGTTAACGGGTACTTGGCACGACTCTTGCTGGGGAGCAGGAACCATGCCAGAGCAGGAAACGTGCCAACCTATGGGCAACCATAGTTTTCGGAATTGGGGACCCCAGATTGGAAAACTATCGTTTCCACGGACTTGGCATAGGACTTGCTGGGGAGCAAAGAGTGTGCCAAACCCATTTGTTACTTTTGTGTGACAATCGCACTTTTCCGTTGCAATGTCCTTTGCCTTTAGTAACTTCAGGCCAAGCAAGCGAGACGCTTGTGATCACCAACTAAAAACGCAGCACAGCATGATCAACATCGAAAACATCCGGGCCGGTCAAGTCGCCACGATCCTGATTCAAGGCGAGCATAAAATGAACAAGGGCGGCAGGTCTGGCGTTCCCCTCAATCCCTTGACGGGAAGGGTTACAAGGGATCACAGGGTCGTCGTCAACGTGGCGGGGATTGGTTCCTACGGTCGTCGCTTGGAAAAGGACGGACGGGAGCCTGTCGGAAAACCGACTTGGTGGGAATGGGTCAAGGACGGCGTGGCTCGCCATAAGACGGACGGAAACCTTTACCTTGTCGGCTTGCCAAGCAACGCCGAAAGGACGATCCGATTCCTTGTGGACGGACGGGAAGCGACTCCCGAAGAAATCGCCACGATCCGGGAATACACTCCCGACAAGGACGATCCCGAGTTCCTGCTTTTCAGGCTTGACAGCGTGGCGAACGTAGAGTAACCAACGCAACCCCGCCCACACGGCGGGGTTTTTTGTGCCTTGATTCTGTCTTGACATCCCCCCCATTTTTCGAAATAATGCCCGACGTTTCTCAAATACGGGGGCGGGGGGGTCTAAAAATCATTCTGCCCTAATTTATTAAACCCTTTGTTTTTTAATATACCTATTAAAGAAGTCTATTCATTCTGCCCCTAATTTAATAAATACTTACTATCTGCATATATAAGACCCCCTATTTCTTAAAAAATAAAACAAAACGGAGAACCTAGGAACTTTGCAGGGTCAAAAAATCCCCGGAGCCTCCCCTAAAAAATACCTTTTTTAGATATAGCTTGTGTAGATATATCTAATGTTAATCAAATGTTCTGTCTGCGGGGCTAACAAAGAAGATACAGATTTCAACAGAGTAAAAGGCAAATGTAACACCTGTTGCTACTCCCAAGAATACAATAAAATTAAAGAAAAGATGGGAAACACTGATGGCGGTGAGATAGTTTATCTCAAAAAAGTCATCTTAAGCAAAGCAAAAAAGCGTTCAAAAAAGAAAAATCTGGAATTTAACCTTACTCTGAGTGATTTAATAAACATTAAAAATAATACCTGCCCCATTTTAGGCCACGAAATCCTATATAAATCAGGAATAGATAATAAAAGATCAGCATCGTTAGATAGAGTAGACCCAAATAAAGGATACATAAAAGGCAATGTCAAGATAGTATCCTATGAAGGCAACTCCCTAAAAAATAGAAACAATTTCAATTCCGCGATTAACATGCTGGAATATATAATAATCAACTCACCGCGAGAAGAGAGAAACGGCGAAAAATACAATAGACTACTTAATCTTCTTAAATATTTTCATTAACTCCTCTTCGAATAGCTTGTCTTCAGTATACTCGATATTTATTTGTTTTGTATTTTCCTCTCCTTTAATTATAATACTAATATATGGTAAATCATATTTCGCGCAAGTCATCGAAGCGAGAGACACTAAACAAGAGTCGCAAATCTTCATTTGCTTCCCATCTTCAGCAATCATATTAAAATAAACAAGTTTACGAACAGTGAAGAATAATAAATAATCCTCTTTGCTATATGACAGTTCGCACCCCTCACAACAAATCTTCTTCCTGCAAGTCTTAGGGTTCACAACTGTAACTTGAAATTTGTTCCTCATTATATATAATACATGTAATTAAAATAGTAAGGCTAATTAAAATGTCAAAAAAAGATAACTCCCCCCACGTTTCTCAAAAAGACAAAGTAAAAGATGACTTTGAAATTCGTAAATTAAAATGGACCCCGAAACAAGAACAAATTATTCAAGCAGCCTTAGACAAGTCTACTAATATAATCATTCTAGATGGGCTTCCCGGCACAGCCAAGACTCTACTGAGTGTTTATTGCTCGCTAGAATTACTAAAGGCCAAAAAGATTTCTGATATTGTATATATCCGATCCCTAATTCAAAGCACAGATGGTCAAACTGGCTTCTTAACTGGCGACTTAGACGAAAAGACTTTCTTCTATAACGTACCTCTATTTGATAAGCTAGAAGAATTACTAAATAAATCCAGCATCGAATTACTAAATAAGCAAGAAAGGATCAAAACTTATCCTGTTTCTCTGCTTCGCGGTTATACCTTTAACGTTAATTCCGTTATTTTGGATGAGGGTCAGAACATGATGTTTGATTCTCTTGTAACGGCGGCAACCCGAATGGGTAAATTTAGTAAGCTATTTATTTGTGGTGATACTATTATGCAAAATGACCTAGGCAAGAAGTCTGGGTTCAAAGAGTTCTGTGATATCTTCCAAGACCAAGATAGCCGAGACAATGGCATTCAATACTTTAAGCTTGGGCAAGAAGATATTATGAGAAGTGGTATTACTCGCTTTATTGTTGATAAGATTACTAAATACAAGTCAATCATTCATTAAACTTTTGTTTCATCCTTTGGTGGATGAGTCTTGATAAAGTGTTCGCGCATTTAGTTACTTTTGTTTCTGATTCTTGCCAGAAAAATGCGTGTAATACTTCATGTATTAGAATGTTGACTGTCTTTTGTTTGGTTAATTTAGGGTCAATCTTTATCTTTGGGTTCTCCATCTCTGGGGAATCACATATGCCATAACACCCTTTGGGCGGCTTAACCCAATTGATGGCGTATTCAACCTTTTCATGATTCTTAAATGAATACTTCATTCTATTACAATTACACTTGCTTTTTTACCGTTATTAAACTATAATAAATTAATGAATTATGCAAAAAATTTACTGCTCTCAATGTGGAAGTCCTAATTTATACGCTCAAGCAAAGCCAAAGTTTTGCTCTGCGTGTGGCACAGCATTCTATGGTGTTATCGTAGAAAAGCCACAAGATAAAAAGGCAAGAGAAAACAAAGTTCGCGCTCAAGAAGAGTATGACGAGCAGGACGATGATGAAAGCGATGATGAAGAAAGTGATGCATCAATTCCTGATTTAAAAAATGGTTTAGAAGTTGAGTATCAAGCAGAAGGCCCAAGAAAAGAATCTCTTGCAAAGATTGCCGCAACAATGCCAGACAGCATGGCAGGTTTTGGAGCAAGAGGAGCAGAAGGTCTCTCTGTAAAAGATACTCTTAAAATGTTTAAAAAAGAAGCCGGTACATTAAGGCAAAAATAAAATGGCTCAAAAAGTCCAAAAAGAAACCTTTGAAAAGAACATTGCTATCGTAGACGAAGAAATTCGCAAACGCAAAAACAAGTGGAACCTTGCCGCACTGTCTTGGATTGATTTCGAGGACGTTGAGCAGATATTGAGGATTCATATTTACAAAAAGTGAAGCCTATACGATCAGAAAAAACCCCTTGCCCCTTGGTTAAACATTATCATATCCAATCAAATAAAAAACATTATAAGAAACAACTATGGTAATTATGCCAGACCTTGTTTGAAGTGTGCGGCGGCAGAGTGGGATGATTCTTGTTCAATATATGGAGAGCAGTGCAAGAAGTGCCCCTTGTATGCTCATTGGGAAAACAATAAAAAAGATGCTTTCAATACAAAAGTAACCCTTCCTCTTGAGAATCATATTAAAGAAGTTCACGACATGACTAACGAAGGTTTCGACCTTCTAAGAAGCACTCAGAGTTTATCATCAGCATTGAGAAAAGTATTAAAGCCAGCAGAGTGGGTAGTTTATGAGATGCTTTGCTTGAGAAATCAGAGAGAAGAAGAAGTCGCAAAAGTTCTAGGATTCAAGACTACTGAAAAGAATCGTTCCCCCGGATACAAGCAAATAAAGAACTTAAAGCGTTCTATACTTGTAAAAGCTAAGAAGTGCATTGTGAATGGAGAAGTAGAAATTTATGGCTGAAAATGAAAACCAACCTCAAGAACTTAATGACCAACAGCGACTGGCAATTTTAAATGAGTGGAACAATCGCCCTACTAATCCTCCTTCTTTGCTTGAACTTGTTAGGGTTGCTTTTCCTAACGTTGAAGGCGCAGACGGTAGAAGTTGGCACGGCAAGAAAGTTAAAGAGTTCTTATCCACAAGACAAATTAAAGCAAGAGCTTCATATGAGTACTTGGCAAAAGATAAGATTGAACTATCTCCAGAACAAAAAGAGTTTACTGCTAACAATGCAGGTTCAATGGGCGCACTTGAGATTACTAAAAGTATTTTCAATAATCAAAACCTTACTAGCCTCAGTCAAGAAACTCGTACTGTAATTGATTTCATTAAAACTCTTGACCAGAAAGTAATTCAAGCAGGTCCAGTCTCACAAAGAGACACAGAGAGTCTTGCGGATTCTCAATACATGCCGCCAAAGACTTTTGAGCGAATGCTTTTTCGCATCAACAAGTATGTTCATGAAGGTATTGATAAAGATAAAGTTACTTCACGCCAGAAGGCTTCTATTAATGCTATCATTGGATACATGCATACTTATCGTTTCTTGCATCAGATAAACAGTTATTCTTCTAATATTGATCGTGAGTTATTTGAAAGCTCTTTTGTCCGTTATACATTTGATAAACCAGACCTTACTCAAGAAGAAGTAGATCAATACATTGTTCTAGCTACTGAAGTAGTAATCTCTGCTAATATTCAAGAGACAATTCAAACTCTTCAAAATCAAATTGATGTAGAAATTGATGGCGGCGGCAAATTGCCAATGGCTCTCATTGAAGCAATCAGTGGAGCAAGAGACGAATATAACCAATCGACCATTCGCCAGCAAAAACTTCTTAATGACCTTAAGGTAAAGCGAAGTGATCGTCTTAGCAAGCAAATAAAAGAAAACGCCAGTATCCTTAATCTAGTTCAAATGTGGAAAGAAGAAGAATCTCGTATGCAATTATTAAAACTTGCTGAAAGGAGAAAGGCGATGGTAAAGAATGAAATAGATCGCCTCTCTACAATGGATGAAATCAAGTGCCGTATCTTAGGAATTTCAGAGGACGAGGTGTTAAATGGCTGAAACATGTAAAATATGTCAAAAGGCTTATGAGGCAGATGCAGACTTTAATCGCCATCTCAAAGCTCACAAACTTAGAGTAATAGAATACTATCAACAGCATCATCCTCGCTATGATGCTTTCGATAATTCCATAATTATTTACAAGAATAAAGAGCAGTACTTTAATACTGACTTTAACAATAAAAATAATCTAAAAAACTGGCTCAAAGCTCAATCACTAGAGAAACAGAAAGAGTACTGCAAAGACTTTCTCATCAAGAGAAAAGAAAAGAAAGGTCTAGCATATACTCCATCTCAAGTTGAGCTTCGCAGTGTCTTGAGCCCGAGTGTTATTTACTTACAAGAAATTTTTGGTGACTATTATCAGTTCGCTGGAGATCTTGGATTTAAAAATAAATACATATACCCAGAGAGTTTAGATAATTTAGCACCATTACAAACCAAAGGGTCAATCATTTACATTGATACCCGAGAGCAGAAGCCGTTTATATTTAATATGGCATCTGAAGTTCGTACTCTTAAGTTTGGAGACTATGGGTTTAGTCATCCAAGTTATGATGGCAAGCTTTACTTTGAGAGAAAGTCTATTTCTGATTTCATTGGAACACTAAGCGCCGGTTACGAAAGGTTTTGTCGAGAGATTGAGAAAGCCAGCGAAGCCAAAGCTAACATGGTTATCATTGTAGAAGAGAGTTTAAGTAATGCTCTGTCTTTTAATTATCTTCCTCATGTATACAAGAAGGCTACAAAGGTAAACCCTGA